>WBZP01007148.1_pt1 | contig 10837 bp, 5 predicted proteins | sample 5204301 | NCBI WGS metagenome assembly WBZP01 (sample SAMN12412401, study PRJNA552823) | activated sludge metagenome | isolation source: activated sludge from nitrification reactor of wastewater treatment plant... | place: USA: Pennsylvania | collected 2017
GTGGCGGCCTCCGTCCCGTGCCGGCCGGGGTGGCGGTGTTGGCCAGGCTGACGGGCGCCCCCGTGCTGCTCAGTTGTCTCGTCCGCCAGTATGGGACGGCGAAGCCGTATCTCTGCACGTTCGAAGGGCCACTCGAACTGCACTCCGACGACAGGAGTGAGTGGGAGGCGACTCAGATCGTGGCCGACGGACTGTCGACGCTGGTTCGCCGTCACCCGGACCAGTGGTTCGTGTTCCAGCCGGCCTGGCAGCCTGAGGCCGAAGGCACTCGAGACGGAGCTACTCGGCGTTCCCGGCGTTCCCCGCCGGACGATCGCGCCGCGTCGTGAGCGCGCCGGCACCCACCGGCGGCGTCAGCCCGGCGCGTGGGGCGGCCACTTCCGGTGTCACCTGACGGGCCACCGCCGGACCGGCCGACCACGACCAGACCATCCCGCCGCCCGCCAGCATGACGAGCAGGCGGACCGTGATCGCGGCGCGGCGCCGGCGATACGGTGAAATGAGATGGTCGTGGGGTGTCATGGTGTCCTCCGCCGCCGCGCCGTTCGGCCCCTTTCCGGAGGGGGGCCCACGCGATCAAACGGATTTGGCACCCGGGAGGGCGCACGGCGGGAGTGACGGCCGGGGACGTTACGGTGACATCCACCGTTTTCCGCGGGTTTCCGCGGTAGAGCCGGCCGGCCGGCGCGTAGAATCGACCACGTCCGCCGGGTATGTCGTCGACCGAAGGTTCCCCCACGCCAGCCGCATCCGCCGTGCCTCCAGAGGACGCGGCCGCCGCCCTCACCCGCGTACTGGGCAGCACGACGTTCGCAGGCTCGGCCCGGCATCGGGCGTTCCTCGAGGCCATCGGCCGCCACCATCTGGGCGACCCCCAGGCCGAACCGCTGAAGGAATTCGCGCTCGGTGTCGACGTGTTCGGGCGGTCACCAGACGACTTCGACCCGCAGGTCGACAATATCGTCCGCGTCGAGGCCCGCCGCCTGCGTGACCGGCTGCGCCAGTACTACGAGACAGCGGGCCGGGAAGACCCGGTGGTGATCGACGTCCCCCGCGGCGGCTACGGCGCCACGTTCAGCCGGCGCCCGACGGCTCCGGCCACCGTGGCGCCAGCGGGGGCCGACAGGAACGCCCTCACCATGCCCGCGCCGCCCGCCGCGACCGTGCCGGCGCTGCCGCGGGCGATGCCGCCCGAGAGCCGGCGCTGGTCGCCGGTGGCCAGCCTGTTGATGGTGGCGCTGGTCGCCCTGGCGGGGTTCGCGGTCTCCAGCATGTCGCGCGCGATGCCGGCGTTCCTGGGACTGCTTCCGGGCGACGCCACCGCCACGGTGGCGGTGCTCCCCGTCACCAACCTCACGCAGGATCCCGCGATCGATCCGTTCATCGACGTCCTCTCCGACGACCTCTCGGAGGCGCTGTCGCGCGTGCCCGGCGTGCGCGTCACCGCGCGCGGCTCGACGCTGGCGTTCAGGGCGCCGGCGCGCGACCTGCGGGCCGTCGGCACGGCCCTGGGCGTGCGGCACGTCGTCGAAGGCAGCGTCGACCGGTCGGGGGACGCGCTGACGGTCGTGCTGCGCGTCGCCCGCACGAGCGACGCGCGGGAGATCTGGACGGCCACCTACCGCACCACCACCACCCAGATGTTCGCGGTGGCGCAGGAGGCGGCAACCGCGGTGCTCGCCGCGATCGACACCGGCCTCGACCGCGCCGCGGCGCGGTCGGACGTCACCTCGCCGAACGACCCGCGCGCCCGTGAAGCCTACGCCCGCGGCCGGTACTTCGTGCGCCTGGCGACCGTGCCGGGCTACCAGTCGGCCGTGCAGGCGTTCGACGAGTGCCGGCGCATTGAACCAGACTTCGGACGGTGCCACTCGGGCTGGGGCCACGCGAAGTCGACCCTCGACACCATGACGGGTTCGGCCACGCCCGAGAACGTGCGCGCCGCTGAGCGCGCCACCGCGCGCGCCGCCGAGCTCGAACCCGGCAACGCAACGGCGCTCGCGAACCTCGGCGGCTTCGACATCCTGTATCGCTACGACTGGCCGGCGGCCCGCCGTCGCTACCTGCGGGCGGTGCAGATCTCGCCGCGGCTGTCGCTCGAGGCGTATGCCGGCGGCCTGGCCCTGGTCGGCCGCTTCGACGAGGCCGTCGCGCTCTTCCGCAAGGCACAGGAATGGGACCCGCTCAGCCTGGCGCTGCGCTTCAAGATCGCCGGCGTGTTCGCGGCCCAGGGACGCCTCGACGAGGCGCTGGCCGAGTACGCCGTGGTCGACACGATCGCGCCCGACCATCCGTCCACCCACTACGCGCGGGCGATGATCCACCTGCGGCGAGGGGAGCTCGAGGCGATGCAGACCTCGCTTGCCGCGTTCAAGCGTACGGCACCGGGCTGGCCGACCAACCCCGCGGTCGACGCGATCGTACTGGCGAACACCGGCCGGCAGGCCGAGGCGCGGCAGGTGCTGCAGTCGTTCGAGGCGTCGGCCGGGGCGACGTTCCCGTTCCTCGTCGGGGTCTGCTACGCGCAACTGCACCAGCCGGTCGATGCCGCGCGCTGGCTGCTGCGCGCCATCGCGCAGCACGATCAGGCCGCGGCCACGCTCATCATGGAATCGGGGCTCGACCCGATCCGCGACACGCCGGAGTTCCGCGCGGTGTGGGACGCGGTGCCGCGACTCACGACCGACACGCCGTTTCCCGGCGGCGGCCGGCGGCGATGACCACCGGCGTCCGCCCGCTTCGCGCCGGTCAGGGGCGCGGCGCCGGCTCGCGATGCAGGCGGCGCAGCAGGGCCGCCGACACCGACGAGTGTTTCGCCCATGCCGCCTCGCGCACGTCGGCGGGCTGCGTGCGCAGCCAGCGGCGCTGGGCGAGGAGGCGCCGCTCCGAATCGATGTCCTTCCGTACGGCGTAGCGCACGCGCCCGCTGGCGTCGATGACCAGCGTGCAGCCGCCGAAGAAGTAGCCTTCGCGGACGGCCCGGCGCTGCACGATCTCGGCGACGGTGTCGAAGTTCACCGTGCCGTCGGGCGCGACGCGCCGCAGCGTGCGCAGCGACATCACGCGGGGCGGCTCCACCTTGCCGCCGGGGCGCATCAGCCCGCAGTCGCGCCCGTGTTCGGGTGTGCACACCGCCCGGCCCAGGGCCTCGGCAGCGGCCACCTGCCGCGCGTCGTCGCTCCACTGGATGAGCCCGTTCACGCAGTCGAGACGCAGCTGGCTGAAGCGCAGCGCCTCGACGAGGATGGGCCGCGCGGGCCGCTTCCAGAGCAGCGACTGCTCGCTCAGGTCGAGCACGTCGGGCACCGTGATGCCGTAGCGGCGGAACGCGGTGACCATCGCCTCGCGGTAGGCCCACGGGTCGTCGGCGACGAGGTCGGTGTCGGCGGTGATCATCGCCCGCAGGTACTCGCCGAACGTGCAGTGGTGCGACGGGCAGTAGTCGATGGCGCGGATCAGGATGTTGAGGAACTGGCCGGCGAGCTGACAGGCTTCGCGCGCCAGCAGTTCCACGCCTTCGCTCGGCAGGCGTCCCTGGTAGGCGGCGAAGACGTGACGCAGGCGCGAGGTCTTCGCCTCGAAGATGCGGCGGAATGCCTCGAAACACGCCGAGACCAGCACCGACCCGAGATCGTGTTCTTCCTTCTGATGCTCGTAGGTGTGCGCCGCGGGCACCGGCGAGTCCCACGTGGTGCTGTGCACCGCGGTACGCAGCGGCGATCGCCCGTCGATGAGATCGAAACCGAACTGCCGGCCGATGGCGGCGAGCTGGTCGGTGTCGACCCGGCCCTGCGTGCGCTCGATGGCGGCGGCGACGATGTCGCGCTGCGTGAAATGCAGGAAGATCGCCACCAGATCCGAGAAGCCCTCGTGCAGCGCCGGCACGTCGGGATGCGTCGGCCGCAGGAAGTTCGGACGCAGGCCGTCGAGCAGCGCGTGCGTGATTTCGTGCGTGACCACGTCGCGCGACAGCGCCAGGAACACGTGCCCGCCGGGCTGGCTGCGGCCGGTGGCGAAACGTTCGGCCTTCTGCCAGCCGAGCTCCACCGTGCCGGCCTCGCGATCGTAGTAGGCGTTGGAATCGCGGAAGGCCCGCGGAATCAGCCGCAGGCGATGGTCGTCGTGCGGAATCGGGCCGAAGCCGGGGTCGCGGCCCAGCGCGTCGGTGAAGCGGGCGTACGTTTCCATCGCCACCGCGTAGACCATCTGGCACGCGAAGCGGCGGTCGGTGGTGCTGGGCGACAGGCCGTCGCTCATCAGCAGCGCCGGCGCGTCGAGGTCGAGCGGCGCCTCGGTGGACCCGCGGTCGTCGACCACGAACCAGGCGCCGGCCGGTCCCGGTGTCAGGGTCTCGTAGGGGACCGACAGCGTGCACACCTGTCCGTCGAGACGGCCGACACTCGGGTCCTGCGTGAACACCCGCAGCCGGCGATGTGTGGGCATGCCCTCCGGCGGCTCCGGACGCAGGCGGACGCGCCGGCGCACCGCCGGGTGCAGTTCGAACGGCCACGGCGCCGTCGCCGGGGAGCGCGCCGCCATGTCAGCGGCCGCCCAGGAAACGCCGCGCCTTCAGACCCGGCGCCGGATCGAGCAGCGTCGGGTTCTGCCGTCGCGTGCGTCCGAACGCCTTCACCACCGCGCGCATGAACGCCTCGTTCGAGGCGCCGGCGGCCACCGTGGCGTCGAAGACGCTCATCGCGTGCGTCGTGAAGTCGCCATGCCCGTCGGTCTCGAACGCGAACTCGTGGTCGAGACAGGCGGCGAACGAGACCACGCCCGGCATGGGCTCGCGTTCGCGCGCCGCCGGTGCGGCGCCCACCGCCCGCTGCCGCGCGCGCACGGCCTCGTACGCCGCGATGTCGTCCTTCGAGAGCTTCAGGAAGCGCACCTTCTGCCCCGCGCCCGGCTTCGGCACCGACGCCACGCGCGTGTTCGTCCCCGAGTTGCAACAGTCCATGAAGAAGGTGAGCGTCACGCCCGGCCGCTCGCGCAGGCGGGCGCACGCCTGGTAGATGTCGTCGTCGGTGAGCAGCTGGCCCTTCGTGAAGTCGATCGGCACGAGCGCCTCGTCGAAGCGGTCGACCTCGTCGCCGTTCAGGTCGGGCACCTGCGTGCCGTGACCGGCGTACTGGAACACGAGCTGGTCGCCGGCGCGGCTCTCGTCGACCAGGGTGGTGAGCGCGTCGAGCACTCGGGCGCGCGTGGCGTCTCGATTGCGCAACGTCTTCACGGTGAATCCGGCCTTCTCGAGACGGGCTTCCCAGGCGCGGCTGTCGTTCACGCAACCGCTGAGCGGCATGGTGGGATACGTGTCGATGCCGATACACACGGCCAGGCGGCGCGAGACCGGCACGTCGCCGGCGCCCTTCGTGCGCAGGTCGTCCGCGACCACGTCCCCGACGTCGCTGTCGTCGTCGGCGTCGGCGTCGAAGGCCGACATCCGCCCGTCCGCTCGATCGTCCCGGCAACAGCAGCATTCGCACTCGCCGTCCGCCGTTGCCGGGGCCGGGGTTTCCGCCGCCACGGCGCGCGCGGAGTCGGCGACGTCGAGGGCGCGGGCGAAGTCGGCGGGCGGCGGAAACCGCGCACCCGCGAATCCGGCGTCGGCCACGCCCAGCATGTTGGCGAGCACGCTGCGCAGGGTGGCCTCGTCGTTGTCGAAGTCGCTGTGCCCGGTGGCAACCGTGCGCGGGTTCGGCAGTGGGTCCTGGCTGCGCTGCGAGAACTCGATGGCTCGCACTGCTGCCGGCGCATGGTTGGCCGGCGCGCGAAGGTCGGCCTTGTTCACCAGCGTGAAGTCGGCCTTCATGGCGGCGTCGTCGAACAGGTCCTTCTGCAGGCCGACCAGCCGGCCGTCGGTGGTGTCTTCGCAGGCGTCGCGCACGTAGTAGAGCAGCGACTTGCGATAAATCAGCGCCACGTCGTCGTCGCGCTCGGCCTTGTCGTTCATCGTGAAGATGCGCAGGCGTTCGACCTTCGTCCCGTCGACGTGCGGCCGCACGTCGCGCACGTAGTCGTCGATGCGGATCGCCGGCGCCAGGTAGTTCAGCGACGCGAAGCGCAGGCCCTGGTCGATCAGCAGGGGCATGAAGCGCGAGAGCACGATGGGGCCCGTGCTGTGACCGGCGGCGTGGAGCTTCACGCCCGGGTGCGCCTTCAGCCACGGCACGAGGCGCTGCGCCAGTTCCCAGAGACCACCCGGCTGGCCGAACTCGGTGGTCGGCGCCGAGCAGCGCCGCGCGTTGGCCTTCATGGCCGCCCAGATCGGACGGGCCAGCGTCTGCGTGGCCACCTCCACGCCCTTGTCCCAGAAGTCGTCGAGGCCGCGGCGGCCGCGCGGCTGCTGCCAGATGGCCTGGAACAGGCTGGATTCCCAGATGAAGAAGATCGGATAGACCTTGTGCGACGTCCACCACGGCAGCATGGCGCGCGCGTAGCGCAGCGCCGAGCCTTCGCCGACGAGTCCGCCGTGGGCGTAGAACAGCAGGTGCTCGACCTCTCCGGCCTCGAACTGCGGTGTGAGGTGATCGCGCACCAGGGCGTCGAGATCGGCGACGGTGTTCTGCATCGCCCCCTTGCCCGAGAGGATGCCCTGCGACGTGTTGACGGCGTGTCCGATGAGGTCGCGGAACTCGTCGTCGATGCCGCGCGCGCCGATGTCGTCGTCGACCAGCAGCCGGCCCTGCTCGATGAGGCGCGTGAGCACGCGCTGCTCGGCGTGGGCGTCGGCGTGTTCCGGGACCTCGAGGTAGTCGGGTTCGGGCCGCAGGTCGTCGCGCGTCAGCCCGGCACGTTCGAGCGACCCACGGCTGATGCGGCGTGGCACCGGCACGTCGAACGAGCGCAGCGTGTTGTGCGCGAGCAGCGCCTTGATCTCGGCCCTGAACGCCGCCGGGTCGAGCGCCGTGCCCGGACACGTCTTGCCTGTCTTCGGAAACTCGCGATGGAACTTCACGGCCCGTTCGTCGAGCCCGCACTTGGCGAGCACCGCGCGGACCACGGCGTAGGTGGTGCGCTGCTGGTCGCCCTCGAAGACGTCGGCGCCCCTGTCGAACAGGCCGACCATCTCGATCATGAACGGGCCGGCCTGCGGCGTGCCGTTGTGGCCGCGCACACTCGCCGGCATCACGTCGAACGGCCGCCCGGTCCACACGAGCCCCTGCGGGTCGATCGTCAGGTGCTGCGCGATGTCGGCCATCCCGATGCCCTGATGGTAGGCGCGCATCGCCTCCACGCTGGCGCGGCCGCGGAACTCGGCATGCCGCGGGTGATCGGTGCAGTGCACGTGCACCTCGGTGATGCGGCGGGCCGGCGTCCAGGCGGCGAGCAGGGTCTCGAACTCGGACAGGCTCAGGACTTCGATGCGTTCGGGCATGGCGGTGGGCTCCGGCCACGGGAATGGGCCCGTGGCCGTTCACGGGGGTGGACGGACCAGCCCCCGTAGTTTCACCCCGCCACTGCCCAGCCGGATCCGCCGGCTTGCACGCTATCGATACAGCAGGTACTTCGCGCGCATCCGCCGCCAGCCGGCTTCCGCGCCGGCCCACGAGGCCACGATCGCGGCCGGATCGTCGCCCGCCTTCGCCCGGGCGAGCGCCGCTGGCGTGCCGACGAGGCGTTCGCTGGTCTTCACGTCGAACTGATCGCCGTGCAGCGTGAAGAGCGCCGACGCGATCTCCATCCCCACGCGCGTGGGCTGGAGCTGCTCGCGGTTGGTCACCACCATGAACACGCCCTGACAGGCGACGTTGGCGTGCACGCTCGACGCAGGGGTGAAGCGCACCGGGTAGAAGCGGATGCCCGGCAGGCTGCGCGCGTTGAGCGCGGCGGCCAGCGCCGGCCCGTCGATCCACGGCGCACCGATCTGCTCGAAGGGCTGGTCGGTGCCACGGCCCACCGAGATGTTGGCGTATTCGATCGCGCCGATGCCGGGATACAGCGCCGCCTGGTTCAGGTTGCGCATGTTCGGCGACGGGTTCACCCAGGTGAGGCCGGTCTGGTCGAACCACTGGTCGCGGCGCCAGCCGTCCATCGGCACGACCGTGAGGTCGGCACCGATCTGGCGCTCGGCGTTGAAGAGCCGCGCCAGTTCCCCGATGGTCATGCCGTGACGGATCGGCATCGGCATGTAGGCGATGAAGCCGAGGAGGTCGAGCGACGCCAGCGGTCCCTCCACGTGCCAGCCATCGATCGGATTCGGCCGGTCGAGCACCACGACCTTGATCTTCGCTTTCGCCGCTTCCTCCATCACGTAGCCGAGGGTGGCGAGGTAGGTGTAGAAGCGCACGCCGACGTCCTGCAGATCGACGACGAGCGTGTCGATACCGCGCAGCATCTCGGCGGTCGGCCGCCGCGTGTCTCCGTAGAGCGAGTGCACCGGCAGGCCCGTCTTCTCGTCCTTCTCGGACGGCACGTTCTCGACGTCGAGCTGTCCGCGGATGCCGTGCTCGGGGCTGAAGAGGGCCACGAGCCCCGTACCCAGCGCCTGATGCAGCACGTCGATGGTGGACGCGCCGGTCACCGACAGGCCCGTGTGGTTGGTGACCAGGCCCACCGTGCGGCCCTTCAGCACCGCGAAGCCGTCGCGCGCCAGCACGTCGATGCCGGGCAGCACGCGCGTGGTCGGCACGCCAGGCACGGCGCGGCCGGGTTCGGCCGACGCGCCGAAGTCGGTGCCGATCATCGTCGATCCCGCGAACGTGTCGAGCGTGGCGCCGGTCCAGGCACTGGCGGCCAGCGTGGCCACGCGCGCGCGCACGGCGCCGACATCGCCGTTGCCGTCGGGATGCAGGCGGCTCGACAGGAAGATCACCCACAGCTTCGACCGCGGATCCACCCACAGCGACGTGCCGGTGAAGCCGGTGTGCCCGAACGACCCGACCGGCAGCAGCTCGCCGCGATTCGACGAGTAGCTGGTGTCGAGGTCCCAGCCGAGGCCGCGCACCGACGGCATGCCGGCGGGCGTCGCCGGCGCGATCATCTTCGCCACGGTGGCGGGCGCCAGCACGCGCCGCGGCCCCACGGCGCCGCCGCCGACCAGCATGCGCGCGAAGCGCGTGAGGTCGTGCGCCGTGCTGAAGAGGCCGGCGTGGCCGGCCACGCCGCCCATGCGCCGCGCCGTCGGGTCGTGCACCGTGCCGCGCAGCGGCTCGACGTCTGGCGCCTTGCAGGGCCACGCGTCGAGGAAGCGGCAGCGCTCGGTCGGCGCGATGCGACCCACCCGTTCGATCGGTGGCAGGAAGCCGGTGTCGCTCATGCCGAGCGGCCCGAAGACGTGGTCCGCGGTGTAGCGGTCGAGGGGCTGGCCCGACGCGAGCCCGACGATGTGGCCGAGCAGGAAGAAGTTGATGTCGCTGTAGACGAACGTCTCGCCGGGCGCCGACTGCGGCACTTCGTCCTTCGCCAGCTCGATGGCGGCGTCGTAGCCCTTCCACGGCTCGCCCAGGTCGACGTCGGGCCTGAGGCCCGAGACGTGCGTGAGCAGGTGGCGGATGGTGATGCGGCCCTTGCCGTGCTGCTCGAAGCCGGGCACCCACATCGCCACCGGGTCGGTGAGGCGCACGACCCCGCGTTCCACGAGCTGCATCACCGCCGTGGTCGTGGCGATGACCTTCGTGAGCGAGGCCATGTCGAAGATGGTGTCGACGGTCATGGCCTCGGCCAGCGGCGCCACCGCCCGCTGCCCGTAGGCCTTCTCGAAGACCACGGTGTCACCTCGGCCCACCACCACCACCGCGCCGGGCATCCGACGGTCGGCGATGCCCCTCGTGATGACGGCGTCGATCTCGGCCAGCCGGGCCGTATCCCACCCGGGCACGGGCCGGGCGCCGGTGCCCGTGGCGGCGGGCGCCGGGGCCGCCGGGCGCCGGGCGGGCTGGGCCAGGACGGGCGCGGCGAGGGTCGAAACGGCCAGGCAGGCGAGGAAAAAGTGACTGGACATGGCAGCGCGGCGTCTTATCGAGCAGGAGGGCGTGGACGGCAGGGACATGGCGGGACGCTTACCGGGCTGTTAGCATATACTCCGTAGGTTTTCCGGTTTTCGAGGAGAGGCACAACGATGCGTGAAAGACTGAAGCTGTCGCTCGCGGCCCTCGTGGTCGTGCTGCTCGGCGCGCTTCCCGCGTTCGCCCAGACCGGGCGGGTCGGCGGGGTGGTCAAGGACGACAAGGGCCAGCCGCTGAAGGGCGCAACCGTCGTGGCGGAGAACCCGGCGGCGTCGCCGCCTTCGTTCTCGGCGACCACCGACGACAAGGGCCGGTTCTCGATCATCGGCCTGCGCGCCGGCACGTGGAAGCTCACGGCCTCGGCGCCCGGCTTCTCGCCCTCGGTGGGCCAGGTGCCCATCCGCACCATCGGCCAGCCGAACCCGCCCGTGGAATTCGTGCTCGCCCCCGGCGCCGGCGCCATGCCCGGCATGGCGGGCGTGAACACGAAGGAACTGCAGGCCGAACTGAAGGTGGCCGACGACAAGATGCTGGCCAACGACTTCGACGGCGCCATCGCCGCCTATCAGGGCCTCATCACGAAGGTGCCGCAGCTCACCGCGCTCTACCTGCAGATCGGCCGCGCGCAGCGCATGAAGAAGGACTACGCGGGCGCGCTCGAGACCTACGCGAAGATCCCGGCCGGCGATCCGAACGTCGAGAAGGCCAAGGTCGAGATCGGCATGACCAACCTCGAGAAGGGCGACCTGGCGGCGGCCGACACGGCGCTGACCGAGGCGTCACAGAACCTGAGCGCGTCGCGCGAGGTGTTCTACAACCTCGGCGAGGTGAAGTTCGCCAAGGGTGAAACCGACGCCGCGATGGCCGCCTACCAGCGCGCCGTCGACCTCGAT
>WBZP01007149.1_pt1 | contig 10837 bp, 5 predicted proteins | sample 5204301 | NCBI WGS metagenome assembly WBZP01 (sample SAMN12412401, study PRJNA552823) | activated sludge metagenome | isolation source: activated sludge from nitrification reactor of wastewater treatment plant... | place: USA: Pennsylvania | collected 2017
TACTTCGGGAATCCTGATACAAAGAGATGGAGGCCTGAAAGAGGATAGCGGCCAGCATAAATAGGGCATCGCCTGTATCGCCACTTATTAAATAGATGGTAGCCGCAACCAAAAGCAGAATCATCATGGGTTCCACCATGATGTGGAAGATATCCTTAATCAGGGAGTTTTCTTTTTTGAATTGGAGGAGATTAGAACCAAATTGCTTTCTCGCAAGCAATACCTGCTCAGGATTTAAGCCTGTTATATTAAAATGATTAGCTGCCATACCCAAATATAAGGATTTTTAAAGAATTGGCTGGACTGCATTGGATTATATTCTTTAACAAATGATCTCTTGGTTAATATTGCTTAATTTTGAGTTTCAATATATGGATATGAAAAGAATGGTTTTCGCTCTGATTCTAATTAATCAGATTGTTTTTGCCCAAAAGATAAAACTGGAAAAAGGAAATCTGATTCCCAATCAGGTGTATATGTCATTTAAGAAGATAGAAGGTAAAAATGCCTTGAGCGTAGAGAAAGATTCGACGCTGATACCTGTTGATGAACCTACTTTTGTTAAAATAAAAGATTTGGATTTTAAAGACGGGGAGATTGAAGTAAAGGTTTTGAGCCGTTTATTGAAAAATGCCAGTCCCACCGCAAGGGGATTTATCGGGATTGCATTCAGGATTGATGAAAATAATGAACATTTTGAATCGGTTTACATCAGGCCTACCAATGGCCGTGCTGATGACCAGGTAAGGAGAAATCATGCTATCCAATATTTTTCTTATCCTGATTATAAGTTTGATAAACTCCGGAAAATAAGCCCTGAAAAATATGAATCTTATGCCGATATGGGATTAAACGAATGGATTACGATGAAAGTGGTGGTAAAAGGCAGCAGAGCGAGTCTCTTTCTTAATGATATTCCCCAGCCGGTATTGATAGTTAATGATTTAAAGCTTGGAGATCAGACCCATGGCGGCATAGGGCTCTGGGTGGAAGTCGGCACCGAAGGTTTTTTCAGAGACTTACGCGTCAAACATTTTTGAATTTCTTTTGATCCCACCAATGCCGCCCGGCACTTCAGAACGGAATATTATATAGCATGCCTCCGTTGAAAAGTATTTTTCAAAAAATTATAGCTACTGGAAGCAAATCAGAAATTATTGCGTAGAACAAGTAAATCACTTGTATATAAAAGATTAAGCATATGGAAAATCTCTGGTTTTGCACATTCTTATATTTGGAATAGGAAATTTATTAATCACCTTTTTATTAATCTGGGTTTAATTTGTTTTTAATATCTTTTTAATGCTTTGGTGCTATTTTTGAAGGAATACAACAATGACTCAACCTATACTTTACTATTAACATATGAATATGAAGCAATTAGCTTTGAAAGCTTTTTTGAAGATTACCTCTACCCGGGCAGCCGGTATTTACATCTTATTATTTGCACTAGCCATTGGTATTGCCACTTTCATTGAAAATGATTTCGGAACTTCTTCTGCTCAAAAACTAATCTTTAAAAGTACCTGGTTTGAAGTATTATTACTCTTATTTTCACTGTCTATACTGGCCAATATTTTCAGATATAAGCTTATCAAGCAGAAAAAATGGGCCTCATTCCTTTTTCATGCATCGATACTTGTCATTTTGCTGGGCTCTGCTGTCACGCGGTACACCGGGTATGAGGGGATGATGCACATCCGTGAAGGAGCTGCTTCTAATTTGTTCCTAAGTTCGGATTCCCATTTAAAATTCAGGGTAATTCAGAACAATAAAAGTTATTCTTTTACTGAGCCGCTTGAAATATCTGCTATAGGAAATAATGATTTTGAAGGGAGTTATCAAATAGGGAAAAATATTATTGAGGTTAAGTTAGATAAAGTATTGCCCAATCCGGCTGAAAAGGCTTTTCCTACCTCGGGAGGCTCGCCGCTGCTAAAAGTAGTAATTGCAGGTGCCGGTGGACGCGAAGAGTATTTCATCAGTGAAGGTAGCCAACAAACTATCAACGCTGTAAATTTCAATTTTACAAATCAAAACCTTCCAAACGCATTTAATATCAGGTTACAGAACGACTCGCTGGTATTTATAACTGACCAAACTGTAAACCAGAGAGTTATGGCTACCCAGGAAGTGAGTGATCTGGCGGCTGGAAGTGAACATCCCCTTAAACTCAGGTCGCTCTATACCGTAGGGGGTTCGAGTTTTGTTTTCGGCGATTTTATCCCAAAAGGAAATGTAAGCATTGAGTCCGGCTCAAAAAAACTTAGTAACGAAAGTCTGGTGGGTTTGATGATGACGGTAAAAGTAAATGGAAAAACCAAAACAGAACTGATAACAGGCAGAAAGAATGACGAAGGAACACCCGTTGTATTTCAATTTGAAGACTTGAGCCTGGAGATAGCTTTTGGATCCAGAATTGAAACATTACCTTTCTCCATCGCCTGCCGTGATTTCATTCTCGAAAAATACCCCGGCACCGAGAATCCTTCTTCTTATGCCAGTGAGGTTACGCTCATTGATGAAAAAGAAAATGTAAACCGTGAGCAGCGGATATTTATGAATAATATTCTCCAATATCAGGGTTACCGGTTTTTCCAATCTTCTTTTGATCAGGATGAGCTCGGCACTTATCTGAGTGTCAATCATGACTTTTGGGGTACCTGGATTTCTTACCTGGGTTATGCATTGCTTACGCTGGGAATGATTCTGAATTTCTTTGATAAAAAAAGTCGTTTTGCTGATTTGCTGAGAAGACTCAGCAAGGGCTCTGTCCAAACAATTATTGTCATACTCATTTCGATGACCTCCTTCGGGACTTTTGCTGAGCAAGTTACACCGGAACACGCCCGGGCATTTGGTAAACTCATGGTGCAGGATCAAAATGGCCGCATCAAACCCATGAATACTTTTGACAATGAGATTCTGAGGAAATTGTCGCGAAAAGAAAGTCTCGATGGGCAATCAGCAGATCAGATTATCCTTTCCATGATGCTGAATCCGGGTACATGGGAAAAGGTGGAGATGATTCAGATTGCTGACCATCCCCAAATCAAAGAGTTGCTCAAGACCGATAAGAGACTTTTGAGTTATAATGCCTTCTTTAATTCCGATGGTAGCTATATTCTGAGCGATGCTGTTAAAGCTGCACAAAATATGATGCCCAAAGATCAGGGAACTTTTGAAAAAGCTTTGATAAAAATAGACGAGAAAGTCAATATCGTGAATATGGTTTTCTCCGGCAGCCTCTTCCGGTGGTTTCCACAGGAAGGAAATCCAACTGCCCCCTGGCTTACGCCCGCAGACCTGATGCACGATCATCAAAATATGCCGGTGGCCGCCACTTCGGTAAGCGGTTTGTTTTCGGCTTATGTCAACAGTGTCAATGAAGGTAACTTCAATGCTGCCGATGCCAATCTTGAGCAGATTATTAAATATCAAAAAGCCAATGGAGGCGATATTATTCCTTCTGAAACCAAACTGGGAGCTGAGATTTTCCTGAATAAACTGGATGCATTTAATCGCCTGAAGGGCTATTACGGCATTCTTTGTCTGGTGTTTACAGGATTATTCCTTTTTGTCACCATTAAAAAATCCGGCAAAACCGAAAAATGGACGCGATGGGCTTTCTATGCCATGGTTTTGGGTTTTGTGTTTCATACTTTAGGCTTAGGGCTGCGTTGGTACATTTCGGGCAGGGCCCCATGGAGCAACGGCTATGAATCCATGATTTATATTGGCTGGACGACAGTATTGGGTGGCCTATTGATCTCCCGAAAATCTTTGGGAGGATTGGCTGCCACGGCTACGCTTGCCGCTACCATCCTTTTTGTGGCCAGTATGAGTTGGCTTGACCCCGAGATAACCCCGTTGGTACCGGTATTGAAATCTTACTGGCTCACCATTCACGTTTCGCTGGAAGCGGGCAGTTATGGCTTTCTGTTATTAGGGGCAGTGATTGGCATGTTAAATCTGGTTTTGATGATTTTTCTGAAAGAGGAAAACAAAGCCAATATCGAAAGGACCATCAAAGAGCTGACGATCATAAGCGAAATCACCCTTACGGCAGGATTGGTGATGGTAAGTGTGGGAACTTATCTGGGTGGAGTATGGGCCAATGAGTCCTGGGGTAGATACTGGGGCTGGGATGCCAAAGAGACCTGGGCACTGGTGACGATTTTGGTTTATGCCTTCATATTACACATGAGATTGATTCCCAAAATGAGAGGAATATTCGCTTTTAATTTTGCCTCTCTTTTTGGCTTTGGTACGGTGATTATGACTTATCTGGGGGTAAATTATTATTTGTCCGGCTTACATTCCTATGCAGCGGGCGACCCTGTACCTATGCCGCCGGCAGTGTATTATACCGTGACTGTGTTAAGTATTTTGAGTTTACTGGCTTATTTAAAATACAGGAAATTGCTTAAATCCAAATAGAAGAAGTTTTCAAAAAAAGGATTCACACCCAAAGAATAAAACCGATACATCTGAATGAATAAAATTGCTCACCGCATGTACCTAGGTACAATGGCTTTGATAGTAATAGCTGTCACGGTCTATCTGTATCTGTATGGTGAATCTTACTATCGAACCCCTTTCGAAGAGAGGTTCTATCATGCTGCTCACAAGCAGCTGAAACCGGGAGGTATTTATGGCCACGGGTTAGGGATTCTGGGTACATTACTTATTGTTATCGGGGTTTTTGGTTATCAGGCCAGAAAATACATGAAAGCCCTCTCCAATGTCTGGATTCTGAAACATTGGCTGGAATTCCACATATTTTTATGCACACTCGGTCCGGTTATGATATTGTTTCATACCTCATTCAAATTCGGCGGTCTCGTATCTATTAGCTTCTGGAGTATGGTGGCTGTGGTGGCCAGCGGGGTAGTCGGGCGTTTTATCTATCTGCAAATTCCCCGCACGCGTCAGGGACGAGAACTTTCCTTAAACGAAATACAAGACCTGAAGCTTGAGCTTAGCAACCGGCTTAAGTTTAAAATAGGTTTTGATACCATCGGAAAAATACTGACTGAAGTAAATGAATACGAAAATCAGGGGAATATTTTTACCCAATATTTCTATGACTGGAAACATAAAAACGATATTGAAAAAAGTCTGAAGAAATACGGGCTGGAGAAAACCGCAAGGGTTGAGGTCATGGAAATGGTCAATCATGAGCTGGAAATCAACCGGAAAATAAAGAGATTAAAATTAATGCAAAAGCTATTTAACTATTGGCATGTTGTGCATCTGCCGTTTGCAATAGTGATGCTGGTCATCATGCTCATTCATGTGGGCATTACGCTGGCTTTTGGTTATAAATGGATATTCTGATGATGAGTTTAGAAGAAATAGCAGTATATGGAGGCGGGCTGTTGCTGAGTGCAATAGTGCTTTTTGCTTATTTGGGAATTCAGTCCAGAAAATCAAAAAAAATAAAGAAGAAAATCGAAGTGGCGATTGAAGAAGGGGTTCACGAGCCGGTTTCACTTTATCCTTATATAGACCCGGATATTTGTATCGGAAGTGGTGCATGTGTGTCGGCATGTCCCGAGCATGACATTCTGGGGATTGTAAACGGCAGAGGAGAGCTGATCAGTGCTTCCAACTGCGTGGGTCATGGAGCTTGTTTCCATGCCTGTCCTGTAGAAGCCATTTCTCTGAAAATAGGCACCGAAAAACGCGGCGTGGATCTGCCTCATGTGAGTCAGAGCTTTGAAACCAATTCCAAAGGGATTTTTATTGCAGGGGAGTTGGGAGGCATGGGGCTCATCAAAAACAGTGTAGAGCAGGGTAAACAGGCGGTAGATAATATAAAGCCAACCATAGCAGGCAACCATGGTGCCGATTATGATTTATTAATCGTTGGAGCAGGACCTGCCGGGATTTCTGCTTCCTTACAGGCAAAAAAATACGGATTAAAAACCGTCACACTCGACCAGGATTCGGTTGGAGGTACCGTTTTTAGTTTTCCGAGAGCAAAAGTAGTCATGACCAACCCCATGGAGCTCCCGGGTTATGGCAAAGTAAAACTCTACGAGACCAGCAAGACCGAACTTCTGGATCTTTGGACGAGGGTAATTTCTGAAAACAACATCCTCATTAAAGAGCATCAGAAGGTATCTGAGGTGATACCTGCTGCCGACAATTTCATTGTGAAAACTGAGTCGGGTGAAACCTATCATACCCACAAAGTTTTGCTTGCTATTGGTCGAAGGGGTAGCCCAAGAAAGTTGAATGTAAAAGGGGAAGACCGGGAAAAAGTAGCCTATCGCCTCCTTGAGCCGGAATTAATCAGCCAAAAGCATATATTGGTAGTTGGTGGGGGGGACTCAGCCATTGAGAGTGCCCTTTTGCTTGCTGAAAACAATTTTGTAACGCTTTCTTACAGAGGGGAAGTTTTTAACAGGCTAAAGCCGAAAAATGCAGCAAAAATTAAAGAAGCCATTGATTCAAAGGTGATAAGGATGGAATTCAACTCTACTGTAAATGAAATCGGGGAGTTCGAAGTGATACTGAATCGGGAAGGTCAGGAAATCTACTTGCAAAATGATTTGGTTTACATCTTTGCAGGCGGGGAATTGCCTACACAATTTTTAAAAAACGCAGGAATAGAAATTACCAAGAGGTTTGGATATACCATGAAATCGCATCATAAGTGATAAAAAAGGCAAAAAATATAATCCTAAATGTTGACCAACAGCAATCCTTTGTAGGGTTATCAGGGAAGCTATTGCCTTTTAGTTTCTTAAAAATACTTCTCTTCTTACTTTTTATTGCAAAACTGTCTTTTGCCCAGCTTTCGCCCGGCAAATTAACCCAATCCCATAGTAAACTGGAAGGCTTGAGTAACTGTACCCAATGCCACAGTATCGGGGATAAAATCTCGAATCAGAAATGTCTGGCTTGTCATAAAGTTTTGAATGCCCGAATTTCCTCCAGAAAAGGCTTTCACGCTTCCTCAGAGGTAAGGGGAAAAGACTGTATCACCTGCCATAGTGACCACCATGGGGTAAACTTCAAAATGGTGAGGGTGGACAAGAAAACCTTCAACCATAATCTTACCGGCTATGAATTAAAGGACGGTCATAAAACCAAACCCAAAGATTGCAATGAGTGTCATAAACCACAAAACATTGCATCTGCTGCTATCAGAGCCAGAAAGAATACATTTCAGGGTTTGAGTACGGCTTGTGCCACGATGATGTACATCAGGGTACCCTTTCAAAAGACTGTGCCACTTGCCATGATTTTAAGGATTTCAAAAAGCCTGACAATTTTAACCATAATAAAACTGACTTTGCCCTGAGGGGAGCTCACCAAAAGGTGCAGTGTAATGATTGTCATAAACAAGAAGTGAGAAACGGCAAGAAGTTTGTGAAATATAGCGGGGTGGCTTCCAATTCCTGCACTTCCTGTCATAAAGATGAGCACAACGGACATTACGGGAATCATTGCCAGAGTTGCCACAATGACGAAAGTTTTGCCAGAATTAACAACAATCCAACTTTTAACCATAAACTTACCGGCTTTGCCCTTGAAGGCAAACATGGTAGTGTTTCCTGCAATAAATGTCATGATAAAACTTTTGCCGGAAGAGGGAAGTTCAGGGAGTTTTTGGGCAAAAAACCTTTGGATTGCAAATTATGCCATGAAGATATTCATGAAGGAAAATTTGGCGATGACTGTAAAAAATGTCACAATCAGAATTCTTTCAAACTTAAAAATACCAAAACCCTCAGTGATTTTGATCATGACAATACAGGCTTTGTGCTGAAAGGAAAACATGAAAATACCGATTGTAAGTCATGTCATAAAAAAGCATTGACCGATCCTGTACCTCATCAGCAATGCATGGATTGCCATACTGATAAACATAACGGTGATTTTGTTGCTAAAAAAACCAAATATCCTGACTGTGCTTCCTGTCATGTGGAAGACGATTTTATGCCGGCGACTTTTACCATAGAAAAGCACAATCAAAGCGATTTCAAGTTACAAGGCTCCCATGTAGCTACACCGTGTATTTCCTGCCACAAGACCGGTAAGGATTGGAAATTCAAAATACCTGAGCGAAAATGCAGCAATTGCCATCAGGACATCCATGAAAATGCAATTGATAAAAAATATTATCCTGAAAAGAATTGTGAAACCTGTCACACTTCAGATTCATGGGCTAGCATTAGCTTTGATCATAACAAAACTGATTATCCATTGGAAGGTGGCCATAAGGCAGTAAACTGTGGAAACTGCCATTTTGATAAATCTAAAGGTCTGGTAGTACAAAAATTCAAGGGTTTAGACAGAGCATGCAATAATTGTCATAAAGATGTACATGGGGGGCAATTCGCAAAAAATGGCCTAACCGACTGTGCATCATGCCATACTTTCAGAGCCTGGGATAGTATAGGTTTTGACCATGATAAAACCCGGTTCAAACTCGATGGGGAGCATAAAAATGTGGATTGCTATCAATGCCACAAAGACTTTTTGAGGGGAACAGATAATGTAAGATCATTTAAACTCGGCAAATTCAAATGCGTAGACTGTCATTTATAATATTGCTCCTGCTGGCCTTTGCCACCAGAACCCTTGGGCAGTCGCCACACGGGAAAGGGTTCAATATGGAATGTGCTTCCTGTCATACCACTAAAAACTGGCAGATAAGTGCTTCGGATAGTAAATTTGACCACAATTCCACCGATTTTAAACTTACCGGTAAGCATACGGTAGCTGATTGTAAATCCTGTCATACCAATTTGCAATTTAAAAATGCCAAATCTGATTGTGCCGCTTGCCATCAGGATGTACACCAGCAAACGGTGGGTACCAATTGTGAAAGATGCCACAGCACCAATAACTGGCTGGTATCCAATATTACCGGTTTGCACGAAAAAACCAGTTTTCCCTTATCGGGCGTTCATGCTACTGTCGATTGTAAGTCTTGTCATAAAACCAATAACAATGTCAATTTTGGGCCGGTAGGTCTCACATGTGCCGAATGTCATACCAGAGACTTTAGAGCAACTACCCGACCCAATCACAGTAAGTTGGGGCTTTCCAACGACTGTGTGCAATGTCATACCGCAACTCCTGAATGGAAAACCAAGACTTTTCCTGATCATGATTTAATCTATCCCCTTACCGGAGCTCATGCGAGCATTGCTCAGGATTGCGAAAAATGTCACCCGGGAGGAAATTATGCTAATACGCCAAAAGATTGTGTGGGATGCCACAATAAAGATTTTGCAGGAACTTCCAATCCCAATCACACCAAAACTGGCATCAGTACTGACTGTGCATCTTGTCATACCACTGCACCAGGGTGGAAACCGGCAAAATATACGGACCATGATATAAAATATCCTTTAACAGGGGGGCATGCCTTTATTGCCAATGATTGTGCAAAATGCCACAATGGTAATTACAATCAGACACCCAATGACTGTAATGCCTGCCATAGTAAAAACTATAATGCTACAGTAGATCCCGATCATAAGAAGCTGGGATTTTCTCAGGATTGTGCTTCCTGCCATACCACCTCACCCGGTTGGTATCCGGCTTTATTTAAAGACCACGATCAGTTTTATCCCATTACAGGAGCACATAAAATAGTTAGCTGTAATCAATGTCACAAAGACGGTGCTTACAGGAATACACCAAATGATTGTGCGAGCTGTCACACCAATAATTATCAGGCGGCCAAAAATCCGGATCATAAGAAGTTAAATCTATCCAATGATTGTGCTACTTGTCATACCACCAGCCCCGGATGGAGACCGGCGAAGTTTACGGAACATGATAACTATTTTCCATTAATTGGCGGTCATAAAAATGTACAGTGCAATGAGTGTCATAAAAATGGAATATATGAGGGTACTTCAAAAGAATGTAACAGTTGCCATAATAAAGACTATGTAGCTTCTAAATCACCGAATCACTCGCTGATGGGGCTTTCGACCGATTGTGCATCCTGTCATACCCTGAATCCCGGATGGAGACCTTCAACTTTTGATCATAACAAGTTTTATGTGCTCGAAGGTGCTCATGCCAGTATCAATGATTGCAGCAAATGTCATGATAAAGGAGATGTAAAAAATACACCTACAGATTGCAACAGTTGCCATAGTAAAGATTACAAAGCATCTAAAAATCCCAATCATGAACAGATTGGTATGGGGACCGACTGTGCTTCCTGTCATAATACTACACCCGGTTGGAGACCAAGTAGCTTCAATCATGATCAATACTGGGCTCTGACGGGAGCACATAAGAGTGTTTCGGATTGTTCTAAATGCCATACCAATGGCAATGCCAAAACCACGCCTACAGATTGTAATGCCTGTCATAATGCCAGTTTCAAAGCCACTTCCAATCCTAATCACACCGATGCAGGATTTTCGACCGATTGTGTAAGCTGTCATACAACCAACCCTGGCTGGAGACCAACCAATTTTAACCATGGTCAATACTGGCCGCTGACCGGTGCTCATGCTTCGGTTAGTTCCTGTACCAAATGCCATAGCACAGGCAGTTATAAAACCACTTCTGCAGATTGTAATTCCTGTCATTCCGGAAATTATAATGCTACCAGCAATCCTAATCATAAATTGGTGGGAATGGGAACAGACTGTGCTTCCTGCCATACCACCAGTCCTGGCTGGCGACCCAGTACTTTCAATCATGATCAATACTGGCAGTTAACCGGGGCTCATAAAAATGTATCAGATTGCACCAGATGCCATAATAACGGAAATGTAAAAAATACACCGACCGATTGTAATGCCTGTCATAATGCCAGTTTCAAAGCCACTTCCAATCCTAATCACAC
>WBZP01007151.1_pt1 | contig 10836 bp, 7 predicted proteins | sample 5204301 | NCBI WGS metagenome assembly WBZP01 (sample SAMN12412401, study PRJNA552823) | activated sludge metagenome | isolation source: activated sludge from nitrification reactor of wastewater treatment plant... | place: USA: Pennsylvania | collected 2017
AGCAGGCCGCCGAGCATGCCCATCATGTCGCCCGCGCTGCCGCCGCTGCCGGCCGCGCTGCCGCTCGGCCCGCCGCCCATCAGGCCACCGAGCATGCCCATCATGTCCGACGACTCGCCGCCAATCGGACTGGCCGCCCCGCCGCCCATCAGGCCGCCCAGCAGCGCGCCCAGGCCGCCCGCCTCGCCCGACCCGCCGCCGCCCATCAGGCTGCCCAACAGGTCGGCCATGCCCTTGTCAGGGACATTGCCCTCTTCATCCGGGTCATTCGCGTCTGACAGCATGTCCATGAAGTCATCGCCCATCGCACCACTCTCCTTTATCCGGCATCCCAGACTACCCCTTGTAATAGCTCCATTTTACACGTTCGCGCCACTAATCGGCAGTAATTGACCCCAAAACAGTTCCGCGCCGGGCGGATTGAGCACAGGGACGCGGACAAAACGGCCAGCCTCGCGCCGGAAATCTACGTCATCAGCGCGCCGTCAGCGCCACCGGCCGCGAGAACGCCTCCAGCGTCGCGCCGTTGAGCATGAAGGCGACGATGCGGTGCTCGCCTACGGCCACGTCGCCGCTGACCGCCCAGTTGCCATTCACGTCCACCACGACCGCCTCGCCAAACGCCTCGCCGTCAAGCTCGACGCGAATCGTCCGCCCCGGCTCGGCCGTGCCCACGACCGTCAGCCGTGGCCCGACGAACACGGGCACGCCCGACTCGTCAATGACCGGCGGGCGCACCCCGGCGGCCAGCGGCGGCAACAAGATGCGATCCACGACGTGGAGCAGGCCGTTGCCGGCGGCCACGTCGGCGGCCAGCACCGTCGCGCCGTTAACGGTGATGCCGTCCCCTTGCGCGGCGATGGTCAGCAGCCGGCCATCGAGCGTCGCCGGCTGCACGACGCGCAGGTCGGCAGCGGTGTAGCGTCCGCGGGCCACATGGTAGCGCAGCAGCGCGGCCAGCGCCTCCGGGTTGGCCAACAGGGCGTCCACGGCGCTTTGCGGCAGGGCGGCGAAGGCGTCGTTGGTCGGGGCGAAGACGGTCAGCGCCCCCGGCGCGGCCAGCCCCTCGGCCAGTCCGGCCGTCTCGACGGCGGCCAGCAGGGTCGAGAGTTCCGGCCGGCTCTGGAGCGCGGCCAGGAGGGTGGCGGCCGGGGGTTCGGTGGACGGAGTGGTTTCCGCGGACGGCGTGGTCTCCGCAGACGGAGCGGTCTCCGGGGACGGAGTGGCTTCGGTCACCGGCGTCGCGTCGGGGCCTTCCGCGACCACTGTTTCAGCGACCGCTGTGTCAGCGGCGACGGCCAGCGACTGGCCGGCGGCCAGCAAGACGCCGGCGAGGTCAAGGCTGTTGACCTGAATGGTGTGTTGGCCGGCGGCCAACTCAATGGGCAGCGACCAGTTGCCGGCGTCATCTACGACGGCCACACCGACACTCTGCCCGTCAACGACCGCCTCGACTTGTGTGCCCGGCGCGCCCTGGCCGGTCCAGGTGACGACACCCAACGGCACCACCAGCAAGCCGCTGCCGTCCGGCGCGGTAGTGATCGGGCCGGGCGCGGTGATGCCCGGCCGACGCGGGCCGATTGCCAGCGGCGTGGTGACGGCCGCCCCGGCGGCGTCGGTGGATTGGATGGCCAGTTCGCCGCTCAGCCCGGCCGCGGGTATGGTCAGCGACCACGCGCCGGTCGCGTCGGCCGTCGTCTCGGCCAGAGGCGCGCCGCCGGCCAGGACAGTCACGATTGCGCCGGGCGCGGCCACGCCCGCCAGCGACCAGGCGTCGGCCAGCGGTTGGAAGGTGATGGCAGGCTGGGCGGCGGCGGCTTCGCCCACGGTGATGGTCAACGGCGTGGATTCGGCCACGACGGAGCCAACGTTGTCGAGCGTCTGGGCCACGAGGGTGTGCTGCCCGGCGGGCAGAGCGGCCGTCAGCGACCAGACGCCATCCACGCCGGCGCTGGTTTGGCCCAGAGGTTGGCCGTCGGCCAGCAGTTGCACCAGCGCCCCCGGCCCGGCCAGGCCGCTGAGCGTCAGCCCTTCGGGGGCCAACGGGCCGCCGGGCGGGGTAATGACCGGCGCAGCCAGCGTGGGCGCGACTATCGTGCCCGGCTCGCGGGTCAGCCCGCCGGCGGCGGCCGTCGCTTCGGCCACGGCCGTGGCCTCGGCCTCGGACACCAGGTCGAGCGCCCCGTCGCCGCGGGTGACCAACCAGGTCAGGAACAGCAGGACGATGAGCAGCAGCAAGACGCCCAGCTTCATCAGATCAAAGCGCCGAATCTCCTCGGCCGTGCGGGTGCGGATCATGGCTTAACCGCTCCTTGCCGCGGCCAACTCGGCGGCGTGGGCGATCCAGGCGGCGTAATCGGCGCCGCGCAGGTGGGGGGCCTGGCAGACTTCGGCCAGCCGCTCCGGTGAGGTGGCGGCCAGCGCGGCGAAGGTGCAGATGCCGGCTTCGTAGAGGCGGCGCTCGTAGATTTCGCCGATGCCGCCGACCTCCTCGAAGTCGTCGGGCGGCGTGCCGTCCCAGGCCCGGCCGATGGAGTTGCTGGTGGCGGCCAGTTGCATGGCCGCCGTCTTGATGGTGGCGATGTTGACGCCGCCGGGGCGAGCGCCCAGGATGCGCTCTATCTCCTCGGCCGGCAGTTCGGCCAGCTCCCAGTAGCTGCCGATGCCCGCGGTGTAGAGGCGCTGTTCAAAGACGGTGCCGATGCCGGGCACGGCCGACAGGTCTTGCGGGCAGGGCACGACGTAGGCCGCTTTGGCGCGACGGGTGGGCCGGGCGACACGCCGGCCGGCGGCGCGCTGGCCGGCCTCGACGATCCAGGCGGCATAGTCGCCGCCACGGCCGCCGGCGGCCTTCACCGCCGCTTCGACCTGTTCGGGCGAGGCGGCGGCCAGCGCGGCGAAGGTGTCGAGGCCGGCGGCGCGCAGACCGGCGGCCGAGCGCTGGCCCACGCCGCGAATGAGACTCAGATTATCCCCTTCGCGCCGGTAGAGGTTGGCCTGGAGTTCGCGCAAACCGGCCTCGTCACCGGCGGCGGCCAGGCGGGCCTGGGTTATCCAACTGGCGTAGTTGATGCGCCGCCACGCCGGAGCGCTGATGATGTCGGCCAGCGTGGCCTCGTCGGTCTCGGCCAGTTGGGCAAAGGTGGTGATGCCGCGGTCGTTGAGCCGCCGGGCGTAGGCCGGGCCGATGCCCTCCAGCGCCTGCAGGTCATCGCCCACCACGGTACTGCGCGTGGCGGCAAAGGCCGAGGCCTGGGCCGTCCAACTGGTGAAGTTGATCTGCTGCATGGGGCCGGGCTTGATGATGGCCCGCAGGTCGTCGGGGGCAGCGGCGGCCAGGTCGTCGTAGGTAACAATGCCGTGCTCGGCCAGCAGCCCGGCGTAGCGCGGGCCAATACCGCGCACGCGGGTCAGGTCGTCGCGGCTGGGCGCGGCGGGGGGCAGTTCGTCTACGTCGAGGCGCTGGGTGGCGGCAGCGACGATGGGCGCCAAGTCGCGCGTGTCGTAGACGATTTCGCCCGTTTTCTCGTCACTCACCGCGCCGGCGAATTCGGCCGGCGGGGGGGTGTAGCCGGCGGCAAACTCGTCTTCGACCCCCAGAACAGCATCCAAAGGCTCGGCCACGGGGACAACAAATTCGTCGGCGACGCGCCGGCCGGCGGCTTCGTCGTCAAAGACCCCTTCTGCGTCAGCCACGACGCCTTGTTCGTCGTCCACTACGCCTTCTTCGTCGGCAACAACGCCAACGACAGCCAGCGTAGAAAGGGCAGCGGCGTCGGTCGCCTGGGCGCGCAGGGCCTCGCGGTCGGCCTCCACGGCGCTAAACTGCGACTGCCACTGCTGCTCATTGAGGTCGAGACGCGCGCGCCACTCCTCTTCGACGGCGGCCAGACGGCTATGGTAATCGTCTTCGGCGGCGGCCAGCCGCTCTTGCCATTCCCTGTCGCGCTCGGCCGCGCGCTGCTCGGCCAATTGCTCGTCTTGGGGGGCAACGCCAACATCGCGCCGCCAAAATAGCCAGTCAATGATCCACTCGACCAGCCAGCCAATGATGATCCCTAGAATGAGACCGGTCCAGAAGTTCATGCGACACCTCGCTGCGGACAGACTTTCCTTAATAATAGTATAACGTCAATGATTTAAATGAACATCCTAGTTGACAGAGCAGGGCTTTTCAGTAGTCAGTTCAGCAGTCGGAGTTGTAGGGCGGGATGGTATCCCGCCTCTGGCCGTTTGCAGAGGCGGGATACCATCCCGCCCTACAAGGGTCGTTTCGGCCGACTACTGGAAAGCCTTGGCTAACAGAGATAGACGAATGAAACTTGGGCAAAGACTGCTCGATCAAGCATTAATACCCAAGTCATTTGTAGGGGTTGCGTTACGTCAATCGTCCATTTTATAATGATGCTGGTATTTGTGTCTGCCCAGCTCTAGACTTGGGCTGTCGTCCGTCGAAAATCAAAGGAGCATTAAACTATGTTCGAGTACCGTTCCACCGGCCGGGGAGGCCGCCATGCCCGCTGGCTGCTCATCCTGTCGTTTGTGCTGCTCATGGCGTTGACAACCGTCACCGTCTCGGCTCAGGGAGAAACCAGTGAACCCGACCCCCTCCAGCCGAGTAATGAAACTGGTATCCCCGATGAAACGCTGCGGCTAGAACCGATCATCTTGAGCGAAACACGCTCGGGGGATGCGACCAACATCACCATCGAAATTCCGGTGGGCGCCGATACCTTTACGGCATCGAACCGGCCGACAACCAACTTCTCGACCGACAGCTTCCTGCGGGTCGGTTTCAACACGGCGGTCAACGGGGCGCAGCGCAGCTTCGTGTTCTTCCCGATGACCAACATTCCGCGCAACGCCGTCGTCCAGAACGCCACCCTGCGCATGTTCGTGGCCGGCTTTGCCCCGAACAACGACGCGCCGATGGGCATTCTGGCCCGCTTTCTGACGACCGCGTGGGACCCCAACATCCTCACCTGGAACAACTTCAACCCGCAGTGGGGCGCGGAGATCGGTGTGGGCCAGATTCCGGCCTCGACCGGCTGGCGCGAGGCCGACATCACCGGCCCGGTGCGCGAGTGGGTGTGGCAGTTGCGGCCCAACAACGGCTTCATGCTGCAAGGGGATGAGTCGCCCGGCGTCGGCCGTGAGCGCATCTTCTTCGCTATTAACGCCAACAACGGCCTGCACCCGCGCGTCGTCGTTACCTATCAGATTGACAACACCGCCCCGACGGTGACCATGACCCCGCTGGGGCAATGGGCGCCGGGCACGTTCCAGGTGCGCTGGGCCGGCCAGGACAACAGCGGCGGCGCCGGCATCCGCTTCTACGACGTGCAATCGCGCCTGAACGGCGGCGCGTGGCAGAACTGGCAGTCGCAGACGACGGCCACCTCGGCCAACTTCACCGGCGTTAACGCCGGCTTCTATGAGTTCCGCGTCCGGGCCACCGACTGGGCCGGCAACGTCAGCGCCTGGCCCAATACCCCCCAGGCCAGCACGCGCGTCGACACCATCGCGCCCAACTCCATCGTCAATCCGCTGCCGCAGTTCACTTTCAGCGACTCTTTCACCGTCACGTGGAGCGGCCTCGACCCGCAACCGGGCAGCGGCATCGCCCGCTACAACGTGGAAGTGCAGATGAACGGCGGCGCGTGGCAACCGTTCGTCACTGACTCGACGGCCACGTCGGCCGTGTTCAACGGCGCGGTGGTCGGCGCGACCTATGGCTTCCGCGTCCGCGCCCTCGACTTCGTAGTCAACGTCGAACCGTGGAGCCCGCAGGCCGAGGCGCAGACGACCATCTCCGGCGGCGATCCGGTGGCGGAGATCGTGCCCTTCTCGTCGCAAATCACCCAGCAGCCGCGCTTTATGGTGCAGTGGCGCGGCATCCCTGTGCCGGGCACGCGCATTGACAGCTTTGACGTGCAGTTCCGCTTCAACAACGGGGCGTGGACGTCGTGGCTGTCTTCCTTCCCCGACACCAGCAGCGAGTTCATCGCCAACCAGGGCGACGGCGTCTATGAGTTCCGCGTGCGCGCCCGCGACAACGCCGGCAAGGTCAGCCCGTGGGCCGAAGGGCCAGGCAACGCCATTGCCGTGGACACGGTCGCGCCGTTCATCGTTCCCCAGGTCTGGCTGCCGGTCGTGCCGGACACCAACTAACCGCTCAGCCGGTTAAGCTGTAAATGAGAAAGGCCCCAGATCAGCCCGATTTGGGGCCTTTTCTCTGCAATTTGTGGAACTTGCCGGCGCAGGGCGGCGTCTACAGGGCGGAACACCGTTGTGTTTGCCCACGGCCGGGAGTCGGTCGGGGAAGATCATCAAACAACAGAGAGGTAAAGATAATGAAGCAGTATTTGGTATTGTTGGCCGTTATGGCCGCCCTACTGGCCGTCGTCGCCTGTAGCCCCACCGGCGGGCAAGAGCCGATTGCCGTCGAGCCGACTGAAGCGACCGAACCAACCACCGGTGAGGAGCCGGCAATCATGGAAGAAAACGCATTGCAAGGAGTTCGTTGGCTACTGGTATCCTATCTCAACGCCGCCGGCGAGACCGTGACGGCGCTGGCCGACCGCGAAGCGACGGCCGAATTTGGCCCCGACGGCCAGGTGGCCGGCAGCGGCGGTTGCAACCGCTACTTCGCCAGCTACACCGTTGACGGCGGCAATGTGACAATCGGCCAGGCCGGTTCGACGATGATGGCCTGCGAGCCGGTGGAGATCATGGCTCAGGAAGCGGCCTTCCTGGCCGCGCTCGGTTCGGCCGCCTCGTGGCACATCGAGAACGAAGAGTTGCATATCATCAATGACGCCGGCCAGACGGTCGCCCTGTTCCAGGCGTCGCAGCCGGCCAGCCTGACCGGCACGACCTGGACGGCCACCAACTATAACAACGGCAAAGAGGCGGTCGTCAGCCTGGTGGCCGACACTACCATCACCGCCATCTTCGCCGAGGACGGCAGTCTGAACGGCTCGGCCGGCTGCAACAACTACATGACCAGCTACACGCTGGACGGCGACACCATCACCATCCAGCCCGCGGCGTCCACCCGCAAGCTGTGCCCCGGCGAGGGCATCATGGAGCAGGAAACCCAGTTCCTGACCGCTCTGACCACCGCCGCCACGTGGTCTATCAGCGGCAACGAGCTGGAGCTGCGCACGGCCGACGGGGCGCTGGTGGCCCACTTCGTCGCTCAGTAATCGCGCGACGCCAAGCGGGAGTAGGTTCCAGGGGCCAGGTTCCAGGTTCCAGGGGCCAGGGAAGCGCGCGCTTCCCTGGCCCCTGGAACCTGGAACCTGGCCCCTCTCTTTGCGTCTTAGCGCCTTTGCGTTTATCCTTCCCGCCGTCATTCAAGGAGCAAGCCATGTCAGTCAAGTCCGATACCTGGATTCGCCGGATGGCGCTGGAGCAGCGCATGATCGAGCCGTTTGTAGATGGGCAGGTGCGCGAGGGGGTTATCTCCTACGGCCTGTCGTCCTACGGCTATGACATTCGCATCAGCGACGAGTTCAAGATCTTCACCAACGTCCACTCGGCCGTCGTTGACCCCAAGCACTTCAACCCCAAGTCGTTTGTGGACTTCCGCGGCGACGTGTGCGTCATCCCGCCCAACTCCTTCGTGCTGGCCCAGACGGTGGAGTACTTCCGCATCCCGCGCCAGGTCATCACCCTGTGCGTCGGCAAGAGCACCTATGCCCGCTGCGGCCTGATCGTCAACGTGACGCCGTTCGAGCCGGAGTGGGAGGGGTTCGTGACGCTGGAGATCAGCAACACCACCCCCTTGCCGGCGCGCATCTACGCCAACGAGGGCATCGCCCAGGTGATCTTCTTCGAGTCGGACCAGGTCTGCGAAGTCTCCTACGCCGACCGCAAGGGGAAGTATCAGGGGCAGAAGCAGATCGTTTTGCCACGGATTTAGGTTCCAGGGGCCAGGTTCCAGGGGCCAGGGAAGAGCGCTCTTCCCTGGCCCCTGGAACCTGGCCCTTGGAACCTTGCTTGCTAATTGCTCTCTCATAAACACCCCGCTATAATGATGTTCGCAGAATAGAGGGCGCTTAGCTCAGTTGGTTAGAGCGCTTCGTTTACACCGAAGAAGTCGGGGGTTCGAGTCCCTCAGCGCCCATCACATTTTCAGGGGTCTTTTGGTTGGCCAAAAGGCTCACTTGTGATAAAAAGTACAACCACTTGTCATGGCGCGGCGCTCGACCGCGCCGGCGTGATTAGCAAAGGACAACAAGCACAGCACGCAGGAGGATAGCCATATGGCGAGCCAGGCGGCAACAGTAGATACCGGAGGACTGTCCACCGGCGTCAGCCGACGAGAATTCCTTTACTACATCTGGGGCGCGTCCATCGCTCTGCTGTCTTTACAGGGCGCGGGGCTGCTCCTGTGGTTCCTGATTCCCCGCTTCCGCGAAGGGGAGTTCGGCGGCACGTTCACCATTGACATCGGCGAGTTGCCGGCCGTCAACGACCAGCCGATCAACTTCGCCGACGGCCGCTTCTGGCTGGTCAACCTCGACAGCACCCAACCCAACGAGCGCATGTACCAGGCCGATGACGAGCCGAACCCCATCCAGGGCGTGGCCGCCATCTACAAGGTCTGCACCCATCTGGGCTGCATCTACTCCTGGACGCCGACCAACAACCGCTTCGAGTGCCCCTGCCACGGCTCCAAGTATCGGCTAGACGGCCGTCGCGTGGAATCGCCCGCGCCGCGCACGCTCGACCGCTTCCTCCTCCAGGCTATCGCCGACGACGAGACGACGGTGCTGGCCGAGGCTTCGCTGGTCAACGACTTCTACGCGCCGCTGCCGCTGCCGGAGGGCACCGCCTTCCTGCGCGTGGACACCGGCAACCGCAAGCAAGGGCCATCTGAAACCCTGTTGTGCGATTTTCAGGGCAACTGCCCCTAAACCAATTAGGAATTAGGAATTAGGAATTAGGAATCTAAGCAAGGATTCCAATTCCTAATTCCTAATTCCTAATTCCTAATTATCTTAGGAGTTGTTATGGCTACGTTTGTCGAACAAGTCCGCGAAATGGGGATCAAGCAGGCCGTCGTCACCAAGGCTGACGAGGTGGTCGAGCGCGTCACCGCGGGCATGAACATCAACGACGTGCGGTCGGCGCTGCGCGGCGACGAACCGCGCCGGCCCAACCCCCGTCTGCGGCCCCACGCCGACGGCTTCTGGCTCCACATCCGGCCCAGCTTCTACCACACCGGCGTCACCAACATCTACCCCACCTTCCGGCTGGGTTGGCTGTCGACGTTCATGCTGATGTGGGAGACGATCACCGGCCTCATCCTGATGGTCTTTTATACGCCCAGTCCGCTGGTGGCCTATAGCAACATGTGGAACATCCTGGGCAACGTGCCGCTGGGGCAACTGTTCCGCAATATGCATCGTCTGGGCGCGGAAGTCATGGTGCTGGTGGTCGCCATGCACATGCTCAGAACGTTCATCACCGGCAGCTACAAAAAGCCGCGCCAGTTCACCTGGGCCACCGGCATGTTGCTGCTGGTGTTCACCATCTTCCTGAGCTTTAGCGGCTACCTGCTGCCGTGGGACCAGTTGGCCTACTGGGCGCTGACGGTGTTCATCAGCGGTGGCGCGGCGGCCCCGGCCCCGGCCTTCGTCAACGACACCGTGTTGCTGGTGCTGCAGGGCGGCCCGGCACTGGGGGCCAATGGTCTGCTGCGCTGGTACCTGCTCCACGTGCTGCTGCTGCCGCTGCTGGCCGGCATCTTCTTCTTCGTCCACTACTACAAGGTCGTCCTCTACGGCATCTCGCTGCCCCCCGGCCGCGAGCAGATCGGCGAGGACACGGCCAAGCGCGTGCCCAAAGACGAGCGCACCTACTTCATCCCCGACATCCTGACCAGCGAACTGATGTGGACGGCGCTGGCCACGCTCTTCCTGGTGGCCGGGGCGCTGTGGCTGTGGGACGCGCCGCTGGAGACCCACGCCGACCCGGTGGTCACGCCGCTGCACGTCGTCGCCCCGTGGTACCTGTCCTGGTCACAGGGCTGGCTGAAGCTGGCCGACAAGACGCTGGTCGTCGGCTTCATCCCGCTGTTGCTGGTGGCGTTCATCGTCATGCCCTACATCGAAGTGGGCAAGAGCCGCCGCTACGCCGACCGCCGCGTCGGCCTGACCGTGGCCATGCTGTTCATGGCCTTCATGCTCGTCTCGAACTGGATGGGTTCGCCGGAGTTCCGGGTGGCCTCCTCGCCCGACCGCGAGGTCAGCATCCGTCTCTTGCCTGAGGAAGGGCCGGGCGGGTTGAAGGGCATTCCCTTCGAGCACATGACGCCGGGAACCTATAGCCCCGGCCAGGTGATCGAGGGCAACCCGTTCCTGACGCGCGGCCTGGCCGTGTTCGAGGAAGCGATGCGCGAGCAGAGCTGCACACTCGTGGGCAACGAGATGTGGCGCGAATGCTCCGTCGAGACGCTGGAAAACGGCACGCAACGCTTCAGCACCCGCTTCGTCAACGACGCCATGCCCGACCCGGTGGCCACGCTGGAGATCGTTGAGATTCAGCCGAACCTGAGGGAGATGATCCTTTCCTACCAGGTCACCGATCCCAACAATCCGAACGAGATGCTCATTGACAGCCAGTGGACATCTTTCCGCCACGCCTTCTCCAACTACGAAGAGGAGTGCCAATTCCTCAACAAGTCGTGCGCGATCAACTAATTGCTGCCGCCGCACCGTAGAGACGTTCCGGCGGAACGTCTCTACACCGCGACCCGATGAACAAGGAACGATGACCCATGCAGATCAAGATTGTCATTGGAACCATCGCCTTTATGCTGACGAT
>WBZP01007152.1_pt1 | contig 10835 bp, 5 predicted proteins | sample 5204301 | NCBI WGS metagenome assembly WBZP01 (sample SAMN12412401, study PRJNA552823) | activated sludge metagenome | isolation source: activated sludge from nitrification reactor of wastewater treatment plant... | place: USA: Pennsylvania | collected 2017
TGGCCAGTTCTTCAATAACGGGCCCAATTGCACGGCAGGGTCCACACCATTCAGCCCAGAAATCAATAACGGATAATTTATCGGAATCCAGTACCTCGGATTTAAAGTTCGAATCTGTGAATTCAAGTGCCATATTATATTGTTTTAGAAGTTTTATACAGACAAGATTGCAAATCTATGGCCATTCAGGCATTCATGCGGAAATGACATATCCACAATACAAATCATTCAGTGAATAGGTTCAATTCGTCAGGTTTGTGACATTTAGGCCAGTTGAACATTAGTCTCCAGTTCCTGGTGTTTATTGAGGTACGAAACCAGGTCATCATTCATCGAAAAGCCTTTTTCCAGGGAATAGAGGCTGATCCTGCGGTTTTCCATCGTATCTGTAATATTGAAACGGATCGATGATTTCCCGGGGTTTTGACGGATGTTTTGTTCAATGAAACTGACAAATCCGTCATCTACGAACTGAGGGGGAACTTCAATGATCAATTGCTTTGTTAAGGTTGATTTGATCGTTTCCAATAAACATATACGGTTGATTTTGAACTCGAACTGGTCGCTGTTGTATCGTTGACGGAACCCGCCTTCCAGCATCAGGATCATGCCTTTCTCCATATAGTGGTTATACCGGGCATAATCTTCCCCAAACAGGGCGAATTCAGCTTTTCCGCTAAAATCTTCCAATTGCAGGATGCCAAAGTTCTTTCCGGTTTTGGTTAACCGGTGTTGTCCGTCGATCACCAGGCCCGCCAGCCTGAAAGATCGACCGCCCGGGCTAATCCCGACGGCATTTTTAACGTCATTGTAATCTGCCAGTGGAGTGATATGGTAATGTGTCAGTTCAAACCGGAAATTATCCAGGGGATGTCCGCTGATGTACATGCCCGTGATCTCTTTTTCAAAATCGAGTTGTTCCACAAGCTGCCAGGGCGGACATGGTGCAATTTTAGGTGGAACGATCTCGGGCATCTGCAGGTCGCCGAAGAGCGTATTGCTGGAACTGGCGGATTGCGACTGGAATACCGCTCCGAATTTGAGGATCTTCTCCAGTGTAACCACATCGCCCGGCGCCTGGTAAAAATACTGGGCACGGTGGTAGTCCGGGAAACAGTCGAAGGCTCCGCTGTAGATCAGGCTCTCCATCGATTTCTTATTGACGGCCCGGAGGTTGACCCTTTTTACAAAATCAAATATATTCTTAAACGGACCGTGCTTGCTTTTTTCTTCAATGATATGATCAATGGCGGATTCGCCGACACCCTTCAGTCCGCTGAATCCGAAACGGATCTCGCCCTTGCGATTGACGGCGAAACCACTTTGCGATTCGTTGATATCTGGCCCCAGCACTTTTAGGCCCATCCGTTTACACTCTTCCATGAAGAAAGTGATCTTGTCGATGCTGCCGGCATGGTTCAGCACGGCCGCCATATATTCGCTGGGGTAGTGGGCCTTCAAATAAGCCGTTTGATAAGCCACAAAAGCGTAACAGGTGGAATGCGATTTGTTGAATGCATATTGGGCAAATGCTTCCCAGTCTTTCCAGATTTTTTCCAGCGTGTCTTTCGGGTGTCCCTTGCCGGTAGCTCCTTCGATGAATTGAACTTTCATCTTGTTCAGCACTGCGATTTGTTTCTTACCCATGGCTTTTCTGAGTACGTCCGCATCGCCTTTGCTGAAGCCGGCCAGTTTCTGCGATAACAGCATGACCTGTTCCTGGTAAACCGTGATCCCATAAGTTTCTTCCAGAAATTCCTTCATTTCAGGGAGGTCGTAATGTACAGCCTCACGGCCATGCTTACGTGCAATGAACTGCGGTATGTAGGCGAGTGGGCCCGGGCGGTACAGGGCGTTCATAGCAATCAGGTCATCGAATTTATCGGGTTTGAGTTCGCGCAGGTATTTTTGCATACCCGGACTTTCAAACTGAAAAGTTGCATTAGTATCGCCGTGCTGATATAGTTCGTAAGTTGTGGGATCATCCAGCGGGATCGTGTCGATGTCGATCTCGACGCCGTGGTTCTGTTTGATCAGATGCAGGGCTGTTTTGAGGATGCTCAGCGTTTTAAGGCCGAGGAAGTCCATCTTGATGACACCGGCTTCTTCAATGACCCCACCTTCGATCTGTGTTACCCAAAGGTCGGATTCTTTTGATGTGGCAACCGGTATCAGGTCGGTCAGGTCCTGCGGAGCGATGATGATGCCTGCCGCGTGAATGCCGGTATTCCTTACAGATCCTTCCAGCACTTCCGCTTCATGGAGGATCTTGCTTAACAGGTCGGACCCATGATAGATCTCGCGTATTTTTTTAACCGATTCCAGGTCGTCCGCGATCAGTTGTTCTTTATCCGTAAGCGATTTTTCGCCGTCTTTCGCTTCCTTATCAGTCAGCGGTGCGTGCAGTACCCTTTTGAGTGAAATGCCCGGTTTTTCCGGTACCAGCTTGGTGAGGGCCCGGCTGTCGGCAATGGGCAGGTCCATGACACGGGCCACATCAGCAATGCTGGATTTTGCGGCCATGGTACCATAAGTGATGATCTGCGCCACCTGGTTCTTACCATATTTCTGTACCACATAATCAATGACACGCTGGCGCCCCTCATCATCAAAATCGGTATCGATATCGGGCATCGACTTCCGCTCTGGGTTTAGGAACCTTTCGAACAGCAGGTTATACCGGATGGGGTCGATGTTGGTGATCCCAATGCAATAGGCCACCACACTTCCGGCCGCCGATCCACGGCCGGGTCCAACGAATACGCCTATTTCCCGACCGGCACGGATAAAGTCGCTCACAATCAGAAAGTACCCGGCAAACCCCATTTTCTCGATCACCCCCAGTTCAAAACTGATCCTTTCTTCCGTTTCTGGAGTAAGTACCTGGTACCTCTTGGCGGCCCCGGCCCAGGTAATACTGGCCAGGTATTCGTCCTGAGATTTAAAATTGGAAGGAACCACAAAGTGGGGGAGCAAAATGTCCCTTTTCAGGTCGAGCAGGGAAACCTTATCGACAATTTCGCCGGTATTGGCGATGGCATCGGGAATGTCTTCAAACAACTTGCTCATTTCACCCGTCGTCTTCAGGTAAAACTGGTCGTTGGGAAATGCAAAGCGTTTATTCTTTACCGATACATCATCGTCTGAAAATTCCCGAAGGGCCGGTGTCGATTGCTTTTCACCGGTATTGATGCACAGAAGGATGTCGTGTGCATTGAAATCTTTCTGATCAACGTAATGGCTGTCGTTGCTGGCAATGACTTTAACGTTGTATTTTTTGGCGAATTTCAGGAGTACCTCATTCACCTTGTCTTGTTCGGGTATCCCATGACGTTGCAATTCAACGTAGTAATCTTCCTGGAATATGTTCAACCACCATTTGAATTCATTCTCGCCTTCGTCCTCACCCTTTTTAAGGATGGTTTGGGGTACAAGTGCGCCCAGGCAACAGGTTGTGGCAATCAGCCCTTCATGGTATTTATGGATCAGTTGCTTGTCGATTCTCGGGTATTTCGAGTACATACCTTCGATATAGCCCAGGGATGTCAGTTTTACCAGGTTTTTATAACCTGTTTCGTTTTTGGCCAGCAGTATCTGGTGATGACGGGGGTCCTTTTCGTCTTTACTGAACGTTTTACGTGTCCTGTCTTGTGTAATATAAAATTCACAGCCAACAATGGGTTTGACCTTAGGCTTGCCGTTCTCATCCTTATTATTATAGGCTTCCTTTACAAATTCAAACACCCCGAACATATTGCCATGATCGCTGATGGCCAGTCCTGGCATATTGTCGGCTGCTGCTTTCTTATACAGACTCTTGATGGAGGCAGCCCCATCCAGTAATGAAAACTGTGTATGTACGTGTAAATGGGAAAATTGCATGCGTATGATCCTGTTAACCGTGCCGGATCGGTGGCAACCGCCGGTACGGTCTGCAAATATCGCTTATTTGCGGGCCTGAAAAGCCCTGCATTTTCCACAATAGCAGGGCTCGGGTGAAGAAAATTAGGTTTGAATCCCATGCCGTTTTTGCTTAACTTTGCAGCCGGAAGGAAGGATTATATTTATTCATTATTTGTAGGACAGGATTGATAGGTAGGAATTGATAATCATTACGATAGAAAAAATCCAGGAAGAATTTAACTCATCAGCCCAAAGTCATACATACGTATAAAACAATTAGACGTATGAAAAACTTTTGCTACATGTGTTTACTGCTGACTGGGGTTTTGATCCCCGCTGCAGAGGTACGTGCCCAGATACACTCCCGTTTATCCAGGTTAGAGAACAGCTTACCTGAGAGCCGGGAACCCCGTTTCATTGACAATATAGAAATCACCGGTGGGGCATCGGCTTCAGAGGCCGTTCCTGCTTCCGTGAATACCCCGGTTTTATTTCAACAAACCCCGGCGCTTATCAATACGTCTTCTCAACCGATCGAACAATGCCTTTCGGTTCAGTTCAAATATGCCCTGATGCTCAACAGGGAAGTGGAGTCCGTCAGTAATATTTCCTTATACAGGTTCATTGATGAATGGTGGGGTACACGTTACCGTTATGGTGGTCATACCCGTAAGGGGATCGACTGCAGCGCATTTGCGGGTCGCTTATATATGGACGTATACGGAAAGGAACTACCGCGCACGGCCAGGGAACAGTTCCAGTACAGCCAGTCGGTGTCCAAAGAAAGTATGCAGGAAGGCGACCTGGTGTTCTTTAATACCCGCGGTGGCGTAAGCCATGTTGGTGTATACCTGGGGAATGGCTATTTTGTTCATTCAAGCACCAACGAAGGCGTTACGATCAGCCGGCTGGAAGAGGATTATTATAAGGCACGTTTTATAGCGGCGGGCAGGCTGTCATCGGGTAACCTGGCTGACGCCTGCGTGCCTGGTCAGCTGGAGTGCCAGGATTGACCGGGTTTTTATGGTTTTTTTATTTCCTCCGTTTTTATGTAGAAATTTTTATCGGCGAACAATTGCGCGGTCAATGCATCGCTTTTTTTCAATTTGATCTTTTTCCATTTTGCCGTTGGTTTTATCCATCTCATTGTGCCTGTGGCAGAATCGGTGCTCACTTGAACAGGCATGTCGTATCCATCAACCACATTATCCCATCGGTAACGGATCGAGTTTTTTGTTTTGGCCCATTGCAGAACGGGGATATTTGTTGTTCTCAGGTACTGGTCAAAGAGCGAGTGGAAAGATATGCCGGATTCCTTGCTGATAAAGGTTTCAATGTCTTCTGTGGTAACAATCCGGTGATAAAATTCACTATTCACCTTCCTGAGCAGTTTCCTGAATGTTTCATCATCACCTATAACCTGGCGGATATAATGGATCATATTCCCGCCTTTGTAATACATGTCGCCGCTGCCTTCTTTATTCACGCCGTATGGACCGATAATGGGGATGTCGTTTTCAATTTGTTTGCGGATGCCCGCCACGTATTCGGTGCCCGCCTGCTTTCCGTAATAATAATCGGTAAACAGGGTTTCGCTGTAATTGGTAAAGCCTTCGTGTACCCACATGTCTGCAATATCGGCCGTGGTAATGCTGTTGGCAAACCATTCATGCCCGCTTTCATGCACAATGATGAAATCCCATTTCAGGCCCCAGCCGGTTGACGATAAATCACTGCCCCGGTAACCATTCTGGTATCCGTTGCCATAAGCAATGGCGCTTTGGTGTTCCATGCCCAGGTGCGGCGCTTCCACCAGCTTGTATCCATCTTCATAAAACGGATAAGGGCCAAACCAGTATTCAAAGGCCCTGAGCATCCTGGTTACATCCGCAAACTGTTTGACAGCTTTGTCTTTGTTATATGTCATTACCCAGTAGTCCAGGTCAAGCGGGCCTTTTTCGCCGTTGTATACTTCGTTGAAATGGCTGTATTTGCCTATATAAGGCACGATGTTGTAATTGTTGATCGGGTTTCTGACTTTCCAATTGTATTGTGTTCTGTCGTTATTCAGTTTTTGGACCGATTCCAGCCTTCCGTTACCCACGGCGGTCAGGCTATCAGGAACGATTATACGAAGTATCGCCCCGCTGTCGGGTTCGTCTGACTGAATGTCCTTGCATGGGTACCAAACACTCGCTCCCAGTCCCTGGCAGGCCACCGACATCCAGGGATTTCCGGCCTTGTCTTTTGCCCAGATCCAGCCTCCGTCCCAGGGGGGTGTAACGGCTTTCCTGGGTTTTCCGCGAAATTCACACCGAATGCTGTGTAGCTGGCCCCTGGTTGCAGCGGGAAATGTGATGAAATAGGCATTGCCGTCTCGGCGGAATGTGGCCGGAGCATAATCTACCGTTACGGCAGACAGTTCCATAGGCGTCTGCAGATCCACCTGAGCTTCCGTTGCCGGCATATCCTTCAGCATACTGACCGTCATAATGCAGGTGCCGTTAATGTATTGCCTTCCATAATCGGGCTCAACGGTGATATCGTACCGTAAAACATTCCACCAGAATCTTCCGGGGCCATTTGTGCCCCGCAGCGTATCGGCGTGAGTGAAGGGCAGCGAATCCAGTCCGGGACCTGCCCAGGAGTTTAACGAAACAGGTAGAAGGAATATCATGAACAGGCCAAACAGGCATACCGGGCGGCGAGCAATCATTTCAGTTTATATTTGACATAAATGTAGGAAGAAACAGGCTCCTCTGTTCATTGATTACATGACCGGATACCTAAATTGGACTGGCATCTATGAATTTATTCAGGCACATAAGGTTCTTATTGCTCTGCGCGGTATGGTTTGCATCATCATGCCGCATCAATGTTGATGATGACAGTCGCATATTCCGCTATAATGAAACAACGGGGATTGCCAGCCTGGATCCTGCCTTTGCCAGGAACCAATCGGTCATGTGGCCTGTACACCAGTTGTATAATACTTTGGTTGAAGTGGATGAAACGATGCGACCCCGTCCATCACTTGCCAGGTCCTGGAAGATCAGTGATGACCGGTTGACGATCATGTTTCAATTGAGGGCGGATGTTTATTTTCACGATGATCCGTGTTTCCCCGGCGGAAAGGGGAGGTTGATGAGATCGGCCGACATATTGTTCAGCCTGAACCGGATCATCGATCCGTCTACTGCAAGCCCGGGTGCCTGGATATTTCACGACAGGTTAGATAGTCTGCATCCATTTAATGTGATCGATGATTCCACGTTTGAAATCAGGCTCCGAAAGCCTTTTCAGCCCATCCTGGGAATCCTTAGTATGAAATATTGTTCGGTGGTGCCACGAGAAGCAGTGGAAGCGTATGGAAAGGACTTCGGGCGCCACCCCGTGGGTACGGGGCCATTCAGGCTGGTCAGGTGGCATGAACAGGAAGCATTGATCATGAGCCGCAACCCCCGTTATTTTGAGCGCGACAGCCTCGGAAGGGCTCTGCCATACCTGGAGGGAATCAGGATCAATTTTTATGACAGCAAGCTGACGGAATTCCTGGAATTCAGGCAGGGAAGACTGGATTTTATCAATGATCTTGATGCCTCGGTCAAAGATCAGTTGCTCACTAAAACGGGCAGGCTTAAAAAAGGGTGGGAGCAGACCGCTGCGTTGAATACATGTCCATACCTGAATATTGAATACCTGGGCATACTCACGGTAACGGATACTCTGAATAATCCATTGTCGGATATCAGGGTGAGGAAGGCCATCGGGTATGCCATCGACAGGAAAAAGATGTTGATGTACCTGCGTAATTCAGTGGGTACTGCTGCTGAAGGGGGATTTGTGCCTCCGGGATTGCCTTCATTTACGCTTCATTCGGAAACAGGGTTCTCCTATCGGCCCGATCTTGCACGCCAGTTACTGTCATCCGCTGGATATGGTACCCGTGGCCGCCCAATGCAGGTGATCAAACTGCTGACCGTTCCCAACTATGCGTCACTGGGTTCTTACCTGGTTCATGAACTGCAGGATTGCGGCATACCTGCAGAAGTTGAAGTTGTTCAGAAAACTGTTTTGCTGGATAAAATGGCCACATCAGGCGCCCCGTTTTTCCGGGGAAGCTGGATCGCCGATTATCCTGATGCAGAAAATTACCTGAGTGTTTTTTACAGTAAGAATCCGGCTCCCCCGAATTATACCCGGTATAACAACCCGCTGTTTGACCGGTTGTATGAGCAGGCAGTTTCTGAACCTTCGGATAGTTTTCGATATGTGCTGTATCACCGGATGGATAGTATGGTGATGTCGGATGCTCCGGTCATTCCCCTGTGGTACGACCAGGTACTGCACCTCGTAAGAAAAGAAGTTTCGGGGATGTCTCCTAACAGCCTGAACATGCTTGAACTCAGGCGCGTTCGTAAAGAATAGGCCCGTCCCGGTTTTACATTCTCCGGGATCTTTACCTAATAGAAAAAGGCTGCATGAAGATGCAGCCTTTATTCTCAAGAAAAACAAACAATGAATTAGTTTTTAACAATCTTCCTGGTGTAGCGGCCATCCGATGTGGTCAGCTCCAGGATATAGCTTCCGGTGGACATGTTTCCAAATTCAGACAGAACGATGATGTTATTTCCTTTTTGAACGCCCACGGTCTTGTTCATCATCTCTTTGCCATCGAAAGATATGACACGTATGCGGGCCAGTCCGTCGGCGCTTGTGTTAACCATCAGTTTGATGTTATTAACAAACGGGTTCGGATAAACGCTGAATGCATCGTCGTTCAGAGTGCCGTTCAGTTTGATCGCCACAATCTTGGAGTAGGCGTATGTTCCGTCTTTGTCAATCATTTTCAGGCGGTAGTATACGATGGGCGCCTGGCTGTTCAGCGGGTCGGAATAGCTGTAGTTGTTACGCACGGTTGAATTACCTTGTCCGTACACTTTGCCGCGATTGATGAAATTCAATCCGTCTTCGCTCCGTTGTACTTCAAAATAATCGCTGTTTATTTCAATTTCAGTGGTCCATTTAACCAGTGTGTTATTGCCTGTTTTATTAGCGGTAAAGCTTAACAGTTTAACCGGTACCGGTCCGCCAGCTTCTCCGATCACTGCAGTTCCGTCATCGGTGAAATTATCGCCGGCCTGTGAATTAACAACCAGCCTGGCTGTATTGATGATGGTACCAGGGATGGCGCCTGCTTTTACTTTGAACCTCAGGGAGAAATCGCCATCGGTTCCGGCAGGCAGGATACCACCGGTTGTACCGGTTGCGCCGTTTCCGATAAAGAATTTTACATATTTGCGGCCATTGGGCGCTGTTCCGAAGAATGCGGCATCGGTATCGGCGGCATCCGTTTGGAAACCAGCCGTAACACCAGCGGCATTCACCACTTCCAGGCTTCCTGCAACATACGTTACGTTCAGGGGCAGTGAATCCACGATCACCGTGTTATATGCAGCACCGGGGCCGGGATTTGAACCGCTCAGTGTATAAGTGAGTATCTCATTGGCTTCGGCATATCCGTTACCGCTTGCATCCGATACGCTCTTTTCGAGGCTGGCCAGCGGTTCCTTCATACGTATGCAGAAAGAAAATACACTGGGGAAATATTGGTCGGCTTCAGTACCAAACTGCACCACAACGCTGGTGGCATTCGGCTGAATACCATAACCGGTACCTACAGATATCTCATCGATGTCGATACCCATCTGGTTAGAATAATTCGGGTTCTTGGTTGTTACAAAAGAACCGTTCTTCGAAATGGTTCCGTTCCAGAAGTTGGTTACCGGGTTAACGGCATTGCTAACGGCTACATTATTGATACGGATGTAATCACCCAATGGATTGGAAGTGGAAGATCCCAGGTTACCGTCACCTTCCCAGGCCATTGTTTGCATGACGGCTTCATCAGCCGCGAGTACGTTATTCGGTACGTTCAGGCCTGTTAAAGTAACAGACTGGGTAACCGGGCCGGCGCCGGAATTAAATATCTGTGAGTATCCGTCGTATACGCGCACGCTGTTGTAGTTGAGGGTAGGGTTTTCGTAAGCTACCACCAGGCTCCAACCGGCATACCGACCGCCGCCGGATACGGCGCCGACAGTTGCGGGTATATTGGCAACGGTATAGGTGCCAGCGCCATTGTTATTGATGAAGTTTGTTACATCTACATATGCCTGGTAGATCCTTTCCGTAGTGGTTACATTGAACATGTCTACATTGGAAGAAGGGGCCAGGATGTCGAAATAATTGCCTGAATTGCCCTTACGGATCTTTAATTTCCTCAGGGTGTCAGGTGTGGTGGTCATGGCTGATGCCAGGATACGGCCACCCCAGTACAGGCGGGCAAATTTGATAGTGTTGACGCCTGCAGGCAGAATGAGGTCGGATGAACTGGCATTATAAATGCCGGTAGTGCTGTTGTCGATCTTGACAAACTGCATGTTTTGGTTGTCATTACCATACTGCGTGAAACCAAGGCCACCCTGTCCGTTGTTCGGGTTGCTGTTCTCGTTCATTTTAACGAGGTTTACCGCATTGTTGTCGATAATGTGCATCGAGGTGTTGCCAAACATGGCGCAACCACCTTTCAGGTTTTCAGAATACACTTGTGTGTAGGGCCTGATGCTGTTTTGAGCAGAGGCAGAAAAGGCAATCAAGCCTGAGGCGAGAGCAACTGCCGTTACTTTTCGGGTAAAATTTGTAAGCATTTTTCTTGAGTTGAGAGGTGAAAAAATAGCTCACAGGAAAGGATAGCAGTATTTCGGGAGGATATTAAGAGAGTATAAAGAAATTAAGAGTAAACATTATCTGGGTTATCCAGGATAAAGAGTGCGGGTTTCAATGGAATTAGGAGGTAAGCGTACTCAAGGATGAGCCGTGATGTAAAATTAGACAAAATTGCCAGAGATGCAAATATCCCGGTTAAAAAA
>WBZP01007155.1_pt1 | contig 10834 bp, 8 predicted proteins | sample 5204301 | NCBI WGS metagenome assembly WBZP01 (sample SAMN12412401, study PRJNA552823) | activated sludge metagenome | isolation source: activated sludge from nitrification reactor of wastewater treatment plant... | place: USA: Pennsylvania | collected 2017
CGCGTTCGAAAAATCAGCTCTCCCCTGGCCTCAAGCATGTGCCGCAGCAGGACCTGACTTTCAAGACAGGCGGGCCGAACTATCAACTCACGGGCTCGGAGTTCCCGCTCACTCGCTTGGCAATTGTCGGACAGCGAGGAGCACTCGACCAGGGCACCGACAGTAACGATGTCGTGAGTTCCCAAGGCGTCCCATTTCTCGACCGAGGCCAAGACCCGCTGGGGTACCAGGTCGGCCGGCTCAAAACTCGACGGGTCGAACCACGCAATACCCCGTCTGTGATCAATGCCGTCTTCAATCACCGCCAGTTCTGGGACGGTCGCGCCGAGAACGTCTTCAATGGGGTGAATCCCCTGGGTACCCGGGACCCAGAGGCCCGTGTGATGGCGTCGGTGGGCAGCAACCTGATTGAGGTTCAAGTGGCCCTGATAAACTCCAGCCTTGCGTCACAAGCGGTCGGCCCGATCGTCAGCGAGATCGAGATGGCCGCTCCTGGCCGCACCGCACAAGACATCGCTCGCGACTTTCGCAAAGGCAAGCGCAGTCGACATCTCGGCAGACGCGTCCACGGCTCTCGCCCGCTTCAGCAACAACTGGTCGACCCATCGGACAGCGCCTTGGGACCTCTCAGTCGGTATCCGCAACGTGGCCTTCGGATGAACTCCTACAACCAAATGATCCGGACAGCGTTCCAGGAGAAGTACTGGCAAAGTGAGAAATTCGTCCAGGTAGCCGAGGACGGGACGGTATCGATCGTCGACCAACGCGATCGACATCGGACTACAGACGAGTTTACCCTCCTCGAATATAATTTTGCGCTTTTCTTCGGTTTGTCCGTCCAGCTCTATGAAGCCACACTCGTCTCTGATGATACCCCCTGGGACCGCTTCCGCCGAGAACATCCGAGTGCCTCCGATGCGGCGATCAATCCCTGGACGAATACCAATCCCAGTCACATCACCCGCTTTGCACTCTTCGGGGCCCACTTATTCAACGACCGAACTCGAGGGCCCAATAATCTCCGCTGCAGCAACTGCCACGAAAGCGCCGAACTCACCGACGCGTCGGTTCGGCGCATCGGCTTGGCCGCCAACGGCCCAGTGCGCAACCGCGACGGCAACATCATCGACAAGGGTTTCAACAATATAGGCCTGCGGCCCACGGACGACGACTTAGGCGTGGGCGCGAGCGATGCCTTCGGTCCGTTGTCGCATAGCAAACGCCTGTTCCCGGACGGTCCACCGGCCAGTTTCGATGGCGCGGCCGTGACGAAAGGATTCGGTCTCGAAGGGGCGTTCAAGGTGCCCTCGCTACGGAATGTGGCCTTGACTGCTCCCTATTTTCATAACGGCGACACGCATTCGCTGCGCGAGGCGGTCCTGTTCTACAGTCGTGGAGGAAACGTCGCGCCGATCACGCAACGAGACGGTACACCCATCGAGCCGCTCGGAATTGCCAACATGACTTCGGATGAGGCTGATGCGGTCGTGGCCTGGCTGGAAGCCCTCACGGATGAGCGGGTGCGCATCGCTGCCGCGCCGTTCGACCACCCTCAACTCTTCGTCTCAAATGGCCATCCGGGCGACCAGCATCAGGTCGAACGAGGTAAAGACGGCTTTGCAAAGGATGACTTATTTGAAATTCCGATGACCGGTGCAGCGGGTGGTCCGCCACTGCCGGGATTCCTTGAAGGTGTGTTCGGACCACATTGAATCAATGGTAATCCGACGAATGGATCCTCACGACTGCTTCATATAACACGACCGAGTCCACCGAACCACAAGAGGTGCTGTTTTCCTCTCTACAAGGATCTTTCTGTCACATCTGTAGCAAGCATGTGGTTTCGTCAGTAGCTCGATGTTTCCTGCTTTGATACTCGTAACCGGTATGGGCTTGGTCCTCACAAGGCTACTTTTCGTTTTCACCATTCTCATTAACCAAGGAGTGTCTGTATGAATCCTGTTGTATCGAGAAAACAGTCCCTGGGTTTGATCGCCGCCGCGGTCGGAGTATGGCTGGCCGGAGCCGTTCCGTCCCATGCATCGACGGTCACTGCCGGGGACACTGGGGATCCCGCCGGCCGTGGTATTGCCTATAACTGGACTGTCAACATGAGCGGCAATGACACGACGGCTGGCTCCACTCCGGCCATCGCGGGTAGTCTCGGATCGCTCAGTTGGAACGATCCGATCAATTTCGGTGATCCTATTGGAACAGGATGGACGCACACGTCCAGGTGGACCGCGCTAACGCTGACGGAAGCCACCGATCTCTCCATCACGCTCGCAGCGAACAACAGCTCGTTGGTTCCCGCGTTCTCGCTCTATTCAGGCCACCAACAAACCGACAATGGCCTAAACGGTGGGTATCATGTTTATAACAATGCAGGAAATTTGGATTGGAGCACTGCGGACCCCGGAGCTGATTCCAGTTCATTGAACTATATCGGCAACGCCACGGCCTCTGGCACGGACTCCTCGATTACCAGAACCTTTTCCCTCGGACCGGGTCAATACAGTCTAGTCTTCGGCGGCAATCCTCCTCCGGGGACAGCCGGTGCACAAGTGGCCTATCAAGCCACTCTCTCCACGGTACCGGTTCCGGCCGCCGTATGGCTGTTCGGGAGCGGATTGGCCGGACTCGTCGGACTGGCCAGACGTAAGTTCTCATCATAGAGTAAGCACAGTGGGGTGTCGCCCAGGATGGGCCTGAACGACGCTCCACCCTCTGTGTCAACGGCTATTTCTCTGAACGATACTCCAAACACTCACCCTCTCCTCCCTATTCGATGAAATCTTGAATCCATCACCATCGAACCCGGTGAAGGCCACTACGACGCGGCGTAATTTAGCCACTTTTCGTCACATCTGTAGCACGGGTGAGATTCAATCGGTAGATCTAGGACAGGTGATCGTCTACATACTGTGAGCATGAGGGTCAGCTCCTCAGCATATGTTGTCCCATTCAATTTCTAACCAAGGAGTGTCTGTATGAACCCTGTTACAACAACACGGTCTTTCGGCTTGATCGCCGCCGCGGTGGGACTGTGGCTGACTGGGGTCGCACCGTCTCACGCCTCAACGGTCACGGCGAACCCTGCCGGTCACCAATCCGGAATCAGTTACGAGTGGGAAGTGGTTATGGGTGACAATGATACTGCAACATATTCAGGATCCGTGGGCGCCAAAAGCTGGGCGGAACCGGGAAATCCCGATGATTCGCCGGGCTGGACCCATACCTCGAACTGGACCCTGCTGGACCTGACCGGTGCAACCAACACCAGGTTTGTGACCGTCACGCTGGATCGAGGCGCCACCGGATCCCTGTTTCCGGCCTTCAGCGTCTACGCCGGGGTAGAGGATGTAAACTCCGATGCATCCAATCATACGTTCAACAATACCGGCGCCATCAGCTGGGCTCCAAATCTTGCCTATACCTATCACTCCGCCAATGCCGGCGGGACCATCGGCACGGGTAATGGCACAGGTCTTCCATCAGTCTCCGATACCTGGGTGCTGGCGCCCGGTCTGTACACCATTAACTTCGGAGGTAATCCAGCCCTTTCTCTTGGCCAAACAGGGACACATGCCTTTACTGCGACGTTGACGACCGCTCCTGTGCCGGTTCCGGCCGCCGCCTACTTGTTCGGCAGTGGGTTGATCGGACTTGTCGGACTCGCAAGACGCAAGTTCTCGGCTTAAGCCTGGTACAGAAGGGTAGTCGTACTTTTTTACCGACGACTGACTACACCCGCCAGGCAAGGGGAGAGTGTTCAGGCCCATCCTGAACATTCTCCCCTTTGTGTTTACGGATTGTTCGCCCCATGATTTCCGACTCGCCTTCATCTCACTGCTTTACCGTCTCATGCTGCTCCCCAATTGTGCGTACAGTTGTTAGAACTCGTGTAATCCGAGCTGGCTTTGATTTGAATAGAGCGGTTCTGACAGATCGAATCGAATCCGATCAGATCTCAATCTTCAATGGAATCTCCTCTCCGAGCTTCTTTCGCCGTCAGAAGGACTTCTTTTCCGTCTTCTCACGTATTTTTTCGTCACATCTGTAGCACGGACTAGGGCCCATCGGTAGATCCGGCAGTGTCGGTCTGGTACAAGCTCTCGATAGTGAGTGGTGGTTTCATTTGTCTTTGAAGTGTACTTTTTCCTAACCAAGGAGTGTCTACATGAAACCTTTTGCTGTGCGAACGCCCTCCCTGTACACGATCGTCTCAGCGGTGAGCCTCTGGTTGATCGCAGCAGCGCCAGTCCACGCTTCCACGGTTACCCCGGGCCCTCTCGATCTTCAGACCGGAGTGCCGTACTCCTGGAAAGTCGTCATGGGAGGAGACTTCGACCTCGCGCATTACCATGGAGATGTCGGCGCCAAGAGTTGGGCGGAACCGCTTAATCCGGTCGGCGCGAAAGGCTGGACCCATACGTCTGATTGGACGGCCTTAGATCTCACGGGCATGAGCGGACCCACAATCTTGACCCTTGAATTGGGCCGAGTTGATCCGCCTACTCCGAGTGAGTTATTCCCGGCTTTCACACTTTTTAGCGGATGGCAAGCGGACGCTCCGAGCGGGGTCAACCATACCTGGAACAACACGGGAAATCCTAGTTGGACTCCCAGTCTCACTTACATTGATCACCAGGCAAATGCAGGAGGACCGAACGGGACTGACAGCGGAACCGGGGAGGTGACTCTGTCCAGATCATGGGTTTTGACTCCTGGCTTGTACACGCTTAACTATGGAGGCAACCCATCCTTTGATCTTGGTCAAACTGGACTCCACGGATTTGCGGCCACCTTGGCTACCCAGCCTGTCCCTGTACCGGCTGCCGTATATCTGTTCGGTAGCGGCCTGATCGGCCTCGCAGGATTCGCCCGGCGCAAGTTCTCAGCCTAGGTTCCAGTAATGGTCTTCCCAGGGTAAGACCACCGGCCGGCTTCAGTGGTACTGGAGCCGGCCTCCTTCCCCAGTGTGAACAGGAATCGGGTCGAGCAGTTCAGTAGAAGCCAGTTCGACCCGATTCTCGATTACATTGACGTCTTCTTACCCACGAACCAAAGGAGTTGTGTATGCGCTCCCATCGATTCATCGGTTTCCCAGCACTTATTCTGTTGTGTGTCTGCACGGTCTGGTCCTCCTTGGCCCAGGCGGCCGCAATTGATCTTACCGAGATCATTTTCGAATACGACGGCTCGACCTGGACGCTGGGCTGGAAATTCTCCGTGACCGCTCCAACCTCCGTCGAATCCCTGGGGGTCTACGATTCCGGCCAAGACGGTCTGGCTGGGCCTGCTCAGGTCGGGCTATGGCTTGCCTCCGGCGGGGCGCCGCTCGTCCAGACCACGATCGCAGCCGGAACTGACGCTGCACTAGACGGATATTTCCGATTTGCGCCGGTGAGCAGCACCGCGCTCACACCTGGGATCGAATATATTGTCGGGGCGCATCTGGACAGCGACGCTACGTCCCTCTTCGGCGGAAATGGGATCGTCGATCCTCGTGTCTCCGTGATCGATGCCCGCTATTCCACTCTGGGCACCGGCTTCGCCTTTCCAGACCAGACAGACCCCGGTACGGAGGGCGCCGCGTTCTTAGGCGGAAACTTTCAACTCACCGCCGTCCCCCTCCCCGCCGCTGCCTGGCTGTTCGGGAGCGGAGTTATTGGTTTGGCTGGATTGGTGCGACGACGGAATCGGTTTCGCGATTCAGCCTGATCCTCTTTTAATCCTTACGCGGAGGTATCGTCATGAATACGTACACCTTGAGCAAATGTACTATCACAATCCTCTCTGCATTGTGGTTGTTCACTGAGCCCACAGCACAGGCAAGCGTGGTCTATAACCTCACAGGCTGGGATAGCACAGGAACCGGCGGTGCGGATGGAGGATTTCCTAGCAACTGGGTCGGTGGACCTACGCCAACTTATACCGGTTCACTCAACGCCATGTGGTACGCGAACGTTGGAGTCGGCGGCACTGAGACTGTCTCGTCGACGGACGCCCGTAGCAAGGGCGCTGATCCCACCTTTGCCCTTGCCGTCGGTCCTCGTGCATGGAACGACAACACGAGCGGCACTCAAGGCCAGGGCCACGGTTCTGATTTCGGGCTGATTCATTTCGACGGTCAATCCAACCTGAGCATAACCGTGGCGGCGGATGCCAGTCTTGGGTCTTCGCTAAAGCCAGGCTTTTCTCTGTTCCAGGGATGGGATGTGGGCAGTTCCTCCGAGCGCGTCCAGCCATTTCAGAACAACGCAGACAATCCCCTAGGAACAAGCGGTCTCCTGTTCCAAGGTAGCGCTTCGACCATCACTCCAGGGGGGAATGCTGTTCAACTGTTCACCAACCTTCCTGCTGGAACATACACGTTGTTCGTGGGCGGAAACTTCGCCGGTGGTGCCGGCGCTCCGGGGAAATACACCGTCAGCTTGACCGCGTCGCCCGTGCCCCTCCCCGCCGCTGCCTGGCTGTTCGGGAGCGGGGTGATCGGGATGCTGGGCCTCGCGCGCAGACAATTCCAAGAATCACGGAAAACCATGAATCAATCTCACGAATAACCAGCACCACCATTCTCATCCATTAGCAGGTTGAAAGGAGCCACTATGCGCAACAGACCAGTATCATCCATACTCGCATTGCTGGTTATCACCGGCATCATGGCAGGCAGTGCTCACGCCAGTTTGATCGATAACGGAAACGGAACGATTTATGACAGCGTCTCCGATGTGACCTGGATTTCCAATGGACTGACCTTTACCAATGACGTTGCAAGCACCACCTCCACCCCAAGCGCAAACCCCTACACAGGACCGCTCTTAGGAACGGTCGTTACGCCTTCATTGGGACCATCCCACACCATTGCCGCCGATGATCTGAGTTATGAGGCGTCACTGGGTCGCTGGGTGGGCAGTTGGTGGGCGGCATCCGCCTGGGCCGATGGCTTCACTTCTCAACACGGAAACCAGTCTGTCTCCGATTGGCGATTACCGACCACCTCGGAAGCTCAAAACCTCATCACGCAACTGAATCAACTCGGTACCGGTCGAGTGGGGGCCGCTCCTCCGTTTGCCTTCGTGCCGCCCTTCTTCTGGACCGCGACCTTGACCAGCGACACGAATGTGAACTTTGCCAATATGCTTGCCGGAACCATCGCCAACCGAACTCTGTTCGATGCTGCGGCTGGACGCCCGGCCTACAGCAACGTGATGGGCGTGGTACCAGGCAACGTGTCCCCTGTCCCCGTCCCAGCCGCCATGTGGCTCTTCGGGAGCGGGCTCGCCGGTCTAGGATCCCTGACAAGAACCAGACTTCGGAAGGGACAGGCGGTTGCCCACAAGTAGTAACTGTTGCTCAACGGGAAGCACGCGCTCACGGCTCGGCTGATCCGTGAGCCGGTCCTTCCCTAACCCGTATTATTCATGAACACTTCTGCTGCAATCGCCGATCCGCTGTTCCGACAAGCCTGCGGTCGGCGGACTCGCCCCTCGAACCCTCGACGTACTGCACGAGTACGACTCAGGTCCTCTGAGCTCCGTGCGCCGATCTCACGACGCGGCGTGGCGATTTCGCGACGAACTGTCATGAACAATGCGGGCTGAACATCGAAAGGAGTCGTTATGCGCACCAGGATCACTCATGTTCTCGCCGTTGCCGCGCTAGGGCTCGGCATCACCGTCGCTACAGACGCATTCTCCCAAGTCAACAGCCCGACCGATCCACCTCGTCCGCCGTCGCTCAAGACCATCCCAGTACCGGAACCAACCAATCTCGCTGAGTTTATCAACGATCGCCAGGCCGCCATCCGTCTTGGCAAGGCGTTGTTTTGGGACATGCAGGTCGGCAGCGACGGGGTGCAGGCCTGCGGAAGCTGTCATTTTAATTCCGGCATGGCCGATAGCCGATCAAAGAATCAGCTCTCGCCGGGATTAAAGCGTATCACCTCAACCGGTGCGCCGAATCCGGACCGGACCTTCCACAGAAATCTTGGACCTGTCGGACAAGTGACTGGATCCGATTTTCCATTCTTCCCCGCGAGTAACGATGTGCTCTCATCCCAGGGCGTTCGCAACTCCGTTTTCCTCGGCATTGGAAACGGCCCTGCTGATCTGGTTCGCTCCGAACCAGATCCTGATGGATTTCGAGTCGGCTCAACGAACACGCGCCGTGTGGAACCCCGCAATACGCCGACTGTCATCAATGCCGTCTTCAATCACCGTCAGTTTTGGGACGGTCGTGCGGACAACGTCTTTAATGGTGTGAACGAAATGGGGGACCGGGATCCGAACGCCCGACTGTTCCGTGCGGATAGCCCCACGAGTCCGGTCGCCGTTCAAGTGAGGCTTGAAGACTCCAGCCTCGCCTCGCAAGCGGTCGGTCCTCCGGTGAATGAAAGCGAAATGTCCGCCCGTGGCCGGACGATGCGGGACGTCGGAAAGAAATTCGCCCGCTACCAGATTCCCGGCCAGCCAGCCTCCAACCTTCGGCCGCTGGCGCTTCAGCTGGTGCACCCTGAGGACAGCGTGCTCGGGTCGTTAAGCCGTTGGCCACAAAAAGGCCTGAATGTGAGCAACTACCCGGAACTCATCCAGGCGGCGTTTCACCGTCACTGGTGGGATTCACCAAAGCTCATCCGTGTCGGGACGGACGGCACGCCGACCGTGATCGACCCGCCCTCTGTGGCACTTGCGGTCAATGAATACACCGTGATGCAGTACAACTTCTCGCTCTTCTTCGGCCTGGCCATCCAGCTGTACGAAGCGACCCTCGTGGCCGACAATTCTCCCTACGATCAATTCATGGACGGCAACCCCAACGCCATCAGCGAGCAGGCCGTCTTGGGCGTGGATCTCTTCCGCAGCCAGGCTCGCGGCCAATGCATCACCTGTCATGAGGGGGCGGAGCTCACCAACGCCTCAGTCCGCCAAGTCCGTGCCGACCCGACGCGCATCCGAGACGGGCAGGCTGCGGACCGTGGTTTCAACAACACCGGCGTGCTCGGCACGATCGAGGACTTGGGTCTTGGGGCGAAGGACAACCTTGGGAATTGGCTCTCCACGGTCAAACGGCTCAGCCCTCCGCCTCCGGAACCGATTGTCTCGGACGGGGCCTTCAAGGTGCCGGGCCTGCGCAATGTCGAGCTGACGGCTCCCTACTTTCACACCGGGGGGCATGTCGATCTGCCGGCCGTCATCGACTTTTATGATCGAGCCGGCGATGCCCACGTCGGCATGGTGACGCTCGACGGCACACACGTGGAGCTGATGTCGATCCTGGGACTCACGCCCGAGGAAAAGGCTGCGATGTTGGCCTTCCTGGTCTCGCTCACGGATGAGCGGGTGCGCTTTCAGCAGGCTCCGTTCGATCATCCGCAACTGTTCATCCCGAACGGACCGGGCGCACCCCGGATGATCATGCCCGGCGATCCGTTGTTCGAAATTCCTGCAGTCGGCCGCTTCGGCGGACAACCCCAGAAGAAATTCCTGGAGCCGTAGATGAACACACGCACGTGATGCACTGAAATTCAATAATCCGGGCCGTCTCCGGCTATAGGACGACGGCCCGGACCTTCGAGACAAATGTCTTCCCCCTCTTCTCATCAAACCAACCTCATTTCCTGTTGCATCCAGTGCAGCAACCCGCACCGATCAGTAGAAGATCTCGAATGTTCCTTGATATGACTGCCATCGGGAACAACCAATCGCTGCGATGTGCCACTTCACGGCGGCGGGACTGATTGGATCGGTCGAGCGGCGCGCAAGCGCCTGTAAGGAATGCCAGATTGTGCACCAGACACCACCCTCTCAATTATCACAACCAAGGAGAACCATGATGAAATCCTCGATTCTCACCTCCCTCATGATTTCCACCATGCTGGTCGGTTTACCCGACGTGGCGCCGGCTGCCACCGTCACCGGCGGCGAGCTCATGATGAACTTTGACCACGATGCGTTAGCCCAACTCGTTCTGAATCCAAGCGGTACCCCGCCGACGATTTTCCTTGAGGAATTCTTCACCTCGCCTTCGCTGACAGGCCCGCAAATCAATGACGTCGTCAATACGAATCTCGTACCCGGCAACGGCGAGATTCCTGCCACTGGCTTGGTCTATGGCGTCACCGGGTCCACAGTTTCCAATCCAGCAGGTCGGGCCATTCAGGCGACGAATTTCACCTACGATCCGAATAACGTGACCGGCACGGCTGCCGGACAGATCGGTCTGGGCGGCGTCCTCCGATTCATGGGAAATTTTCAGGGGATCTTCGCGACCGGTGACTATGCGCTGAAGTACGATGCTTCTCGAGTCGGCAACTCGGCCGGGAGTTCAGGTTGGTACTTGCTGAACAACTATGGATTTCCGGTTCCGGGTTTCGACTTGACCGATGTCGCCGTCGACAGCAATCCCTTCTCGTTGAACCTGACCGGGAATCTCAAATGGAGTCCGGAGGTCACCAATGCCTTCTTCCACTCCAGCGATCTCGGCAAGACCGTCGGCACCTTTACCTTTGCCTCACCCGTCCCGCTGCCCGCCGCAGCCTGGCTGTTCGGCAGCGGGGTAATCGGGCTGGTTGGGCTCGCACGACGGCGAAGGATACGCCCATGAAATCAGTGCGTTTGTCCGTCATGGCTGCCGCGCTTGCGGCAGCCATGCTCCCCTTGTCGCCCATCCAAGCGGAAATCTTTCATCTCGACACGGTCGCGGTGGGAAACCCTGGGAACCTGCCGGACCCCCTGACCGGGCTCGGCTCAGTCGGGTACAGCTACCACATCACCAACACCGAGGTGACGAATGGACAGTATGCCGCCTTCCTGAACAGGATCGACCCGAC
>WBZP01007156.1_pt1 | contig 10831 bp, 6 predicted proteins | sample 5204301 | NCBI WGS metagenome assembly WBZP01 (sample SAMN12412401, study PRJNA552823) | activated sludge metagenome | isolation source: activated sludge from nitrification reactor of wastewater treatment plant... | place: USA: Pennsylvania | collected 2017
ACGCATCGAAGATCGCCGGCGGCTCGTCCTCGGGCAGCGGGGCGGCGATCGGCGCGCGCATCGCCCTGGCCGGCCTCGGCACCGACACCGGCGGCTCGGTGCGCATTCCCTGCGCGCTGAACGGCTGCGCCTCGCTGCGGCCCAGCGTCGGCCGCTATGCGCAGCAGGGCATCGCGCCGATCTCGCACACCCGCGACACCGCCGGCCCGATGGGCGTGGCGATGGCCGACGTGGCGCTGCTCGACCGCGCCATCGCCGCCGGCGGCGCCATCAAGCCGGCCGCGCTGAAGAAGCTGCGCGTCGGCGTGACGGCCGCCACGCTGGCCAACCTCGACGCCGACACCAAGGCCGCCTTCGAGGCCGCCGTCGCCAAAATGAAGGCCGCCGGGGTGACGGTGGTGGAGGTTGACATGCCGAAGCTGATGGAGCTCAACGGCGCCGTCGGCTTCCCGCTGGCGCTCTACGAGGCCTACGACGACATGGTGAAGTACCTCAAGGCCAGCGGTGCGGGCAAGACCATCGCCGACGTGGCCAAGGAGATCTCCAGCCCGGACGTCAAGGGCACCTACGACGGCCTGGTGATCCCGCGCAAGCTGCCCGGACCGAACAACACCGTGGTCGACGCCAGGCCCGCCTACGATGCAGCGATGAAGACCGGCCGCCCGGCGCTGCAGAAGCTCTACAAGGAGACCTTCGCCAAGCACAAGCTCGATGCCCTCGCCTTCCCGACGGTGCCGAAGGTGGCCATCGATTCGAACCCGGATTCGAGCAGCGTGCCGAACTTCATCAGTTACATCCAGAACACCGATCCGGGCAGCAATGCCGGCATCCCCGGCCTGCAGATCCCGCTGGCGCTGGGCGCGGCGAGCAAGCTGCCGGTCGGCCTCGAGCTCGACGGCCCCGCGGGCAGCGACCGCAAGCTGATCGCCATCGGCCTGGCGCTGGAAGAAGTCTTCGGCCGGCTGCCGGCGCCGAAGCGCTGAGGGTCGGCTAGTCGTTGCGCGGGCGGCCGATCGCCGCGGCGAGGCCGCCGCGGCGCTGCACGCCGAGCTTGGCGAAGGTGCGCTTGAGGTAGGTGCGCACGGTGGACAGCTCGACGCCGAGCTGCTGGGCAATCTGCTTGTCGGTCAGGCCGGCGCCGACCATGCGGGCCACCGCCAGCTCGCGCGGCGAGAGCTCCAGCGCCGCCCGGTTTTCCGCGCCGGCGAGCCGTGCCCGCAGCGAGGCGCGCTGCAGGGCCCCGGTGAACGCCGGCTCGATCAGGCGCAGCAGGTCGAGGGTGTGGGAGTCAAAGTTGTCGCGCGCGCGGCCGCGCCAGATGCGCAGGTCGCCGATGTTGCGGCCCTCGGCATAGCTGTAGACATTCACGCCCCAATGCAGGCCGTCGCGCGCCAGGAAATCGTTGAAGAACTCGGTGCGCATCAAGTCGCGCTGCGGCATCACCTGGGTGACCAGGGTCGGCACCCGCCGCGCCTGCAGCTCGAAGGTGATCGGGTCGTGGAACTGGTAGTACGCCTCGTAACTCTTGAGCGTGTCGTCGTTCATGTTCAGCGTGACGCGCCCGTCGAAACGATCCGCCGCCTCGTTCCAGACATAGGAGGCGAAGTAGTCGGCCTTGAGCAGGTCGAGCAGGCCGTAGCCGACGCGCTCCCGTACTTCGTGTTCGGCCATGTCCTCGGCGAGCAGGCCGAAGAGGCAGGACAGAGCGCGGCTTTCGGGGGCGGTGAGGTACATGCGAACAAGTCTAGTCCGGCGCCGATCGGAACTCCAGCGGGCCGTGGTCTCAGTTGTCCCCCGACGGCGGAATGATTTGCGCCCCGCCTCCCCGGCGGATTCCGGATGACGCACCTTCCGTCGAGCCAGAACGGCTTTCCCCCGGATTGACAACCGTGCCGCCACGCAGCGACTGCGAGACGCTCTGCGCCGGCGCGCGGCTGCCATCGCCGCCGCCGCGCCCGTCTCCTCCCCTGCCGTCGGAGACGCCGCCGCGGCCGGCATCGCGCCCGAGCATGGGAACGGCCCCGCTATCCTGCCTGCTCCGTGCCATGCCGCTGTTGGGATCCCCGCCGCCATCCTCGCGCGGCATGGATTGCCCCTTGCCGCCGCCACCGGCCTTTTCCTGGCCGGGCGACTTCTCCTTGTCGGGCGATTGCGCCGGCTCCTGCTTGCCGCCGCTTCCCGAACCTTGGCCCTGTCCGCTGCCTTGTGTGCCGCCCTGGGTGCTGGAGGATGAGGACGCCGTCTGGGGCGCTGTCTGCTTGCTGCTGCCGGATTGGCCGCTGGAACCGGGTTGCGTGCCGCCCTGGCCGGGCTGGGTGCTGGAGCCGGGCTGCGTGCTGCGTTGGCCGGGCTGGGTGCCGCCGCCCTGCAGGAGGGCCTGGCCTGTGCCGGCGCGCCCATCGGATTGCTGCTTGTTGTCCCCGCTGCCGGATTGGCCCGGCAGCTGGGCTGGGCCGCCTTGCGTGCTGCCTTGCATGCCGCCTTGCGTGCCGCCCCCCTGCATCAACCCGGCGCGGGCGTTGCCCCTGTCCTCCTGTCCCGTGCCTCGCCCCTGGCCGCCCGGATCGGGCAGGCCGGCCTGTCGCCCGCCGCCTTGGCCCGGCGCAGCGGAGAAGCCGGTGCCGGCGGACTGGCCCGTGTCTCCGAGGCCGCTGCGCAAAGTCTCGGCGCCGGCTCCGCGTCCCGCCTGGCCCGCCATTGCGCCGTCCCTCAGCCCGGCCGCTTCGGTGCCGCGCTCCAGTCTTTCCGCGCCCTGACCGCCCCGCTCGGGCGATGCGGAAAAGCCGCTTCCGGAACCTGCGCTATCGCGACCTGGAGTGGCATGAAAACTCCGATCCAGCGTGTCATGAGCGCCGCCCCCGCCGCCGCCCTGGCCGCCGGCGCCGGTCGCCGCGCCGCCCTCGCGCCGATCGGCGGATTGGCGACCGAAGCCGCGCCAGTCGGAAGACGAGGAACCGGCGCCGGACAAGCCCGGCCGCTGTTCTTCCTTGCGGCCCGAATCGTCGCGGTCCGCGCCCGATTCGAGTTGGCCGGCGGCCGGCAGAGGCGGCGGCGGAGCCTCCAAGGTCGGGGAAAAGCCGGGCGACAGGCCCGGCATGCCGCCCTGGCCGAGACCCTGGCCTTTCTGGGCGAATGCCGGCAAGCAGGCTATGCACAGCAGCAGCGGGATACAACGCATGGCGACCTCCTCAGGACAGGGTTGGTCGGTCCGTCGCGTCGGGAGAGCGATGCAGGACATCGCGAACCGTTATGGGTTCACCATAGCTCAGAATTCGAGCGGGTCGACGTCGATGTGCCAGCGCAGGGACTTCGGCGCCTTCAGTTCGCGGATCGCCGCGACCCATGTGGCGAGGAAAGCCTGCAGCGCGGGCCGGCTGTGCGATTCGACGAGCAGCTGGGCGCGTTCAAGGTATGCCATCCGGTGCAGCCGCATCGGCACCGCGTCGTAGCGCGCCACCTCCGGGGACGGGAGGGCGTCGCCCGTCTCCTTGGCTGTCTTCAGGAAAGCGAGCGCCTGCTTCAGATCCGCCGCTTCGGCGCGCAGCATGGCCTGGTGGGTGAACGGCGGGAAGCCGGCGCGCTCGCGTTCCGCCAGTTGGGCGGCGGCAAAGGCGGCGAAGTCGTGCGCCGCCAGCGCACGGTAGAGCGGGTGGTCGGGATACTGCGTCTGGACCAGCACCTCGCCCGGCAACGCGGCGCGGCCGCTGCGGCCGCCGACCTGCATCAGCTGGCTGAACAGCCGTTCCGGCGCGCGGAAGTCGGCGGCGAACAGCGCCGCATCGGCGTTCAGCACGCCGACCAGGGTGAGCAGCGGGAAGTCGTGACCCTTGGCCAGCATCTGGGTGCCGACCAGGATGTCGGCCTCCCCCTTGTGGATGGTCTCCAGCACGCCGTGCCAGCGGGACGGACTTTTTGTGCTGTCGCGGTCGACGCGCAGGATGCGCGCCTGCGGGAAGCGCGCCGCCAGCGCTTCCTACAGCCGCTGCGTGCCGCGGCCGCAGGGGTGGATGTCCTGGTTGCCGCAGGTGGGGCAGGCGACGGGGATGCGCGCCTCGCGGCCGCAGTGGTGGCAGCGCAGGCGCCGATCTGACAGGTGCACCACCATATTGGCCGCGCAACCGGTGCAGCGGCTGGCCCAGCCGCAGGCCGGACAGGCCAGTACCGGCGCGTAGCCACGGCGGTTCAGAAAGATCAGGCTCTGCTCGCCGCGCTCCAGACGCGCCGCGATCGCCCGCAGCAAGTGCTCGCTCATGCCGTCCTGCAGTTTCTCGCGACGGATGTCGACGCAGCGCACCGCCGGCATCGCCTCCGCCACCGCCCGGCCCGTCAACTCGAGCAGGCGATAGCGGCCGGCCTGCGCCGCGGCCCAGCTCTCCAGCGAGGGCGTGGCCGAGCCGAGGACGATGGGAATGTTCCGCTGCTTGGCGCGCCACACCGCCACGTCGCGCGCCGAGTAGCGCATGCCTTCCTGCTGCTTGAATGAGGGGTCGTGTTCCTCGTCCACCACCACCAGGCCCAGGCGTGGCAGCGGGGTGAATACCGCCAGGCGGGTGCCGAGGACGATGTCGGCTTCGCCGTTCAGGGCCTGGAGAAAGCCTGCCGCCCGCGCGCCATCGGCCAGGCTGCTGTGCAGGCTGACCAGTCGCGCCCCGGGGAAGCGACCGCTCACCCTCGCCTCGAGTTGCGGCGTCAGGGCGATCTCCGGAACCAACACCAAGGCTTGTGAGCCGCGCGCGAGCGCCTGCTCGATCAGCCGCAAATAGACCTCGGTCTTGCCGCTGCCGGTGACGCCGTGCAATAAAAAGGCGGCGAAGCGGCCGAAGGCGCCCGCCGTTTCATCGACCGCGCGACGCTGCTCGTCGAGCAGCTCGGGTCCGGCGGCGGCATCCAGTCGGGGCGCCTCGACGACGACAGCCAGCCAGCCTTGCGCCAGCCATTCCGGCAGGCGCCTCGGCGCATCCGCGGAGACGCCGCGCAGTTCAGCGAACGACAAGGCTCCGGCAACTTCCGCCGCCGCCAGGGCGCGGGCGGCGACGCTGCGCGGCTTGAGATCCTTCAGCGCCAGCCGGCCGTCTTCCGTGATGCGAAACAAGCGCTGGTCCGGCAGGCGCGGCAAGGCGTTGCGGCGGCGCAGCGCCGGCGGCAACGCCAGCGCGATGACTTCGCCGAGCGGATGCTGGTAGTAGCGGCTGCAGAACTCCGCCAGCGCCAGCCAGTCCGCCGGAAAGGGCGGCGCGTCGCGCAGGATGGCGCGCACCGGCTTGAGTTTTTCCGGCGGCAAGTCGCTTTCCGATCGCATTTCCAGAACGATGCCGATCTTCTCGCCGCGCCCGAACGGCACGCAGGCGCGCCGGCCGATGTCCTCCGCCGACGCATCGGCCGCGATGTAATCGAAGCTTTGCGGCAGCGGCACATCGAGCGCGACGCGGACAATCGGCGGATTCATTCTGGATTTTTTCGCGTGACGCTTGGCTTGGTTTCACATCTTCGCGCGAAGTATTGATATCGACGCTAAATACCTGCAATCAAAGCGCAATATTCTTGTCCACAAAATCTGTGGACAACTTTGTGGGAAATCGCCCCGGATTGGCCTTAACTCCGCTATGGAAAAGGCTTTTTCTTTCTCTGCCCACAAATTAATCGGAATAAATATCAGCAAAAACAATAAGATGTAAATACAGGCGGAATACTGCCGAAATGCCCTGGGAAGAGCCGTCCGGAACAGGCTCTTGTGCATAAGTCAAGACCTCCGAAGCGATTTCGGCACATTTTTTTGTGCGCATTTCGGGGCGCCCTTTTGCCGTGCCGCGCCCGGCCCTGCATTGAAAAGAGGCCGCGCCGAAAGCCGCGTCAGGCCTTGAGTTCGCGGCTGTGCTCGTGCACCGCGGTCACCAGCGCCGCGACGTTTTCCGGCGGGGTGAACTGCGAAATGCCGTGGCCGAGATTGAAGACATGGCCGTCGTTCGGGCCGAAGGCATCGAGGATGGCGCGCGCTTCCTGGGCGATCTTCTCCGGCTGGGCGAACAGCGCCACCGGATCGAGGTTGCCCTGCAGCGCCACCTTGTCGCCGACGCGCCGGCGCGCCGCGCCGATGTCGGTGGTCCAGTCCAGGCCCACGGCATCGCAGCCGATCGCCGCAATATCTTCGAGCCATTGGCCGCCGCCCTTGGTGAACACGATGCTCGGGATGCGCGCCCCGTCGCGCTCGCGGGTCAGGCCGGCGACGATGCGCTGCATGTAGGCCAGCGAGAACTCGCGGTAGGCACGGTGCGACAGCACGCCGCCCCAGGTATCGAAGAGCATCACCGCCTGGGCGCCGGCCTCGATCTGGGCGTTGAGGTAAGCGGTCACTGCCCTGGCATTCACCTCCAGCACGTGGTGCAGCAGGTCGGGCCGGTCGTAGAGCAGGGCCTTGATGGTGCGGAAGTCCTCGGAAGCGCCGCCCTCGATCATGTAGCAGGCCAGGGTGAACGGGCTGCCCGAGAAGCCGATCAGCGGCACCGAGTTGTCGAGCGCGCGGCGGATTTCCGCCACGGCGTCGATCACGTAGCGCAACTCCACCCCCGGATCGGGCACCACCAGGTTGCGGATCTCCCATTCCTCGCGCAGCGGGCGCTCGAACTTCGGCCCCTCGCCCTCGGCGAAATACAGGCCGAGGCCCATGGCGTCGGGCACCGTGAGGATGTCGGAAAAGAGGATCGCCGCGTCGAGCTCGTAGCGGGCCAGCGGCTGCAGGGTCACCTCGCAGGCCAGACGCGGGTTCTTGCAGAGGTCCATGAAGCTGCCGGCGCGGCGGCGGGTCTCGCAGTATTCCGGCAGGTAGCGGCCGGCCTGGCGCATCAGCCAGATCGGCGTGTAGTCGGTCGGCTGGCGCAGCAGGGCGCGCAGGAAGGTGTCGTTTTTCAGCTTGTTCATCGGGCGAGTTTACCAGCACCGGCTTGTGGAGCGGGCGCAGCCCGCGAACCACCGTCACCCCCGTCTGCGTGGGCGGGGGATGGGGGTCGTCACTTTCTCCAGAAGGCGGGCGTCAGGACGACCAGCAGCGTAAAGATCTCCAGCCGGCCCAGCAGCATGGCGAAGCTGCATACCCAGGTCTGGAAGTCGGAGAGCACGGCGAAGGTCGTCGCCGGGCCGACCTGGTTGAGGCCGGGACCGGTGTTGTTGATGCAGGCCACCACGGCGGAAAAAGCAGTGACGATATCCAGGCCGCTGGCCGACAGCATCAGCGTCATGGAGACGATGCTGACCATGTAAATGAAGCCGAAGGCCAGCACGGCGAAGATGATCTTGTTCTCCACCCTCTCCGCCCCCAGCTTGGTCTGGTGCACCGCGTTGGGGTGCATGGCGCGCAGCAGCTCGCGATGCACCTGCTTGTAGAGCAGGATGGCCCGCACCATCTTGATGCCGCCGCCGGTCGAGCCGGAGCAGGTGGTGAAACTGCAGAGGAAGAGCATCCATAGCGGCGCGAAGATCGGCCACAGGTTGTAGTCGGTGTTGGCATAGCCGGTGGTGGTGGCGATCGACACCACGTTGAAGGCCGAATAGCGCAGCGCCGTCCAGAAATCCGGGTAGACGCGCATCTCCCACAGGTACCAGGCGATGCCCAGCACGCTGGCGTACATCACGAACAGGAACCAGCGCACCTCCGGGTCGAAACGGTAGGGCGAAAAGCTGCGGTTGCGCAGGGCCAGGAAGTGGGTGGCGAAGTTCATGCCGGCCAGGGTCATGAAGAAGATCGTCACCGCCTCGACCGTCGCCGAGTCGAAGAAGCCGAAACTGGCGTCGTGGCTGGAGAAGCCGCCCAGCCCCATCACGGTGAAGGTGTGGATCAGCGCATCGCCCCAGCCCATGCCGGCCCAGGCCAGGGCCGGCAGGCAGGCGGCCGAGATCAGGAAATACACCAGCCAGAGGCCCTTGGCGGTCTCCGCCATGCGCGGGGTGAGCTTGGCGTCCTTCATCGGCCCGGGCGCCTCGGCCTTGAAGATCTGGCGGCCGCCGACGCCGAGCAGCGGCAGGATCGCCACCGCCAGCACGATCAGGCCCATGCCGCCCAGCCACACCAGCTCGGCCCGCCACAGGTTGATGGAGTAGGGCAGCGCATCCAGTCCCTCCAGCACCGTGGCGCCGGTGGTGGTAAGGCCCGAGACGGCCTCGAAGTAGGCGTCGGTGAAGCTGAGCCTGGGCCAGAAGTACACCAGCAGCGGCACGGTGGCGAAGGCCGGCAGGCCTGCCCACACCAGCACCACCAGCAGGAATCCGTCGCGCACCTTGAGCTCCTCGCGGTGGCGGCGGGTGGCGAACCAGAGCAGGGCCCCGCTGGCCAGCGACACGATGATGCCGTCGTCGTAGGCATGCTGGGCGCCGTCCTGATTGATCCAGGCCACCGCCAGCGGCAGCAGCATGGTGCCGCTGAAGATCAGCAGGATCAGCGCGAAGACGCGCAGGACCGACAGGGCATTGCTCACAGGAACCCCACCCCGACCGAGAACAGCTTCTCGACCTTCGGCACCAGGCGCTTCGAGACGACGAAGACGATGACATGGTCCTCGGCCCGGATCACCGTGTCGTGGTGGGCCATGATCACCTTGTATTCGGTGAACGCCGGCCGTTCCTTCGGCTGGACGCGGCGCACGATGGCGCCGATGGTGGCGCCCTTGATCACCGGCAGCTGCTCGATCCTGCGGCCCACCACCTGGGAGGACTTTTCGTCGCCGTGCACCACCAGCTCCAGCGCCTCGGCGGCGCCGCGGCGCAGGCTGTGCACCGCCGCCACGTCGCCGCGCCGCACGTGGGCGAGCAGGGTGCCGATGGAGGTCTGCGCCGGCGAGATGGCGATGTCGATCTGGCCGCCCTGCACCAGGTCGGCGTAGGCGCGGCGGTTGATCAGCGCCGCCACCCGCTTGGCGCCCATCCGCTTGGCCAGCAGCGCCGCCATGATGTTGTTCTCGTCGTCGTTGGTGAGCGCCAGGAACAGGTCCATCTGGTCGACGTTCTCCTCGTCGAGCAGCTTCTCGTCGGTGGCGTCGCCTTGCAGCACCAGGGCGTTCCTGACGTTCTCGGCCAGCCACTCGGCGTGGCGCTTGTTGCGGTCGATCACCTTGACCTGGTAGTCGCCCTCGATGGCGCGCACCACCCGGTGGCCGATGTTGCCGCCGCCGGCGATCAGGATCCGCTTGACCGCCTTGTCCATGCGCCGCAGCTCGCGCATGACGCGGCGGATGTCCTTGGTCGCCGCCAGGCAGAACACTTCGTCGCCGGCCTCGATCACGGTGTCGCCCTCGGGCGTGACCGGGGTGTCGCGGCGGAAGATGGCGGCGATGCGGGCGTCGACCTGGGGGATGTGCTTGCGGATGTCCTTGAGCGGGTGGCCGACCAGGGGGCCGCCCTCGAAGGCCCGCACCGCCACCAGGCTGACCAGGCCGTCGGCGAACTCCAGCACCTGCAGGGCCTCGGGGAACTCGATCAGCTTGACGATGTAGTCGGTGACGATCTGCTCGGGACAGATGGAGAAATCGACCGCGAAGTTGGCGGCGTCGAAGAGGCCGGGATAGTCGGCGTAGTCCGTCGAGCGCACCCGGGCGATGCGGGTCGGCAGGTTGAACAGGGCATGCGCCGTCTTGCAGGCGCAGAGGTTGGTCTGGTCGCTCTGGGTCACGGCGATCAGCAGGTCGGCGTCGTCGGCGCCGGCCTGCTGCAGCACCGAGGGACTGGAGGCGTTGCCGGTGACGGTGCGCAGATCGAGCCGGTCCTGCAGCAGCGCCAGCCGGCTGGCATCGGTGTCGACGATGGTGATGTCGTTGGCCTCCGAGACCAGGCTCTCCGCCACCGAGGCGCCGACCTGGCCGGCGCCGAGGATGATGATTTTCACTGTTCTTCCCCCTTGCGCCCGAGCGGGATGCCGAGCGCCTTGAGCTTGCGGTAGAGGTGGGTGCGCTCGAGGCCGGTCTTTTCCGCCAGGCGCGTCATGTTGCCGCCCTCGAGCTGCAGGTGGTGCTCGAAATAGACGCGCTCGAAAGCTTCGCGCGCCTCCCGCAGCGGCAGGTCGAGCGGCAGGGCCTGGGCCGCCGCCGAGGGCTGCGGCGCCAGCAGGCGCGAGACCTCCTCGCCGTCGATCTCCTCCTCCAGCGCCCCCAGCGCCAGCGAGCGCACGGCGTTGCGCAGTTCGGCATAGCCGCCGCTCCAGGGATGGTTGCGCAGGGCGTTGAGTGCTGCCGTCGACAGCTGCCGCAGCGGCACTTCGCCGGCCTCGACGAGGTGGCCGAGGATCTGCCCGGCCAGTTCCGGCACCTCGTCCTTCAGCTCGGCCAGGCCCGGCGCGCCGAGGCTGACTTCGGCCAGGCGGCGGGCCAGCGCCTCGTCGAAGCCGGCCTGGGCCAGCTCGGCCGGCGTCTGGGTGCTGGCCGCCACCAGGCGCAGGTCGAATTTCTCCAGCCGGTCGAGGGCGAAGGCCAGGTTTTTCTGCTGCAGGCGGGAAAGGGCGGACAGCTCGCCGGCGAACAGCATCCCGCCGGCGGCCTGCTCGAGCATTTCCAGCGCCAGCGGCTGGCCGAGGCCGGCCAGGTCGAGCCAGGCCTTGCCCGGCGCCTGCAGGCTGCGGCCGGCCAGTTCGGCCAGGCTGCCCGGCCCGGTCTTGAGCATCAGCACGCGGCTCCTGGCCGCCACCTGGTCGAGGCGCTTCTTCAGGTCGCGCAGCGGGCCGGAGCGGGCGAAGGCGGCCAGGGTCAGCTCGCTGCGCCGTGTCGCGGCGACCGACTTTTGCAGGGCCCGCTTGACCGCCGCCAGCAGCTTCTGCAGGGCGATCGGCTTCTCGAGGAAGTCCTGGGCGCCGATG
>WBZP01007157.1_pt1 | contig 10831 bp, 7 predicted proteins | sample 5204301 | NCBI WGS metagenome assembly WBZP01 (sample SAMN12412401, study PRJNA552823) | activated sludge metagenome | isolation source: activated sludge from nitrification reactor of wastewater treatment plant... | place: USA: Pennsylvania | collected 2017
GGCTGCGGTTGGTCGTCGCGAGGCGCTCGTGGACAAAACCGACTCGGCCTAAAACGGATTCCGGAGTGCGCTGGGGAGAGCGGCTTTGGGCTCGTCCTTGGGCTCGCTCGCAACCGCTGGCTTGTCTGTCCCGCCTTTGTCTGGCTTTGACTTCCGCTTCTTCGGCTTTGCCGATTCCCCGGCATCCGCGACCAGCTCTGGCTTTTCCGAGCGCTCGGCCTTTTCTGTTCGCGCTGGCTTGTCGGCCTTTTCTGCGCGCGCCGGCTTCTCGGGCTTCTCCGCCTTCTCTTCCCTCGGGAGCACCGGATCTTCCGCGTGCTCGCTCTTGCACTTCCCCAGCAGCCGCTGTCCCTGTTGCAAGGCAGAGTCCGTCACGCTGTCCGAGATAAAGTACAGCTTCTCGATCTGCTCGCGAATCTGCTCGCACTGCGCCGCCGACAGCGCTGCCGTCGCCACCGCCAGCCTGCTGCGCACAAAGGAGTTGCGCACATTCATAAACGGGTCCCACGCCTGCGTTCGGAATGGCGAGCCCGGCGGAAGCTCGCGATACAGCGCGACCGCAACATCGGCTTGCTCACGATCGGCGGCTCGCAGGAACGCACCATAGACCGCACTCACCCGCAGCTGCTCACTGGCTTGCTCGGCGATCAGCTTGGCTTGGGAGTGCTGCGGCTGAGCGCGCAGGATCAGCTCGGCATATGCAAAGGCACTGCCATAACTGCGCTGCATGAGCTCAGACTCGGCCTGCCGCAGCAGTGCATCAATATCGACATTGCGCGCCGCCGTCGCGCTGGAATGACTCGCGCCGATCGGGGTCCGCGACAGATACTGCACCCCGATCATCGACCCACCGACCACCACGCCACCGACTGTGGCCCAAAATAACGGTGCGAGCGCGGCAAAGCGGGACGGCGGCGGCGGACGGAGCCGATACGACGGATCGGTCGGCAAGATCTGCTGTGGATCGGGGCGATTCGGACGCGGTGCCCCCGGAGCGCGCAGCTCGGCTGGACCCGCAGCGGCAGGTGGACGAAGCGGCGGCATGGCCGCAACCGGACGTTGTGGCGCGCGCGGGGCAGGCGCGGCGGTCACCGGAGCAGGCGCGGCACGAGGTGTCGCCGGGGACACTTTCGCAGGGGCAGGCGCGGCAACGGGCGTGATCGGAGCAGACGCCGCCACCACTTTCGCGAAAGGCATGGTCGGCCCAGCCGGCGCCGCTGGCAGCTCCTCTGCTCTGGCAGAAGGACCACGGTGCAGCTCGGGAGGCGGTGGCAGCGACGTAGGCAGCTTCAGCGTCCCGCCCGCCGGTGCTGGCCGAGGCTGTGGCTTCGCTTGCTGCGGTGGCCCCGGTGGCCCCAGCGCTTCAATTTCTTCTTCAATAAGCAGCGTTGGCATCTCCTGCACGTTGCGAGGCGCAGGCGGCGGGTTCGAGGGCTCCTGCCGATGCGGCGGCGCAGGTGGAGCCGAGTGCTCGGACTTCTGCGGCACCGGCGGCGGATTGGATGCACTCGCCTTCACAGGCAGCGGTGGCCGCGATGAGGTCACGTTGCGCTGTGGCGACGGCGACATCCCGCGAGTCAGGTTGTTAACCAGGCTCGCCGGCAAGTCGAGCAGCGCTGACTGCAGAGCCCGCCACAGGGCCTGCACCGTCGCAAAGCGCGCCTCTGGATCGGCCGCTGCCGCCATCTCCAGCACTGCGTCAATGTGGGCGTACGACGGGTGCCGCACGGTCAGCTTGGGCGGCGTTCCCACCATCGCCAAGTATGCCGCCAGCGTCTTGGCATCGAACATCGGCTGCCCGATCAGACACTCGTAGACGATCGCACCCAGCCCAAAGACATCGCCACGCGGGGACGCCGGCGACGCCCCGACCTCCAGCGACTCCGGCGCTGCGTAGCCCAGCTGGCCTTCCCACTTCACCCCCGGAGTCGTACGCAGCTGAGCCATCCCAAAGTCGCTCAGCATCACCCCGCCGTCCTCGGGCAAGAGGATGTTGCTGGGCGTAAGTGCTCCATGGGCCAGCTCACGCTCGGCGGCCGCCTGGAGCACCGAGCACAGCGGCTCCAGCACCGACAGCGTCGCCGTCAGCGACAGCGGCCCACGCTGGAGGCGCGCCCGCAGCGACTCGCCCTGCACCAGCGGCGACACCAGATATAGCGCGCCCGAGGGCTCGTAGCCGGTGTACAGCACGCCGAGCACCGCCGGGTGCATCATGTCCGACGCGGCGTGACTGAGCGCCTGCACCCGATCGAGGATGCTGCGGTTGGCATACTTGGCGTAGATCCGCTTGACCACGCACTCGCTGCCTCGGCTAAGGTCGGTGGCCAAGTGAACGATCCCGGAAGGACCGCGCCCCAGCACCCGGCCCACCTTGAAGCGCTTGTCAAGTACAATCGACTCGGTAGCCATCGTGACTTAACCCAACATCATAGCAAACCACGAGAGAGCGCTGGCGGTCTTTGCTCGCGAGTGATCCGGTAGTCACCGCTGCCGAGGTAAGTGGTCGTGATACCCTGCGTCCATGTCGCACACGCCCCAGTCCCCGAGCAGCGCCAGTCCCCCTGAGTCCTCCGCCCCTACCGGCACTACCTCGACGCGTCCAACGTTGCCCACGCACAGCCGCACCGCCAAGGATGTGCTGGCCGAGCTGGCGGCGATGCGCAGTCGCGATGCGCGCTGGCACGACGGTCGCACGTTCAGCTTGGTCTACCACGACACCGACGAACACCTACAGCTGCTGCGCGACGCCTACACGATGTTTTTGGCCGAAAATGCGCTCAACCCGATGGCGTTCCCGAGTCTGCGGCGCATGGAAACCGACGTGGTTTCGATGTGCGCGGGAATCCTCGGTGGCGACGACGAGGTGGTCGGTTCGATGACCTCGGGCGGGACCGAGAGCCTGTTTTTGGCGATGAAGACCTATCGTGACCAAGCGCGCAAAGAGCGACCGCACATTACCGCGCCCGAGGTGGTGCTGCCGACGACGGCGCATCCGGCGCTGATCAAGTCGGCGCACTACCTGGGCGTCAAAGTGGTGCTGGTGCCGCCGGGCCCGGACTTTCGAGCCGATGTTGCGGCAATGGAGCGAGCGATTACGCCGCAGACGCTGTTTCTGGTTGGCTCGGCGCCCGCGTATCCCCACGGGGTCGTCGATCCGATCACAGAGCTGTCCGATCTGGCGCTCTCACGATCGCTGCCGCTTCACGTCGATGCCTGCGTCGGGGGCTTCCTGCTGCCGTTTGTGCGCAAGCTCGGCTTTCCAGTGCCACCGTTCGACTTTGCCGTGCCGGGCGTGACCTCGATGTCGGCGGATCTGCACAAGTATGGCTTTGCGGCCAAGGGCGCTTCGACGGTGATGTATCGAACGGCGGCGCTGCGCCGGCACCAGTTCTACGTCTACTCGGGCTGGCCGGGCGGGCTGTTTGGCTCGGCGACGGTGCTGGGGACTCGACCGGGTGGAGCGATTGCGGCGGCGTGGGCCAGCCTGACCGCGCTCGGCCACGAGGGCTATCTGCGCATTGCCGGCATCATCATGAAGACAACCCGCGCCTTCATCGACGGCATCACGGCGATTCCCGACCTGTACGTCCTGGGTCAGCCCGATTGCGGCGTGTTTGCTTATGCCTCGCGTGAGCTGGATCTGATGGCGATCGCCGACCAGATGGAGGAGCGAGGCTGGCACATCGATCGCCAGCAGCTGCCGACGGCCATTCACCTTACGATCACCCCGACCCATGCGGCGATCGTCGAGCGCTACCTTGGCGATCTGCGGGACTCGGTGGCGTACGTGGCAGAGCATCCCGAGCTGTCGTCACAAGGAGCAGCGGCGATGTACGGCATGCTGATGCACATCCCCGATCCGTCGATGGTCGACGAGTTCATCCTGTCCAACTTCGACTCGCTGTATCGGCCTTAGCTGCTCGGCAAGCTGATGCGGAAGGTGGTGCCGCCCGTCGGGTGATCTTCGATCCAGACCTTGCCGCCATGGGCGTTGATGTAGCGACGCACGAGCAGCAGCCCAAGTCCCGAGCCCTCGTGCTGACGGGTGGAGGAGCTGTCAACCTGATAAAAGGCGTCGAAGACCTTGTCGTGAAGGTGGCTGGGGATGCCGATGCCGTTGTCGCTGACCGAGAGCAGGACGCGGGCTTCTCCACTCTCGGAGACGGCGAGCGCGGCGCTGACGGTGACTTCGCCTTCGTCGCGGGTGAACTTGATCGCGTTGCCGATCAGGTTCTGGAGGACCTGGCGGAGCTTGTCGCGATCGGCCTGCAGCTGCGGCAAGTCTTCGGCGACACTGAGCTGAAGCCGGGTCCGTTTCCGTCGCAGCTGCGGCGCCATCGAGCGAATCACATCCTGAAGCAGCCCGCGCAGATCGACGCTGGTGCGACAGAGCTGCACGCTCGATACCTCGAGCCGCGAGACATCGAGCAGCTTCGAGATCAGCTGATGAAGCTGATCGCTCTTGGCCAAGATCGTACTCAGGTACTCACGTTGCTCGTCGCTGATCGGCCCGGCCAGCCCTTCGATGACCATCTCGGTGTAGCCAATCACCGAGGTCAGCGGCGTCCGCAGCTCATGCGAGACAGTCGCCAGAAACGACGCCTTGATGCGCTCGGAGTCTTTCATCCGCGCCACCGCTTGGTCGAGACGCTGGCTCTTCTGCTGTAGCTCCAGGTGCGCTTCCTCGACTTGCAAGGAATGGAGCCGCGTCATCATCGTCCGCTGCACCGCCGAGTGAAGCAGCGTCTCTGCCAGTCGAATCAGGTAGTGCGCCGAGCGGAGGCTGCGCGCCCGAGACTCTGCGCTCGCTTGCAGCTTGCAGATGATCCGGCACAGCTCGTCGCCGTCATGAAAATACGCGACGCCCAGATACTCGCAGCCGTTGCTCTCGAACGCTTGCGGTGAGCCAGTCGTCATGGCGTCGAACACCGACGACGGCGGCTGATCACCGACCACCGCTCGGCCCTCCCGGTCGAGAAGACTCAGCTCGCAGCCAACCTCACTAGCGGCCCGCAGGAGTGCAACTTCCTCTTCGGAAAGCAGGTCGTGAAGGGAGACACGGATCAGCTCGCATCCGTCGCTGGGAGGGAGTGGAGCGCTCAGCCCATTCATGGCATTGGCTCCAGCTTGGCAGAGCCCCCGCGCAGCTGCAGCCGTCGCCGCAGTAGCTCAAGCAGCTGCGGCATGTCGAGAGACAGCTCTGCCAGCGACTCCCGCTCGTGAAGCACCGCCGGCCACACCTGCCGCATCAGCTGCAGCAGCGTATCGACGACACCGACGCCGCGCTCGGCACAGGCGAGGATCACCTCGACATCACTGCGTCCGACCGGCAGCGACTGTAAAAACGGCAGCCCGGTCAGCGGCTCACCCAGATCGGTCTTGTTGAGCTGAATCACCAGCGGAATCGAGTCGGGCGCCCGGCCATTTTCCCGCAGGCTGCTCCGCAGATCGGCAAAGCTCTGCTGGTTCTCCTCGGGCATAAGACTGCTATCGGCCACAAAGACCACGCCATCGGCACTGCGCAACAGCAGTCGCCGCGTCGGCTCATACATAAAGTGACCGGGTACGGCGACGATCCGCAGCTTCAGCGGCCCGCCTTCGATATCCAGCACGATCGGCAGCAGATCGAAGAAGTGCGTCGATGCCAGCTGCAGCGACTCGTGATCGCAGCCATGGCGACCCATCGGACTGTCCACGACCAACAGGCGACTCCGAAAGCGATCAGGGAGCCGCGCTGCCAGCCGTCGCAGGTTGGTGGTCTTCCCCGATCCAAGTGGCCCGATATACACGAGCTGGACGGTATGGTTACGGTTTGCGGGCGGCGCCATGGCGGAACTTCGTCGACTTCGCTTGAGATTCGGGCCGGCCGACGTGGTCACTAGTATGAGCTTTGCTCGGCAAGCTCACCAGCGCTTCGGCCAGCAGCTCGTCCATGTCAGCGACCAGAACGATACGCAGCCGCCGCCGCATCGGGCCTGGCAGCTCGCGCACCGCAGGTTCACAGTCTCGCGGCAAGATCACTGTTTTTAACCCAGCGCGCCGCGCCGCCAGCAGTTTTTCACCAATTCCACCGACGGGAAGGACCCGGCCATGGAGCGTCAGCTCACCGGTCATCGCCACCCCCGGCTTGACCGCAATTCCCGACAGCAAGCTGGTCAGCGCCACTGCCACCGTCACACCTGCCGACGGACCATCTTTGGGAATCGCGCCTTGCGGAACGTGCACGTGGATCTCGCCGGGATCGCTCACGATGCCGCGATCCCGCAGCCACGCCCGCGCAAAGCTGAGCGCCGTCTGAGCAGACTCGCGCATTACCTCGCCAAGCTGGCCGGTCAGGTGCAGTCCCGGCGCGCCCGACAGCCGCTGCGTCTCGACCGTCAAGATCTCGCCGCCCACCTGCGTCCAGGCCAGCCCGAGCGCCGCGCCAACCCGTCCCTCCGTCGACGCTTGCAGCTGTGGCAGCGCCGGCGCACCGAGCAGCCGCAGCAGCTCCCGCCGCGTCACCAGCAGCTCGGTCGGCCCTGGGCTCGGCAGGGTCCGCATCCCGCGCAGCAGCAGCTGCGGCTCGTGTTTCAAATGAGTCGCCGTCTGCGGCAAAAACGGCAGCTGCGGCTCGCCCGCATCTTCGCTCTCGACGATCCGCTTGGCCAGCCGCCGGCAGACCGTCTCGACTTGTCGCGTCAGATCGCGCACGCCCGCTTCCCGCGTGTAGTCCGTCGCTAGCGCCCGCAGCGCCTGATCGGTAAAGCGCACCGAAAACGCCGGCAGGAGCCCCGTCTCGGCCAGCACACGCGGAATGATGTGACGCCCCAAGATCCCCAGCTTTTCATCGTCGCTGTAACCGGTCAACGGCACCAGCTCGAGCCGATCGCGCAGCGCTTCAGGGATCTTTTCGGGATTGTTGGCGGTGGCGATAAACAGCACCTCCGACAGATCCAGCGGCACGCCCAGGTAGTGATCGCGAAAGGCGGCATTCTGCTCTGCATCGAGTGCTTCCAGCAGCGCCGCCGACGGATCACCATGGGCATCGACGCAGAGCTTGTCCAGCTCGTCGAGCAGCATCACCGGATTGCGCGCCCCCGCCTGACGAATCCCGGCCACCAGTCGCCCCGGCATCGCCCCGACATAGGTCCGACGGTGACCACGAATCTCGGCCTCGTCACGAATCCCGCCCAGCGCCACCCGCACAAACCGCCGCCCGAGCGCCCGGGCCAGCGACCGCGCCAGCGTGGTCTTGCCCACACCCGGCGGTCCGCACAGACACAGCACCGTCCCCAGCCGTCGCGGCAGTCCAATCGCGTGCCGTCGCAGCTTGAGCACACTCACAAACTCGAGCAGCCGCTGCTTGACGCTGTCGAGGCCAAAGTGCTCTTCATCGAGAAGCCGGGTCACTTCCCCCAGGTCAAGTCGATCCGTCGTCAGCAGCTGCCACGGCAGCTCGGCCAGCCACGACAAGTGGGCGCGAATCACCTGCCCTTCGGCACTGTGCGCCTGCATCGTCACCAGCCGTCGCAGCTGGAGCTCGGCCTCAGCCGACACCTCACTGGGCAGCGACGCTTGCTGGAGCTGCTGCCGTAGCTCGCCCAGCTCATCACTCGATCCATCCAGCTCGGTGTGAATCTGTCGCAGCTGTTCGCGCAGAAAGTGTTCGCGCTGCGCTCGGCTGAGCGAGTCCCGGGTCCGCGCCCGAATCCCCTCTTGCAGCTGCAGCAGCTCGACTTCTCGACGGAGCTGCGTGGCCAGCTTGTGAAGCCGGACGAGCCCACCCGGCTCTGACAACAGCACCTGCGCCTGATCGATCGGCAGCTGCAAGCTGGCCGCGACGAGATCCGCGAACCGCCCCGGCTCCCGCTCGTCACACTCGGCGAGCAGCGGCAGCAGATCCTGACTGCGCAGCTTGCCTTCGCGCAGCAGACGCTCGACATCCTCACGCGCTTGCCGCTGCAGCGCCGCCGTCTCGACTTGCGCCGCGAGCAGAGCCGTCGACACCGGCACCAGCACTGGTGTCAGACGGGCCAGATCCTCGGTGTCGCTGCGCAGTCCCACATTCGCCAGCAGACCGCCTTCGTGCTCGCTGATGTCCAGCAGCTCCGCCCGCTGTAACCCCTGCACCCACACCTTCAGCCGCCCGTCTTCCAGGGGCACCGAGCGCACGATGGTAGCGACCGTGCCGACCTCCCAGAAAGAAGCCGGTTGACGCGGGTGATCGTCGCTGGCTTGCCGCTGCAAACAGACCAGAACCAGCTTGTCCGCCGTTGCCTCAGCCTGCGCAACGGCTCGCCTGGACAGCTCCCGTCCGACCAAAAGAGGCGCCTGCATATACGGAAACAGCACCAGATCGCGCGTCGGCAGCACTGGCAGCTCGAAGTGCTCTGGCTGCTCTTTCGCGCGATGACGGTCGGCCTCTTCAGAGAGCGGATTGGGCATAAACACTCCAGATGCGTAGCGGCGTAGAGAAGCACATGGCCAAGCGTAGTGCGAGGTCGGAAATGTACCTACGATGCTAGTTTGCGCCAAAAGCGCCACCAAACCGCCGCCAAACCGGTGGTTCGCGTCGGGACAAGGCCAAGCTGCACCCCCCGCCAAAAGTCTGGAAACGGGTGGGGAAGATGTGCGAAAATGATCTCATGCAAGTCGGTTCGTCCGCTTCGCTGGACGGTCTGTGTGACCGGCTTCTGCGCTCTACCGCAGCATGCAAGGTCTTGGTCTGCACGATTGAGGGCGCAGTAGTTGCACACGCTGGCGAGCGAAACATTTTACGCGGTGCGCTCTCGAACGAAATCGCCGAGCTGGCTGCGGATCTCATCATCGAGACGCAGCAGGCCAGTCACTTGGAGATTCCGGTCGAAGATCGCTATGTAACGCTCACCGTTCCCAAGGACAACCCGGCGCTGGGAGCGTTGCAGCTGGGCGCGGCACCCCTCGGGCATCGGGCCCTGCTTCTGGTGCTGTTTCCGCCGCATGTCGATGCCGGCCAGGTCCGAGTCCGGGTCCGCCGAGCCCGCCCGCAGATGCTGCGCCTGCTCAGCACGCCGGCGCCGATCAGCTAGCGGTTCCAAAACGACATGTACTCCCTCTTTGGGACCCAACTCTGGCTCCCAAACCAGCCGCGCTCCTTCTTTCGGACCCAGCGTTGGCTCCCAGACTAGACGCACTCCTTCTTGGCGCGGGTGGCGGCACTGTCGGTACCGCACGCAAGTTCATGGTATGTACTTGAGCTGTAGAGGGTGAGCATCATGACCGAACATCGCTTCGTAGATATTCTTCGCGGAAAATTCGAGGTTGGACACACAGTTACCGTCGAGGGCTGGGTGCGGACACGCCGGGACTCAAAGGCGGGCCTCTCGTTCATTCATCTGCTCGACGGCTCCTGTTTTGATCCGCTGCAAGTGGTGGTTCCGTCGAGTCTGCCCGGCTATCAAGAGACGGTGCTGAAGATCTCGACGGGCTGCGCGCTGCGGGTCGAGGGCGAGCTGGTGGCGTCGCAGGGACAAGGGCAGTCGGTCGAGCTGTTGGCCAAGCACATCGAGGTGGTCGGCTGGGTCGATGATCCCGAGACGTATCCGATGCAGGCGAAGCGCCACACGATGGAATACCTGCGCGAGGTGGCCCACCTGCGACCGCGCACCAACATCATCGCGGCGGTGACGCGGGTGCGGCACTGTCTGGCGCAGGCAATTCACCGCTTCTTTCATGAGCGCGGCTTTCTGTGGATTCATACGCCGATCATCACCGCCTCGGATGCGGAGGGTGCGGGGCAGATGTTCCGTGTCTCGACGCTGGATCTCGCGGCGCTGCCCCGGACGGAGCAGGGTGCGGTGGACTTTTCGCGGGACTTCTTTGGTCGCGAGGCGCATCTCACTGTCTCGGGACAGCTCAACGTCGAGGCGTACTGCTTGGCGCTGAGCCGGGTCTATACCTTTGGGCCGACGTTCCGCGCCGAGAACTCGAACACCCGGCGTCACCTGTCGGAGTTCTGGATGGTCGAGCCCGAGATCGCGTTTGCGGATCTACAAAAGAACGTGGCGCTGGCAGAGTCCTTCCTAAAGTACATCTTTGCGGCGCTGCTCCACGAGCGGGCCGACGATCTGGCGTTTTTCCGCAACCACGTTGACAAGACCTGTCAGGAGCGGCTCGAAAAGATTGTCAGCTCGCCGTTCGAGGTCATCGAGTACGGAGAAGCGGTCGAGCGGCTGCTGGCGTCGAAGAAGAAGTTCGAGTTCCCGGTGTCGTGGGGAATCGATCTGCAGTCGGAGCACGAGCGCTATCTGTCCGAGGAGCTGATCGGCGGACCGGTTGCGGTCATCAACTATCCCAAGCAGATCAAAGCGTTCTATATGCGCCAAAACGAAGATGGTCGCACCGTCGCTGCGATGGACATCCTGGCGCCCGGAATCGGCGAGATCATCGGCGGCAGTCAGCGTGAAGAGCGGCTCTCTGTCCTCGATGCGCGGCTCGATGAAATGAAGCTGCCGAAACAGGAGTACTGGTGGTATCGCGATCTGCGACGCTACGGAACGGTGCCTCACGCCGGCTTCGGACTCGGCTTCGAGCGCGCGATTCAGTACGCCACCGGCATCGAGAACATCCGCGATGTCATCCCCTTCCCCCGCGCCCCCCGCCAAGCCGACTTCTAATAAAGCTACTTACTCGCCGGAGCTGGGGGGAGTCCGGTGTGTTGGGTGAGGGCGACTCCTTTTTTGAGCTTGGGAGTGGTCTTGCTGCGCCAGCCTTCCTTCTCTGTTCCGGTTCCTATCGGCTGCCAGGTCGGGACAAGGTGGTGCTTGCCGTTGCCAATCAGATCTTCACGGCCCATCTTGCGCAGCGCATC
>WBZP01007162.1_pt1 | contig 10825 bp, 11 predicted proteins | sample 5204301 | NCBI WGS metagenome assembly WBZP01 (sample SAMN12412401, study PRJNA552823) | activated sludge metagenome | isolation source: activated sludge from nitrification reactor of wastewater treatment plant... | place: USA: Pennsylvania | collected 2017
CCCCTCCGGCGCCGGTATCGGCGGTCATGGGGAGCTACGCTACGCCAATGAACTGGTAACCTTCATCCGCAAGCACTTTGGCGACTGGTTTCACATCGAGGTCGCCGCTTATCCCGAGTTTCATCCCCAGGCCCGCAATGCCGAGGCCGATCTGCTGAACTTCAAGCGCAAGGTGGACGCCGGCGCCGGCGGGGCCATCACCCAATACTTCTATGCCCCCGAGGCCTATTTTAGCTTCGTCGCCAGTTGCGAAGCCCTGGGACTGAAGCTTCCCATCGTGCCCGGGATCATGCCGATCACCAATTTCTCTCAACTTGCCCGTTTTTCCGACACTTGTGGAGCCGAGATCCCCCGCTGGATCCGCAAGCGCCTGGAAGGCTTCGGCGACGATACGGCGGCCATACGCCGCTTTGGTATCGAGGTGGTGACCGGTCTCTGTCGCCGACTCTTGGAGGCGGGCGCCCCGGGACTACACTTTTACACCATGAACCAGGCTGAGCCGACATTGCAGATCTGGCGCAACCTGGGCCTTCCAACGACCTGACAACCAGGAGATCAATGGCAACCCTTATGGATCAGGAAACCCAACTCTTTCTTGGACGAGGCGAAGTCCCGGAATATCTCTCGCTCCATCTGGCGAATCGCCATGGTCTGATTGCTGGCGCCACCGGTACCGGCAAGTCCGTCTCCCTCCAACTCCTCGCGGAGGGATTTTCCCGCGTCGGCGTGCCGGTATTCATGGCGGACGTCAAAGGCGACCTGGCCGGCCTCAGCCAACCGGGCTCCCCCAATCCCAAGATCAATGAGCGTCTGGAATTGTTGGGTCTCGAAGCCCTGTCTTTTCGCGGCAATCCGGTCTGCTTCTGGGATCTTGCCGGGGAGCATGGGCATCCGGTCCGCACCACCATCTCGGACATGGGACCGCTGTTGCTGGGTCGTTTGCTTGAACTCAACGACACCCAGCAGGGGGTGCTCAATCTGACCTTCAAGCTGGCGGACGACGAAGGCTTGCTGTTGCTCGATCTCAAGGACCTACGGGCCATGTTGGCCTATGTCGCCGAGAATGCCAGCGACCTCACCTCCACCTACGGCAATGTGAGCAAGTCCTCGGTAGGAGCCATCCAACGGCAGTTGTTGAGTCTTGAACAACAGGGAGGCGACCACTTTTTCGGCGAGCCAGCCCTGGACTTGGCGGACCTGATACGCACCAACCGCCAAGGGCATGGCTATATCAACATCCTGGCCGCCGATCAGTTGATCCACCGGCCGCGGTTGTACGCCACCTTCCTGCTCTGGCTCCTCTCCGAATTGTTCGAGCAATTACCCGAGGTCGGGGACTTACCGCAGCCGAAGTTGGTATTCTTTTTCGACGAGGCCCATCTCCTCTTCAATGACGCCCCCAAGGCCCTGGTGGACAAGGTGGAACAGGTAGTACGACTGATCCGTTCGAAAGGCGTGGGGGTGTATTTCGTGACTCAGAGCCCCAGCGACGTACCCGATACCGTTCTCGCCCAGCTCGGCAATCGTATCCAACATGCCCTGCGGGCCTTTACCCCAAGAGACCAAAAAGCGGTGCGGGTAGCCGCAGAAACCTTCCGCCCCAACCCCAAGCTGAATACCGCCCAGGCGATTCAGGAATTGGCGGTGGGCGAAGCTCTGGTCTCCACCCTCGAAGGAAGAGGGACGCCGACCCCGGTGCAACGCATCTTCATCTGCCCGCCAGGCTCGCGCATCGGTCCGGTGACAGCGGAAGAACGTCAGGCGGTGATCCGACTAAGTGGTCTGCATGGACACTACGAGCAGTCGATAGATCGCGAATCCGCTTACGAAATCCTGCAAGGAAAGGCCGTAACCCGGGAAACGGAGGCTGCGGCCGCCGGTAACGGCTCCCCCAAAGGTCGGACCCAGGACAAAGTTCCAGCCAAACCACCGACTCCCCAGAGAGACACAGTGGTGACCGCCCTTGCCAAGAGTGTCGCCCGCAGCATCGGCTCCAACCTGGGGCGGCAGATCGTGCGCGGCATCCTCGGCTCCTTGTTCAAGGGCCGTTGATCCCAACAAACCGAAGCCCCAGACTCGAAATACCCGCGGAGAGCTTCCATGGCCAAGAAAGACAAACCTTTTCTCACCGACATCAAGACCTTGCGTGAACGTGCCAGAAACCATATCGAGCAAGGCGCGATCACTGCCGGCTACTCGGCCGATCGGGATACGGTCATCAAGCTGCTCAACGAGGCCCTGGCGACCGAGATCGTCTGCGTGCTGAGATACAAGCGCCATTACTTCATGGCCTCGGGCATCAATGCCCAGAGCGTGGCGGCGGAATTTCTCCAGCATGCCAACGAGGAGCAGATGCACGCCGACCAGATCGCCGCCCGTATCGTGCAGCTTGGCGGTGAGCCGAATTTTTCTCCGGACGGGCTCGCCAGCCGTTCCCATGCCGAATATGTCGAAGGAGACAGCCTGCTCGATATGATCAAGGAGGATCTGATCGCTGAACGCATCGCCATCGACTCCTATCGGGAGATGATCACCTATTGTGGCAGCGACGATCCCACCACCCGCCGCATGCTGGAAACCATTCTGGCCATGGAGGAGGAACATGCGGACGACCTCGCCACGCTATTGCAGGAGCTGTCCGGGAAGAGCTGAGACCAAGTACCGAGGACAGCAGCTTGTAGGTCGGCATTCCCATGCCGACGACTGATTCTGCACACCCAATGGCGGCAAAGGGTTGCCGCCCTGCGGCTAGCGAATGACGCGATTGATGTGGTTCGCTCCGCTCACCACACCCTAAGTGCTAGGCAGATCCCCGGGCATTTCCCCGCTCCTCTCTCAACCCGGATCCAGGTTCCCCCCATGTCCAACCCCATCACCGGCAACCAAGCCTTGTCGCAGCGGGATCTCGGCGTGCTCTGGCACCCTTGCACCCAGATGAAGGACCACGAATGGCTTCCTCTCATCCCTATCGCCCGAGGCCGGGGGGTCTGGTTGGAAGATTTTGAGGGCAAGTGTTACCTCGACGCCATCAGTTCCTGGTGGGTCAATCTCTTCGGTCATGCCAATCCACGCATCAATGCCGCCTTGCGGGAGCAGATGGAGTGCCTGGAACATGTGCTGCTCGCGGGCTTCACCCATGGTCCGGCGGTGGAGCTCGCCGAACGACTGGTGGCGCTCACCCCCCCCGGATTGAACCGGGTCTTTTACGCCGACAACGGCTCCAGCGCGGTCGAAGTGGCGCTCAAGATGAGCTTCCACTACTGGTTCAACCAGGGTCAAAGACAAAAAACCAAATTCATCACCCTGGCCAACAGCTACCATGGAGAGACCCTGGGCGCCCTCGCGGTGGGGGATGTGACCATGTACAAGGATACTTATCAGCCCTTGCTGATGGAGACCATCCGCGCGCCCTCCCCCGACTGTTTTTTTCGGGAACCCGGCGAGTCCTGGTCAGCCTATTCTGAGCGTCGTTTCGTCGATATGGAGCAATTGCTGCAGCAACATGCCAACCAATGCTGCGCGGTGATCGTCGAGCCCCTGGTCCAGGGCGCCGGCTACATGCGTATGTACCATCCCATCTATCTCGAAAAACTGCGCTCGGCCTGCGACCGTCATGGGGTCCATCTCATCGCCGACGAGGTAGCCGTGGGTTTCGGACGCACCGGAACCCTCTTTGCCTGCGAGCAGGCAGCCATCACCCCAGACTTCCTCTGTCTTTCCAAGGGGCTTACCGGCGGTTATCTCCCACTCTCGGCGGTGCTCACCACCGATCAGATCTATCAGACCTTTTATGACGATTACACCAGCCTGCGGGGGTTCCTCCATTCCCACAGCTATACCGGCAATCCCCTGGCCTGTCGGGCGGCACTGGCTACCCTCGACATCTTTGCCGAGGACGACGTCATCAATCGCAATCACGCCTTGGCGGAGATCATGGGCGCTGCCACCGCCCATTTGCAGGATCATCCCCATGTGGCGGAGGTACGGCAGAGCGGAATGATCCTGGCCATCGAGTTGATCAAGGATAAAGCCAACAAGGTCCCCTATCCCTGGCAGGAACGTCGGGGTCTCCGGGTATATCAGGAGGCGCTACCTCTGGGGGCTTTGTTGCGCCCGCTTGGTCATGTTGTCTACTTCATGCCCCCCTATGTGATCACCCCGGAAGAGCTCCGCTGGTTGGCGGAAATCGCCACTCGGGCCATAGATCTGGCTACCACGGATGGAAGAAATCGATCTCCCTGACTTCTATGATCCGGGTTTTCTGATCATTGGTGAACCCTCCACGACGGTCTGCTCGGCTTGACGGAATCTGTCGCGCCCGCAAGCAATAGATTGTTCATCCCCGCGCGGTTACCTATAATCAATTCTTTAGCCGATGTAGCTCAGTCGGTAGAGCAACTGATTCGTAATTAGTAGGTCCGCGGTTCGAATCCGCGCATCGGCTCCATAAAAACAATAAGTTATGACCTTTCTTGTCGTCGCCTTCGCTCTCTGCTATCTCATGTAGAGACAATGTAGAGGCGCATGGGCATCGCCCTTGATATCCCTACACCACCCCTCCTACCCAAACGACCCGGCCGATGATCTGTAATTGTTCGAGGTCGGAACCACTCACCACCTCTTCGGGGTAACACTCAGCGAAGTCCGAACGGATGATCAGCGTCCCATCGAGGCGCTTGAATAGACGCTTCACCCGTAGCTCATCGCCGTAACGCAGTGCATAGATACGCCCGTCGACTACATGGGTCTGAGACAGGTCGACGAGCAGCACCGATCCATCACGGATGATCGGCTGCATGCTTTCGCCCTCGGCCATGAAGGTGACCAACTGTTGAGGATTCATCCGCTGACCTCGTAACCAATCAGAAAGAAAGGCGAGGGGCTGTTCGGTGTTGACCTTCCAGGCGAACTTTCCTGGCCCAGCGCCGAACCTGACACTCAGGCGGGGGATGAGCACATAGCGATCGGGTGGAAGATCGCCGGCGTTTTCCCAAGCCAAGATCGGGCGCAGGGCACCGAGATCGGTCCGCAGATCCTTCTTGTCCGCCTCTGGGCGCAATCTCTCCAACGAACATTGTAGAACTTCCGCCACCCGAGCCTCTTTGGGGATGGGAACCCCACGTGACTTCCAGTTATGTACCGTCTGCGGGGTCTCTCCAATGCGGCGGGCGAATTCCGCCACCGAAAGCCTCAGCTCGCGCAGCCGCGTTTCGATATCAGCCATTGAGATACGATTAGTCATAAACAATAAGTATACACTTTACTGTGATTTACACAAGGTATATCGTTGAGTAATGCGTTTACTTAGTGACTTTTCTGTTGATGCGAAGCGCTTCCACTTTCCAAGTTCTTGTCAGCCATTTCGGCAGCCAGGCCAAACTGGCCCGAGTGCTTGGGATCACACCAATGGCCATCTCCCATTGGAAACAGCGCGGGGTTCCGGTGCGTCAAGCGGTACGCATAGAGCAGATCACCAAGGGTTCCCTACAGGCCTGCGATCTCTGTCCCGAGGTATTTGACTCAGGTGGGCGAGAACAAGAAATCGATCGTTAGTGGGAATAGAACTGATGCCGGTTTACGGGGGATGAAGGCTCGCAGAACCGCTTACCAGATGCTGTTGATTGGAAGGCGCACTCTTCAGTGGACATATCAGTTTCCGGGTATCGGAGTCCTTTTACTGTTGTCTGTCGGGGCGGCTTCGTCCGCCGACTGCCCCGATCCTGAAGCCGTGCTGAGTCTGATGTACCGCTCAGATCCGGTGTTGCAGGCCGAGCGGGAGGAATATCGCTCCATCACCGAGAAGCCCGCTTGGAAGGTCGAGCTGGGCGCCGGTTGGACGCTGTCTGGGACGGAGTATGGCGGGAGTGGTGGTCCCAATGCCGGGCTGCGGGTCTCGGTGCCTTTGTTCGATCCGAGCACCGGGCTGGAGAAGGCCAAGGCCCGGAGTGCCTTGGCGAAGGCGGAGGACAGTCGTTCCCAGGCGTTGTTGGCGGAGCTGGAGAAACTCTGCGACAAGACTGCCGAACTGACGGCCTTGGACGAGACCCGTCGGCTCTATCGGGATCGGCTACGTTGGCGTCAGCAACGGGTGGATGAAGGCTATGACAAACCCCAGAGCCTGTGGGAAGACAGCGAAGCCTTGGTGAAGACCGAGCAGGCCTGGAAAAAGGCCAAGCAGCTCTTGCAAGGACAGCGGGAGCGTCTGGCCCGCACCTATGGTGGAGAGCGCTGGGCAGAGTTGAAGCGGGTGTTGGAGCACTGATCAGAAAGAGGAACCAAGAAGATGACCACCACGATTGACGTTCAGGCCAAACCAGTGCCCCTGTCAGGCGGCTGAACGCGAAGCTGACGGGGAACATCGACAGCCTCGCCAGTCGTCGGGGCGAGTATCGACTGGTGCTGGTGGGTCCGGCCGAGGATGTGGAGGCCTTGGCCGCGGTGGCGCGGATGCAGCCCGGGCGGGTGGTGGTGCAGTTGAGCGAGGCGGGGGAAGGCGATGACTGAGGGGGTGTTCGAGGTCGGGCGACTGATCCGTCTGCGGAGCGGCCAATGTCTGCTGCGGGTCGAGGGCTGGGCCGATGTGGAAGGTGAGCCGCGCAAGCTGCGGGTCGAGCTGGAGTTCCAACTGCGTCAGATCCGTGCCCGGGTGCGGCCCCTCGAAGTGGCGGATGCCACCGAGTCGATGTGCCCTTGTGAACATATCGAGCTGGTGGGGTGAGTCCGGCGGCAGAGGCAGGGTCGTGTTGATTCGGAAGTGATGCTGACGCCGGGGAGCTGAAGTCGTGTCACTGATCGGTCGCGAGCGGGAACTGGAACAGGTGCGGCAGGCCATCGCCCAGGGTGGGCATGTGCTGATCAGCGGTCGGGCCGGGATCGGCAAAAGCGCCTTGCTGGAGGCGGTGGCGGAGCTGTTTCCGCAGGCAATCCGGCTCCCATCCGGTACGCCCAAGCTTGTCCTGTTGACGGCGTTGGAGCAGGCCCATCAGCGGGTTGGATTACGGGTACCGGAGGCCTTGTTGCCATCGACAGGGCAGTTGCGAGCGAAGCGTATGGGCTATCTGGAGTGGCGCTATCTGGCCCGCACCCTACGTCGCCTGCCGCTCGATCAGCAGGCGTCCCTGTTGCGGGATTCGCTGGTCGGTCGTCAGGCGCTGGTGGTGTTGGACAGTCTGGAATGGCCGCCGACCCTGGTGGAGGCAATCACGCCGCTGTTCGATGTTGCTCAGATCGTCGCCGCCATGGATGAGGACAACCGTCGGGTGCGGATCGACCGGCTGCTGTGGCGGTTTCAGATCCGCCTCGAACTCAAGCCCTTGACGCTCGAAGCGAGTAGCCGTTTGGCCGAGCAAGCCTTGGAGCGGTTTCCGGTGCGTTTCACCGAGGCCGGGGTGCGGGACCGCTTCCTGCGCCATGTCGCCCAGCAGAGCGGTGGGGTACCGGCGGCCATCCTGGGGATGGTGGAGGCGGCCTCGACCGAACCCGAGGTGACCCCGGCCTTGGCGGTGGGGGTGAGTCATGAGGCGGGGGTGCGCTATCTGGATCTGACCCCGGTCTTGCTCTTGGGGCTCTTTGTTTTCATGGCCTTGCGCTACATCGCCCGAGGCCTCGATTCCGAAGAACTCTTTATCCTTTCCGGGGTGGCCTCGGCGGGGTTCATGGCCTTGCGGCTGGTGATCTGGAACCTGCGGGGACGTTGATGCTGTTGCCGACCCATCTGGTGGGGGGGCAGGTGTTCTTTCTGAGCGGCTGCCTTGTCGTTGGGCAGGCGCCGAGTCCGGGGGAGGCTTTGGTCGCTCTCCTCGCCAGTGCGCTGCCGGATCTGGACCAGTGCTCGGGGCTGGTAGGGAGAATGCTGCCTGCGGTGTCTTCCGCCCTGGAATACCGCTTCGGCCATCGCACCCTGACCCATTCGCTGCTGGTGCAGGTCCTGGTGGCGACGGCTGGGTCTCTCTTCCTCCCCCTCGGATATGGGCTGGCATTGAGCTGTGGCCTCGTCTCCCACGCCTTCCTCGATGGGCTGACCCCCGCTGGCGTGGCCTGGTTGTGGCCGAGCCCGGTGCGTTGCGTGTTGCCGGGGAATCCGAGATATCGGGCCGAGAGTATGGGCCAAGGGGAGTTGGGCGTGCTGTGCGTGCTGGTCCTCTTGGCCTTCCCGCTGCAGCGTTTGGCCCAGGCCGGTCAAGACCTCAGCGGCTTGATCCGCTCGGCGATCGGGGATCTGGCCGCGGCTCGTAAAGCGTATGACCAGGAGAAGGGAAGTTACGCCTTCAGGCTGGACGTCAAAGGCCGAGACAACAAGACGCTGGCGGCCATCGCCGGCGAGTACCCGGTGATCGCTGGCTTCCAGGAGAGCGGGTTTTTGCTTGATACCCCCGAAGGGGTCAAGACCCTCTGCCGGACCTCGGGGTGTGACTGGCATGCGGAGCATACGGTGCTGATCAGAGGGGAGCCCCAGCAGACCACGTCCTTGGTACTGCGCACGGACAAGTTGAGTCTCTCTCAGCTCAGGAACAGCTTGTCGCCCTATGCCAACTGGGAGACCTACCTGCTTGGCGAGGCGCGGAGCCCAAAGCCTATCGACCGCCCGCCGTTGATCATCACCCAGGGCGAACGGGTGCGCTTCGATCACGCTCGGCTTCAAGACCTCGATGGGCTCGAGGGTGTGATTCACGACTTGGCGCTCAGTATCCAGGTGCGGCATGGCCCAGGCGTACATCCTCCTCCCCTCGTCATTGGCGAACCCAAGGTGGCACACACCGATGAGCTGAGCCGCTGGGTGGAGCGGCTGTTGGCAAGATTTGCCTCTCCCTGAAGGCCAGATTGGCAAGGTTTCTCGTACGTGCGTTTGTGAGTGTCGAATTTCCCAGGAAATCATCATGAGCACTGAACCGGTTTCTTCTTCCTCGCCCCCTTCCGATTCCCGTCTTGTCTGTCCCCTCGGAGATTGCCAGCACGCTTGCCAGGACTTCTGCTTCGAGTCGGCGGCGGGTCGGTTGGCGGATGTGGCCGAGCAGCATGCGGCCAAGTTGGAACGCTTCATGGTGCCCTTCTTGTGCTCGGTGGGGATTGCCGGGGCGGTGGCCTTCTATCTGATCTGGAGCATGAACCGCAGTGTCTCGGCCTTGGATCAGCATGTCGCCGCCATGCAGCAGACCATCCTGAGCATGGGCGCCGATGTGCGCCGCATGGCCGATGACATGAACGGGATTGGGCTGGCGACAATTCGCATGGCCCAGCAGGTGGAAGGGATTGGGGAAGCCGTCGGGGGTATGGAGCAGCATACCGCGGCCATGACCGCCTCCACCCAGCAGATGGCCTATCAGCTTCCGCATCTGGTGCAGACCACCGCCGCCATGACCCAGAGCATGGGACGACTGGGGCAGGACGTGGGGGCGATGGCGAGTCCGATGCGAATGTTCTCCGGGATGTGGCCGTGATCAATCAAATCCTGAACCGATTCACCCGGCATCGACGCCTGAGTTTGTTCTGGGTCCTGGCCTTGATTGGGACAGTAGGGTCTTGGAGTTGCCAAGGATTGAAGGATCAGTTCGGACGTCGTTTGAGCGATTGCCTGGTAGCCTCGATCCATGACGGCGATACCCTGCGGGCCGAGTGCGGAGGCGAACAGCTTCAGGTGCGACTGCACTGTATCGATGCGCCGGAACTGGAACAACGACCCTGGGGCCTGGAATCGCGGGATCAGCTGCGTGCCCTGATTCCGAGCGGGACCCATATCGAACTCCGGGTAGAGGACAAAGACCGCCATGGCCGCACCGTCGCTGAAGTCTTGGCCGGTGGACGAGATATCAATCTGGCGATGGTGAGTGCCGGTCAGGCGGCGGTGTACCGGGCCTTTTGTGAGGATCGGAGATTCGACCAGGCCGAGACCCAGGCGAGGCAGGCCAGGCTGGGGATCTGGGCCCAACCGGGAGTACAGCAGCGGCCATGGGAGTATCGGAGTAGATGAGATGACTCAGTCTGGCTGTGACTGGGGGATGACTTTGAGGGCGATGATGAAATGAAAGGAGCCATGACGGTGAAACGATTGAGCCTGTTGATCATGACCGTGTTGAGCGCGACGATCGCGCAAGCGGCCGATCCCATCCTGATCTCGATGGGCGACACCCACAGCGGGGTGCTGCGGCCCAACCCGGCGAATTGCGCCTATGCCAAGACCAGCGAGATTCTGGCCTTGACGCTGGCCGAGCCGATTTCCGCCCGGGTCCGCTTCGACACCGATGGGCGCTTCGGCGAGACCAAGACCTGGCGGGGGATAATCTACGACCAGACCACGGCGGCGGACTATCTGGAGATCAGCGCCAAGACGACCCGGACAGTGATCGGTCCCAATCGCAAGCCGAGGACCCTGACCGAGATCATCCCGGTATTCAAGTCCCGCCATCCCCATATCGACAACCTGATCGAGTTGCCAGCGGGGACCCTGAGCCTGAAGATCAGCTCGGTGGGCTGCGAACCTTCGGCTTACAGCCTTAATCTCGCCGAGGTGGTGGAGCGAGGAAACCTCCAAGGTGTGATCTCCGATCCCGCTGGCGTTCCGATCCCGGGGGCAGTGGTGGCGATCTACACCCCAGATGGGGCCTTTGTGGATACCACTCTGACCGACAGTGCTGGAGGCTATTGGGTTGAACTCGCCCCGGGACGTTACTTTCTGCGTGCCAATGCGGCGATCTATTCCCCTGGCCTAAGTACAGGACAAAACTTTCAAGGCCCACAGGAACGATTGGAGTTGTTCAGTGAGGTTCAAGACGATGTGGCGGAGAAAGTCGAGTCCGTAGCGGAACAGGGACTTGAGTGGCCGCTGGAG
>WBZP01007164.1_pt1 | contig 10823 bp, 9 predicted proteins | sample 5204301 | NCBI WGS metagenome assembly WBZP01 (sample SAMN12412401, study PRJNA552823) | activated sludge metagenome | isolation source: activated sludge from nitrification reactor of wastewater treatment plant... | place: USA: Pennsylvania | collected 2017
GACCGATGTGGCGTAAGCAACCGTCATCGTCCCAGGCGGCGGAGCACTTGTCGCGTCAAACCACCGATCACCCACCCACCCGACTGCAATATCCGGGTCTGAGCCAGAGTGCCGTCGATACCCAACCGACGGACGGTGAACATCTGATCGAGCCCTTCGCGCAGGCTGCCGGCAGCGTCGGGGTGAGTCTTGTCGAGCTCAGCTGCGAGGGCCTTGGCCTTGCGAAGCCCGGCGTCGGGATCCGGGTCCGCGAACGCGCCACGCAGCCGGGCGTCCACAGCCTCCCTGCTGGCCTTGGGGAGGTGGTCTGTGACGTTGCGGCGCTTGTGGATCTGACAGCGCTGTACCAGGGCGAGATCGCCGAACACCGACCCGACCGCGGAGGCGAGCGCCTTGGCGCCGTCGATCACCACCAACAGGCCCTTCGAGTAGTCGAGGCCCCGGTCCACGATGTCGGCCAGGAGCGCCTTGACGACCGTCGCGTTCTCGGTGTCACCCAACCGCAGCCCGACCGGAACCTTCGTCCCATCGCTGGTGACGACAAGGGCGACGACGCACATCGAGCCGCCGAACTCGGCGCCGTCGACCATCAACACCGCCGGCTCCAGGTCCGACAGGTCACGTGCGAGGAGCTCGTCGAGCGCCTTCTTCGTTCCCGTCACGAACCGGCGCGACACCGTCGACTTCGACGTCGACCGGGCCTTGGAGCGCTGGGTGGCACCGATCGGGTCCGCGACCCGCTCGAAGCTGCGGGTGGCGACACCGGCCAACATCCGTTCCATCACCGTCGCGTTCAACAGATCACCCTGGGCGAACACCCCGAACGACGCCAACGGCACCTCACCACTCCCATCGGCTGCCCGCACACGGGGACGGCGGATCGGCAGACGTTGGCCACCCATCACCACCGACGACGCGGTCGCCCCACCCCGCACATGGGAGCGCTCCGGGTCCCGGGCGTTCCAATCGCCACACAGCCCGGCGGCCTCCTCGCCCATGATCGCCATCGCAGTCGCGAGTCCCGCTTCGACCGCGACAGCCATCAGGCCTTCCCGACACGCGGCAGCGATGTCGACCAGCGTCACCGCCAACTCTCCAGGCATCGCCGCGAGCGCGGCATCGGTGTCATCGGCCAGCCGCACTGCCGGTCCGTCTACGTTCTTCACCATGGTGGTCCCTCTCTTCAGGAAGTAGTTGAGATGACCTCCTGACGATGCCCGAACGGCACCGCCCGGAGGGGGACCACCACCCCTCTACTTCAACAGCTCCTGGGACAACCTCGTCGCGATCACGTGACCGGGTAGAACGCTTCTGGGCATCCTTCCATCCGCCGACGATCATGATACTGGCCTGCGCCGGTCAGTTCCGTCGTAGGGCTACCCACGTGAACGCCTGGGTGGCACCCCACGGGGTGGTGTGGGTCTGGCGTCTGGCCATGAGCAACCGGGCGGGGATCCGCTCGGTCAGCGCGGCGACCAGGCCCTCGGCGTCGTAGCGGTCGACGACGAGACCCGAGCAGCGTTCCGGTCCGTCGGGGGCGAAGGTCGCCACCACGATCGTGGCCCCGGGAGCAACCGCGGCGTCGAGGGAGCGCAGGTATCCCGCACGCTGCTCCGGGTCGGTCATGAAGTGGAACACCGCACGGTCGTGCCACAGATCCCATGTGCGATCCGGACGCCACGTGGTGACGTCGCCGACCACCCAGCTCACCGGCGCCGAGCCCAGTCGTTGTCGTGCGGTTGCGAGCGCGGCCGCCGACACATCGAGAACGGTGAGGTCGGTGAACCCGCGGCCGACCAGTCCGTCGACCAGGGGCGACGCGCCCCCGCCGACGTCGATCACCCCGCTGAGCGGGTCCACGTCCAACTCGGCGATGAGCTCGATCGACGGCGTCGCCACCGCCTGGAACCACGACAGGTCCCGCAGCGGAGTGGACCGGTAGCGGTCGTCCCAGAAGCTCGCCGGGTCCTCGGTCACGACGACGGCCCCCGAGGTCGGTCGAGGATCTGGCGAGCGATGGGGGCGAGGATCAGCCACGGGTGCCCGGCCGGCGCGTCGCCGTCCCATGCCGACATCTCCACCAGGATCCGCAGGGCGTGCAGGCGGCGGTGCCAGTCGAGCTGGGTCGGGTCGAGGTGATCATCGCCGTCGGGACAGAGCGTCCGGTAGGTCGTCGTGAAGCGACGGGCCATCGCCCGGGCGATCGGGCCGAGCGCGGTCCGGGCCGGTGTCGGCAGGGCGATCGGCGGGTGGGCCAGCACGAGCTGCGTGAAGGCGAGGGTGAACGCAGGGTGGGCGATCGCGGCGAGCGTCCAGTCGATCAGGACGGTGCCGTCGGGTCCGTCGATCAGGTTGAACGGGTGCAGGTCGCCGTGGGTGACCGCCTTCGTGCCGCCGTCGGGTCGGTGGCGCAGGAGGTCCCTGCCCGCCCCGACGAGATCTCCCCGTCCGCGATCCTCCGCGGCCGCGCTCAGGTGCTCTGCGAGCTCGACGGCGGTGATCGGGACGTCGGTGCCTTCTGAGCGGAGCGCTCGCTCGACCGGTGCAGGATCGACGGCGTGCAGGCGGCCGGCCACCGAGGCGAGCTGGTCGGGGAGTTGGCGGGTGAGCCGGGGCAGGTTGCCGAGCACCGCCGCGGGGCCGAGGCCGGCGAGGGGCGGTCGACCGGGCACGTGGTCCATGACGATGACGAAGCCGCCCAGCCCGTCGGGGTCGTCGACGGCCAGTCGGACCGCAGGTGTCGGGACGCCCGCATCGGCCACGCGGCGTTGGACCTCGGCCTCGAACCGCCCGAGCGGCGAGCGCGCCACGATCCGGGCCACCAGCTCCCGGTCGAGATCCGGTGGCGGACTCTCCAGGCGGAACCGGAGCAGTCGGGCGTCGAAGCCGCCGCTGATGGGGCTCGGCGGGTCGCCGAAGGCGAGGTCGGCCCGACCGGTGGAACGGCGCAGGACCCCGAGCAGGAGCCGGTTGGTGTCGGCGTCGGTCGTCCCGGATCCGGCCACGACCGACAGCATGTCACCCCGTCGGCCGGGCTGTCGCGGTGACCGACGCCCGGGGTCCCCCGATACCGGCCCGGCAACGAGGTGTGGCACTGTCCGGGTATGCGACGTCGCCCCGAGACCGAGATCCTCGTCCCGACCCGAGCGCCGAGCCGGCGCAGCGTGCTCCGCGCCGGAGCGCTGCTGGGCGGACTGGGTGCCGCCGGAGCACTCGTCGGCTGCGGCGACGACGGATCGTCAGCCGGCGGATCGACGACGACCGCCGCGGGCGGCGGGGCCACCACGGGCGCGCTGATCGCCTCGTTCCCTCAGAGCACCCCCTACATCGCGGCGGGGTCGCCGGCCCGGCTGCCGTACCTGATCGCGGACCGTGAAGGGGTTCCGCTGCGCAGCATCGACGGTCCGGTGCGCTTCACCGTGAGCCGGGACGGCACGCCGGTGGGCGAACCGGTCGAGGTGATGCCCCGCTCCGACGGGGTGCCACGCGCCTACCTGCCGTTGGCGTTCACGTTCGCGGACTCCGGCATCTACGACGTGAGCGCCGAGTACGGGGGGTCGACCCTCGAGGGGTCGGTGCAGGTGGTCGATCGATCGAAGATCACCACTCCGATGGTCGGTGACCGGTTGCCCGCGGTCGCCTCACCCACCACGGCGAACGCGATGGGCGTCGACCCGCTGTGCTCGCGGGATCCGGTGTGCCCGTACCACTCGGTCAGCCTCGACGCCGCGGTGGCATCGGGCAAGCCCACGATCCTGGTCGTCTCCACTCCGGCGTTCTGCCAGACCGCCGTGTGCGGACCGTTGCTCGACCACGTGATGGAGGCCGTCGGTGAGCCCGGCGGGATCGACGTGATCCACTCCGAGGTGTACGCGAACCCGACCGCGGTCGACGACCTGGCCAAGGCGACGGTCGCCCCGGTGCCCAAGGCGTTCGACATGGCGTTCGAGCCGGCGCTGTTCGTCGCCGACGCGTCGGGCGTGGTGGTCAGCCGCGGCGACATCATCGTCGACCGCGGCGAGCTGGCCGAGATGCTCGCCCCGATCCGCTGACGCGCCCGTCCGCTCAGAGCGGGTCGGCGCCGACGGGATCGTCGCCGACAGGATCGTCCTCGCGGTCGTCGTCTCCGGCCGTGACCGTGGACGGCAGGTTCCGGGTCGACATCAGCGACAGCAGCGCCAGCACGCCGGTGACCAGAAGGCCGGTCTTCAACGCCCGCAGCTGGGCCTGCTCGTAGTCGTCGACGAGCGCGTCGGCGGACCGCTCGTCGATGCCGGCGTCGGTGGCCGCGGCGGCCAGGTCGTCGCTGGCGACGAAGTCGACGCCGTTGCCGGCCGCGATGCTCACCTGCTGGGCCACCTCGGGGGCGATGCGCTCGTCGGCGTCGATGGTGCGGACGAACACGTTGGTCAGCCCGGCCAGCACGATCGCCCCGATGAGTGCGACTCCGACCGAGGAGCCGAGCTGCTGGCCGGTGTACTGGAGGCCGCCGGCCTCGCCCCGGCCCGACGCGTCGACCGAGGACTGCACGACGTTGCCGAGCTGCGACACGATCAGACCCATGCCGACGCCGAGCAGCGCCATCGACACGGCGAAGCCGAGGTCGTTCAGCTGCGCGTCGACCGTGGCGATCAGCACGACGATCGCGAGGGTGGACACCGCCAACCCGGTGCGGACGATGGTGCGGACCGACACCCGGGCCGACAGACGTGACCCGATCGCCGAGAACAGGAACATCGTGATCGAGATCGGCAGCATCCGCAGTCCGGTGTCGAGCGCGTCGAGGCCGATGACGAGCTGCAGGTAGAGCGGAACCACGAAGAACACGCCCATCAGCACCAGGTTCTGGGTCAGCAGCCCGACCAGCCCGGAACGCAGGGGGAGGACCTCGAACAACCGCAGGTGCACCAGCGGGTCCCGACCCTGGGCCTCCCGGTGGCGGGACCACACGACGAAGGCCCACAGCAGAAGCGCTCCGCCGATGACGACGAACACGGCGAGAGAGAAGCCGAGCGGTTCGACCGGCGAGTCCTTGGGGGTGAGGAAGCCCCAGGTGCTCGACTGGAGGATCCCGAGCACGACGGCTCCGATGCCGGTGGCCGACAGGACGGCACCGACGACGTCCAGGCGGGGAGCGGGTCCGTCGCGGAGGGCGTCGGCGACCTTCGGGGTGAGGGCCAGGATGATCGCGACCAGGACCACCTCGCCGGCGAACACGACCCGCCACGACAGCTCGGTGGTCGCCCAACCGCCGACGATGGGCCCGACCGCGATCCCGGCGCCGGCCACGCCGCCGATCACCGCGTAGGCCTGCTTGCGGGCGGTCCCCTCGAAGTTGCCGGCGATCAGCGCCGCCATCGCCGGCAGCACCAGAGCGGCGCCGATCCCCTCGAGGACCGACCACCCGAGGGCGAGCACCGCGACCGTCGGCGCCACGGCGGTGGTGGCCGAGCCGACCGCGTAGATGACCAGTCCGATGGTGAACGCCCGGCGCCGACCGATGATGTCGCCGATCTTCCCGCCGGTCAGCATCAGCATCGCCATCACCAGGCAGTAGAGGGTGATGACCGCCTGGATGGTGGGGACGGTGGTGTCGAAGTCCGCAACCAGCTGGCTGATCGACACGTTCATGACCGACTGGTCGAGGACCATCACGAACTGGGCTATCGCCAGCGCGATGAGCGCCGTCTTCTTCATCGTCGGGTCCCCTGTCGGTGAGCTCGGCCGGGACCGATGTCTACCGCATGGGTGTCCCGTGATGTAGACAGTTGGCTACTCGCGGCGCGCCCGCCCGTCGGTCTGGGATGACCGACCCGGGTGCCGCCCCGGCAGCGGACACTTCCGGTCCGCGAACACAATCCGACATCAGAGAGAAGAGACAACGATGATCCTGGCCGACGTGAACCTGGGTGAGATCCTCTGGACCACCCTCGTCATCTTCTTCATGGTCATGTACTTCATGATCCTGTTCAGCATCCTGGGAGACCTGTTCCGGGACCACGACACCAGCGGGTGGGGCAAGGCCGCGTGGGTGCTGTTCCTGGTCATCGCCCCGTTCCTGGCCGCGCTGATCTACCTGATCGCCCGCGGCAGCGGCATGGCCAAGCGCTCCATGGCCGCCCAGGCCGACGCGCAGAAGCAGTTCAACGAGTACGTCCAGTCCGTCGCCGGCAGCGGATCGCCGACCGACCAGATCGCGCAGGCCAAGCAGCTGCTCGACTCCGGTGCGATCGACCAGGCCGAGTTCGACCGACTCAAGGCCAAGGCGCTGGGCTGACGCCCGTCGTCTCCACCACCGTGGACCTCTGGCTGTCGTCCTGTCGCCGTGCGGCGTCGGGGCGGCAGCCGGTTCGCGTTCCGGCGCAGGTCCCGGCCCGGTGCTGAACCCGCGCACCTACGAACGGGGCTGGCTGCGCTTCGACCTGGTCGCCGGCATCGTGCTGGCCGCGATCCTGGTCCCGCAGGGCATGGCCTACGCCGAGCTGGCCGGGCTGCCGCCGGTCACCGGTCTCTACACGACGATCGCCTGCCTGGTCGCCTACGCGATCTTCGGGCCGTCGAGGGTCCTGGTCCTCGGGCCGGACTCGTCGGTGTCCCCGCTGATCCTCGCCTCGATCACCCCGTTGGTCGTCGTCGGAGACCCGGGCAGCGCCATCGTGCTGGCGGGGATGCTGGCGGTGCTGGTCGGCCTGATCGAGATCGGCCTCGGAGTCGCCAAGCTCGGCTTCGTGGCCGATCTGCTCTCGAGCGAGGTCCGGGTCGGCTACATGAACGGCCTGGCGGTCACGATCATCGTCGGCCAGCTCCCCAAGCTGTTCGGGTTCTCGACCGACGCCGACGGGTTCGTCGACGAGCTGAAGGCGTTCTGGAACGGACTCGGCCAGACCAACCGGACCACGCTGATCACCGGACTGGCCGTGCTGCTCGTCCTGCTGGTGCTGCCTCGGATCACCACCCGTGTCCCCGCCGTGCTCGTCGCCATCGTGGGCGTCACCGTCGTGTCGGCCCTGCTCGGTCTGGCCGACGAGGGCGTGAAGACCGTCGGCACGTTGCCCCAGGGCTTCCCCACGCCGTCGCTGCCGTGGACCAGCGCATCCGACGCGGTGGCCCTCATGGTCGGCGCCGTCGGCATCACGATGGTGTCGCTCACCGACACCATCGCCACCGCCTCGAGCTTCGCGGCCCGTCGCGGTGACGAGGTCGACGCCGACGCCGAGATGATCGGAGTCGGCGCGTCCAACATCGCCGCCGGCTTCTTCCAGGGCTTCGCCGTCTCGGTCAGCAGCTCGCGCACCGCAGTCGCGGACCAGTCCGGTGCCCGCACGCAGCTCACCGGACTGGTCGGCGCCGGGCTGGTCGCGCTGCTGCTGCTCGTGTTCAACGGCCTGCTCGCCGATCTACCCCAGACCGCGCTCGCCGCGGTGGTGATCGTCGCGGCGCTGTCGCTCGCCGACCTGCCGGCGCTCGCCCGTTTCGCCCGGCTACGTCGCTCCTCGCTCGTCCTCAGCCTGGTGGCGACCGCCGGCGTGATCTTCCTGGGCGTGCTGCAGGGGATCGTCGTCGCCATCGTCCTGGCGATCCTGCTGTTCTTCCGACGCAACTGGTGGCCCCACGGAACGGTGCTCGCCGAGGTCCCCGAACTGGGAGGTTGGCACGCGGTGAGCGTCCACCCGGAAGGTCGTCAGGTCGACGGGATCGTCGTGTTCCGCTGGGAGGCGCCGCTGTTCTTCGCCAACGCCGGCCAGTTCCGCGACCAGGTCCGCGCGCTCGTGCGCGACAGCTCACCCGCCTACGTCGTGCTGCAGTGCGAGGCGGTGACCGACATCGACGTCACCGCGGCCGAGGTGCTCAAGGACCTCGACGAGGAGCTCAACGCGAAGGGCGTGCACCTGGCGTTCGTCGAGCTGCGGGACCGCCTGGCCGACCTGATCGTCCGCTACGACCTGGACGCCACGCTCCAGGCCGAGCACTTCTACGCGAGCGTCGAAGAGGCCGTCGACGCTCTCGCGTCCGAGCGTGACGGCGGGCCCGCCGGGGCGGGGTCCTGAGATGCCTGACCCGACGACTGCGCCGGAGGACGGGTCGGGACCGTCCCAGGAGGGTTCCCGGTGGCGGCGCCGCAAGCGGCCGGGTCCCCGTCGGGCCGAGGGCATGCCCACCGGGCCGACCGAGGTGCGTCGAGCCGTCATCGACGCTGCCGCCCAGCTGTTCTGCCGCGACGGGGTCGCCGAGGTCACCCTGCGTGACGTCGCACAGCGCGCCCGGGTGAACCTGGGTCTGATCAGCCGCTACGTCGGCAGCCGTGACGACCTGGTCCGGGCCACCTTCGCCGATCTCAGCGACAAGCTGACCGCAGAGGTCCGCGCCGATCCGACCGCGGCCCGCGGGTTCGAGTCCGACTCGGTCATGGTGTGCTGGACCCGGATCCTGAGCCACCTGGTGGTGGTCGACCCCGAGACGGCCGTCGAGCTCGGCCGGGCCCCGATGGAGGACCTGGTGGCCGCGGCGCAGGACGTCTACGGCCAGTCCGAGCCGGCCGCCCGGCTGCGGGTGGCTCAGCTGATGGGCTCGGCCATGGGCTGGCGGCTCTTCGAGCCGTTCCTGATGGAGGCCGCGGGTCTGGACCCCGACTCGATCGACGACATCCGCGCCGAGCTGCTCGGCGTGCACCGGCGGCTGGCCGCCCTGCCGCTGCCGTCGCCGCCGGACCCGCCGGAGCGTCCGGGAGCTGGTCGCGGATCGGCTGAAGGACCGGTCAGCTGAAGGACCGGTCAGCTGAAGGACCGGTGGTCGGCCTCGTTCTGGTCCGCGTACCGGCGGGCGAACTCGACCAACGACGCGGTCATGGTCCGACCCTTGCCCAGGTAGGCAGCCAGGGCGACGCTGTCGCCGGTGCGGGCGTGGGCCCGGGCCAGGCAACGGCCGCAGATGGCTGCGTACATGGCCATCGTCTCGGCGGGCATCCGTTCGAGATCCGCGGAGCCCTTCCAGTCCCACAGCTGGCGGAAGTAGAAGTCGCGGGCGACGCCGTCGGGACCACGCACCTGGTCCCAGCCCAGGAACACGTCGGGAGACGACTGGATGAGGCGCTGCCCCTCGACCACACGTTGGCCGTGCTGGCCGTAGCGGCTGGCGCCGAGGTGCGCCTCGAGCACGCTCGCGTTGGCCTCCTTCACCTGCAGGAAGAGCGGATCGGTCTCGTCGTTGCCGATCAGGAGCGCCACCCAGCAGCGAGTGCCGACGCTGCCGACCCCGACCACCTTCCGGGCCAGGTCGACGAAGCGGTACCGATCCATCAGCAGACGTCGATCAGGGGCGAGGGTGCGTCGGTACAGCTTCAGCGACTCGTCGACCGCCTTCATCAGCGCGGCGTGCTCCGCGCCGGTCGCCAGCTCCCGGACCGGCACGAGCACCGGAGGGTCGCTGCGGAACCTGGGGGTGCCGTCGGTGACCTCGACCAGCTTGTCGAAGGCCCGGATGCGGTCCTTGCTGCGGGCCTTGTCGACGTTTCGCCGGAAGCGCTTCAACACGTCGTCGGAGGCGCGTGCCGCCCACCGCTGCGCGATGTCGTCGATGGTGAGTCGGTCGTACCAGACCTCGAGGTTGCTCATGGTCGAGTACTGCCTCATGGCCGACACGTACGACAGCACCGAGTCGGCGACGATCTGGACCCGCTGGGGGTCGTCGAAGGAACGATCACGGGCGGCCACCTCGAAGCTGGCGACCAGTCGGCGCAGGTCCCACTCGAACGGTCCGGGGTGCGTCTCGTCGAAGTCGTTGAGGTCGAACACCATGGCCCGGTCCGGCGAGGCGAAGACGCCGAAGTTGGCCAGGTGGGCGTCGCCGCACAGCTGCACGTCCAGACCGGTGCGGGGCATCGGTGCCAGGTCAGCGGCCATCACCGCGGCCGCACCCCGGTAGAACGTGAACGGCGACACGCCCATCCGGGAGTGGCGCAGCGGGACCAGGTCCTGGTCACGGACCTTGTCCTGCGCCGAGAGCACCCCGAGGGGGTCACGGTCGGGGGCCGGGATCCAGTCGCCGAGCGAGGCCCGGGGAACCACCGATCGAACCGCTCGTCCCGACTCGGCCCGCTCCCGCGGGTCGGTCGGCCGCTCGGATCGCCTACCGGACTTCTTGGCCATGGGGTCCATCCTCCTCCGCCCGGCGCACACGCCGTCTGCACCGCGAGGAGAGCATCATGTAGACATCTGATCAAGTCGGGCGCTCGAGGGTCGCGCCATAGGGAGGATCCGTGAACGAGGAACGCCGGGGCGCCGACGCGCCGACCCTGCCCGATCCGCGCCGTCGGGTGGCCGCCGCGGTCGCGATCCTCACCGCGCTCGCCGCACTGGCCGCGCTCGCAGTCGGGCTGGTCCGGTCGTTCCCCCAGGGCCCGAGCCTTGTCCTCATGGTCGTCCTCGCCGGGGGACTCGGCCTCGACGGGTTGCGTCGACGGGGTGCCTCACGGCGCATCGAGTTGGTCGTCGCGGCGGTGGTGCTCGCCGCCGTCGTCGTGCTGGCCGTCGTCTGGCGGACCGGGGGAGCGGCGCTGGTCGCAGCGGTGCTCCTGGCGCTCGGTGGCGTCGCGGCCCGGGTCGCGTTCGCCGCCAGGGTCGTCCGCCCGGCAGCGCCGCGCCCGTCGCGACCGGTGGTGATCTGGAACCCCCGCTCCGGCGGCGGCAAGGCCGAGAAGGCCAACCTCGGCGCCGAGGCCGCGGCCCGAGGGATCGAGGCGGTGGAGCTCCGTCCCGGCGACGACCTGGTGCAGCTGGTCGAGGATGCGGTGGCCCGGGGTGCCGACGCCCTGGCTGCGGCAGGCG
>WBZP01007165.1_pt1 | contig 10822 bp, 8 predicted proteins | sample 5204301 | NCBI WGS metagenome assembly WBZP01 (sample SAMN12412401, study PRJNA552823) | activated sludge metagenome | isolation source: activated sludge from nitrification reactor of wastewater treatment plant... | place: USA: Pennsylvania | collected 2017
GGCCGCGGACGTGCGGGTGCCGAGCCTCGAGCGTCGCCACGCGCGCGACCGCGGTCGGCAGGTGGTGGCGCTGCACGACGCACACCGCCTCGGCCCCCTCGCGGCGGGCCAGCAGCCGCGGCAGGAGCGCCGAGCCGAGGAACCCGGGGAAGCCGGTCATGAGCAGCGCGGGCACGGTGATCGCCTTCTCGGGTACGTCGGATCTCGGGTCGCTCGGACCCCGACGCCCGCTCCCGGCAGGCGCTGGGCCCACGACTCATCCTTCTGCCGCGAACGATCCGTGTCGCGGCCTACGGCGAGGGGGTCGTCACATCCGGCGTGAGTGGAAGGAATGCTGCTCTCTTGGCGACGAGAGGCACATTCAGTGACTGCGGCGGGTCAGTCGGCGTCGCGCCAGGAGGCCCAGAGGGCGGCGTAGGCGCCGCCGGCGGTCACGAGCTCGTCGTGGGTGCCGAGCTCGCTGACCCGGCCGTCCTCGACGACCGCGATCCGGTCTGCGTCGTGCGCGGTGTGCAGCCGGTGGGCGATCGCGATCACGGTGCGACCGGACAGGACCGCGTTCAGGGAGCGCTCCAGGTGGCGGGCCGCGCGCGGGTCGAGCAGCGACGTCGCCTCGTCGAGCACCAGGGTGTGCGGGTCGGCGAGCACGAGGCGCGCGAGCGCGAGCTGCTGGGACTGCCCGGGCGCGAGCGCGTGGCCGCCCTGGCCGACCGTGGTGGCCAGACCCTCGGGCAGCTCGTCGTACCAGGGACGCGCGTCGACGGCGTCGAGCGCCGCGATCAGCGCGTCGTCGTCGGCGTCGGGGCGCGCGAGCAGGAGGTTGTCGCGCAGCGTGCCCACGAAGACGTGGTGCTCCTGGTTGACCAGCGCCACCTGCGTGCGAACCGACTCGGCCGGCATGCGCGCGAGCTCGGCGCCACCCATCTCGACGGTCCCGGTGCGCGGCGCGTAGATGCCCGCCATCAAGCGGCCGAGCGTGGACTTGCCCGCGCCCGAGGGCCCGACCAGCGCGAGACGCTCGCCGGGGGCGACGTCGAGGTCGATGCCGTGCAGCACGTCGCGCCCGGCGCGGTAGCCGAAGCGCACGTCGTCGACGACGAGGCGGTCGTCGGCCGGCTCGAGGTCGGCGTCGGTCTCGGGGTCGGGTACGTCGCGCACACCGACGAGCCGCGCGAGCGACGCCTGGCCGACCTGCAGCTCGTCGTACCACATGAGGATGAGGTCGACCGGCTCCACGAGCATCTGCGTGAGCAGCAGCCCGGTCGTCAGCTGGCCCAGGGAGATCTGGCCCTGCGACACCTGCCAGCCGCCCCACACCAGGACGCCGAACAGCGGCAGCACGTAGCCCATCTCGATGAACGGGAACCACGAGCAGCGCAGCCACAGCGTGTACCGCTCCCACGAGACCCAGCGGCGGATCCGGGCGTCGGTGACGCCGATGCGCGGCTGCTCGAGGCGGTAGAGCTCGACGGTGCTCGCGGCGTCGACCGTCTCCGCGACCGACGCCGACACCTGCGCGTAGGTCGACGACTCGGCGCGGTAGGACTGCGGAGCGCGCTTGAAGTACCAGCGCGACGACAGCCAGATCGGGAGGACTCCGAGCAGCCACGGCAGCGCGAGGGTCGGCGCGGTGAAGACCAGCGCGATGCCGACGAGCGCCGCGGTGACGATCGCGATGGCGATCTCGGGGATCGCGTGCCGCACGGCCCAGGTGAGCCGGTCGATGTCGGTCGTCGTGCGCGACACCAGGTCGCCGGTGCCCGCGCGCTCGACGACGCCGGTCGGTAGGTTCACGGCGCGCGTGAGGAAGTCCTCGCGCAGGTCCGACAGCACGAGCTCGCCGACGATGCCGGCACGCAGGCGCGACATCCGCGTGAAGACCGTCTGCACCACGAGGGCGGCGACGAAGATCAGCGCCGCCTGGTCGATGGACCAGTGCGTCGGCTCCCCGGTGAGGCCGTTGACGATCCCGCCGAGCACGAACGGGCCGGCGAGGCCGGCGACGGCCGCGACCGCGTGCATGGCGATGACCGCCGCGAACGCGCGGCGGTGCCGGCCGAGCAGGTGGCGGGTGTAGCGGCGCACCGTGTCGTCGGAGGCGATCGGCAGCGACTGGCCGGTGAGGGTCGACGCGGCGACGGCGTCCTCGGGGGGCCTCATCCGGCGCTCACCTCCTCGCGCGTCACGACGGCGCGGTACATCGGCTCGTCGCGCAGCAGCTCGCGGTGCCTGCCGGACGCGACGACGGCGCCGTCGATCACGAGCGACACGGAGTCGCTGCGGTCGAGCATCAGCGGCGACGACGTCAGCACGACCGTGGTCATGCCGGGACGGATCTCGCGCAGTCCCGACGCGATGCGCGCCTCGGTGTGGGAGTCGACCGCGCTCGTCGGCTCGTCGAGGACGAGCACCGGCGGGTCGACGACGAGCGATCGGGTGAGCGCGAGCCGCTGGCGCTGCCCTCCCGACAGCGAGCGGCCGCGCTCGGTGATCCGCGCGCGCATCGGGTCGGACACGTCGGGGGAGGAGTCGACGAGGGCGTCGAGGACGTCGTACGCCGACGCCGCCGCGACCGCGTCCGACACCGAGATCCGGCCGGAGCGCGGCAGGTCGAGCAGCTCGGCGAGCGTGCCGGACAGGAGCACCGGGTCCTTGTCCTGCACGACGATCCACGAGCGCAGCTGATCGCGCGGCACGGCCGAGAGCGGGACGCCGTCGAGCGCGACGTCGCCGCCGTTCTCGCCGAGTCCCGCGAGGCGCATCGCGAGCGCGTCGGCGGTCGACTGCTCCGCGCACACGACCGCGGTCAGCTCGCCGGGGCGCACGACGAGGCCCGACACCGGGTCGACGAGCGTGGCCGACGCCGGGTCGAGGGACTCGACGGGCGCCGGCTCGGTGCTCCGCCAGCGCACGAGGCGCAGCACCGCGACGACGCGGGCGGCGGCGACGTAGGCACGCGTCCACTTCTGCGCGGTCTCGGTGAACGTGCGCAGCGGGAGGAGGAGGAATGCGGAGAGGCCGTAGAACATCACGAGCTGGCCGACGTCGAGCTGGCCGGCGACGACGAGCTTCGCGCCGACCCAGGTGACGACGACGACGAACAGCCCGGGCAGCGCGACCTGCTCGGCGTCGAGCAGCGAGTGCACCTTCGCCGATCGCACCGCGGCCGCGCGGACGTCCTGCGACGCGTCGCGGAACCGGCGCAGGAACAGCTCCTCGCCGCCGATGCCGCGCAGCACGCGCAGGCCGGCGACGGTGTCGGTGGCCAGCGCGGTGGCGGCACCGACCTTGGCGCGCTGGTCGGACTCGGCGCGCTCGAGGGGGCGCAGCAGCGGTCCGACGGCGAGCGCGAGCAGCGGGATGCCGACGATGACGACGGCGCCGAGCAGCAGCGACGCGTGCAGCAGGACGGCGGCCACCACGATGAACGCGACGATGCCGCCGACGAAGCGGGCCAGGACGTCGAAGCCGTTGCCGATCTTCTCGACGTCGCCCGACGTGACGGCCACGACCTCACCGGTGCCGACGTGCTGGCGCAGCTCGTGCCCCATCCGCACCGCGTTGCGCGTGATGAGCTGCTGGGTCCGGCTGCCGGCGGTGATCCAGTTGGTGACGGCCATCCGGTGCCGCAGGATCCCCGCTGCCGCCTGGACGACGCCGAGGGCGAGCACGAGCACCGCGGCGCGCAGCACCGCGCCGTTGTCGCCGTCGGACGCGCCCTGCACGGCTGCGCCGATCCCGATGGGGATGGCCGCCTGCGCGAGCATCCAGAGGATGCCCCAGGCGATGCCCGCCGCCAGGGTGCGCCACTGCGCCCGCGTCATCCACCAGAGGAACGCCCTGGTCGAGCGCAGGTCCGGGACCCCCGGGTCGTCGAGGGGGAGGCGGGCGAGGGACATGACCCGTCGAGGGTACGTCCGACGACCGGTCCCGGTCGCCGCGGTTTCTGCGGCCATGGGCCATCGGGACCGGACCTCCTCCGGCACGCCGGTGCCGCCCGACGGGATGGTCGACCGCACGGGCTCCGGACTCGCTAGCGTCGTCCTCGACGAGGGGGCGCCCGCCCCCGCGCTGACGCCGAGTCCTGAGGTGACCCCCGTGTCCTTCCCGACCCCGCCCCCCGAGGGGGACGACAACCCGTTCTCGCCGCCGCCGGCCGATGGCTCGGGCGCCGTCCCGCCGCCGCCGGTCCCGCCGACCGCCCCGCCCGTCCCGCCGGCAGCTCCGGCGCCCGACGCGGCCACCCCGCCACCGGCGTACGGCAGCCCCGCGCCGCCGCCCCCGCCCCCGGCGTACGGCGCCCCAGGCTACGGCGCCCCGCCCGTGCCCGCGGGCTACGGCTACACCGCTCCCCAGAACGGCAGCGGCACCGCCGCGTTGATCCTGGGCATCGTCGGTCTGATCTGCTGCGGCCTGTTCACCGGCATCCCGGCGATCATCCTGGGCCGCAAGGGCATGGCGCTGGCCGACGCCGGCCAGGCGAACAACCGCGGCGTGGCGCAGGCCGGCTACATCCTGGGCATCATCGTCACGGTGCTCAGCGTCATCGGCATCATCGCCTGGGTGTTCCTGCTGGCGACCGGCAAGGCGACCACCAGCACGACCATCTCCCCCTGACCGGGGCCGGACGCGCGCGCGGGCGGGCGGTGGCCGACGACTACGATCGTCGGACACCGCCCGCTCCGCCGTTCCGGCATTGACGTAAGGACTCCGGTGAGCACCGTCTCCCACCGCCCCGTCCTCGTGGTCGACTTCGGTGCGCAGTACGCGCAGCTCATCGCCCGGCGGGTGCGCGAGGCCCGCGTCTACAGCGAGATCGTGCCCTCGACCATGCCCGTCGAGGAGATGCTCGCGAAGGACCCGGTGGCGGTGATCCTGTCCGGCGGCCCGTCGTCCGTCTACGCCGACGGCGCCCCGATGGTCGACGCCGCGCTGTTCTCCACCGGCGTCCCGACCTTCGGCATCTGCTACGGCTTCCAGGCCATGGCCCTCGCCCTCGGCGGCGAGGTCGCGCGCACCGGGCTCTCGGAGTTCGGTCGTACGCCGCTCACCGTCACCGAGCCGGCGTCGGCGATCTTCGGCGGTCTGCCCACGGCGTCGTCGGTCTGGATGTCGCACGGCGACGCCGTGCACCGCGCCCCCGACGGCTTCGTCGTCACCGCGGTCACCGACGGCGCGCCGGTCGCGGCGTTCGAGGACCGCGAGCGGCGGCTGGCCGGCGTCCAGTTCCACCCCGAGGTGCTGCACTCCGAGAACGGGCAGCAGATCCTCGAGCACTTCCTCTACACGGTCGCCGGCATCGAGCCGACGTGGACGTCGGCGAACGTCATCGACGAGCAGGTCGAGGCGATCCGCGCGCAGGTCGGCGACAAGCTCGTCATCTGCGGCCTCTCCGGCGGGGTCGACTCCGCCGTCGCCGCGGCCCTCGTGCACAGGGCGGTCGGCGACAACCTCACCTGCGTGTTCGTCGACCACGGTCTGCTGCGCAAGGGCGAGCGCGAGCAGGTCGAGACCGACTACGTCGCGGCCACGGGCATCCGGCTCAAGGTCGTCGACGCGTCGGACCGCTTCCTCGACGAGCTCGACGGCGTCACCGACCCCGAGGAGAAGCGCAAGATCATCGGGCGCCTGTTCATCCGCGTGTTCGAGGACGCCGCGCGCGAGGTCGTCGCCGAGGCGGGCTCGCACGGCCAGGCGGTCGAGTTCCTCGTCCAGGGCACGCTCTACCCCGACGTCGTCGAGTCCGGCGGCGGCACCGGCACCGCGAACATCAAGAGCCACCACAACGTCGGCGGCCTCCCCGACGACCTGCAGTTCTCCCTCGTCGAGCCGCTGCGCGCGCTGTTCAAGGACGAGGTCCGCGCCGTCGGAGCCGAGCTCGGCCTGCCGACCGCGATGGTCATGCGCCACCCGTTCCCCGGCCCGGGCCTCGCGATCCGCATCGTGGGCGCGGTGTCGCGCGAGCGCCTCGACGTCCTGCGGGAGGCGGATGCGATCGTGCGCGAGGAGACCGCCGCTGCCGGCGTCGACCGCGACATCTGGCAGCTGCCGGTGGTGCTGCTCGCCGACGTCCGCTCGGTCGGCGTCCAGGGCGACGGCCGCACCTATGGCCACCCGATCGTGCTGCGCCCGGTGTCCAGCGAGGACGCCATGACGGCCGACTGGTCGCGACTGCCCTACGACCTGCTCAGCCGGATCTCCACGCGCATCACCAACGAGGTCCGCGAGGTCAACCGCGTCGTCCTCGACATCACCAGCAAGCCCCCGGGCACCATCGAGTGGGAGTAGCGGGCATGCCGATCGAGCCGGACACGAAGGACTGGACCTGGGTGCTCGCGCGCCCGTGCCTGGAGTGCGGATACGACGGTGCGCTCGTCACCGCCGCCGAGGTCGCCCCGCGCATCCGCGCCACGATCCCGGTCTACCGCCGAGCCCTGGCCGTGCCGGGCGCCGCGGTCCGTACGCGCGACGACCGCTGGTCGACGCTGGAGTACGCCTGCCACGTGCGCGACGTCCACCGGCTCTACGCCTACCGGCTCGGGCTGATGCTCGACCAGGACGACCCGTTGTTCCCCAACTGGGACCAGGACGAGTCGTCGACCGCGTACGCCGACGAGGACCCGGCGCTCGTCGCCGAGGAGCTCGCCGAGGCGGCCGACGAGATCGCCGACGCGTTCGACGGCGTCGAGGGCGACCAGTGGCGGCGTAGCGGTCGGCGCAGCGACGACAAGTCGTTCACCGTCGACACCTTCGCGCGCTACTACCTGCACGACATCGAGCACCACGCCTGGGACATCACCGGCGACCCCGCCGGCTCCTGGCTCTGACGCCCCGAACGCTGGGGAACCTCAACTGCCTCTCAGGCATCCCGGGGCACCCTCACCCCGTTCTTGTGCGCTGAAGGTGCCCCAGGCCGCCTAAGACGCAGCCAGGCTTCCCCATCACTCGGATCCTGCGTTGGGGAACCTGGGCTGCCTCGAGGGCATCCTGGGGCACCCTCAGCGGGATCGAGCGGTCAGCGGTCCCCGTGCGCGCGCTCGGAGAGGGGCTGCCAGCGGCGCCAGTTCTCCAGGCGGCGCTCGTACTCCGCCTCGGCCATGCCGAGCGGCGCCTTGCCGAAGAAGACGCGCAGCGGCGGCTCGTCGAGGTCGACGATCTCGAGGATCGCGGCGCGCGTCGCCGTCGGGTCGCCCTTCGGGGCGCGTGCGGTGGGCCGGTTGCGCGCGGCCTCGTGCTGCTCGGCGTACGCCGCCAGCTCGGTCGCCCGCACAGCCGAGGCGCCTGCCCAGTCGGTGTCGAACCCGCCCGGCTCCACGAGGGTGACCTTGATGCCGAAGGGGGCGACCTCGAGCGCGAGCGACTGGCTGAACGCCTCGAGCGCCCACTTCGACGCGTGGTAGAGCCCGAGCCCGACGAACGCCGTGATGCCGCCGATCGACGACACCTGCACGAGGTGGCCACCGCCCTGCGCGCGCAGGTAGGGGAGCGCAGCCTGCGTCACCCACAGCGCACCGAGCACGTTGGTCTCGATCTGCGCGCGGGCCTCGGCCTCGCTGATCTCCTCGACCATGCCGAACAGGCCGTAGCCGGCGTTGTTCACGACGACGTCGAGCCGCCCGAACCGCGCGTGCGCCTCGGCGACGGCGACGAGCACCGCCTCGCGGTCGGTCACGTCGAGCGCCAGCGGCAGCACGGCATCGCCGTACTGCTCGACGAGCGGGTCGAGGCTGCGTACGTCGCGCGCCGTCGCCGCGACCCTGTCGCCGCGCTCGAGCGCGGCCTCCGCCCACTCGCGCCCGAAGCCCCGCGACGTCCCGGTGATGAACCACGTCTTCATGCGCCCGACCCTACGGAGCCGGAGCCGTCCACGACCCTGTGTGTTCCGCCCGCGGGAACTGCTCGACCGACCGGCAGCCCGGCGACCGTTGGGGAGCCTGGGCTGCGTCTTAGGCGGCCTGGGGCACCTTCAGCGCGATTCCGGGTCAGAGGTCGCCGGCGAGGAGGAGGCGCAGGACCTCGGTCTCGCGGGCGGTCCAGGGCGGTGCGGTGCCGCTGGCGAGCAGCGCCTCGTGCGCGACGAGGGCCGCGGCGGGCGTCGTCCACACCGGGATCAGGCCGAGGTCGCGCTCGTAGTCGTCGAGGTCGGTCCGCCCGACGCCGTCGGAGACCTCCGCGCGGTAGTACGTCGATGTCATCTCGAACAAGGCGGCGGGGTCGTCGACGTCGGCCCTGCGCTCGACGACGTGCAGGACTGCGGTGCCGAGCCGGACGAGGGCGCGACCGGTCTCCTCGCGCAGCTCGCGATCCAGCGTCTGCCCGTGCGTCTCGCCCGCCTGCACGCCGCCGCCCGGCAGCTTGTGGTCGCCGGTCCTCGGCGTCAGCAGGAGCAGCAGCAGACCGTCGCGCTCGACCACGGCCTTGACCGCCTCGCGGCGTACGACGCGTGCCCCGGGAGGGACCGGACCGCCGAGCTCGAGGTGCTGCACATGCTCAGCGTGCCCGACGGCGGTTGGAGCGCGCTTCCGGGGGTAGGCGGGCTGCGCTAGGCTCATCCCGTACGAGTCGTGGAGCGCTCCCACACCTGTTCGCTAGGGTGGCGCCGCCGGTCCGCCGGCAGGGCGTCGGGGGCGCTCGCACCGCTCGTCCACGCCCGCCCGCACCTGGAGGACCACCCGTGTCCCTGCCGACCTCGGCCCCCGCTCCCACCCGCGCGCGCCACTTCCCCCCGGGCTTCGTCTGGGGTGCCGCCACCGCCGCCTTCCAGATCGAGGGCGCCAACGCCGACGACGGCCGCGGCGTCTCCATCTGGGACACGCTGTGCGCCCGGCCCGGCGCGATCCTCGACGGGTCCGACGGCTCGGTCGCGTGCGACCACTACCACCGGTGGGAGTCCGACCTCGACCTCATCGCGGGTCTCGGGCTCTCGGCGTACCGCTTCTCGCTGGCCTGGCCGCGGATCGTCCCCGACGGCAAGGGCGAGCCGAACGAGAAGGGCCTCGCGTTCTACGACCGGCTCGTCGACGGCCTGCTCGAGCGCGGCATCACGCCGTACGCGACCCTCTACCACTGGGACCTCCCGCAGGCGCTCGAGGACAAGGGCGGCTGGCGCAACCGCGACACCGCGCTGCGCTTCGCCGAGTACGCCGCGATCACCCAGCACCGCCTCGGCGACCGCGTGAAGCACTGGGCCACCTTCAACGAGCCGTGGTGCTCGGCGTTCCTCGGCCACGCGTCGGGCGAGCACGCGCCGGGCCGCACCGACCCTGCCGAGGCCGTCGTCGCGAGCCACCACCTGCTGCTCGCCCACGGTCTCGCGACCGAGGCGCTCCACGGCGGCCGCCGGCCGGCCGAGGTCGGCATCGTCCTCAACCACTACGACGTCACGCCGCTGACCGACGCGCCCGCCGACGTCGACGCAGCACGCCGGCTCGACGGCCAGCAGAACCGGTGGTGGCTCGACGCGCTCTACAAGGGCGGGTACCCCGCCGACATCGTCGAGGACTTCGCGCAGTGGACCGACCTGTCCTTCGTGCACGACGGCGACCTCGAGACGATCTCCGCGCGCCTGGACTGGATGGGCATCAACTACTACAGCTCGTTCGTGGTGCGCGGCCTCGGCGCCCCGGCCCCGGCGGGCGCGCGCCCGACCCCGTGGATCGGCTGCGACGACGTCGAGATCGTCCCGAACGGCGAGCCGGTCACCCACATGGGCTGGGACGTCGTGCCCGCCGGGCTCACGAAGGTCCTCGAGCGCATCTCGCGCGACTACGACGCGCCGCCGCTGTACATCACCGAGAACGGTGCGGCCTACGACGACGTCGTCGTCGACGGCCAGGTCGAGGACCCCGAGCGCATCGCCTACGTCGACGCGCACCTGAACGCCGCGCTCGACGCGGTCGAGAACGGGGTCGACCTGCGGGGCTACTTCATCTGGTCGCTCATGGACAACTTCGAGTGGGCCTGGGGCTACACGCGGCGCTTCGGCGTCGTCCGGGTCGACTACGACACCCTCGAGCGCACGCCCAAGGCGAGCGCCCACGCCTACGCCGCCATCGCACGCGAGAACGGCTGGGCCTGAAGGACTCCTGGGGCCGTTCTCGGACTTATCGGGAGCGGGGAACGGCCCCAGGGCCTCACATCGGAGCGGTGATCAGCTCGACTCGCGGGGCACGAGCGTGACGGGGATGACCTCGTGGCGCGGGGCGCCCCCGGCGAGTTGCTCGAGCAGCAGCGAGGCCATCGCGACGCCGAACCCCTGGACGTCCTGAGCCATCGTCGACAGCGCCGGGCTCGACGACTCCGCGAGCAGGTCGTCGAAGCCCATGACGGCGACGTCGCCGGGCACGTCCTTGCCCGCGACGCGCAGCTGGCGCAGGGCGCCGAGCGCCATCAGGTCGTTCATGGCGAACACGGCGTCGAGGTCGGGCACCCGATGGAGGAGCCGCGCCACGGCGTCGGCGCCCGAGTCGATGGTGAACGCGCCGGTCTCGACGAGCGCGTCGTCGGCGTCGAGGCCCGCATCCTTCAGCGCGGCCTGCCAGCCGGCGAGGCGGTCCTGCACGACCGTCATGTCCTCGGGCCCGGTGATGATGCCGATCCGCCGGCGGCCGCGCTCGAGCAGGTGCTCGACCGCGGTGCGCGCACCGACTCGGTTCTCCGAGTCGACCCAGCCGACGCGCTCGACGAGCGACTCCGCCGGGCGGCCTGCCGTGACCGCCGTGACGCCGGCGTCGACGAGCGACTCGACGAGCCTCTCGTCGCCGCCGCCGCGGACGATGAGGACGCCGTCGAGCCGGGTCGTCGCGAGCTCGACGAGCTTGTC
>WBZP01007166.1_pt1 | contig 10822 bp, 8 predicted proteins | sample 5204301 | NCBI WGS metagenome assembly WBZP01 (sample SAMN12412401, study PRJNA552823) | activated sludge metagenome | isolation source: activated sludge from nitrification reactor of wastewater treatment plant... | place: USA: Pennsylvania | collected 2017
CAGCGATGAAGAACAGTAGAATCACAACGACACCTTCTCGAAAGTAAATATAAACATCGTGCGCCATTCGCTAAATGCACCAGTGCACGTCTGTACCACAACCGATGGCTGTGCGAGCTTTTGTTGCGCAGCGCAAGGCTCCCTTGTTTTTTATTGTTGCATCGGTCGTTGTTGTCACTATGCTGAGCTTCGTGACTGCCCGAGCACTCGTGACAACGCAGACTGAGCGAAGCGTCGATACAGACGGCCAGCACGCAACACTTTCAACAACCACAACTACACAAGACCAACCACCCGCAGCAGAGGTAGATACGACCGACCAAACATCACAACCATCTGAAACAAAGATCAACACAACAGTGACCGTCAACAACCAGGCGGTCGAAGTGCCGCAAAACGGTACTACACAAAAAACCATCGTGAGCGGTGATGGCACTACTACAAATGTAACGGTATCGAGCAATGCCGAGTCCGATGGCAGTACATCGACTAACACATACACCTCGACGAATAGCAACACGAGTGTATTTTCGAACACATCATCGCAAAACGTAAATATTTCGTCGTCACAGTAGTGGCGACGTGTGGTCACTCGACCTTGGGAGATGAATCCGTCTCTCAAGGTCGGGCGAACACCCGAGCAATAACCTAATCATTTAACTCATAAGGAGGGGGAAATGAAAGCACGAAAAATAGTAGGGGCAGTAGTGACGTCACTCGGTCTGGTTGTTGGACTTAGTGGGTTCGCTGGTGCAACTACCGCGACCATCACCAATAGCGGTAATCACGCGGGCAATACTGTGACCGCAACAAATACAAAAGTCACAACTCTTGCAAACAACAACAATGCAGGTGTCTTAAACCTCAACGGCCAAGCTGGTGAAAGCGGTAACGCTCGGGTGAGGGGCAACAACTCAGGTGGCAGTGCAACCAGTGGTGCTGTGATGAATAGCAGTAGCACAAATACAAGCATCAGTGTGAGCAACAGTGGATCAAGTGCCGCAGCACTTGCCGCAGCAGCTCCTACAGCATCAAACACTGCTACTATCAGCAACTCAGGCAACAATGTTGGCAACACTGTAACGTTCCAAGACACAACACAAACGACTGTCCAGAATACGAACAACGTCGGTGTTGCAAACGTTAACATCCAACTTGGTTCATCTGGCAATGCTAGGGTCACCGGTAACAACTCAGGTGGCAGTGCAACCAGTGGTGCTGTGTCGAACAGCAGCAACACTACAACATCTGTAAGTGTTTCTAACTAAAAGTATCGACGCGCCATAGTATAACGTACAAATCACGGAAGGAGTGGACAGCCCGATCCACCCCTTCCGCCAAGAACCGTCGGGCTAAGGAGGCAGCATGCAACAATTCAAACAGACCATCCGCACGATCATACTGTACATAGTCACGGTAGTTCTTGTAGGTGGTGTGCCCATGGCTGCTTACGCAGACAAGTCAGATGCATGTATAGCTGCAGGCCGTAAAGGTGTGAAGTGGGTGACCAATCCCGCAACAGGTGAATGCGTAAAAGCTTCGAGCCTGCCCGCCGAGTCAGCTGCGGTTTCGCCAAGTCCATCGCCCGAAGCATCTGCGGAGCCAGAGCCAAGTGAGAGCCCAGCTCCAGCATCGGTGCCAGAACCCGAAGCAAGTCAGAGCGACGCGTCGTCAACCACAACTATCGGATCAACGACAGATACCAACAACACAAATACCGTGGGTATAGGAGTCGACTCCACGGCTGTTTCTGGTGATGCGACTGTTAAAGGCAATCAAAGTTCGGGCAACGCTGGCACGGGCAATGCAGACGTGCAGGCAACGGTCATTAATAGCGTACATTCGACAGTCGATGGTGATACCAAAGGCATTGCGCATTTCACGGCAGACATCAATGGCGATGTCACGGGTGATATTACGCTTGGTCCTACAATTGACAACGCCAAGGTCGATTCTTCGTTAAATGTTAATGGCAAGACCAACATCAATAACGACACAGCACTTACAAATGACGTGTCGCTGACTGCACTTACAGGCGACGCCAAAGTACGTGGCAACGAAAGTGTGGGCAGCGCAACGAGTGGCAATGCCAACACGGTGGCGGATATCCTGAACCTCATTAATACCATTATCGCGGCTAATAAATCATTTGTAGGGACCATCAATATTTATGGCAACCTCAACGGCGACATACTCATTTCGCCGGAATTCATACCGCAGCTGATCGCAAGCAACGCAGCTGCAAGCTCTACGGTCAACTTGCCACTGAGCACAAACATCAACGACGACAATACGATTGTCAACAACATCAAGCTCGACGCAACAAGCGGCAACGCTTCGGTGCAGGGTAATGGCAGTGAGGGCAGCGCGACAAGCGGTACTGCTATGACGAACCTCACTATTTTGAATCTCACGGGGCATGAAGTGAATGCCGCCAACAGCTTGCTGGTATTTGTGAACGTGCTTGGCAAGTGGGTCGGTATGATCGTGGATGCGCCAGGAGCTACAGCGGCAGCGATTGGCAGCGGCGTGCTCGATAGTACGGTGAATGTGTCTGATCAGACGACCATAAACAACAAGGCCGCTATCACCAACAATCTCGATCTTACCTCTCGCAGTGGTGATGCATCAGTGGCGGGTAACCAGAGTGCGGGTAGTGCCACTAGTGGCAGCGCTACTGCCAGTGCCAACATTGCCAACATCAGCACCAGTACGTTTAATCTCACGGGCTGGTTTGGCATACTGTATATCAATGTGTTTGGCACGTGGCTGGGTAGCTTCGGTGTCGACACGGCGGCAGGTACGGTCACGCCACTGACGGGCATGGCAGTGCCGGAGCCAACTGCTACAATTGCAGCACCAAACTTACGCTTTGGCTTTGTGCCTACGTACGACGATACGTCGTTTGGCTCATCGGCGGCAGGCATTGCGGCGGGCAACAGCAGCGACGGTACATACCAGGCTGCGGTGCTCGCCTCGGCAATTGCCAGTGGACAACAGGCAGGTTCGTCTACGCAACTGCTCACGCCCGCTTTGAGCCCGCGCGAAGATCCATTTTCGGTCATTATGATGATTGCGGGCTTTGGTGTTGCGGGTGTGTCTGGCACTATGTGGCTGGCGCGCCGCATTATGGAAGCTCGTGGCGTACGAACACTTGCTTAACAGATGAAAATAACTAGCACTCTTGAATCTTGAGTGCTAGTTTATTACAATGGTGGTAATGAGCAAACGCGATTACTACGAAGTACTTGGTGTCAGCAAAGACGCCTCGGCCGACGAAATCAAAAAGGCTTTTCGAAAAGCCGCAGTCAAACATCACCCAGACAAAGAAGGGGGCGACGAGACCAGGTTTAAAGAAATTAACGAAGCCTACGAAGTACTCAAAGATCAGCAAAAGCGCCAACGCTATGACCAGTTTGGTCATGCGGGCGTGGGCGGTGCATCAGGCGGCGGTGCTGGCGGTAATCCGTTTGAAGGCTTTGGTGGTTTTGGCGGGCAAAACGTTAACTTCGATTTTGGCGACGGTGGCCTGGGCGACATCTTTAGTCAGTTTTTTGGTGGTGGCCAGCAGCAATCACGCGGTCCGCGCCGTGGGCGAGACGTCGAAACCAGCATTACGCTGACATTTGAAGAAGCAGTGTTTGGCGTAGAGCGTGAGCTCGAACTCACCATGGACGACGAATGTAGTCACTGTCACGGCACAACCGTAGAGCCGGGCCATAGCATGAAAACCTGCCCTACCTGTGGCGGTAGCGGTCAGCGCGTACAGATGATGAACACGATTTTTGGGCAAATTCAGCAGCAAACGACCTGCCCCGACTGCAAGGGCACCGGCCAAGTACCCGAAAAAGTGTGTACCGTGTGTCACGGCAAGGGTACCGAGCGCCGTAAACAAGATTTAACGGTCAAGATTCCTGCTGGTATCGATGACGGTGCGACCATACGCCTCCGCGAACGTGGCGAGGCAATCGGCGGTGGTGGACGTGGCGATCTGTATGTGCACATACGCGTGAAGGCACACAAGCATTTTACGCGCGAAGGCGATATCATTTTGTCAGACCAGCATGTAGGCATGATCGATGCCGCGCTTGGCACCGAAATCGACGTTGAAACAGTCGACGGTACAGTGCGCATGAAAGTCCCTGCTGGCACACAGAGCGGCACAGATTTTAAGCTATCGGGTCATGGTGTGCCACATTTGCGCAGCGATTCCCGTGGTCCTCACATTGTTACGATCGTTGTTGATACTCCCACAAAACTCTCCAAAAAACAAAAAGAATTATTACAGGAATTCGACGGCAGCAAAAAACGCGGATTGTTTTAAGCTTACAGCAGAATCTTCAATATTATGGGCGTTTATACCGTCTGTGCTTATATCAGTATAATACACTTGAAATAAAAACAAAAATGGTGTATAATAACAGATGAAATGTGGGATACTTACCGATTGTCCACGTGGGGCAATTTTTCCTTGCGTAAAATTGCCTTGTTCTTTGCCGCAGTTGTCATGTCGGCTTTGTTCATGGCAATCGCGCATTCTACACCTACTTTTGCCGATGGCGCTACCTGGGACGGCGACAATATCAAGTATGGTGGCGATACCTATACGCCAGTACAGAATGCGCCAGTCATTCCTGGTATTCTCGACTCCAACAAAAACATCTATCAGTTCAAAGCTGCCGACGGTACTGTCAAAATCATCGCCATAGAGAGCACCGATAAGACCAAAGAAATCACCAATGCCCAAATGGGCACCTTCACACTCGACACCTCTGGAAACTACTACACTCTTCCTGGTGCGAGCCCGCCAAGCTATGTAACAGTCGCTGCAAGTACTACAGGTAGTAGCAACACAAGCTCAACAAACTGCGCCATCCAAAGCATCGGATGGATTGTCTGCCCCGTTACTAAGGGGCTTGCTTGGATAATGGACAAAATCTTCGATCTCCTCAAAGGATTCTTTGAAGTGAAGACAATAGTGAGCGATACCAACAGTTCAATCTACCAGATGTGGGACATCATGCGTGGTTTCGCAAACCTTTGTTTTATTGTTGCATTCTTGATCATCATCTATTCGCAGATTACTAGCATGGGTATCAACAATTACGAAATAAAGAAGATGATACCAAAGCTCATTGTTGCGGCAGTGTTGGTGAATGTGTCGTATATCATTTGTGGTATTGCGGTCGATGCGTCAAATATTCTTGGCAACAGTCTGCAGCAGATGTTTATGGATATGCAACACGATCTGGTAGGCGCCAGCACGACTGTAAATACGGATGCATCGTCGTGGAGTAGTTGGACGTCGTTTATCCTCTCTGGTGGAACAGTAGCAACGGCTGGTCTCGTGACGGGCGGCATCGCGCTTGCGTCAGGCGCGGGTGTCTTGAGTCTTGTCGCTATTTTAGGGCCATTCCTACTTGGTGTGCTTATCTCGGCAGTCGTTGCACTGCTTGTTCTTGCTGTTCGTCAGGCGCTTATCGTTGTGCTTGTCGCAATTGCACCACTCGCATTTGTAGCTTACCTGCTGCCAGGAACCGAGAAATGGTTCGATCGCTGGAAGGATGTCATGCTCACAATGCTGATCATGTTCCCAATGTTTGCTGTTGTGTTCGGTGGCGCGCAACTTGCTGGGGCTGTGATTATCAAATCAGCGAGCTCTATCAATATGATCCTTGTCGGCATGTTTGTACAAGTAGCACCACTTATCGTGACACCTCTGCTCATCAAGCTCGGAGGTTCAATACTTGGTCGGATCGCCGGCGTGGTCAACAACAAGCAAAAAGGCTTCTTGGACTCAACTCGCAATCGTTTGCAAGAAGCAGACAAGCGCCAGCGAACTCGTCGCATAGCCGAAGGCCAGATGGGCCTTGCCCAGGGCAAGGGCCGGTTTACGTCGGCAAAACGTTGGGCTGCAAGCCGTCAAGATGTCAAGCATCGTAAAGAGCAAGATAACGAAGCATACGAAGCATACTCAAAGGCGCACGCAAGCGCCCATTGGAAAGAGCGCCTGCTCGAGGACGATAATAATGGTTCACAAAATATCCTCACCCCAAGTGGTCGCCGTCGTAAGCAGCTTTCATCAGTGCGCAATGCCTACGCGTCAACGTATGGCGCACAGATGCAAAGTGAGGCACTTGACGCGGTCGACAAGCGTGAAAAAGAAGAAGCAAAAGCCGACAGCAGTGCTTTCTATAATGCCTACGGCTCACATAAAGACCATCATGGTCACACAATGACAGTTAGCCAGGCGGCGCAGCGTGCTGCACTAGAGAACGCTGTTGAAACGCAGGCAGCTCAGGCGGCTACGCGTCAGACAAACCTTGATGTTGCTGCTCAACTTTCAGCAAGCAAAGCCCTGCGAACACGCGCAGCGGGTATCGATACAACGTTTGGTGAAGTTCGGGCACTTGCGCAGGCCGATCAAACTCGTGCCGATGATCGATCGCAAGGCATGAAGCATATTGAACTCATGATCAACATGCAGAATCCATCGAACGATGATGTCATGAAGCTCGCAAAAGGCGTGAGTGCCAAGGGTATCGAGATTAACCGCGAGGTGATTGAAACTGCAACCAAGATGATTGCCAAGGGTGGCAATGTAAAGGCCATCAACGAGCTTGGTGAGTGGATTGATCTCAGTCCGACCTCAGACGAGTTTATCCGTACCGCGTTTATTGACGAGCTCAAGACGAACAGCTCAAAGCCAAAGCACTACAGTGCAACACTGCTCGATGAGCTTGGCCAGGGCAAGGTCTTTGGTAAGGCAGGAGTGGCAGATGCCATGATGTCAGCACTTCAGAGCAACAAATATGACGCCAAGGGTCTGGTGACTGAAGATAAAGACACACTCGACAGGCTTGCGGCAACTATGCGCCTTGACTCACGTGCCCAAACACCACAGGTTAGGGAAATGCTTAAGAAGACGTTTGATGATCTTGTGGCCGATCCGCAGCTTAAGGGTAGTATGGCAAACAGGCGTGAATCAATCATAGCGATTGGCAGGCTGGCAGGCATTGACAGGTCTGTGATAGACAGGATATAAACCATCATGCCCGAGCGACTATCACAGCCAGCAGAAACGACAGACAGTCTCTCTGAGACACGGGCGGTGCGCCACTGTGCGGACAACTTTCGCCATACGGCACGCATTGTTGCGCAAGCGATTGAAGACAGCGACTATAGCTATGGTATTGCGCAGTACTGCGAAGAGCCCCTCTACTACGATACGTCTCAGCAATTGCGCTGGAAAGTTTACCAAGCAGGAGACGATGATTATGCAGTCACCATTTACTTGCTCGAAGACGGCCGAATGCTCAAAGAAGTTGTGGACGAGTTTTCATCTATATTGCCTGTGATCCATCCCTACGTGCCCGCCATGGCAAATGAATCACCAGAGGAAACGATTGCCATTTACATCAGTCTCGTGAATCTTGTCGAAGATGATGAGTTTCGTGCGACGCATCTTGTGTTTCTGGAGGAGTAACACCTGAGACTATTGACTTTTGCATAGTTTTTATGCTATAATATATATATCATGGCAATGCGCAATTCTGAGCCAATCGTAGCAATCTCCTCTAATAGTAAATTAGAGGGCGGTTCTTTAGTTTATCGTAAATATGCACCACTGGCCACCGAGCTACGCAGCCGGGGAGTAAGGGCTATAGGTCTACATGGAAAAAGCGACTATGTGTCTGGGTGTGAGTTTTCAGCATACTATGAATTTGCGGGTGAAGGATTTGTAAAGCGAAATGATACTATTGGCGTCGATGCAACGCGCGACCTCACCGGTGGTATTGCTCGCTATACCAACGTTGCTGCACTTAATCCGCAAGCTACTCGTGATGCTGTGTCGTCTAAAAAAACGCAAATCGATATACTTCGCCAGAGTGGATTGGATCTTATGCCACAAACATTTTTTGTCGAGTCTGATGATGATGTCGCCATCGCTGATGCGCTAACGGCAATCGAAGGTGATAAGGTTATCTTGAAACCGGAAATCAGCCAGGCGGGGCTGAATGTTATCTCTGGTACTAAAAGTGAAGTCGCTGCTCGAATCGGTGAATATCGTGCCAGCAAACGTCAAGGTAGTGGACTCATGCTGGTACAAAAGTACATGCCTGATATCAAGGAGCCATTTAGTGCAGACTTGCGATTTATGCCGAATGAAGCCGACAATGTATCAGACATTGCCAACAATGAAATTCGCGTTCATGTGGTTGATGAAGAGCCAGTTCTGTTTCATGGTAAGACATCGATTAAAGGTAGTGAGTATGATTATCACGATAGTCAACTGGTGTTTTTTGATCAAGACTATTGGCCGCCTCATGTTTACGAGCTGGCGCGCACTGCTGCCAGGGCATTTCGCGTTTACACAGGCGACAAAGATTCATACCTGACATTTGACTTTACTCCTAGTGGCCGCATGATGACCGAAGTCAATGGTAAAAACCCGGTAGCCATTGCCGAGCGTGAACCAGACGAAGCGGGTTACGAAACGCATGTTATATGGAAAGACATGTTAGCCGGAAAGCTGGCATCGATCGCAAAGCGAGAGTATGCTAAACGAAAGGGTGAGCGATGACAAAAAAGGTATTGGTATTTTTTAGTTTTAGAGAACACAAAAACGGTTATTACAATCGATTATTTAAGCCTCTTAAGATTGTCGAGAACCAGTACGGACTCGATTTTGAGCGTGGTTCACTGAAAGATTTGTGGATACAAATTATTGATAACAAACTGGTCGTTACGGAATCGTTGACCGGTATGGGGTTGGATAAATTTGACGCTGTTATAATGGAACTATGGCTGAAGTCACCGCAGCAAGCACTTGCGGCTGGATTGTATATGCGTCGACATGGTGTGCCCTTTCGTGGTGAAGAAACGCTGGACTTGGTAGCCTCAACCAAAATTGGCGAGATGGCGCTGATGGCAGATAACGACTTGCCGCTACCTCGCACATTTATGAGCAGTCACCGAGAAATACTACGGGTATTTAAGAGTAGTCAACCGATTGCATATCCCTTTGTTATAAAAGCTGCCGATACGTTCGGCGGTCAAATGAACTACGTCATATCATCCTACGATGAACTCAAGCAGCGCCTGGCAGAGCATCCGAAAGAATTTTTTGTCGTACAGGAACTCATACCAAATGATTGCGACTACAGAGTTCTTATAATGGGCGAAAAGGTCCGATTGGTCATGCGTCGAACTCGCACGGACAAAAGCTCGCATCTCAATAATACTTCAGCAGGCGGTGAGGGGGAAATTGTGCCCCTATCGACATTATCTGACAAGATTCTCCAACAGTCAGTCAAGGCCGCACAACTGACTAAACGCGGTGGGTTTGCAGGTGTTGATGTACTTATCGACAGGCATACCGGCAAACACTATTTTCTTGAAGTAAATGAAGCGCCCGCTATACAGACTGGTGCGCATGTTGCAACAAAAATCGATAAGTATATGAGTTATATAGCGGAACTGGCGGGAGCAAAAAAATCATGATAAAACGACCAAAAATCCTCATCGTGTTCGCCAAACACGGCACGCCAACCAGTACACGCTTTGGAGGGTTTGTTAAACGTTTGCAAAAAAACGGTGGCTTTTCGTATGCAGACGTTGACTATGTGGCGCTTGAAGACTTACTGTTTCATATCAAAGATAACGAAACGGCAATGGTCGCAAGTATTGAAACAGGTATCGATATCGCAGATTATGCCTTTGTTTATTTTAAGAGCTGGGAGGCTCTACGTGATATGGCCTCCGCCGCCGCAATATACTTGGCTGCAAAAGGTGTGCCATTTGCCGATGAGCAGGTACGCCACATTGCAATCGAAAAATCAGTTCAATATATGGCGATGTGGAAGGAGAATGTGCGTGTTCCTGAAACAATATGGGGGTCTCCGAAAGTGTTGGAATATGTAGTACGAAATACAAGCAAGCTCCACTATCCATTAATCATTAAATCTATCCATGGTCAAAAAGGCAAAGACAATTTCCTTGTTAAGAGCCGCGATGAAGCGCTTGACATACTCAGTACAACTGAAGCAACGATGCTTTTACAGCAATTCATACAAAACAATGGTGATTACAGAATAGGGGTATATGGCGGCAGGGCACGCTGGGCAATTTATCGGCGTAGTGGGGGAAAAAGTCATCTCAACAATACCTCGGCTGGTGCTACTGCCGAATTGCTCGATATGAAGCAGTTAGATGCTGCTGTGAAAGAGATTGCCGAGAGCGCGAGTCATGCAGTTGAGCTGAGCATATCCGGCGTCGATGTCGTGCAGAGCAGCGCGACAGGTGAGTTATATATATTTGAAGCAAATCAAGGCTCGCAAATTGTCACAGGTATGTTCGCTGAATCAAATATGACAGCATTTGATGAGGGTATGCATGACCTGGTGCAGAGTCGCTATGCGCCCGTGAGAAAGAAAAAGCTGCAAATAGTTGGTCGACATGCTAACGTAGTTATTGAGTCTATCGACAGGCCGATTGATTTGACCGCTAAAATAGACACTGGTGCATACCAGTCTTCACTTCATGCTAAAAACATCCGGGAAACTCTCGATGCGGCAGGTAATGAATATCTACAGTACGATGTACACAATCCAAAACTCAACAATTATCAGACTATTCGCACATATGAATTTTGGCGGGCACTCGTCAAAAACTCGTCGGGGGTAGAACAAGAACGATTTGTCGTACCAATGAAGCTCCGAGTTAACGGCCAGGTATATGAAACTCGCGTCTCACTCGCGGATCGCTCAACGCAGAAATATTTATTGCTTATTGGTCGGAAATTACTCAGAGGTAATTTTAT
>WBZP01007167.1_pt1 | contig 10822 bp, 13 predicted proteins | sample 5204301 | NCBI WGS metagenome assembly WBZP01 (sample SAMN12412401, study PRJNA552823) | activated sludge metagenome | isolation source: activated sludge from nitrification reactor of wastewater treatment plant... | place: USA: Pennsylvania | collected 2017
GTATAGCCTGAAAGCTGCGCGTCGCCGGATGCTGGCCTTGCTCGCGCGTGCGGACGGCCGATGCCACGATCTCGGCAAGTTGTCGTGTGGTTGCGATAGCCCCCCCGCTCCGAGCAGCAACAATCGCCTTTGCAACCGCATTAGCAAACCGTTCTTCGCCATAGTTTTTTATCACCTCCGCCAGTTCCCGCTGGCTCGCCTGCGCCAGCCACTCCGCGGCGGTCTGCCCGCGGCTCGTATCCATGCGCATGTCGAGCGGCGCATCGAGGCGGAAGCTGAAACCGCGCTGCGCCTCGTCCAGCTGCGGGGAGGACACGCCCAGATCGAGCAGCACCCCCTCCACCCGCTCCACACCTTCCGCCCTCAGCGCCTCCTGCATTCCGCTGAAGGCGGCATGGATCACTTTCAGGCGCGGATCGGCGATCTGTCTGCCCGCCGCGACCGCCGCCGGATCCCGGTCCAGCGCGATCAGCCGCCCCTCTGCATTCAAGCCCTGGAGGATCCGCCGGCTGTGCCCGCCGCGGCCGAAGGTCGCATCCACGTACCTCCCGCCCGGCTTGATGGCCAAGGCGTCGACCGCCTCCTCCAGCAGCACAGTCCTGTGCTGCAATGCCTCGCTCACAACGTCAGCGTCTCCAGCCCCGGCGGCAACAGCTTGTCGCCGAGCGCGAAGATCGCCTCCTGCTGCTGCTTCCAGCCGGCCTCCGACCAGAGTTCGAAATGGTTGCCCTGCCCGACCAGCCAGACTTCCTTCTCCAGGCCGGCGTACTGGCGCAGTTCGGGCGCGATCAGCACGCGGCCGGCGCCGTCCATCTCCTCCTCGCGGGCGAAGCCGACGAGCAGGCGTTTGAGCAGGGCGGATTGCTGTTCGAGGCTGGGCGCCTGGAGCACCTTGTCGCGGATCGGTTCCCAGGCCGGCAGGGGATAGATCAGGAGGCAACGATGAGGATGCGCAGTGAGCACTAACGTGCCATTGGCCAGCGCCGCGAGACGTTCACGGTGCCGCGACGGCACCGCCAGGCGTCCCTTCGCGTCGAGATACAGCGCTGCAGCCCCCTGGAACATCCAACCCCCTCTTTGCGCGGAGGACCGGATATCCGATTCCCCACTTTTTTCCACTATTTCCCACTTTAGATGAACTCTTATGCAGGGTCAAGCGGAAAATTGCGAAATTTTCCAGGTGCAACAAAGACTTAAGGGGCCGTCTTGAGATAAAATCTTGAAAAAATAATCCTTATAAAACAATATGGATAGAAATGGATCTGAATGTTGAATATTAAGAGTGGCGAGCTTACCTCGCCTTTAGGGGAGTGTTGGAAGTCCGCCGGTAAGCCGGGTTCTGTAAGGCAGCCGAAGCTGCCCGGCAGCCATTCCTCTGGGCGACGCGTTGCCGCGCCGCTCTAGCAGCCTACCCGGAAGCGGCGCGAGCAGCGCCATGGCTTCCCTATTTGGCCTTGCCCCGGATGGGGTTTAGCGTGCCAGCCGTGTTGCCACGGACTGCGGTGGGCTCTTACCCCGCCTTTTCACCCTTGCCGGTCCTTGCGGACTTGGGCGGTTTGTTTTCTGTGCCACTTTCCATCGCCTCACGGCGCCCGGCCGTTAGCCGGCATCCTGCTCTATGGGGCCCGGACTTTCCTCCATGCACTATAGTGCACAGCGGCTGCCTGGCGGACTTCCAAGACCATTATAGCGAAACAAGATTCTTGTTTTTCAATACCTTGCAAAATATTTTCATGCCGAGCTTGATCTGGCACCCGGGCCCGCCGGAAAATAGCGGTGGAACGGATTGGGCTTCTTAGCAGTAGCCATCTCACACCTCCTGTTCCAGTGCAGGCCCCGCTTCGGCGGGGCCTCTTTTTTTTCTGGCTGGCCTAAATTGCCGCACGTCGTCGAAGTAGTCGGGTGAGGCGCTCGCCTCGACAACGCCGGGAATGCCGAGCAGCGGCAGCGGCTGGAAATCGCCGGGGCGCGAGAACGCCTCGCCCCGCGAAAAAATTTCGGCCAGCCAGCCATCGATGTCGGCGCGTTGTCGCTCGATCGGCAACGATAGCCATGCCTGCCCGACGTCGATTAGCACCGCCTTCGCCGTCAGGCCGAGGAAGGGCGCACGCAGCTGGTCCCAGGTGGCGTGGCCGAAGACAAAGAAGCGCATCTCCCGCGCCAGCTCGGCGCGACGTGCCCAGAACAGATCCTTCCATGCGTGCCGGCGGATCAGCTCAATGAGCGCCGGCGCGGCGCAGGCGACGGCGATGCCGCATTCGTCGAACTGCGTCGCGGCGTCGCGGAGGGCGCCGCGCTCCGAGCGGCCCGCCGCCCGCTGCGCCTGCAGGGCGGCGTGGTGGCGGCCGTTGAGGGCGCGCTTGGCGCGCGGGTAGGCCAGCCAGGCCAGGGCGTTGAAGAAATCGTGCCAGTCGTCCGGCCGCGTTTCGATTTCACCGCGCTGGAAGACCCGTTCCTCGTAAGCGGCGTCGACGCCGCCGGGCGGCACGAAGCAGATCGGCCGGCCGCTCGCCGCGCAGGGGCGCTCGGCGAGCGTGTCCAGGGCCCGGTTGAGCGCCTCCGTCCCCGGCAGGCACTCGCCGCCGAAGATGCGCAGCCAGGCACCCACCGGCTCGAACAGCGGACGCGCCGAAAGCGCCACCGGATCATCGATTGCGGCCATAATCCGGCCCATTATGTCCGATGCCAAACCCTCCCGCAGCCTGGGCCAGGACGTGACCCTGCGCGAGGCCTGGGCCTGGGCGATGTACGACTTCGCCAATTCGGGCTACACCACGGTGGTGATCACCGCCGTCTTCAACGCCTACTTCGTGGCGGTGGTGGCGCAGCGTGCGCCCTGGGCGACGCTGGCGTGGACGGCGACGCTGGCCGTCTCCTACGCCCTTGTCGTGGCCAGCGCACCGCTGATCGGCGCCTGGGCCGACGCGCGCGCCGCCAAGAAGCACCTGCTGGCCCTCACCACCGTTGGCTGCGTGGTGTTCACGGCGGCCCTGTATTTCACCGGGCCCGGCACCCTGGCCCTTGCGGTGGTTCTGGTGATTCTCTCCAATTTCTTCTTCGGCACCGGCGAGAACCTGATCGCCGCCTTCCTGCCCGAGCTGGCCAGGAGCCGCGCCATGGGCCGCGTCTCCGGCTGGGGCTGGAGCCTCGGCTACCTCGGCGGACTGCTCTCGCTGGGCGCCTGTTTGGCCTGGCTGTCGCAGGCCAAGGCGGCCGGACGCGAGACGGCGCAGGCGGTGCCGGAGACCCTGCTCATCACCGCCGCCCTGTTCGCCCTCGCCAGCCTGCCGACCTTTCTCTGGCTGCGCGAGCGCGCCGTGCCGCAGGCGCCGGCGGGCGGCCTGGCGCATACCGCCTGGTCGCGCCTCGCCGCCACCCTGCGCCAGGCCCGCCGCTTCCGCGACCTGTCGCGCTTCCTCGTCTGCATGCTGTTCTACCAGGCCGGCATCCAGGCGGTGATCGCCCTGGCCGCCATCTATGCCCAGGAGGCCATGCGCTTCACCACCGAGCAGACCCTGACGCTGATCCTGGTGGTAAACCTCACCGCTGCCGCCGGCGCCTTCGCCTTCGGCTACGTGCAGGACCGGATCGGCGACGTGCGCGCCATCGCCCTGACGCTGTGCGGCTGGATCGTCATGGTGGCGCTGGCCTGGCTGGCCGAGGGCGCGGCGCTGTTCTGGCTGGCGGCCAACCTGGCCGGGCTGTGCATGGGCGCCTCGCAATCGGCGGGGCGAGCGATGGTCGGGGTCCTCGCCCCGCCCTCGCGGCTGGCTGAGTTCTTCGGGCTGTGGGGGCTGGCGGTCAAGCTGGCCTCGATCTTCGGCCCGCTCACCTACGGGCTGGCCAGTTGGCTCTCCGGCGGCAACCACCGCACGGCGATCCTGTTCACCGGCGCCTATTTCATCGTCGGCCTGGTCCTGCTCAAGGGCATCGACGTTCCGCGCGGACGGCGCGCCGCGCTGCGTGCCGATCGCGCCGAAAAGACTACTGCGACGCGGCCGGCGGCGGGCTAGCCGGCGTGGCGGCGGAGGCGGGTGCTGCGGGCGCCAGCGGCGCGGCCACGTACTTCAGCTTCTTCTCGCCCTCGCGCTGGAACGTCCCCAGCCGCGTGCCAGGCTTGGCCGGCGGCGCCTTGAACTTCTGCAATTCGCAATTGGCGGTGCTGACGGCATAGGCATTCGCGCCCTGCCTGAGGATCAGGATCGGCTCGGCGTACTCGCCCGCCTCGGGGCGGAAGACGTCGACAGTGACTTCGCTCAATGTGACCTTGTCGAGCCGGCTGCGACGATGGCAATCGGGCTGGCGCGACATGACGGCCTCCAGCTCCACCGCCTGGCTCCAGAAATACGGTTGTCGCGCCTGCAGGGTCAGGGCGTGGTCGTTGGCGCCCAGGCGCAGGGAAGCGGTGTCGTTGAGGCAGCCGCCGAGCAGCAGCGCCGCCGGCAGCAGATACAGGGCTCTCATGCCTTCAGTCTCCAGTGCAATGTCTCGCCGGCGCGCAGCGGCACCAGCGCCCCGTCGCCGAAGGGCAGGCTGTCCGGCACGCGCCAGGCCGTCCGCTCCAGGGTGATCGTCTCCGTGTTGCGCGGCAGGCCGTAGTAGTCGGCGCCGTGGAAGCTGGCGAAGGCCTCCAGCCGATCGAGCGCACCGGCCGACTCGAAGGCTTCGGCGTAGAGTTCCAGCGCGTGCAGCGCCGTGTAGCAGCCGGCGCAGCCGCAGGCCGACTCTTTCGTGCCGCGGGCGTGCGGCGCCGAGTCGCTGCCGAGGAAGAATTTCGGGCTGCCGGAGGCGGCCGCCTGCAGCAGGGCCAGGCGGTGCGTCTCGCGCTTGAGCACCGGCAGGCAGTAATGGTGCGGGCGCACCCCGCCGGCCAGCAGCGCGTTGCGGTTCATCAGCAGGTGGTGCGCCGTCAGGGTGCCGGCGACAGTGGGGCCCAGCGACTCGACGAACTGCACCCCCTCCAGCGTGGTGATGTGCTCCAGCACCAGGCGCAGGCGCGGAAAGCGCCGCAGCAGCGGCGCCAGCACGCGCTCGAGGAAGACCCGCTCACGGTCGAAGATGTCGACTTCGGCGTCGGTCACCTCGCCGTGAACCAGCAGCGGCAGGCCGTTTTCCTCCATGCGCGCCAGCGTGGCGAAGCATTTCTCGATGGCAGTGACACCGGCATCGGAGTTGGTGGTGGCGCCGGCCGGGTAGTATTTCACCGCATGAACGAAGCCGGAGGCCTTGGCGCGATCGATTTCCTGCGCCGGCATGTTGTCTGTCAGGTACAGCGTCATCAACGGGGAAAAAGTCGGTCTCCCCGGGACGGCGGCGAGGATGCGCTCGCGGTAGGCGGCGGCCTGCGCGACGGTGGTCACCGGCGGCCTGAGGTTGGGCATGACGATGGCGCGGGCGAACTGCCGCGCCGTGTGCGGCGCCACCGCCGCCAGCGCCACGCCGTCGCGCAGGTGCAGATGCCAGTCGTCGGGGCGGGTGAGCGTGATCGTCTGCATGACGGCGAATTATACCTGCCTCACTCCTTGCCCTTGCGCGAGAGCGCGAGGTCGTAGAGCGCGTTCTTCGGGGCTCCGCTGATCTCGGCAGCCAGCTTCACTGCCTGCTTGAGCGGCAGCTCGGCCAGCAGCGTGTCGAGCATCCGCTCGGCCTCGGCCGGCATGCCCTCGGCCGGCGGCGGCGCCGAGACGCACAGCACGAACTCGCCGCGGCGGCGGTCCGCATCGGCCGCCAGCCAGGCCGCTGCCTCGGCCAGCGGCAGGTCGACGATGGACTCGAACAGCTTGGTCAGCTCGCGGGCGATGACCAGGCGGCGGCCCGGCTCCAGCTCGGCGGCGAGATCGGCGACGGCCTCCTCGATGCGGTGCGGCGCCTCGTAGAACACCAGCGCGCAGGGCAAGGGCTTCAAGGCGGCGAGGGCCTTGCGCCGCGCTGCCGTCTTCGCCGGCAGGAAGCCGTAGAAGAGAAAATGCGGATCGGTGAGGCCCGAGGCGGACAGCGCCGCGACGGCGGCGTTCGGGCCCGGCACCGGGATCACCTCGAAGCCTGCCGCGCGCACCGCCGCCACGGCGCGGGCGCCGGGATCGGAGACGGCCGGCGTGCCGGCGTCCGACACCAGGGCCAGGCTGCCCCCTTCGCGCAACTGGCGGATCAGCCGCTCGGCGGCGGCGGCTTCGTTGTGCTCGTGCAGCGAAAAGGTCTCGGCGCGAATGCCGAAGTGGTCGAGCAGCTTGCGGGTATGCCGGGTGTCCTCGCAGGCGATGGCGTCGACGCCGGCCAGCACCTCGCGGGCGCGATCGCCCAGGTCGCCCAGGTTCCCCAGCGGGGTGGCCACCACATATAATGCCGATGTCTTGAGTCCCGCGCCCGCGCCCCGATGCCTCATCGCTCCGCCCAGCCCCGTTCGATTGCCGGCATTGTCGGGCTGCCGGCCTTCGGGTGCAAGCCGTGACCGCGGCCGGCGCCCTCGCCGAGGAGCAGGCGGCCCGCTTCCTGGCCGCGCGCGGATTGAAAATCCTGGCGCGCAACCACCGCTGCCGCGGCGGCGAGATCGACCTGGTCTGCCGCGACGGCGCCACCCTGGTCTTCGTCGAGGTGCGGCTGCGCACCAGCCGCGCCTTCGGCGGCGCGGCGGCCAGCATCACGCCGGCCAAGCAGCGGCGCATCGCGCTGGCCGCCCGCCACTACCTCGCCGGCAAGCCCTGGCCGGCCTGCCGCTTCGATGCCGTGCTGCTCGACGGCGAATCGATCGACTGGATCAAGAATGCCTTTGACGCCGCGTAGCCTGCTGCTCCTGCTTGGCCTGCTCCTCGCCGCGCCGGCGGCAGCCGAGTCGATCAAGCTGCTGGTGCAAAGCTCTCCGCTGGCCGGCTTCCAGTTCTACGCCGGGCGCGCCTTGTGGGACGAGATGAAGGCCGGCGATGCCCTCGTGCTGGTGCGCGAGCCGGACAACCCGCACGACCCGCGCGCCGTGCGCGTCGAGTGGCGCGGGCGCAGGCTGGGCTACCTGCCGCGCGCCGAGAACCGCGCCGTGGCCGAGGAAATGGATCGCGGCGGCCAGGTGGCGGCGCGCATCGCCCGGCTGGAGCGCCATCGCGATCCCTGGAAGCGCATCCGCATCGAGGTGTTCGTCGTGCTGTGACGACGCCGGGAGGGCCGCTCGCCCATGCTAGAATCCGCCGCAATTCCGCCATGAACCTGCTCGCCCGCATCTCCCGCCAGTTCGAGGAAAGCGCCCAGACCAAGCTGGCCGCCATGGAGGCGCTCGCCGCGCCGATCGCCCAGGCGGTCGAGATGATGACTGCCTGCCTGCTCGCCGGCGGCAAGATCATGGCCTGCGGCAACGGCGGCTCGGCGGCCGACGCCCAGCACTTCGCCGCCGAACTGCTCAACCGCTTCGAGAAGGAGCGCCCGCCGCTCGCCGCCATCGCGCTGACCACCGACACCTCGACGCTGACCTCGATCGCCAACGACTATGCCTTCGACCAGGTCTTCGCCAAGCAGGTCTCGGCGCTGGCCCAGCCGCACGACGTGCTGCTGGCGATCTCGACCAGCGGCAACTCGCCCAACGTGGTCGAGGCCATCCGCGCCGCCCACGAGCGCGAACTGCGGGTGGTGGCGCTCACCGGCCGCGGCGGCGGCGCCATCGGCCCGCTGCTCGCCGACCCGGACGCCCACGTCTGCGTGCCGTCCGACCGCACCGCCCGCATCCAGGAAGTGCATCTGCTGACCCTGCACTGCCTGTGCGACGGAATCGATTGCCTGTTGCTAGGAGAAGACGCATGAAGAAACTGCTGCTTGCCACCACCCTGCTGGCCCTCGCCCTGCCGGCCCTGCAGGGCTGCGTCCCGGCGGTCGCCACCGGGGTCGGCGCCGGCGCCCTGATGATCGTCGACCGCCGCAATGCCGAAACCTATCTCGCCGACGAGGCCATCGAGATCCGCTCGTTCAACCGCATCAACGAGAAGTTCGGCGACAAGGTGCACATCAATGTCACCAGCTACAACCTCAAGGTGCTGCTCACCGGCGAGGTGCCGGACGAGGGCATCAAGGCCGAGCTGGAGAAGGCCGTTGCCGGCATCGCCAACGTCAAGGGCGTCGTCAACGAGGCGCAGGTTGGCGCCGTCAGCGGCTTCCAGGCGCGCAGCAACGATACCTACATCACCTCCAAGGTGAAGGCCCGCTTCATCGACGCCAACAAGTTCCAGGCCAACCACGTCAAGGTGGTGACCGAGGCCGGCACGGTGTTCCTGCTCGGCCTGGTCACGCGCAAGGAGGCCGACGAGGCGGCCGAGATCGCCCGCACCACCGCCGGCGTGAAGAAGGTGGTACGCGTTTTCGAGTACGTCGAGATCCGCGAGGCCCAGCGCCTCGACAACCGCCCGGCTGAAGAGGCCAAGCCGAAGCCGGCCGAGCCAAAGTGAGCCAGTCGGCGCCGGCTTTCGAGGCCAAGCTCTGCCCGCCCGGCGGGCTGGCGGCCCGGCTGGCGCAACTGGCCCGGCCGCTGGTGTTCACCAACGGCTGCTTCGACATCCTGCACCGCGGCCATGTCACCTACCTGGCCCAGGCCCGCGCGCTCGGCGCCAGCCTCGTCGTCGGCGTCAATTCCGACGCCTCGGTGAAGCGCCTCGGCAAAGGCGACGGTCGCCCGGTCAACGCCCTGGAAGATCGCCTGGCGGTGCTGGCGGCCCTGGAAAGCGTCTCGCTGGCCACCTGGTTCGACGAGGACACGCCACTGGAACTCATCCGCCTGGTTCAGCCCGAGGTGCTGGTGAAGGGCGGCGACTGGGCGCCGGAGAACATCGTCGGCGCGGACCTGGTGCGCGCCCGCGGCGGCTCGGTGCACTCGATTCCCTTCCGCCACGACCGTTCCACCAGCGCCCTGCTGGCGAAGATCAGGTCTCTTTGATTTCCCCCGGCGCCACCAGCGGCGCGCGCCGCAGGATGGTGGCGCGCACCAGCTCGACGTGGCTGCGCAGGGTGTACAGCATGTCGGCGAAGGCCAGCGGGGTCGGAATGTGCTGCACATCGGCGTCGATAAGGTCCAGCTTCTCCAGCCACTCGGCGCGGCCGTGCCGCTCGGGATGGGTTTCCACCTGCGCCTCGAGGAACTTCAGTTCACCGTAGCGCCGGTAGATGCGCGAGCGCACCCGCCAGCTGTAGAGGCCGGGCGCGAATTTGAGGATCGGGATCAGCAGCGCGAACACCGGCACCAGCATCACCACCGTGCGGTCGATCAGGTTGGCCAGCCAGAAGGGCAGGTAGCGCTGCAGGAAGGGCTTGCCCGACGTGTAGAAGCGCTCGGCCTGCGGCGCCAGCGGGAAGTCGGCGACGCCGGGGCGGGGGAACTCGCCCGGCCGCTGGAAGATGCCCGGCTCGCGATGCACCTCCTGGGCCGCCTCGAGCAGCAGCTGCAGCAGGGCCGGATGCGCCGAGTCGTGCACCACCAGGGTGGCCAGCGGCGACACCAGCGCCACGTCGCGGGCCGGGATGTTGCGCACCAGGTCGATCGCCCCCTGCGGCAGGGTCAGGCGCACCAGGTGCGGAAAGCGCCGGGCATAGGCCTCGGCGTGGGCCAGGTTCATCAGGCGCACGCCCTCGGCGTAGAGCAGCGACCAGACCGCCGCCGAGCGCTCGGTGCCGACCAGGAACACCGCGTCCACCCGGCCCTGGCGCAGCGCCTCGACCGCCGCCAGCCCGCCCAGCGGCTGCAGCCGGGCGTTGCCGGCATCGATGCCGTTGTCCTCGAGCAGTTGCAGCGCCAGCTTGCGGGTGCCGCTGCCTTCCGGTCCGATGGCGACGCGGCGGTCCCTCAGCTGGGTCAGGCGGTCGAGCTCCTGATGGCCGCGATAGAAGACCCACAGCGGCTCGTGATACAGGTAGCCGAGGGAGAACAGCTTGTCGGTGTTGACCCCGTTGGCGGTGCCGCTCTGGATCAGCGCCACCTCGGTGTCGTCGTCCTCGTCGAGCAGGCGCTTGAGGTTCTCGATGGAGCCGGCCGAGGGCTGCTCGCGCAGCGCGACGCCGTTCCTGGCCAGCACCTGGCGGTAGCGCTCGACGTAGAGCTGGTAGGAGCCGCCCGGGCCGCCCGAGGAGATGTAGAGGTGGTCCGGCGGCGCCGGCTTGATGAACTGCGCCGCCAGCCAGAAACCGCCGGCCAGCAGCGCCAGCGCCGGCAGGCCGATGGTCAGCAGGTCGCGCAGCGAGAACTCGCTGAGGGGCTTCAGCTTGAGCTTGCGCAGCCGTTCCGTCACGCAGCGCTCCCTGCCCGTCCTAGAACGGAATGTCGTCGTCCATGTCGCCGAAGCCGGCGGCCGGCGCCTTCTTGCCGCCGGCGGGCGGCTGGGCCGGTGCGGACTCGCGCTCGCGCGGCGGCGCCTCGCCGGCTCCCTGGCGGCTGCCCAGCATCTTCATCTCGTCGGCGCGGATCTCCGTGGTGTAGCGGTCCTGGCCATCCTTGTCCTGCCACTTGCGCGTGCGCAGGCTGCCTTCGATGTAGACCTGGCTGCCCTTCTTCAGGTACTGGCCGGCGATCTCGGCCAGGCGGCCGAAAAAGGCGACGCGATGCCACTCGGTGGCTTCCTTCTTCTCGCCGCTGGCCTTGTCCTTCCAGGTTTCAGTGGTGGCGATGCGGATGTTGCAGATCGCGTCGCCGCTCGGCGCGTAGCGGGTCTCCGGGTCCGCGCCCAGGTTGCCGACGAGAATCACTTTATTGACCGATGCCATTTATGCCTCCCCTCCGATTAACTGGCGCACGCGCCGTTCGTCCCAACGTTCAAGATTGACCTTCAAGTAGGCGATGCGCTTCTCCGGCTCCACCACCGCC
>WBZP01007168.1_pt1 | contig 10815 bp, 13 predicted proteins | sample 5204301 | NCBI WGS metagenome assembly WBZP01 (sample SAMN12412401, study PRJNA552823) | activated sludge metagenome | isolation source: activated sludge from nitrification reactor of wastewater treatment plant... | place: USA: Pennsylvania | collected 2017
GCCACTGGCACTATTTTGCCTCAGACAGTTCTCACGCCCAAGGGCGCCAGAATTCTGCACCAAAAATTCAGGACAGCCGCAAGCCCGGTTTAACTGCCTAATATCATCATTCGCGGCTTGCCGCGTCTCATAAATCAATTACCCCTGTGACATCTGGACTGACCCGAGTGCTCGAGTACTAAAAAGCACGAATCACTCGTGAGAGCATGGCAAAAGCATATAAAATCGATACTGCTTTTGCCCGACCAACGGGAGTCTCGAACGACGTACTTTTTAGTGCGAGAGTACCCGGTGGAGGGAAGCGTCACGAGGTTTTATCCCACTTTTGCCGATTCAAAAGTGGGCGACTTGGTTCTTGGTCGTACAAGAACAAAAAAACAATTTACAGATAGCTCAAGCCTGAAGCCACAGGGGTGGTATACTAAAGCATATGAAAATCATCTTAGCCCAAGGCAACCCTGGCACAGAGTACCAAACAACCCGCCACAACGTCGGCTTTATGGCCCTTGATTTTTTTGCCCATCAAAAAGGCGTAGACTTCACCCCAAAACCAAAATTTTACGCAGCCATCGCCGAACTCACCGAAGCAGGCGAGAAAGTACTCCTAGTAAAGCCAACTACTTACTATAACGAAACCGGCAAAGCCGCTCGTGCCATTGCTGACTTTTACAAAGTTGATACCACCGACATACTCGCCATTCACGACGAACTCGCATTGTCATTTGGCATGCTTCGTACGCGCGAAAAGGGCAGTGACGCAGGCAACAACGGCATCAAATCGCTCAATGCCCACTTGGGGCAAGACTATCCCCGCATCCGCGTAGGTACGGCAAACGAGCTACTTGAAAAACAAGGCCCACATGATTTTGTACTTTCAAAGTTCACAAGCGATGAAACGACAAAGCTAGCAAGTGATATATTCCCAAAAATCAATGAGCTGATCGACGACTTCATAGTAGGCGACCACGCTATCACGAGTCATTCTCTGTAGTACACATCACTGTTTTGCATTTTTGTTGCAATTTTATATACTGAGGGTATGAAAAGCGACAATTTTGCAAAAATTCTTAAACATGCAGGTGTCAGCGTAACAAAACCGCGCCAAGCCATTTTTGCCACATTGTTACACGCCGAAAAACCGCTCAAAAACGGCGAAGTTGCTGCCTTGACACCAAGCGTCGATAGGGCAAGTGTCTACCGTACGCTCGAGCTTTTTGCCACACTTGGCATCACTCAAACAACCATTCGCGGCTGGACACCCCTAGTAGAGCTTGCAGAACCATTCAAGCCGCATCATCACCACATTACCTGCGAACACTGCGGTAGGGTCATTGAAATAGAAAACAGCACGCTCGAAGACGTGCTGGGACTTGTGGCAACCCGCCACAATTTTACCCTGACGGAGCACTTAGTAGAGCTCACGGGCACATGCAGTGACTGCCGCAAAAAAGCCGCCTCCTCCTGAAATTAATAGAGTGCGTGATGGCCGTTACTCGCGGCCATCACGCACTCGTTGCCCAAAAGGTGAGACGCAGCTCTGCATCATACACGTTCCGTCTGTCGGCGCTTTCGCTCGGTTCGGCGCTTGATCAAGTCCTCACAGTGAACAAAGAGCAGACACATAAGCCCTAACAGTGCAGTGCCCACTACGACCGCAAGAAAGAGGTAAAAGAAACCCATGAGCATGACAGGTCACCTCACTTTCCAACAGACGGCCGATGCCGCTCGGCCAGGAGGTGTATGTACCCGCCCGCCTCTGCGCGTGCCATAGCAGCCTGTTTGCGGCGACGAATTGGTACAGCAATGCCGTACCAGCATACAGCAGCGATCACCAGGTAGATGGCAGTCCCTTTGAATACGGCCGCCAACCAGAAGGCTACGGTGTCTGACAAAAACGAATCGCCCTCGTACATTTTGTACTTCCTCTCAGTTGTTGGACTGTCTTAACTATACAACTTTATGAAGGACCACGCAACTACACACCCAGCAGTGTGATGACAATACCCACAAACACCACACCAACCAGTAGCGCTGCCGCCTGGATCATGCCTATGCGCCGTGGCTGTTCATGAATGTCCGGTATGATGTCGCTCGCCGCCACATACAGGAAGAACCCTGCAGTGAGCGCCAACAGTACGCCCACAGGTAGTTTTTCGTCACTCCCCAGCAAAAACACTGCACTTGCCGCCACAATAGTCGCCACCGCCGTAGCAACGTTTGCCAGCAGCACCGTTTTGTCCTTCCAGCCACGGGAGAGTAAGAGAGCAAACGTACCAAGCTCTTTAGGGATCTCATGCGCACTGACCGCAATTGTGGTAATAAATCCAAGCGCCGGATTCACCAAAAACGCCGCGCCAATCGCCACGCCATCAATGGCATTATGCATCAGATCACCAAACACAATCAGCCCACGCTGGCTCGCATGCTTGCCGCCATCGTGATCGTGGTGATGGTGAAACCACGTAGCCGTACGTTCAAGTACAAAAAACGCCAAAAAGCCCACAAGCGTCCACAAAAGCAACGTGCGCGGACTATCCAGCTCAAAGGCCTCGGGCAGTAGGTCAAAAAACGCGGCTGCCAGCAGTGCACCAGCACCAAATGGCATGGCGATCAGTATGGCGTGTTCGCGCCGCTTTTTGGTCGTAAAAATCAGCGAGCCGCCAGCCAGTGAAATGCTGCTGCCCGCGATAATCGCAAGTATCATGTATAAAAAATCAGTTGTCATAGCACCAGCCTACGCCCGTAGCTGCGATTATGCAAAACTGTTGAAAAACAGTGCTATTTTGCGACAAAGCTTTGTGCGCACTGCGCCCCTCGAGCCATTCACACACTCCGCTGACTCATGAGAGATTCCTGACGCATGCACAAGATTCTCTCATGAGTCACGATGGCGAGTAGGGGAGCGGTGAGCGCGAAGCTTTGCTGTCTGACTACGTTTTTCGAGCACACTTGTGGCAAGTGCTGTGCCTATAAACACCAGGCCGAGCGAACCCGTCACAACCTCTGGCAGTTCCACATGATACAGTTTAATAAGCATCACCAGACCAAGTGCCAAGATTGCCCAGTGCGCACCATGTTCGAGGTAGCGATATTTCGCCAGCGTGCCCGCACGCATGAGGTAGATCGTGAGCGAGCGCACCCAAAACGCACCCACGCCAAGACCGGCCACAATCAGCAGCACACTACTCGTGATAGCAAAGGCACCGATCACACCGTCAAAACTAAACGACGCGTCGAGCACCTCAAGATACATAAAGCTCGCAAATGCCGCCATGCCAACCAAATGGCCTGATTTGTTTGTGTTGCCAAACTTCTTTTCAAACAGCACTGCCAACGAATGCAACCCAAATTGCAGCACAATACCAATCACGCTCGAGATAAGCACGGTGGTTTTGAGCTTGTCGTCAACCGTAAGGTAGAGTAGTAGCGCCACTAGCGCCATGATGATAAGCTTGATGTAGCGAATCTGTCCAGCACGTGCGAGCGGTCGTTCAATATAATGCAGCCAGTGAACAACTTTTTCGTGATCTAAAAAGTAGCTCAATCCCAGCATCAGCAAGAATGTACCGCCAAATGCGTCAATAATCGGTGCTGCGTGGTGCAGCTCGGCCGCATAGATTTCTGGTGCATTGATAGCCAGCCCCACCACCACGCCAAAACTCAGCCCCGTAGCCAGCTGCACAATAAAAATCGGCAACGCAAACCGTACCAAAAACACCGCTATAAATATACCGAGCGTCAGAAACAGCTTTTGCCACAACGGACTCAACCGCGTGAGGATCTTGCTGTTGATAACCGCATTGTCAAAACTAAACGTCACTTCAAGTATGGCAAGCACTAGAAATAGCCATAGGGCAGCTATGCCGCCAGCCCAAAGCACCACAAAGGCCAAAATGATTGTTAGTAAGCCAGAAACAGCAAAAATACGGAATGGATGGCTCTTTGTCATTGTAAGCATTATAGCAAGTTAAAGATTCAACTAAAAACGGAGGAGGTGCACGACCCCCTCCGTTTTTAGTTGAGGCCTTCACCGACAGTAGGAGCTGTAGCGCTTGTGCTTTGGCGGCAGGGCGCGTTGCTGCGCACGATGTCTGCCAAATGCCTTTGCAGCGCAGTAGGCGCTCACGGCCAACCCCACTGCGCAAACGATTGCTACGACAGCAAGGGCCAATTCGCCACTAGGGCAGTTGGTGTAGGCCGTGCCGTAGCCCTGAAAACGCGTGGTGCATTCGTGCATTTCCTTGGGCGCGCCACGGTCAGTAGCACCACCAAGCAGGCAAGACAGCCCATGAGCCAGTCAGACATATCCCTGAGCGGGTAGTCTTCTTCGAGATTCACTGCTCCTCCTCCGTTGGAATGTGCGACGCAACGCTGCAGTCACGCACTTGTATTTTCCATAATGCCACAAATGAATAAATAGTTCTATCTACAAAACGGAAAAAACAAACCCTTTACACAAAGGGAGCAGCCCGAGAGCTTTGCTTGAGCTTTTTTAATACCAAAAGAGACCAGGTAAGGGTGGGCATCACCTGGCCTCATTTGGCCCTTCAACCCACCCGGAATCGGGGGAGATTCTTTGAAGAAATCTCGAAGCGTGACCCACCTCACAACATATGGAGGTCCGCTGGTTAAAGGGGTTAGTAACCATGCAATCCGTGTCAAGGTATAACAAGTTATACGCTAATCCTGAAAAGTGGAGGGTAGATACTTTAAAGAAAGATTGCATAGTACCTAACATAAAAGTTAGAATAGGGGGTATAAGGTGCGTTTGTTGGCCCAACGGGCCTACAACCATGATTCATATTAGCACACATTTGACATTATGTCAACACATTTCGACACAAAACCTATGAAAATCAACCAGATCCGACCCCAAGACAATAAATTTACTCAGATTATTACCAGTATTGCACAAGTACCAAAAACATTGTACTACATAGGTGAGCTGCCTGCTGAACGCCGTCCCACCGTGGCTATCGTGGGTACACGCAAGCCCACTCGTTATGGGGTAGAGGTCACCCAGCGCTTTGCCGGTGAGCTTGCCAGCAAAGGAGTAGTGGTCATCAGTGGTCTCGCACTAGGAGTCGATGCTATAGCCCACAGAGCCGCACTCGATGCAGGCGGCACCACACTTGCCATGCAGGCAAACGGCCTCGCAAAACTTGCTCCTAGCAGCAATCGCCAACTGGGTGAAGATATCGTACAAAGCGGGGGAGCCATCATTAGTGAATACGCACCAGACGAATCACCTCGGCTATGGAGGTTCTTGGAGCGCAATCGAATTGTCAGCGGCTTGTCTGATGCCATACTGATCACCGAAGCGTCGGCACAAAGTGGCACCATGAGCACCGCCAAACACGCACTCGAGCAGGGGCGAGAAGTATTCGTCGTACCAGGCAACATCACCAGTCCGCTTTCGATGGGGTGTAATCTGCTCATCAAACAAGGAGCACTGCCGGTCACACGGGTAGAGGACATTCTAGAGGTCATAGCACCGCAACTGCTCAAGCCCCAGACCCAGCTAGCGCTTGGCGACAACCCTACTCAGACCGCCATACTGCAACACCTACAGGCAGGCGTGCGAGACGGCGATGAGCTGCAACAGCTGGCAGGTATACCTGCAGGAGATTTTGCGAGCGAGCTCACTATGATGGAGATCAGTGGCCTAGTGCGCAGTCTTGGGGCAAATCAGTGGACAGTACGGTAATTTTATGGGAAGATAACTGCGGCTTCATTGTGGAGCTACTCGACATTCGATAGACATTGGAGGTAACAATGCTGTTGCTACTCGACATTGATGATCAGATGGCCGATCTGTTCGATGAGGACGGTGACTACGAGGGTATCGCCGAAAGCATCGCCCAGAGCACCTTCGGTATTGAAACAGCCGAGATCGTCTGTGTCCAAGATCACGCCACCTATGTAGGCGTGACCCTCCGACCCAAGATCACTCTCGACTATGTCCGACCGATCATCAAAGGCACTTTGGAGCAGATTCGCTCCACGCTGTGGAGGACAAGTCTCGGGCAGATCCTGCACTAACGTTCGTCGAGACCGCCGCCCCACCCATAGTGGTGGAGCGGCGGTTTTTCGTTTCATATATTGACTTTTTATTATGATTATGCTATAATCCACCCTGTCAGACACACAACAAGGCGAAGGAGCCAACTATGTCTGCAGTACCCCCGAGCCACGGCCGCTTCATGCCCGCCAGCGGTTCGATCCCGTGGGTGTCGACCGACCTCAGCTCCGTCCGCAAGCGGACAGACCGAGTGGCAGTCAGCCCCAGCCACGTCAACACCGACGTGCACATCGAGCTGTACGACGATGAACCGGCGGCCGCCGTCCGTTTCTGACGGCACGACCCGGGTTTGCGCTCATCGAGCGCGAACCCGGGTCAATCTGTTTTTATAGGTATTATTTTTATGCTTGCGCATATGCAAGCTTTGTGGGATAATCCCTACGTCGTCATAACACCGTGACGCAAGGGATTAGAAAAGGAAGTCAATGCAACTTCGTTCAGCAACGTCAGTTGTCCGCACCCTCACGGGTGAAGCGCTCACTCCGATCAGGTGCACACAACCCAACATGCACATGTATCTGAAACAAGCGCGAGAAGCAACGGGCATCCTCGGCATCGGTCTCGCAGCCGTTGACTCCGCCGCAAGGCGAGTGAACATCAAGGTTCCGAATCGTATCGATGGCTCGACGCTCAACAACTTCATCACCGAGCTAAGCCGTGCACTGGACCCTCGGGGCCAGTACGGCGAACTCCGCCTTCGCTGATCTCGTCCCTTGGTGGGACCGGCGGCCTTGCGCCGCTGGTCCCACTGTAGACCTACCGTTTATGATCATTCTCTCATCCGGGAGAATGTTTTTATTTCCTTGACAACTTTCATAATTTGCATACAATCACTCATTGTGTCACTCTGAAATATAGGCACAACAATTATATACATGGCAAAAAACCTCGTAATAGTAGAGAGCCCCGCAAAGGCAAAAACAATCGAGAAATACCTCGGTAGTGATTTTCATGTGCTCTCAAGCGTGGGGCATATTCGCAGCATCGTCAAAAAGACTACCGATGGCACACCCCCAATCGACGTACAAAACGGTTTTAAAACCACTTACGAAGTCGACCCCGAAAAAAAGAAGGTAATCACCGAACTCAAAAAAGCCACCAAAGCTGCAGAGCAAGTCTGGCTCGCAACCGATGAAGACCGCGAAGGAGAGGCTATTGCTTGGCATCTTTGTGAAGTCCTGAAGCTCGACCCAAAAACAACCAAACGGATCGTGTTTCACGAAATCACAAAGTCGGCTATAGAAGAGGCTGTCAAAAACCCGCGCACCGTCGACATGCATTTGGTGCAGGCACAGCAAGCACGCCAGATTCTCGACCGAATCGTAGGCTTTGAGCTGAGTCCCGTCGTATGGCAAAAAGTCCCCGGCGGCAAATCAGCTGGTCGCGTACAATCACCAGCCGTCCGCCTGCTTGTAGAGCGCGAGCGCGAAATCGAAAAGTTTGAAGGCTCATTCCAGTTCAAAGTCACCGCAGTATTCACACACGAAGTCGATGAAGTAAAAGCCGAGTTGCCGCAGCGATTTGACACAGAGGAAGAGGCTCAGAAATTCCTCGAAAGCCTACAAGGCGCCACATTTACCGTCACCGACATCGAGACCAGTCCGGGCACCCGTAACCCTGCTGCGCCGTTTACCACCATCACCCTGCAGCAAGACGCCAACAGCAAGCTTGGATTTGGCAGCAAAGCCACCATGGCCAGCGCTCAAAAGCTCTACCAAGACGGTAAGATCACTTACATGCGTACCGACAGCACCAATCTGAGCGGGCAAGCAATTGCAAGTGCCAAAGATTTCATCACCGCTGCGTATGGTGCCGAATATTCACAAATCCGCCAGTTCAAGACCAAAAACGCCAGTGCCCAGGAAGCTCACGAAGCAATCCGTCCCACAGATATGGCCCTGACCACAGGTAGCACCAACGAATACGATCAAAAACTCTACAATCTTATTCGAACCCGTACGCTCGCTAGCCAAATGGCACCCGCAAAACTTGAGAAAACAACCGTCACTATTGCCATTAGCTCGTCAAAAGAAGCGTTCCTGGCAAAAGGTGAAGTTATCCTATTTGACGGGTTTCTTAAGGTGTACGGCGGCAGCAAAAAAGAAGCTGACATACTGCCCAAAATGGCATCAAACGACGCGCTAGCTCTTCGCGAAGCAACCGCCAAGCAAACCTTTGCCCGCCCACCAGCCCGCTATACCGAAGGCTCACTCGTCAAAAAACTCGAAGAACTCGGTATTGGCCGCCCAAGCACCTACGCAACAATCATCGACACCGTACAGACACGCGGCTACGTAGTAAAGGGCGAAGGCGAAGGCACCCCCCGCGATGTGATAGTGCTATCGTACCCACCTTCCGCTGTAGAGCAAGAATCCTCAGCAGACTCCAAAGGCTCTGACTTTCCGTCAGAGCGAGACAAGACAGATGATCAGTTAGCGTCGAGCGTGCCTGAGGAGCCTAATGAGGATTCGAGCGATGCCACCACTAAAAAAGCAACTGTCAATAACGGGGTACTGCGCCAGACTGTGATAGAGAAGACCGGTGCCGATCGTGGCAAACTCGTACCCACACCCGCTGGTGAACTCATTGCCGACTTCCTAGGTGACCATTTTGAACAAGTCGTCGACTACGACTTCACCGCCAATGTCGAAGAGCAGTTCGATAAAATTGCAGACAACAAACTACCTCGCAACGATATGCTCAGCGATTTTTACGGTCCGTTCCACAAACTTATCGAACAATCCGGCGGGATCGACCGCAGCAAAGTAGGGGCGTCTAAGACCATTGGTACCGACCCAAAAACAGGCAAGCTCATCACCGCACGTTTTGGCCGTTTTGGCCCCATGCTACAACTGGGTGAAACTGAGAGCGACGAAAAGCCAAAGTTCGCGCCTATGCCCGCAGGCGCCAAAATCGAAACCGTCACGCTCGAACAAGCGCTCGAAGCCTTCAAACTACCGCGACTTGTTGGCCAGACAGCAGACGGCCAAGATATCAAAGCAAATGTTGGCCGTTTTGGCCCCTACATACAGGTGGGCAAACTGTTTGTGAGCATCAAACCTCTCGACCCGCGCGACATCACGCTACAGCAAGCACTCGAACTCTATGCCGACAAGCTCAAAGCCGAGGCAGAAAAGAACATTGCCGACTTTGGCGACGGCATCAAGGTATTAAACGGCCGTTTTGGCCCCTACATTACCGACGGCAAAAAGAACGCCAAGATCCCTAAAGAAACCGATCCAAAGACCATCACCCACGAACAAGCCAAGACTATGCTCAAAGAGGCTCCCGCTGCCAAGGGCCGGTTTGCCAAACGTAAGAAATAATCTCTCCCTGTTGTATACTAGTCCTGTCAGCTACCCACAGAAAGGAATCTGACATGATTAGCGGAGGCATGTGCGGCAAGCACGACATGCTCGACCCACGGGAATGCCAAATAGGCAGTCCCAGTCTCTCCGACAAGCAAAACACCGAGTTGTCGCCCGACGATCAGCACCTTCCACCCTGTCACCGATGACCGAGCCGAGACAACGCCGTCTCAGCTATCATCGCCTTGGCGGGGTATTTTTATTTCTACGCGTAGCCAATGCCAAGAAGACAAGCCAGCAAACTAGTTACTAACCATAACCAATTTGCTATACTATCCCCATGCACAAAAAAACAAATGCCGCCCTGCGTGGCTTCACCATCGTTGAAGTTGTCGTTGTGATTGTTGTCATTGGCATACTTGCATCCATCGCTTTTGTGGGCTATGGCGCCGTACAGCGCAACGCAGGGGTAGCATCAGTCAAGAGTGACCTTGCAAATGCTTCTAAAGTAATGCAGCTTGCCTATGCTAAGACAAAAGGTGCCAGCTACCCGAGTGTACTACCGGGCGAAATCAAGTCATCCCCAGGAGTCAAACTAACACTTGTCGCGACAGGGACGGCTAGCTACAGCGGTCTCACCGATATCCAAAACGCGGTACTTTTTCGCGACACCTGCCAAAGTCTCATCAATGAAGGCATTAGTACGGGCACTAATAACGGTGGTGGGGTCGAACGATACATTACCTCCTGCGATGTGGAAAGTGCAGGTGTAGGCCAAGGACTAATCAACATCAAAGGATGGAATTCGTACAAATTTCAACCCCCCATTACTTCAACCACGGTCCAACAATACTACAGCGCAAATGTCAGCTATGACTCCTACCGCCCAAATAAACAAAGTGTTTTTAATACCTTTGCAACCACCCTCTCAAGTCGTTTTACATCGCTTGGCGGTACATTTCCCGTGACAAAGTTTTGGGACGGCGACTGGGCCAATGCATCCAATGGTGGTGTCATGATTCAATCACTGCCAGCACCGACCACCTCGAGCAACCCTCAGACCTACTGCGTACAGGCAAACCACCTCACATACACTGATGTTCAGTTTTACATCGCCAATGGCAATGCGCCACAATCGGGCACCTGCCCATCTTCCTAGCAGTAAACCACAAGCGCTATCTGTAGCGTTATGCCACATATCTTTGTCACTGTATAGAGAGTAGGGCATATAAACTTCAGAAAAAAAGTCCAAAAACACTCTTTACTATACCCGTCTATTTCATGCTATAATTGGAGTATTCGAGAGAAGAAAATTAGTTTAACTCATTTTATTCCAAGAATGCGAACAATTTCATTCCAAAGAATAGAATTGAATTAAGCAAAAAAATGTTTGACATTATAAAAAATATGTTTTATAATGCAATT
>WBZP01007169.1_pt1 | contig 10813 bp, 8 predicted proteins | sample 5204301 | NCBI WGS metagenome assembly WBZP01 (sample SAMN12412401, study PRJNA552823) | activated sludge metagenome | isolation source: activated sludge from nitrification reactor of wastewater treatment plant... | place: USA: Pennsylvania | collected 2017
ATACGCCTATAGCAGGAGCTCGCGGCGAGCGCGCGCGCGGCCGACGCGCAGCGCGCGCTGGTGGAGTCGACGCCGATCGCGCTGGTCGTGACGGCGGTCCCCGGCCACGAGGTGCTGCACGCCAACCCGCCGGCGGAAGCCTGGCTCGGGGGCTGCCGCACCGACCCCTGGCGCCACGGGCTCGACGCGCCGGTGCGAACGCGCTTCTTCCAGCAACTGCACGACCGCGGCACCGTCGACGAGTTCGAGGTGCGCTGGCTCGGCGGCCGCGAGCCGGCCTGGGCCGTGCTGTCGGCGCGCCTCGTCAGGTTCCAGGGCCAGGACGCGGTGCTGACGGCCTTCGCGCCGATCAACCACCTGAAGCTGATGGAGCGCCGGCTCGAGCTGCTCGCCAAGGTCTTCCAGGCCTCGAGCGAGGCGATCCTGATCGTCGACGCCGAGCGGCGCATTCTGACCGCCAACGCCGCCTTCGAGCGCCACACCGGCTACAGCCTGCAGGACGTCGTCGGCCAGAGCCCCGACCTGCTGCTGCCGCCGACGCAGCCGCTGCCAGCCAGCCTGTGGACGGTGGTCGCCGCGCGCGGGACCTGGCAGGGCGAGCTGCAGGTGCGGCGCCGCAACGGCTCGCTCTACCCGGCCTGGCTGATGGTGAATGCGGTGCGCCAGTCCAAGGGCGAGATCTCGCACTTCATCTTCACCTCGATCGACATCACCGACCGCAAGAAGAGCGAGCAGCGCATCCGCTTTCTCGCCGAGCACGACGTGCTGACCGAGCTGCCGAACCGCTCGCTCGCCACCGAGCGGCTGCGGCTGGCGATCCAGCAGGCCGAGCGCCAGGGCCGGCAGGTGGCGCTGATGTTCATCGACCTCGACCGCTTCAAGGGCATCAACGACTCGCTCGGCCACCACATCGGCGACGCGCTGCTGCGCTCGGTGGCGCGCCGCCTGGTCGACGCGGTGCGCGCCGGCGATACCGTGAGCCGGCTCGGCGGCGACGAGTTCCTCGTCGTGCTCAACGGCATCGCCGATGTGCAGGAGGCGGCGCAGATCGTGCACCAGCGGCTGATCCCGCTGATCCGCCAGCCGCACCAGGTCGAGGGTGCCGAGCTGCATGTCTCGTGCAGCGTCGGCATCGCCGTCTACCCCGACGACGCACTCGACATCGAGTCGCTGATGCGCCAAGCCGACACCGCGATGTACCAGGCCAAGGCCGAGGGCCGCGACGGCGCGCAGTTCTACACCGCGGCGATGACCGAGCGGGCACGCCAGCGGCTGCACATGGAGGCCGAGCTGCGGCATGCGCTCGAGCGCGGCCAGCTCGAGTTGCACTGGCAACCGCGCGTGGCCGCGATCGGCGGCGAGCTGCTCGGCGTCGAAGGGCTGCTGCGCTGGACGCATCCTGAGCTCGGCGCCGTGGCGCCGGTGGAGTTCATCCCGCTGGCCGAGGAATGCAGCCTGATCGTGCCGATCGGCGCTTGGGTGCTTGACCGGGCCTGCGCGCAGATCGCGGCGTGGCGCGCTCTGGGGATGCTGCCGCTCGCGGTGTCGATCAACCTGTCGGTGCGCCAGCTGCGCGACCCGGCTCTGCTCGACACCGTGCGCGAGTGCCTGCAGCGGCACGAGGTGCCTGCGCGCAGCCTGGAGCTCGAGATCACCGAGTCGATGCTGATGCAGAACGCCGATGCGCACCGCCGGCAGTTCGAGGCCCTGCGCGAGATGGGCGTGGGCATCGCGATCGACGACTTCGGCACCGGCTACTCGAGCCTGGCCTACCTGAGCCGGTTCCCGGTCGACAAGCTGAAGATCGACCGCTCGTTCGTCAACCGCATGCTCGACGACGCGAGCGCGCGCGCGATCACGACGGCGGTGATCGGCCTGGGCCACACGCTCGGGCTGAAGGTGGTGGCCGAGGGCGTCGAGCGCGAGCTCGAGGCGACCTGGCTACGCGAGGCGCGCTGCGACGAGCTGCAGGGCTACCTGTTCGGTCGCCCGATGCCGGCAGCGGAGCTGCCGCGCTGGCGCGTGCGGCGGGCCGGCGTCGAGCTCGCCGGCTGATCAGCCCCGGGCGCGCCGCTCAGCGCCGCTCACGGCCGGTTGCGCCCCAGCCGGTCGTGGCTCGAGACCCAGTCGCCGTGGATGACGGCGCTCGCGAGCGAGATCTCGCCCGCCAGCACGACGCCGGCGCAGATCTCGGCAAACCTGTCGGCGCCGCCGCTGCCGTAGCAGCCCAGCAGCTCGAGGCACTCGCGCTGCGTGGCCAGCCCGGTGCCGCCGCCGTAGGTGCCGACGATCAGAGAGGGCAGCGTGATCGACCAGTAATAGTCGCCGTTGGCGAGCAGCTGCGTGTAGGTGACGGCGGCGTGCGACTCGGCGACGTTGGCCACGTCCTGGCCGCAGGCGATGAAGAGCGCCGCCAGCCCGTTGGCGGCGTGCGAGCCGTTGTTCGACGAGCCGGCGAGGAAGGCGCCGACGTTCGAGACCTGCCGCATCGCGAAGGCCTCGGCCGTGTCGACGCCCATCACGCGCGCGAGCGCCTCGCGCTGCAGCACCGCCTCGGCCACCACGCGCCTGCCGCGCGTGGCGAGCATGTTGAGCCGCGAGTGCTTCTTGTCGGTGTCCATGTTGCCCGAGAGCAGGAACTTCGCACCCCCCGGGTGTTGCGCGGCGATCCACTCGCAGGCGGCGAGCGTCGCCTTGCCGGTCATGTTCTGGCCGGCGGCGTCGCCCGTCGTGTAGTTGAAGCGCAGATGAAGCATCGGGCCGACGGCGTAGTGGTCGATGCGGACCAGCCGCCCGATGCGCGTGGTCGCCTCGGCGGCGGCCTTGATCGAGGCGAAGTGGGCATCGACCCAATGGCCGAAGTCGCGTGCCGCACGCGCGTCGTCGAACAGGAAGGCCGGCGCGCGCTGCATCGCCTGTTCGACCACGGTGGCCTTGACGCCGCCGCACTCGGCGAGCAGCCGCATGCCGCGGTTGTAGCTCGCGACCAGCGTGCCTTCGGTCGTGGCGAGCGGAACGTAGAAGTCGCCCTGGGCATGCTCACCGTGCAGGCGAAGCGGCCCGGCCAGGCCGATCGGCACCTGCGCGGCGCCGAGGAAGTTCTCGATGTTGCCCGGCAGCGTGGCCGGGTCGAGCGAGAAGCGGCCGACATGCTCGAGCGCCGCGCCGGTGCGCTCGCGCGCGAAGGCGCGCCGCCGCTCGGCCATCGACGTGGTGTAGTCGTCGGCGGCGTGGCGCGGCACCTTGGCCGGCGGGTCCTGGGATCGGTCCATTCGAAGCCTCCGGTCAGGGCGCGGTGACGGGTTGCGGCGCAGCGGGCGGCCGCGCCGCGCCGGTGCGCGTGCGCCACAGCAGGAAGAGCGCGATCGCCAGGTTGAGCGCGTTCCAGGCCAGGCCGTTGACGAAGGCCGCATCGTACGACCCGGTAAGGTCGAAGACCTTGCCCGACATCCAGCCGCCGAGCGCCATGCCCAGCAGCGTGGCCATCAGCACGGTGCCGACGCGCGCGCCGGCCTCGTGCGGCGGGAAGTGCTCGCGCACGATGATCGCGTAGCTCGGCACGATGCCGCCCTGGAACAGGCCGAACAGCGCCGAGATCACGTAGAGCGACACGAGGCCGTCGAAGGGGATGAAGAGCAGCAGCGCCACCCCCTGCAGCGCCGAGCCGAGCAGCAGGGTGCGCAGCCCGCCGATGCGGTCGCAGATCGCGCCCGAGACGAGCCGGCTCACGATGCCGAAGCCGAGCATCAGCGAGAGCATCTCGGCGCCGCGCGCCACGCCGTAGCCGAGGTCGCCGCAGTAGGCGACGATGTGCACCTGCGGCATCGCCATCGCCACACAGCAGGCCACTCCGGCGATGCTGAGCAGCACTTGCGCGGCGGCGAGCGACAGGCCGAACGGGCGGCTGGACGGCACGACCCGCGGTGCGCGGCCCGACAGCGACGCCGGAGCCGGTGCCGGCGAGCGCGCGCGCAGCCGAACGGCGAGCAGCGGCATCGTCAACGCGCAGAACAGGCCCAGGCCGATGAACGTCGGCCGCCAGCCGAAGTGCTCGACGAGCGGCTGCACCACCGGCGGCCAGAGCGTCCCCGATAGGTAGTTGCCGCTGGCGCAGATCGCTACCGCGACGCCGCGCCGGCGCACGAACCAGCCCGTCGTGTCGGCCACCAGCGGCGCGAAGGTGGCCGCGCTGCCGCAGGCGCCGAGCAGCAGGCCGTGCACGAGTGCGAAGACCCACAGGCTCCCGGCCAGCCCCGCGAGCAGATAGCCGCTCGCCAGGCCCGCCGTGCCGAGCAGCACCACCGGCAGCATGCCGCGCCGGTCGGCCAGCCGGCCCATCGCGATGCCGCCGAGGCCGAAGCCGATCATCAGCAGCGTGTAGGGCAGCGAGGCGTCGGCGCGCACGACGCCGAAGTCGGCCTGAACCGCCGGCAGCACGACCGAGATCACGTACATCGGGCTCGACCCGATCGTCATCAGCGCGAGCGCGGCGGCAAGCCGGCCCCAGGCGTAGCGCGAGTCGACGGCGTGCGTGGCCGCGTGCGCGGCGGCAGGCAGGGCGTGCATCGGAGCGCCCCGCTACCGCGCGCGCCGCCGGTAGGTGACGAAGGCGAACGGCGTGCCGTCGGCGGCGCGGTGCGCTTCTTGCGCGACGACCTCGAAGGCGGCGCGGTCGAACGCGGGGAAGAACGCGTCGGCGCCGTCGTAGCTGCGGTCGACCTCGGTCAGCACCAGTTCATCGGCGAGCGGCAGCGCCTGTGCGTAGACCTCGGCGCCGCCCATCACGAACACGGTGTCGGCGTCGCTCAGGCGATCGAGCGCCGCTTCGAGCGAAGCCGCGACCTCGGCGCCGGCGGCGACGAATCCCGCCTCGCGGCTGAGCACGACGTTGCGCCGGCCCGGTAGCGGGCGAAAGCGCTCGGGCAGCGAGAGCCAGGTGCGGCGTCCCATCACGACCGGCGAGCCCATCGTCGTGGCGCGGAAGTGTCTCTGGTCGGCCGGGTCGTTGAACAGCAACGCGTCGCCGCGGCCGATGCCGCCATCGCGTGCCACGGCGGCGATCAGCACCAGCTTCACGCCGCGTGCACTGCCGGCCGGGGCAGCAGTGTGGGCATGGGCGGCAGACCCGGCAGAGCTGGCTTCACGCCCGGCTCACACCGCCACCGGCGCCTTGATCGCCGGGTGGTGCTGGTAGCCGACGATCTGGAAGTCCTCGAACGCGTAGTCGAAGATCGAAGGCGGCCGGCGCTGGATGACCAGCCGCGGCGGCGGGAACGGCGTGCGCGCGAGCTGGGTGCGCACCTGCTCGAAGTGGTTGAGGTAGAGGTGGCAGTCGCCGCCGGTCCAGATGAACTCGCCGACGTCGAGCTCGCATTGCTGCGCGATCATGTGGGTGAGCAGCGCGTAGCTCGCGATGTTGAACGGCACGCCGAGAAAGATGTCGGCGCTGCGCTGGTAGAGCTGGCAGCTGAGCCTGCCGCGTGCTCCGGGGGCCTCGGCGGGTGCAACGTAGAACTGGAAGAAGGCGTGGCAGGGCGCGAGCGCCATCTTCGGGATCTCGGCCACGTTCCAGGCGCTGACGATGATGCGGCGCGAGTCCGGAAAGCGGCGGATCTGGTCCACCGCCTCGGCGATCTGGTCGACATGGCCGCCGTCGGGCGTGGGCCAGCTGCGCCACTGCACGCCGTAGACGGGCCCGAGGTCGCCGTCCTCGCGCGCCCACTCGTCCCAGATCGTGACGCCGCGCTCCTGCAGCCAGCGCACGTTCGAGTCGCCGCGCAGGAACCAGAGGAGTTCGAGCGCAATGCTCTTCCAGTGCACCTTCTTCGTGGTGACGAGCGGAAAGCCCGCCGCGAGGTCGAAGCGCATCTGGTGCCCAAACACCGCGCGCGTGCCGGTGCCGGTCCGGTCGGTCTTGGCCACGCCATGCTCGAAGACATGGCGCATCAGGTCCTCGTACGGACTGGGCAAGGGCGCGGTCACGAAAGTCTTGGCGATTGTCGAGCGACCGCGATCGTATCGTGCCGCCCCTTGCGCCGGGCTCCGGATGATCGGCGCGCTACTCGCTCTTCAGCCGCCGCATGCCTTCGATCATCGGGTGCCAGCCGAAGACCAGCGTGACCATGAAGGCGTCCATGCGCACGTCGGTGGGCTTGCTGTCGTTGACGGTCGACTTGTAGCCAAAGGTGAGGTTCAGGTTCTGATTGACCGTGTAGCCGAGCGTGAGCCCGACGCCCAGGTTGTTGAGCTTGCCGCCCGCCACGCCATTGACTGTCGACCCGCCGCCCTTGTACCAGGTCAGGTCGAGGCTGCCCCAGAGGTCCTTCGCGAAGTCGCGCGTCAGGTGCGCGTCGATCTGGAACATCGGGTCGGTCTTCAGCTTCTTGCCGGTGAAGTCGTCGTTGTCGCCGAACCACCACACCGCGGGCAGCAGTTCCAGCGTCGTGCGCCGCCCCGGCACCCAGGGGCCGAGCTGCCAGACGATGGGCGCGCCGACGCGCCCGTACCAGCGGTTCTGGCCCAGGTTCACCGACTGCTTGTTGTCGTACTGGCCGACCGGAATCGCCAGGTCGACGAGCAGGTCGAGCGAGAACCCGGGCTCGTAGCGCTGCACGTCGGGAATATTGATCTGCGCCTTCGGCCCGATGAGGTTGTAGGTGAACTCGAGCATCGGGTCGCCGAAGCCGCGCGAGGTCTCGCTGGTCGCCCCCGCCCCGCCCGAGACGCGGCCCATCGGCACGATGACCGCCCCCATCGCCGAGCGCTCGCCCAGCGTGTAGACATGGGCCCAGCCCGTCATGGCCATCGTGGCGTCGAAGGTCGCGTCCACCGTCACCAGGTGCGAAGGGTCGAACGGGTTCGTGTTGCCGCTGATCGAATTGAAGATGACGGGCACCGCATTGGCGCCCGACAGCGACTTCCAGTAAAAGCGCGCCGGCATCTGGGCCAGTGCCTGCAGCGGGCAGAGCGCGGCCAGGGCAAGCACCGCGACGGCGGACCAGTGCGCCCGGTTGCTTGGGCTCTTCGTGGGAACTGCGTAGTTCATCATCATGGCTGCTTCTTTCTCGTGATTCGGTCGTCTGGACATCGTCCCCATCGCTCAGGGCTTGGGGTCGGCCATCATGTCCTTTGGCGGCACGAACTGCTGCTTGCTGAACAGCGGCGGGAAGCCCGGATAGACCCTGACCCGTTGCGGCATGTCCTTTTCCAGGGTGTCGTACGGCCCGCGGCTCGGCAGCACGACGTTGTTGCGCTTCACGTAGTCGTCCCACAGCGCGATCATCGCCTTCAGCTTCTCGGGATGCTTGGCGGCAATATCGTCGCGCTCGGTCGGGTCGGCCGCGAGGTCGAACAGCTCCCAGTCGCCTTTGCCGAACGGCCTGAACAACCAGCGCAGCTTCCAGTGGCCCTGGCGCACCGCGCGGTTGCCGAACAGCTCCCATGCCACGTAGTCCTGCCCGGTGCGCGGCGACTCGGCCTGGCCCGCGAGCACCGGCAGCCACGACTTGCCCATCAGCGGCGGCAGTTCCTGCCCGTTCAGCGCCTTGGGATAGCTCGCGCCCGCGACCTCGAGCAGCGTGGGCATCAGGTCGCCCACGTGCATCACGCCGTGATTGATGCCGCCCTTGGCGCGCTTGACGACCGGCCCGCTGACGACCAGCGCGCTGCGGATGCCGCCCTCGCCGAGCCAGCCCTTGTACTGGGCGAACGGCGTCATCGACACCTGCGCCCACATCGGCCCGTAGCCGACGAACGACTCCGGATCGCCCCACGCGTTGGGATGCGTCTGCGACCAGTTGATCGCCGCGAACAGGAAGTCGCGCGTGCCCGGCGTGCCGGCGATCATCCCGAACAGGTCGGTGCCCTCGGCCCCGTTGTCGGGGAAGAAGACGAAAATGGTGTTCTCGTACTCGCCGATCTTCTTCAGGTGGTCGACGAGCCGCCCGATGTGGTGGTCCATGTTCTCGACCATGCCGGCGTACAGCTCCATCTTCTTGCCGAGCAGGGCGCGCGAAATCGGCGCGAGCAGCGTCGGGTCGGGCACGAACCACATGCGCTCCGCGAGCTGCGTGCCCGCGGGCACGATGCCCATCTCGATCTGGCGCTTCAGCCGCTCCTGGCGCACCGCGTCCCAACCCTTGTCGTACTTGCCCACGTCGCGGTTGCGCCAGTCCCTGGGCAGGTGGTACGGGTCGTGCGGCGCCTGGTGCGCGACATAGGCGAAAAAGGGCTTGCCGCTGCCGCGGTTGGAATCGATGTAGCCGATCAGCTTGTCGGTGTAGGTCTTGGTCGCGTAGTAGTCGGGTGGCAGGCGCGTCAGGTAGCGCCCGTCCTCGGTGAAGACGAGCTTCGGCGCCACCGCGGTGACGTTCTTCATGTCCCCCCAGTAGCTGCCGCCGCCGTCGAGCAGCGTGAAGTCGCGCTCGAAGCCGCGCGCGCGCGGTATCTGGTCGGGCTGCTTGCCCAGGTGCCACTTGCCGACCATGTAGGTGTGGTAGCCCGCGCCCTGCAGCAACTGCGGCAGCGTCGCGACACGGTTGTTGATGTAGCCCTCGTAGCCGGGTACGCCGCGCTGGTTGGGCGCGATCCACTCGTCCATGTTGCCCAGGCCGTTGAGGTGCGTGTCGACGCCGGTCAGGAACATCGAGCGCGTCGGCGAGCAACTCGCGTGCGTGTAGAAATTCGTGAAACGCACGCCGTCGCTGGCTAGCGCATCGAGGTTCGGCGTCCGGATCTCGCCGCCGAACGCGCCCATGTCCGCGTAGCCCATGTCGTCGGCGAGGATGACGACGATGTTCGGGCGGCGCGGCGGGTCGGCCGCGAGGGCGAACGACGGCGCCGCCAGCGTAACTGCGAGGCCGGCCGCCTGCAACGTCCTCCACACGACCCGCCTGCTGCCCGGCTTCCATGCACTCGCGCCCTTCGTGCGCAGCAGTTCAGCGTCCATCATCAACTCCGTTGTCTGTCGGTTCATCAGAAATCGATCACTACGACTCGCGCCGTGCCCGCTCAATGCCCGTGCTTGCTCTGGCGGCCTAGTCCTCGACGACAGCTTCGAGCTTGCCCTCGCGGATCGCGCGCAGGAAGGCCCTGTGGTCGGCACGGTTCTGGTCAGCATACTCGACCGCGAACTCGCCGATCGCGTCGTCGAAGGTCTGCCCGGCACCCATGTAGCCGGCCATCATCGCGGCGTCGCCGGTGCGGGCATGCGCGCGCGCCAGTGCATGGGCGCACATGCGCGCGTACTGGCGCAGTGCCACGGCGTCCCAGTCTTCGAGGATGGCGGACATCTTCATGTCGCGCAGCTGGCGCACGTAGACGTCGCGCCCGGTCTTGCTCCGCGTCCATCCGAGGAACACGTCGCTCGCCGTCTGCATCAGCCGCTGGCCCACCACGATCCGCTGGCCATGGTTGGGATGCAGGCTCTTGCCGGCATAGGGCTCGAGCACCGAGGCCCGGGCCTCCTTGACCTGCAGGAAGAGGGGGTCGTCGTCGGCCGCCATGAACAGACAGACGCCGCACCGCGTGCCGACGCTGCCGACGCCGACGACCTTGAAGGCGATGTCGAAGAAGTGATAGCGGTCGAACAGCGTGCGGGTGTGTTCGGGCAAGGTCTCGCGGTAGGCGGCGATCACCTCACCGAAGCCCGACTCGACCCCCGGTGCCATGGCCGCATCCGGATGGAAGATGAGCGGCGGGTCGTCCTTGATCCTGGGCTTGGCGCCTTCCGTGGACACGAGCTTCGGATAGAGGTGGTCCGGCACCGTCTTGCGCTTCTCGGCTTCGATCCGGTCCGCCATCCGCTTGCGAGCCGCGCGCACGACGTCAGGATCACCCGATCGATCAACGTAGTGCTGCAGATCGATCTTGTCGTACCAGACGTCGAGCGCACGCATCGAGGCGTAGTCGGCCATCCGCTCGCGGTACTCCCGGACCACATCGGTCGCCACGCGAGCCGCGTCGCTGTCCGGGAGCTGCAGATACTGCGCCGCGATGACCACGCTGGCCGCCAGACGCTTCAGATCCCACTCGAACGGTGCAGGCAACGTCTCGTCGAGATCGTTGATGTCGAAGATGACATTGCGCTCCGGCGTGGCGAAGGCGCCGAAGTTCATCAGGTGGGCATCGCCGCACGCCTGCACGCGGATGCCGCTGGTCGCCGTGCCGGCGAGGTCTGCCGCCATCAGCGCGGCCGAGCCGCGATAGAAGGCGAAGGGTGACGTGGACATGCGTCCGAAGCGGATCGGAACGAGGTCCGGCAAGCGACCCAGGTTGGATTCGCTGACGATCTCCACCGGATCCCGGCGGTCCTTCGGTGGCTTCCATCCCGCATGCGACGCGCGGGGCGCAGCGTCGCGGAGCGCCTTGCCCTTGGCGCGGCGCTCGTCGGCGGAGAGATAGGTGCTCTGGCCGCGCGGATCGATCGCGGCACGCTTGCCGGCATCACGCTTGGCCATCGTCACCCGTTCCGCGCTCCGCTGCGCCGTTCTGGTCCATCAACTGGCGCCACCTGCAGAAGCCGCCCAGTCTGGTCGACATGAAACAAGACAGCATGATGCGGACATTTTGCCGCAACCCCTCTCGTGCACATGGCTTGCCGGTTCGACCCGCTCGACTACTTCGGGAACAGGAGTGTCAACTGCAGCCTCAGGCTCCAACCGTCGGGGCCATTGTCGGGCGCCTCGGCCCAGTGCTTTCCCGCCACCGCGAGCTGCATGATCTGCGGTCCGACCTTGATCATTTGCGCCACCTGGACGATCAACGGCACCTGCCACTGTTCGCCTTTCCAGTCATAGGCAGATTCCGAACCCAT
>WBZP01001641.1_pt2 | contig 10806 bp, 7 predicted proteins | sample 5204301 | NCBI WGS metagenome assembly WBZP01 (sample SAMN12412401, study PRJNA552823) | activated sludge metagenome | isolation source: activated sludge from nitrification reactor of wastewater treatment plant... | place: USA: Pennsylvania | collected 2017
GGATCTTACCTGGTGGGCGTGGGACTGTCTAGAAATAAAACGATACTAGATGGTTAGGTGCAAATGGGATAGATGAGGGAGGGCCAATCAGTTCAGTAGTATCCCTGCCCTGACCCGAGGACTGACACGCCGCAGTGTATCGATATTCAATCTCGCGTTCACTCTCCACCTACTTTGCCGGAGATTCCACCCATTAATCCGCTGAAATAATTGGTTGACCGAGCTTTTGTTTTTTGTTACAAGCCTGAAGCTTTGAAACGATAGCTGTTCAATTTTTGGACATTAGGTAGGAAGGTGCGTCCGTGAATAGAGCCGATCAGTCTACATGGGCTTGGACCCGTCGAGCATTCCTTCAGGTTTCTCTGGTCGGGACTCTCTTGCTAAGTGGGCGGTTGATTGGTCCGCAGCCCGTTCAAGCTCGCGAGCTTCCCGAAGGTAGGTTGACGTTGGTCAACATCTGGACAGATGAGCGGTTGGATGTGACCTATCGAGATGATTCCGGCAGCTATGATCTAGCGGCGCTTGATGATGTGAATTATCTCCTGCGTTGCCACAAGACCGGGGAGATCGGTGCGATCGATGTGCGGGTGCTTGAGCACGTCAACTTGGTGCAGAAAAAGCTTGGCACGCAGCAGGAGATCCATATCATCTCAGGGTTTCGGTCTCCGGAATACAACGATCTCTTGGTGCGAACGGGGCAGCAAGCCGCCAGAAACAGCCTGCATGTGCAGGGTCAGGCGATCGACCTCAGTATTCCAGGCATCCCACTGAAGAAGCTTCGCGAGGCCGCACTCGAATTGAAGTATGGCGGAGTCGGTTCATATAGAAATTCAACCTATGTGCATTTAGACTCGGGGCCCTTCCGATCCTGGTATCACTAGCACTCCCAACTTCACCGAGGGTGGCACTTGCTCTGTGAGGGCCACCTTTTCTATAGATTGCTAAACCCTCAAGGGGTACGCGGCTGTCCGTGCTCCTGAAGAGTGTCCTGAGGATATCGTCCAAAGATTTGTTGAAAGGAAACACTCACACTTCGGAGAGAGGACGCAGAAGGTCGGAATGGAACCAGGATCGTGAAGTTAGCGGCTTTTTCTGGATGTCAAAAAAGCATCGGCTCCTGAATAGAGGTCTTCTAGCTATGGCGCTTTAGCCAAAGAGCAGAGAGGGGAGGGAGCGTCATCGTCAGGGAGTAAGGAAATCCGTGGCTTGAAGTCTCCTCAGCATGCAGCCCTCCGCCGTTTCCGAGATTACTGCCGCCGTAGGCGATACCATCAGTATTGATTAGCTCCCGATACCACCCTCCCTCCGGGACTCCAATGCGGTAGCGGTACCGGGGCACGGGTGTGAAGTTGCAGACGCAGACGATCGCCTCCCTCGCCTTTCTTGCCTTGCGGATGTACGCGATGATGGAGTTGTTGGAGTCACTGAAGTCGATCCACTGAAATCCATCCCAATCAAAGTCGATCTCGTGTAACGCAGGCTCTTGACGATAGAGACGGTTTAGATCGCGAGTGAGCTGTTGCAATCCGCGATGGGGCTCGTACTCACAGAGATGCCAGTCGAGGCTGGTATCATGGTTCCATTCCTGCCACTGCCCGAACTCACTACCCATGAACAGCATTTTCTTCCCAGGATGGCTGTACATGTATCCATAGAGCAGTCGGAGATTGGCGAAGCGTTGCCACACATCGCCGGGCATCTTGTCGAGCAGGGTTCGTTTGCCGTAGACCACTTCGTCATGAGACAAGGCAAGAATGAAATTCTCACTAAAAGCATAGAGCAAGCCGAATGTGATTTGGTTCTGATGAAACCGGCGATAGATGGGGTTGTACTGAAAAAATGCCAACATGTCATGCATCCATCCCATGTTCCATTTGAACGTAAAGCCCAGTCCTCCTGTGTAAGTGGGGCGCGAGACGCCCGGCCACGACGTCGATTCTTCGGCAATGGTGAGGGCCCCAGGAAAGTCTCGATGGACGAGGATATTCAGCTCCTTGAGTAACGAGACCGCACCAAGGTTTTCCTTTCCGCCGAACTCGTTCGGAACCCATTCACCATCCTTTCGCCCGTAGTCGAGGTACAGCATCGACGCGACAGCATCGACGCGCAATCCATCGATGTGATACTTGTCCAGCCAGAAGAGGGCGCTGTTCAGAAGAAAGGTTCGCACCTCGACACGATCGTAGTTGAAGATCCGGCTATGCCAATCGGGATGATAGCCGCGGCGTGGGTCGGCATGGTCATAGAGGTACGTTCCATCAAACAGCGCTAGCCCATGTGGATCATCCGGAAAGTGTGCCGGGGCCCAGTCAATAATGACGCCGAGGCCGGCTTGGTGAGCGCGATCTACGAACGCCATAAAGCCTTGTGGCTCTCCATACCGACTGGTGGCGGCAAAATAGCCCGTGGCTTGATAACCCCATGATCCATCGAAGGGGTGCTCTGTGATGGGGAGCAGCTCGAGATGGGTGTATCCGAGATCTTTGGCATAGGGGATGAGTTTCTCAGCTAATTCTTGGTACGTCAGCCACCGATTGTTCTCCTCCGGCACGCGCATCCAGGACCCTACATGCACTTCATAGATCGAGAGCGGAGCTGAGAGAGGATCTCTCGTCGATCGTGCCGTCATCCAGCTTTCATCCTGCCATGTATAGGTGGATATCTCACGCACCACTGAGGCCGTTCGTGGACGAAGCTCACTGGCGAATGCATAGGGGTCGGCTTTGAGCAAGAGCGCGTTGGGCCCCTGCGGACGAATCTCGTACTTGTAGAGGGTTCCTTCCGGGAGATCCGGAATGAAGAGTTCCCAGACTCCGGTCTCTCTGCGGCTGGCCATGGGATGAAGGAGTCCATTCCAGCCATTGAAGTCTCCGATGACGCTGACACGGGTGGCATTCGGGGCCCATACCACAAAGTGGACACCGCTGATGCCTGCGATGGTCCGGATATGGGCTCCGAAGTGCTCATAGGCTTTGAGCAGCGTTCCCTCTGCAAACAGGTGCAATTCGAAATCCGTCAACAGCGGAGGAATGGCATAGGGGTCGGATGTCTCCGTGACTGCACCGTCGGGCTGTGTGATGCGAAGTCGGTATGAGGGGATGGATGTCGTATCCGGAAGCAGCGCCTCATAGAGGCCTTCTTCGAAAATGCGTGTCATGCGCCACAAGACGGAGTTGGAGAGGAGCGCAACCTCCTTGACGCCCGGCTGCCAGGCTCGGATCGCAAGGTGCGGGCGGTCGTTGATCGAGATTACGTGGGGCCCGAGAACCGAGTGTGGATCCCAATGTGTCCCGGTTCTGAGGCGATCGATATCACCCTGTTGAACTGTTGGCTCATTCGACATAGGCCTATCCTACTGATGGCGACGCCGATTAGGAAGGAGAAAATGTGATTCTCTGAGGATGACAGGAAGCGCCTCACAGACAACTCTGATTGCATTGTGTCTGCCGTCTCCGGATAATGCGTGGGGCTTGAATGATCGGTTGCAAGTCGTCACGAGGAATCGGATGTCTTCTTTGACCCTCGCTCTTCTCATCTTTGGTCTGTGTTACCTGCTCATCATGACCGAGCGGCTCCACAAGACGATTGTGGCGCTGTTCGGTGCCGCAGTGATGATCAGTTTGGGCGTGGTGTCACAAGAGGAGGCGTTCTACTCCCACGAGTTTGGAGTCGATTACAACGTGGTCTTTTTGTTGATTGGTATGATGGTCATCGTGAATATCGTACGGGAGACAGGATTGTTCGAGGTATTGGCTATTTGGGCCGCGCAGCGGGCGGACGCGAAGCCGTTCCGCCTCCTGGTCTTGTTGGCTGTACTCACGGCTGCGTTATCCGCCATGCTCGATAACGTCACCACCGTGCTGCTTATGGCACCGGTGACCTTGGCGATTACCAAACGATTGGAGTTGAATCCCATCACATTTTTGATGGCCGAGGCGCTCGCCTCCAATATCGGTGGGACAGCCACACTCGTCGGCGATCCTCCCAATATCATGATCGCCAGCAAGGCGGAGCTCAGTTATCTTGATTTTTTGATCGTCTTGGGGCCGATCGTGGTCGTCATCATGGCGGTGTTCCTCGTCGTGATGTGGCTGATCTTTGGGCGAACGATGACGGTCGCCCCGCATCTGAGAGAAGCCATTCTCTCGCTCAGCTCACGAGAAGCGGTGCCGGATGAAGCCTTCTTGAAGCGCTGTCTTATCTTACTGATGGTCGTCAATGTGGCATTTTGCTTCCACTCTCTTGTGCATCTCGAGCCTGCTACGGTCGCGTTGTTAGGTGCGAGTCTGTTCATGCTGATGGGACATGCCAGACATAGACACAAAGAAGATGCGGAGGAGTTGACGTATCTGGCGGAAGTGGAGTGGAAGACCATCTTCTTTTTTATAGGACTATTCGTCCTGGTGGGAGGATTGGTCAAGGTTGGAGTGATCCGATATCTTGCTGATCAATTGGTATCGGTGACGAAGGGAAATCTCGCGGGATCCACCATGGCGGTGTTGTGGGGGTCGGCGCTGCTGTCCGCCGTTGTCGACAATATTCCCTATGTGGCTGCGATGAATCCGTTGATCGTCGATCTTGCTCGATCACTGCATCCGGAGATTTCCGATTATACGACATTGGTTCGTCAAGCAGACATCATCCCGCTCTGGTGGGCGTTGGCCTTGGGTGCGTGCTTAGGCGGCAACGGTACCATCATCGGGGCGAGTGCCAACGTCGTGATTGTGGATCTCGCTCGGAAGGCCGGGTATCGGATTACCTTTTGGCAGTTCTTTAAGTATGGCTGTCCGGTCATGATGGGATCGGTGGCGCTCAGTGCAGTCTACCTCTGGTTTGTGTTTCTGCGATAGGTCGCCTGCTGTCCGATCTCCACCCATTCCAACACACCGAGGTGTGGAGCTCGCCGAGATCACTTACGGTTTATCGGTGACAGTCAGCGTAAGCGTCCCATCGCTCATTGTGCGGACATGCAATGCCTTGACATCGGCAAATACTCCGATGCCTTGGACGGACTCCACGGTCCCGTGCATCGAGACGGATGAACTGAGTGTTCGATTCAGTGTGCTGGCCAGTAAGCTTCGCACACGGTCAGTGGCTGTCGTCACTCCGAGAACAGATTCGCTGGCGACTAGGTCTCGAAACGTCGAGACGTCGAGCCATGTGGCCGTCTCCTGTAAGATTGCCTCTGTCTCGCTGTCATAGCGGAGGCCGCTGATAGAAACCGTCTGTGTGAGGGAGCTCATTTCTGGTTTTCCGACAAAATACACATGACCGACTGCGTCTCCCGAGAAATCAATTCGAACCACCACTTGGTTGCCGCCATTGCCAAAGACCGCGGCATTGGTAATGGCAATGAAATACCCTTTCTTCGCGACCTGTTTTCCTGTGAGCCGGGTCGCAAGACTCTTGGAGAGTGAGGCGTAGTCCAAGGGGATATCCGCGACGACGTGGAATCCCGTTGGAGTGAGCCGATTCGCAAGAGTTGCGGGAAGCGTACTATAGAGCTGGGCGTCGGCGGCGCCATGGAATCCCGTAGAAGTCGGTGGAGTATCAAGTGGGGGAAGGGCTACACCTCCAGCAGGTGGTTCCTGGCCGAAGATGATGACCGGTTTTGCCGTAATGTGGATCGTGTCGTTGACCATGGGGCCGGCTCCCGAAAAGCCACTATGGCGGACTTTGTCGATATTAAACTGGAGCCAGGCATCCGGTTCCAACTTGATAGGGCTGCGCAATGTATTCCAGGCATCTTCCACGTGAGACTTCACTGTCAGCGTATTGATACGGGAGACTGTGCGGCTGAGTCCTCCTCGAACGAGGTCTGCTAGTCTCTGTCTGACTTCCTGCGCCACATCAAGATCCGTGACTCGTATTTGGCAGGGATCATTGGAGTTCACGGCCACGCTGGCGACCGATGCAGACAACCCGTACGTCGGAGTCAGCTCAGTTGCGATACTCCCGTGCACGGTGCCTCTTCGTGGCCATTCATTGCCATCGCCACAATGAAGCGAAGGGGCTCCGATTTTATACCGAATGGCAGTGCCGATAAATATGTGTGAACTGGAAAGTTCGATCCCTTTCCACCAATCACGCAGAGACAGTCCCGACTGTGAGCCGTTGGCTTGGTGGGCGCCGGAAGGCGCCAGCGCGAAATCGTCTCGCTCTGCATAGTATTTGTATTCAGTGCCTTTGGGATGTCTGATGAAGCTCCCCCAATGGTCGAATTTCTTTGGGACTACGCTGTCATCGTTGGCAGCAGCAAGAAATGGTGACAGGTCGACATGGACAGGAACGCTGATGCTGGATTCTTGATCCGGCGAAGGCGGGTTCGGTATTGCGGGTAGCAGTTTCGGTGCAGGTGGATGAATAATAGGATTATTGAGCGCGGTGCAACTCGCCAAGGACAGCACCAAGGGTATGGCTACGAGAGACTTGCCGATCAATTTGGGAAACATTCGCTTTCCCCCTTTAGAAAGTCACAGGTCGTGAGGTTCGTGGATTTGCACTGTCTTCAGGCTATGAGAAATAAGTCTCGGTGCCGAAGAAACCGGAGCAGGATACCAGAAACACGTGAGCGTTTGTCAGGCCTCAATTTGGGGAGCTAACAGAGATCTCGCAATGGGTTGAGCGAGGGTGCAATGTAGTTCGTAACCCTACTCATGTTGAATGGTCGCTTGATTAAGAAAGAGAAATACACGCTCAGTGATGGTGTGCAAAGGCCTGGGCTTCTTGATGCTGATCGGTCAGTTTCCGAAGGTCGCAGTGGATGTCGTCGGGATCGCAGCACTCGGTTTCAAGTTGGATGGTCATATGTTTGATGCCGAACTCCGTGGTGATGCGGTGTTGAATCAGCTGGAGCAACTCCGGTGCCGAGTGATGCCGTTCGATCATCACGTGACTGGTGAGCATGATCAGCCGAGGCTCGACTGCCCAAATGTGCAGATCATGCACGTTTTTGACGCCTGGGATGGCTTCCATCGTAGCGGCAACCTGAGAGGCGCTGATGCCAGGTGGCGTCGATTCTAGGAGGACCTCCATCGATTCTTTAAAGATGGGCCAGGCTCCCCGAAGAATGACTCCGACGATCAGTAGGCTCACGAAAGGATCCAGAACGGTCCATCCTGTTAGGAGAATTGCGCCACCACTCATAATCACGCCGAGCGAGACCCAGGCATCTCCGAGCATATGCCAGAATGCGCTTCGAATATTCAGATCGTCTTTTGCTCCGTGCTGAAGCAGTAGGGCGATCCCGAGGTTAGCCACAAAGCTGACGGCGGCAACAGCCATCACCCACCCACCGTCGACTGGGACCGGTTGCAGGAGTCGCTTGAGGCCGACGAGCGCAATACCACATGCGGTCAACAAGAGAATGAAACTGTTCAGAAAAGCGGCAATGATGCCTGCTCGGTGGTAGCCGAATGTTCGGTTCTCCGATGCGGGCTGTGCCGTGAGGATATGGGCATAGAGCGCGAGAAAGAGCGACCCTTGGTCGACGAGGTTGTGGCTGGCATCGCCTAGGAGGCCGGTGCTATTCAGCATCCAGCCGCCGATGAATTCCGCGGTAATGATCACGGCATTGACGGCTAAGGCCAGTTGGAGCCGAGATCGGAGATGTGCGTATGAAGCCAGTGCCGTCATGAATGACAGTTTCGCACGGGCTACGTGATGCGGCAAGCCTTGCGGCAGGTTTGGAGAAAACCCGTGGCAGGCTAGTGAGCGGGCTTGAGGGAGAGGCGCTCGCTCAGGACCGGATAGTGGACCTGATCCATCCCGCTGTTGCCGGTTGCAAGATCGGTTGCGATCACTCGCAAGCTGACTCCATCGGGAACGTCCTTCAATGACGGGACAAAGAACGGAGCTTCGAAAGTGCGACTCCCCTCATCATAAAACATCTGGAGTCGTTCAATGGTTCGGTCACCGATGAGGATCTCTCCGTAAATACGAATTTTCCGTGAGTCCCAATCTCCATGGGGGCGAACCAAGGAACCGGAAAGTGTTCTGACTGAGGCGCGGAGTTTTACATCATCGCGTGCGATCAATGCTTCGGATGGCTTGGGCCGTTCAATTTGGACCAGGTATCCGTGGAGGTGTAGCACAATGCCGTCTTGTGTCAGGCTCTGTCCAGGGATCAGGAGTAGAGTCTGACTCGTCTTCTGGATTGCGCCGGGATAGGCCAGTGGTCCTTCGGCAGAGATTTCAACGAGGGTTGGTTGCTGAATGTATAATGTGGTCGTGAGGGCAGCGGAAGGACGCGTGCTATAGATCGGTTCTTCCATCACGCGGGGTGTGCGCATGATTTGATTTTGATCGCCGGCTTCGCCCTGCTGCACTCCTGTCGCCAGAACCTGGCCGGTGGTTACCTCGGTGATCGTGATTCGAGCGCCACCGACTTCACGACCTAGCACCATGGCTCCCTGTGCGACGACTCGTACCAGCACGGTCGTTGGTTGAGGACCGTTGAGCGGGGTGCTGGGAAGGGTTTGGCTTTGGGCTGGAGCTGGAATTGAGAGACAAGAAAGCAGACTGAGTAAAGCGATTCGTTTACCTGAGACGATGGGAAATCGCGTCATTTCACCTTCGTGCCAGGGTCCACTTCTTCGTGGATGGTGAGCAGTCCACGCACGTCCGTATCCCCTGCCGCCAGTACCATGCCTTGGGATTCAATGCCCATCAGCTTTGCCGGCTTTAAGTTAGCCACGATGACGATGGTCTTGCCAACAAGGGCATCCGGCTCATACTTCTTGCCGATGCCGGCCACAATCTGACGCTGTTCAACGCCGAGTGATACTTGAAGCTTGATCAACTTCTCCGATTTCGGTACTCGTTCTGCGGAAAGCACCTTCGCGGTCTTGAGCTGAATCTTCATGAATTCGTCGATCGTGATCTGTGGTGAGGCCTGAGGTGCTGGAGTGGTTGTGGATGTCTGTGTTGTAGCGGTTGGTTGTGAAGGGACAGATGATTCGGTCACTGGTCTTGCTCCTGGTTTTGATTCGATACGTGGGAAAAGCGCGGTGCTCTTACGGATTTTGGTTCCGCTTTGTAGTTCACCCCATATGATGGCTTGGCTTAAAAGCGGCGAATCGAAATCGAGGTCAAGCCCTAGCTGATCTGAGATGTTCTTTGCGGTCCCTGGCATGAAGGGGTAGATAATGAGGCTCAAAATGCGAAGGCATTCTGCTGCGGTATAGAGGACCTCATTGAGTTCAACGCGTTTGTCTGGGTCTTTGGCAAGTCTCCAGGGCTCGTGTTGGTCAATGGCTATGTCAACATTTGTGACCCCGCTGGTGATGAGCAGGAGTAGGTTATTGAATTCAAGGCGGTTAAAGGATCCGTCAAGTTCACCCTCCCTTCCAAGGCCGAGAAGTTGGTCCTTTGCAAATTTGAGCGACTTGTATCCATCTTTTTCGATCTCGATGTAACCATGGTCCACTTTAGGGATGGTGCCGTTGCAGCTCCGGTCGATCATGGTCAAGGTTCGACTCAGTAGGTTGCCGATACCATTGGCCAGGTCACTGTTTATCCGCCTTGCCATCCTTTGCTCTGAGAAGTCTCCATCCTGTCCGAACGGCACTTCGCGAAGCAGGAAATAGCGGAAGGCATCCACGCCATAGGTCTCGAACATCTTATTGGGATCGACGACATTGCCACGGCTCTTGGACATTTTTTCTCCGTCCACCGTCCACCAGCCATGAGCGAAAATGGTTTCCGGTAACGGAAGGTTCAGCGCCATCAGCATGGTGGACCAATAGACGGCATGGGTCGTGAGAATGTCTTTCCCGATGAGATGGACATTGGCCGGCCAAAAACCATGACCAACCGATTTCTCGCGAGGCAGATACTCCAACGCAGAAACGTAATTGACCAGTGCATCGAACCAGACGTAGGTCACGTAGTCCGTATCGAAGGGGAGTTCGATGCCCCACGAAAGTCTGGACTTTGGTCTGGAGATCGACAGGTCGCTGAGTTTCTGGGTTTGCAAGAATCCCAGGACTTCATTCCGTCGCGACTCGGGACGAATGAACCGATCGTGTTTCTTGATGTGGTCGATGAGCCGGTCCTGATATTGCCCCATTTTGAAAAAATAATTGTGCTCGCTGAGCTTTTCGACGGGGCGTTTGCAGTCCGGACAGAGACCGTCAGGGACATCCTTTTCCGTCCAGAACCGCTCATCGAATGTGCAATACCAGCCTGAGTAGTCGGCTTTATAGATCAGTTGCTTGTTGAAGAGCTCTTGAAGGTATCGCTGGACGACTTGCTTATGCTGCGTGTCGGTCGTTCTGATGAACGCGTCATTCGAGATATTCAGCTTCTTCCAGAGGTTCTCAAATTGCGGCGCCAATTTGTCGCAGTGCGTTTGTGGGTCAATGCCGGCTTTCGCAGCGGCCTGTTGCACTTTCTGCCCATGTTCATCGAGCCCGGTGAGAAAGAAGACTTCTCGCCCGCGTAGTCGCCAGTAGCGCGCCAGGACGTCAGCCGCAACGGTGGTATAGGCATGCCCGATATGCGGGACGTCATTGACGTAGTAAATTGGGGTGGTGAGGTAGAATCTATCGCTTTTTGACATAAGCAAGGCAAGATATCAGGTTGGCGCCGTCTTTGGCTAGGTCGGTGAACCGACTGGGACAAGCCCGAGTGCCTCACGGAGGCGAAGAAACGTTGTCTCTAACGCCATTTGTACGTTTAAGTGCCGCGTGGCTTGCTGTGCGTGTTTCTCAATGTCGTTCAAGAGAGTCAGGAGGAGGTCAATGTTCGCTCGGTCGGCGAATCGCTGCAATTGGGGGAGTTGATCGAGATGAAGGATCTGGTCTC
>WBZP01007173.1_pt1 | contig 10806 bp, 9 predicted proteins | sample 5204301 | NCBI WGS metagenome assembly WBZP01 (sample SAMN12412401, study PRJNA552823) | activated sludge metagenome | isolation source: activated sludge from nitrification reactor of wastewater treatment plant... | place: USA: Pennsylvania | collected 2017
CGTCGACGGGTGGCCAGGCGTCGACCCCAGGCCGAGTCGAAAGGTGCGGGTGTGTCGGTTGGGGTGGATGGGGTGAGCGCACCCGGCTCCGATGTAGCCGCGCGGGTCTCGACGGCGAGGCGCCGCGGGCACTAGCTCTGCCTTCGCCCCTCGCCTCCCTCTCCGGCCCGCCTCCTCGCCGAGAGATGGCAAATGCACGGTATGACGCCCATGACGCTGGCGCATTCCAGCCATTTGCCATCTCTCGCCGTCGACGGGTGTCCAGGCGTCGACCCCAGGCCGAGTCGAAAGGTGCGGGTGTGTCGGTTGGGGTGGATAAGTCGAGTGGGGTTGACGACGGCGGGCCGGATCGAGGGGGGTGGATGGACGGCACCCGGCCCGGATGCAGCCGTGCGATCTAGTCCGAAGCCGTGTCAGCGGCGAGGCGCCGCGGCCACTAGCTCTGCCTTCGCCCCTCGCCCCCCTTTCCGGCCCACCTCCTCGCCGAGAGATGGCAAATGCACGGTATGACGCCCCCGACGTTCACGCATTCCAGCCATTTGCCATCTCTCGCCGTCGACGGGTGTCCAGGCGTCGACCCCAGGCCGAGTCGAAAGGTGCGGGTGTGTCGGTTGGGGTGGTCGAGTCGAAAGGTGCGGGTGTGTCGTTTGGGGTGGTCGAGTCGAAAGGTGCGGGTGTGTCGGTTGGGGTGGTCGAGTCGAAAGGTGCGGGTGTGTCGGTTGGGGTGGCCGAGTCACGTGGGGTGGCTGGGGCGAGCCGTGTGGCTGGAGCGAGCCGTGTGGCCGAGCCAGGCCCTCGGCTGCAGCCGGGCGGTGGGGCCGGGGTCGGTTGGGCTTGCCGAGGCGAGTTGGGTGGCTGGGTCGCGTGGCGCCCTGCCCGTCTCGCCTCAGGCGGTCTCAGCGGCGAGGCGCTGCTCGAACAGCCCCCGCACCGAGGGCGTCGACCGCAGCAGCGACAAGGCGTACTCGGCGTGCCCGGGCGTGTACCCGTTGCCCACCAGCATCGTCACGTCCGCCGCCACACCCTCGGCCCCGAGCGCCGCCGCCGCGAACGACGTGGCCATCGAGAAGAAGATCACCGTTCCACCTTGAGCCGTCGACAGGATCGCCGGCTGCTCGCACCCCGGCACATCGACGCACACGACCGTGACATCGGCCGGGCCACCCGCAGCGGCAACCGCCCCGGAGAGCCCCAGCGGTGACCGAGCGTCAGCGATGACGACCTCGTCGGCCAAATCGGTGCCCGCCAGCAGGTCCGCCTCGCGCTGGAAGGGGACGACCCCGATCAGCCGCCCTGCCCCGGACTCGCGTGCCGCAGCGAGGGAGAGCGACCCAGACTTCCCGGCAGCGCCGAGAACGGCAACGACCGGCAGTATGCCGGACGCCGCCACATGCTGCTTGACCACTCGGGACACCAGCGCCGGAGCGCCGCAGACGTCCATGATCATCAGCGAGAGCCGAGGGTCGAGGTCGTCGGGCAGGACGGCGGCGATGCTGCGCCCGAAGAGGATCGCGTGGCCGGAGGCCGGAGCCTGCTCCGACATACCGTCCCATCGGGCGAGGGCGTCACTGACGGCCAGCGGCGTGAGGGACAACGAGACCAAGGTGGCGACATGGTCGCCGACCTTCAGGCCCAGGGTGGACTGCGGGCCGACCTCGGCCACCGTCCCGATGAGCATCCCGCCCGACCCGGTGACCGGGTTCTGCATCTTGCCCCGCTCGGCGATGATCGAGAGGACCTCGGCGCGCACGGCCGCCCCGTCGACCGTCCCGTCCGCGCCGGTGTGCTTGGTCGCGAGCTGGCGGTATGACGCCGCGTCGAGGTTGAGCGTCTCGATGTCGATCCGGACCTCGTCCGGCCACAGCTGCGGTGAGGCGTCGAGGCGCCGGGCGGTCTGCGGCAGGGTCACCTGCTCCCCCGACGGCTCGAGAACGCGGTGCAGACCCACCGGCGACGATGTGGCTGGGCGAGCCCTGGACACAGATCCTCCTTGATTACCGGTCAGTAGCAACAGTTTCTGCGGTATGGACAGGGAAACTACGGATGACTTTCGCTATCATCCCACTCATGAGCGTAGCGATCGAGCAGCCGTACCACTACCGCCGCCACCCGTTGGTGGAGCCGGACTGGACCCGCCTGCCCGGGTGGCGAGATGTGACGACCGCCCAGTGGGAGGACGTCCAGTGGCAGCGGTCCCACTGCGTGAAGAACATCCGTCAGCTGCGCGAGGTCATGGGCGACCTGCTCACCGACGAGTTCTATGCCGATCTCGACAAGGACCAGGCCGAGCGCGCGACGATGTCGATCCTCGTCCCCCCGCAGATGCTCAACACCATGGTCCCGGCCACCGGTGACGCCGGTATGCCGAGCGCGGGGGCGGCATACACCGCGGCCTTCTCCGCCGACCCGGTGCGGCGCTACATGCTCCCGGTGTTCTCCGACCGGCGCAGCGACTGGCCCTCGCACCCGAAGTCCTCCCGCGACTCGCTCCACGAGCAGGACATGTGGGTGGCCGAGGGGCTGACCCACCGGTACCCGACCAAGGTGCTCGCCGAGCTGCTGCCGACCTGCCCGCAGTACTGCGGGCACTGCACTCGGATGGACCTCGTCGGGAACTCGACGCCCCAGGTCACCAAGCTCAAGCTCGCCGGGAAGCCTGCGGACCGGTACGTCGCGATGATCGACTACCTGCGCGCCACCCCGACGGTGCGCGACGTCGTCGTCTCCGGTGGCGACGTGGCGAACATGCCGTGGAAGAACCTCGAGGCCTTCATCGACCAGCTCCTCACCATCGACAACGTCCGCGACATCCGGCTCGCCACCAAGGCCCTCATGGGCCTGCCGCAGCACTGGCTCTCCCCCGAGGTTGTCGAGGGCGTCGGCCGGGTGGCTGCCACCGCGCGGGCCCGCGGCGTGCATCTCGCGATCCACACCCACGTCAACAACGCCCAGTCGGTCACCCCGCTGGTCGCCAAGGCGGCCCGGGCGATGATGGACGCGGGCATCTTCAACGTCCGTAACCAGGGCGTGCTGATGCGCGGGGTCAACGACACCCCTGAGCAGCTCCTCGACCTGTGCTTCGCCCTCCAGGACGAGGCCGCGATCACGCCGTACTACTTCTACATGTGCGACATGATCCCGTTCAGTGAGCACTGGCGGCTCTCGCTGGCCGAGGTTCAGCGCCTCCAGCACTCGATCATGGGCTACCTCCCCGGCTTCGCCACGCCCCGGATCGTCTGCGATGTCCCCTTCGTCGGGAAGCGCTGGGTCAACCAGAACGACGCCTACGACCGCGAGCTGGGCATCTCGTACTGGCGGAAGAACTACCGCACCTCGATCGAGGCCGCCGACGCCGACGCCCTCTCCCGCGAGTACGTCTACTACGACCCGATCTACACCCTCCCCGAGGCTGGGCAGCAGTGGTGGCGGTCCGCAGTCGACCAGGACGCGACCCACGCCGCGTCGATGGAGGCCGCGCTGGCCAGCCGGGCCGCCTCCGCAGCCGACCTGGTGTAGGTGAGCACGCGGCAGACGACCGCTGTATGCCGAGGGACGGTTCCGTCTCGACGCCCTCGACGGCGAGCTTCACCGCGGCGGGCGTCGCGTACTCTGCGCGCCGGTGAGCACGACCCGGACGCGCCCGTCGGGGTCGAGGCCGCGGATGCCCTGAGGCGCCCAGCTCGTGATGCTGCCGCATGCAACCCGCTCCGGCTGCCGGGCGTACCTGCGTTGTCAGCATGACCATGCAGACGCTCCCGCACAATGGAGACTGTCATGACCAGTCCGTCACTCCCCCCGAACCTTGTCCCCCTCAACCGTCGACGCGGCCTCATCGCAGGCGGGCTGACCGGCCTTGGGATCGCGGGGCTCGTGGCTGCGGCGCAGCTGGGGGCGGTCGCTGCGCCCGCTGCCGAAGGCCCCTCCTCGCAGCCCAGCCCGCGGGCCAGTAGCCTGAGCCCCCACCCCGCGCAGCTCTCACCCACGGCCACCCCCACGGCCACGCCCACGGCAACCCCCACGCCCACCCGACCAGGGGCGACTCCCACCACGGCATCGCCCACTGCGAGCCCCACGCCGTCTAGCGCACTGTCGCGCACGGAGCCCAGCGCTGCGACGCCACGGCAGAAGACCACACGGACACTCACACCCTCGTCCTCGCCGGCACCGGCGGGCTGGACCTACCCCACCGTGAGCTGGGACTCCGGCACCGTTCCTCTCGGCGAGACTATGGCCCTGGACCTCCCTACCGGCTGGACCGCCCGCGCCATCATCAGCGCCGCCAACACCACCACCCTCACCCCGGGAGAGCGCACCAACGCCATCTGCGTCCACGACCCCGCCAACACCGACGAGCTGGGACCTCGCTGCGACGTCCTCATCCAGTTCGGCCCCCACATCCAAGGCTACGGCGGCACCCCCTGGACCCCCGGCCAAACCGACGCCTGGTGGCACATCGGCCCCGACATGTACAGCTGCATCGTCAAGTCCCCGCCCAGCGCCACGCTGCCGCTCTTCCTCGTTGGCGTCCCCGGACCTGTCACCAAGGGAACCGGCACCATCGGCGCATGGCCGGCGACCACGTGGACCTACCCCGCAGGCTGCATCGACGAACCCGGAACCGCTCCCAAGGTCACCCTCACCCCCAAGGTCTGGTGGAACGCCACACACCAGATCTATGCCGACGCGGAACTCCCCTCCGACCGCACCACCACACTCCTCGCCACCATCCGCGCCACGGCGTGACGTCATCCGGGGCAACTGGTGGAGCAGACTGACTTCGAGGCGCTCTATGCGCGCGCCGCCCGTCGGCTCGTCGGTCAGGTCTACGCAGTCACCGGTAACCTCGCCGAAGCGGAGGACGTCGTCCAGGACGCCTTCGCGCAAGCCTGGGTGCACCGGGCGGAGCTGGACACCGCCCGGTCTCCGGAAGCGTGGGTGCGCACCGTCGCGATGCGTCGAGCCGTGAGCCGTTGGCGCCGTCAGCGCAACGCGCTGGTCGCCTGGTCTCGACGGCAGGATCGTGACTCCTACGAGACCCACGATCCGTTCGATCCCGCCCTGGTCAAGGCCCTGGCGGAGCTGCCCCCCGCTCAGCGCCTGGTGCTCGTCCTGCACCATGTCGCCGACCTCCCTGTCGCGACCATCGCCGCCGAGCTCGGGGTTCCGGAAGGAACAGTCAAGGCGCGCTTGTCCCGTGGTCGTTCCGCTCTCTCGGCACGGCTTGGCCTCTTGGTCAGCAAGGAGGAACATGTCTAGTCAGCCCCCCCATGAGGACGACCTCACCGTCCGTCTGCGCGCCCTCGCACGGGACGCGGCCGAACACTCCACCCTGCCCGGGCCGTGGGGCCCGGTGGACCGAAGCGAAGCCCACGCCCGGCGAATGCCTGGCCTGCTCATGGGTCTGGCGGCTGCGGCAGCGGTCGTGACCTTCCTCGTGCTTGCAGTCCACTACCGCCTACCGACCAGTGTGCAACAGGCCACTGCGGCCCCTCGGCCGGCAACCTCGACAGCCGCACCGTCGGTCGACCCCTCCCCATCCGTCTCGTCCTCGCCCACGACCTCGTCCACGCCGACGAGCTCGTCCTCCCCCACGATCTCGCCCTCGCGCTCAGTGTCGCCGTCGAGCGCACCCTCGTCCTCGCCGGCACCGGCGGGCTGGACCTACCCCACCGTGAGCTGGGACTCCGGCACCGTTCCTCTCGGCGAGACTATGGCCCTGGACCTCCCTACCGGCTGGACCGCCCGCGCCATCATCAGCGCCGCCAACACCACCACCCTCACCCCGGGAGAGCGCACCAACGCCATCTGCGTCCACGACCCCGCCAACACCGACGAGCTGGGACCTCGCTGCGACGTCCTCATCCAGTTCGGCCCCCACATCCAAGGCTACGGCGGCACCCCCTGGACCCCCGGCCAAACCGACGCCTGGTGGCACATCGGCCCCGACATGTACAGCTGCATCGTCAAGTCCCCGCCCAGCGCCACGCTGCCGCTCTTCCTCGTTGGCGTCCCCGGACCTGTCACCAAGGGAACCGGCACCATCGGCGCATGGCCGGCGACCACGTGGACCTACCCCGCAGGCTGCATCGACGAACCCGGAACCGCTCCCAAGGTCACCCTCACCCCCAAGGTCTGGTGGAACGCCACACACCAGATCTATGCCGACGCGGAACTCCCCTCCGACCGCACCACCACACTCCTCGCCACCATCCGCGCCACGAGGTGAGGCTCACTTACTCCCAGGGAGTGGAGAGGACGACGGTGGTTCGCGTCGTCACACTGGCCGCCCCACGGACCCGGGCGATGAGATCCTCGAGCTCGGCCGGGGTCGCGACCCGGACCTTGAGGACGTAGCTCATGTCCCCGGCGACCGAGTGGCACTCCTCGATCTGAGGGATCTCGCGCAGCCGCTCCGGGATGTCATCGGGTGCGCCGACGTCGATGGGCTGGCAGGACATGAAGGCCGTGAGCGTCGGGCCGATCGCAGCGTGGTCCACCCGGGCGACATACCCCTTGATGATGCCGCGCTGTTCGAGGCGCCGGACCCGCTGGTGCACCGCGGAGGTCGACATACCGAGGGCTTTGCCGAGGTCGGTGTAGCTCATTCGGCCGTCCCGGGACAGCAGCTCCACGATCCGGCGGTCAAGATCCTCCACGGGGGCAGCCTACTGGCCGCAAGGTTTGCGGCACCGAACGTCCCGCGGAGCGGACAGCCCGATCGTCGGCGGTTCCCCTCTTAGCGCCCGCCGCCTCCCGCGTCGCCGGCCATGTGGCGGCATCCGCACCGAAAGATGGGAAATGGCCGGTATGCCGGTGGATCTGGGGCGGCATACCAGCCATTTGCCATCTCTCGATGACGAGCGAGGAGCCGAACCCGAGACCCAGACCCACACCAGCCGCACCCTCCGCAACCACGACGGGGCGGGCCGGAGCGAAGAACCGATGACGTACAGTCAGCGCATGTCCACCGGCCCTGGAACGCTGCTGCTCCTGGACTCGGCGAGCCTGTACTTCCGGGCGTTCTACGGCGTCCCCGACGAGCGGGCCGACCCGCAGGACCCGCCGACGAACGCGGTGCGCGGCTTCCTCGACATGATCGCCACCCTCGTGGAGCGCTACCGGCCGAGCCATGTCGTGGCGTGCTGGGACGACGACTGGCGGCCAGCCTGGCGGGTCGCGGCGATCCCGACGTACAAGACCCATCGCGTCGCTGTGGTCGACGGCGGGACCGCAGTCGAGGATGCGCCCGCAGACCTCAACACCCAAGTGCCCATCATCATCGAGGCGCTCGCTGCCCTGGGCATCCCCCGGTGGGGCGCCGCGCACTACGAGGCCGACGACGTCATCGGCACCCTCGTCGCGCGGGCGCACGGCACCCAGCCGGTCGACGTCGTCACCGGCGACCGCGACCTCTTCCAGCTCGTCGACGATGCCGCCCGGATCCGCGTCCTCTACACCGCGCGCGGCGGGGTCCGCGACCCGGACCTCGTCGACCAGGCCTTCCTCTCCGCCAAGTACGGCGTCCCCACCGGCGCGGCGTATGCCGACCTCGCGGTCCTGCGCGGCGACTCCAGCGACGGGCTCCCAGGGGTGCGCGGGATCGGTGAGAAGACCGGTGCGGCCCTGCTGCAGCGCTACGGCACGCTCAGCGGGCTCATCGCAGCGGTCGACGGCGGCGACCCGGCGATCAAGGGAGCCCAGCGCACCCGGCTGGAGGAGGGCCGCGGCTATCTCGAAGTCGCCCCGGCCGTCGTGCGCGTGGCCGCCGACGTCCCGCTCCCGCCCGACGTGCCGCCACTCCCCCAGCACCCGGTCGACCCGAGCGCCCTGGACCGGCTCGCCCGGACCTACCGGATCACCGGCCCGGTCTCCCGGGTCACCGCCGCACTCGCGTCCCGCTAGTCGCCGCTCCCCCGGGAACCCGGGTGCACTTCGGCTCCGAGGGTCACGTCCATGACCCAGGTCGGTCGCCCGCCCTCCGACGGGGCCAAGGTCACGTCGAAGTCCGCTTCCAGAGCCTTCGCGACTGCGGGCACGGTCCGCGGCGCCGACGGTATGCCGCACAGCGCCCGAGCGACCAGGCCCCTGGTGTGCTTGGCCCCGTGGCTGGCGCCGGGCACCCGAACGTGGACCCACCGGTGCGCCAGGTCAGCAGGCGCCGGAGCCGCTGCGACATACGGCGCCGACCTCATGTCGACGACGACCCCGCTGCCCGCGGCCGCCACCAAGGCAGGCACGAGCAGCGGCCGCCAGAAGGGCGCGAGGCGCCCCAGCTGAGGCAGGGAGGCCCCCATCGCCAACCGGTACGGCGCGACCTTGTCGGTCAGACGCAGCGCCCCGTAGAGCGCCGAGATGACCACGACCCGGCGCCGGGCTCGAGCCTGCGACACCGGGTCCAGCCCGGCGAGGTCGAGGGCGTCGTAGAGGACCCCGCTGTACAGCTCCCCCACGGGCACGGCCGGCGCGGACCCAAGGACGAGGTTGGCGGCGATGTCGTCGAGCAGCCCTGCGCTTACCCCGAGTACCTTGGGTGCGCTCGGCCAGCCGGACACCTCCGCGAGGGCAGCGCCGACCGCGGCGCGGGCCCCCGACAACGACGGGAAGCTCAGCCCGTCGAGGTCCATGGGCTTGCCTCGGCGCCGAGCGGTCTTGCCCTCAGAGGGCGGCAGAACGATGATCACCACTGCTCCGTGCGTCGGGTCGAGGAAGACGCCCCTAGGAAAGCGGGCTGGCTACGCTGAGGCCATGCCGCCATACTCTCCCACCGCCGCGGACCGGGCCCAACGGCGCGCCTTCGCCGCCCTGCTGGCCCTGCCCCAGGCGACGAAGCGGCGGGTGGCCGGTCGGCCGCTGGTCATCGACGACGGCGCCCTCGATGTCGACATCCAGGTCGGCCTGAAGATCCTCTCGCGCACTGCGGGCCCCGAGCTCGAGGAACGGACGGTGGCCTCGGCGCGGGCGGTCATCGAGCAGGAGTCGTGGCTCTTCGCGGGGCGACCGAGCCGGGTCGGGGAGGTTCGCGACCTCACCGTGCCGACCCGTGGTGGTGGGGTCCCTGCCCGGCTCTACCGGCCCGCCGGCGTCCCCGCGGGCAAACTGCCCTTGCTCATCTGGTTCCATGGCGGCGGCTGGGTGGTCGGCAGCATCGACAGCCACGACCACGTCGCTCGGGCCTTCTGCGCTCGGGCCGAGGTGGCCGTCCTCAACGTCGGCTACCGCCTCGCCCCCGAGCACCCCTTCCCCGCCGGCGTCGAGGACGCGATCGACTCCTTCCGGTGGTCGCATGCGGCTGCGGCCGAGCTCGGCGTGGACCCGACCCGGATCGCTGTGGCCGGGGACAGTGCGGGCAGCAATCTCGCCGCCGTGGTGTCCTGGGTGACCACCCGCGACGGCGGGCCGGCGCCGGCATACCAGCTGCTCTTCGCCCCGGCGACCGATGTCGCCCACCTCGACACGACGTCCTACGGCCTGTTCCACAGCGGCTACTTCCTCACCCGAACGAATATCGACTGGTACATCAGGCACTATCTCGGCAACACCGGCGACCCGTCCGACCCGCTGGTGTCACCACTGCTCGCGGAGGACCTCAGTGGGCTGCCGCCGACATATGTCGCCGTCGCCGGCTTCGACGTGCTCCGCGACGAAGGCGAGGCGTATGCCGCCCGGCTGGCCGCCGCTGGCGTGCCGGTCTCGCTGCGACGGCACCGGGACGCCGTCCACCCGTTCATCAACATCCTCGTCACCGACCTCGGGCAACGGGCCCTGCACGAAGCCGTCGGCGCGCTCCGGGTCGGGCTGCGGATCAGCTCGCCAGCGCCGGCAGCCGACCCCAGGACACGGCGCTAGGCAGGCACCGGGCCGCCCGACACGTCCGCAGGCGCGGTATCAGTCGATCCGGTCGGCCGCGACCACGCCCCGCAGGATCGCGTCGATCGCCTTCCGGGCGGTCCGGCTCACCGCGTCGTCGCCGCCGACATCGGCCACCTGGCCGAGCAGGTCGACCACCTGCTTGCACCGCCGGACGAAGTCACCCGCGGCGATATCCGAACCGCGCAGGACGTCCTCCAGCCGGCGACCGGAGGCCCAGCGGTGGACCATCCAGGCCATCCCCGCGGCCGGGGCCGGGGTCATCGGGAGCAGCGCCTGCTCCTCCGCGGCGGCCAGCGCGGTCCACAGCTGGGTCATCTCGGTCAGGGCGCGCTCGACCCACTCGTTCGGCATCCGCGGGGCCTGGTCCTCCTCGTCGCGGCGCGGCTCGTGGACGAGCATCGACACGGCGGCGGCCAGGCTCGCCGGGTCCAGACCCCTCCAGGTGCGCTGACGCAAGCACTCGGCGGTGAGCAGGTCGCGCTCGGTGTAGAGCCGCTGCAGCCGGGCCCCGTCGGCGGTGACGCTCTCCCCGCCCGGCGCGAGATAGCCCCGGGCCACGAGGAGCTCGCAGATCCGGTCGAAGGTCGTCGCCACCGAGTTGGTCCGGCCCTCGATGCTGCGGCGTAGGCCGGCGTTCTCGCGCTCCAAACGCCACCAGCGCTCGGCCCACCGGGCGTGGTGCTCGCGGTCTGGGCAGCCATGGCACGGGTGCGCCCGCATCCGTCGACGCAGCTCGGTGATCTGCTCCTCGAGATGGGCGGGCATCCGCCGGGCGCCCCCTCGCCCGTCCGACGGCGGCAGGTGCGGGACGGCGGAGCGCATAGCCGCGGCGATATCCCGCCGGGAGTGCGGGTTGCGGGCCAGAAAGCCCTTGGGCAGTTTGATCCGGGTGATCGGCTCGATCGGGTCGGGCACGTCGACCGTAGTGAGCCGGCG
>WBZP01007177.1_pt1 | contig 10803 bp, 9 predicted proteins | sample 5204301 | NCBI WGS metagenome assembly WBZP01 (sample SAMN12412401, study PRJNA552823) | activated sludge metagenome | isolation source: activated sludge from nitrification reactor of wastewater treatment plant... | place: USA: Pennsylvania | collected 2017
AATAAAACAACGAAAAGCCATTGGCATGGATAAACGGTGAAACCTCATCGAGATTGGTGTTAATTCCCGGACCCAGGTTTATGGCTTTCATCCAATGCCCGTTTTCATCCTGCTGGCTCATCCAGATATCCTTTTTGCCCTGACCAAAAGGCCTTTCCGACGAAAAAAACAATTTGGAGCCATCGGAAGACAAACTCGGCTGTGAATCCCAGAATTTTGAATTTACGTTTTCACCCAGGTTTTTAGGCGTTGACCATTGGTCTCCTTCTCTTTTGGTAATGAATAAATCACAGCTTCCAAATCCTTCACGTCCTTCGCAGGAAGTAAAAACCATGATTTTGCCATCAGCCGAAATACTGCAAGTACCTTCATTGAATGGCGTATTTATTTCGGTAGCTATACTTTTTGGAGCAGTCCAGGTTTCATTTTTTTTGACTGAAAAATAAATATTTTCGTCTTCCTCATTGCTGCGGGCAGTGAAAATAATAGTTTGATTGTCGGCAGTTAATACCGGAAAATATTGCTTGTCTTTAAAGTTAATAATAGGTTCGAGAGGTTCGGGTTTAATATTGAGCGGATGGGCAATGGCCTCGAGGCCAAATTCGACCGATTTGAGCTGTTTGAGTAATTGCTGATAAATGATTGAATTTTTGTTGGTGTTTTGCAGAGAAACTGTCAGGTATTTTTTGGCATCCTCAAATTCATGTTTTTCCAATGCCCTTGAACCCAGATACGTGTAAGCTTGTACAAAATTTACTTTGGCTGTGTCTTTGGCAATGGTATTTTTATAGAAAAAAGTAGCTTTTGGCTGATTTTTGTAAGATTCATAAATCTGACCCATCCTGAAATGGGCTTCCTGAAGACTGGAATCTTTCTCAAAGTATTTGTTGAAATTGTTTACAGCCGACTCATAGTTCCGCTCCATGAAATCCTTTTTTCCTTTTTCGAAAAATTGCAGGGCTTTTTTGTCCTGAGCAAAAATTTGGTTGGAAAATAAGAAAAACAAAAACAGTAAACGATTGAGAAACTTCATCACAAAGTGGTATTTGTTGGTATTTGATAAAACAAAAACTAATCCAGATTATTTTAAGTCGATATCAAACTTAAAACGATAGAAAATTGTCTTTATTTTTGGGTTTTCATTAGCAAAAATAATCAGATGATCGAATTTTACTCTTTTTTTAAAGCTTTTCATATAATTGGATTTGTAAGTTGGTTTGCAGGGTTGTTCTATCTGGTGCGTATGTTTGTATATCATGCCGAAGCAGAAGATAAGCCGGCAAGCATCAGAGAAGACTGGAAAAAACAATTTACGCTCATGCAATGGAGGGTTTATAAGATCATTACCACTCCTGCAATGGTGATTACCTGGTTGTTTGGTACCTTAATGTTGGTGAGCGTTCCCAGTCTTTTCGAACAGAGCTGGATATGGGTTAAGCTGGTGATGTTAATTTTACTCACTGTCTATCATTTTTATTGTAAGCAAGTTATAAAGAAACTGGAATCGGGCGATACCAGTAAATCCTCATTTTATTTCAGACTTCTTAATGAGGTTCCGACTTTGTTTTTGGTGGCCATTGTGATTTTGGCTGTTGTTAAAGACGTACTCAATTTTCTGGGTTTATTTTTAGGGGTGATGGCATTTGGGGTGATTCTTTTCTATGCAGCAAAGATGTATAAAAATAGCCGCGAAAAGAATAGTAATCTTTAAACCGTAGATTTCGAAAAAATTAAGCCAGACCTTTCTTTAAATAACTAATATGAGTTTTAAAAATACATTAATATTATTTTTGTTTACCTTTTTCCAGGCAAAAGCACAGCTTTCCACCACTAATTTACCCATATTTATCATTGATACCGAAGGAAAAGCCATTGTAGATGAGCCCAAAACCAATGTTAAACTCAAAGTGGTTGATAATGGTGAAGGGAAAGTCAACAGTCTAACAGACAAGGTATTTCATTATGATTCTTACGCCGGGTTTGAATACCGCGGTTCCAGTTCACAATCTTTCCCTAAAAAACCATATGGCTTTGAACTTAGAAATGAAAAGGGGGAAAATAATCCCATAGCTCTTTGTGGTCTTCCAAAAGAATCAGACTGGATTCTGTTTGCATCTTATAATGAAAAAAGTCTGATGCACAACGTGTTAAGTATGAGTATTTCCCGGCAATTTGGGATGTATGCCAGTCGCACAAGATATGTGGAAGTAGTGATTAACGGGTCATATCAGGGCGTGTATGTTTTGATGGAGAAAGTCAAGGTTGATAATGACCGGGTTGACATTGCCAACCTTAAAGAAACAGACTTAAGCGGAGATGAACTCACAGGAGGATATATAATCAAAATCGACAAATCGACAGGGAACAATTTGGGGAGTTTTGTTTCCAATTATTCCAATAAATACGGCAAAAAGGCTGAGTATTTTTATCATTTACCCAAAACCATCAACAGCACTCAGAAAAGTTACATCATGGGCGTAGTTCGGAAGTTTGAGGAGGCTGTATATGGACCTAACTACAAAGATCCCGAGCAAGGTTATCAGAAATATATTGACATGAGTTCGTTTGTTAAAATGTTTATCGTCAATGAAGTATCCAGAAATATTGATGGCTACAGAATAAGCTCCTATTTCTATAAAGATAAAGACTCTAAAAACCCCAAACTGGTAGCCGGGCCACCCTGGGACTATGACATCAGCTATGGAAATGCCGACTATTGTCTGGGAAACCGATATGATTTGTGGGCCTATGGCTTTAATGATATTTGTTCCGGTGATTTCTGGCAGGTTCCGGGTTTCTGGGACCGCATGATGAACGACCCCTATTTTATCGCGGAGCTCAGAACGCAATATTTTGAGGCAAGAAAATCCGGTGGCATTTTGCATGAAGATCATCTGATGGCAGAAATCGATGGATTTGCAAAAGAGCTCAACGAAGCACAAGCAAGGAATTTTCAGAAATGGAATATTCTCGGTCAGTATGTATGGCCCAATCCTCAGCCTGTACAAACCACCTGGCTGGGAGAAGTAAATGAACTCAAAACCTGGCTTAGAAACCGTCTGAGATGGCTTGATCAAAATATGCCGAAAGAATTTGTAACTTTAAGTACTGAACCATCCGTAGAGTCAATATCTTTTAAAGTAACTCCCAATCCTTTTTTAGAGAAACTTCATATTTTAATAGATTCTGATGAAAATCAGGAGGTTAGAGTTAATTTGACTACAGCCGACGGAAGGCATATTAAGGAAAGAAAGGTGATGTTGGCCAAAGGTAAAAATGAGATTGAATTTGAGCATATTTCGGAGGTAGGAAATGTATTCCTGGTTGAGGTGCTATCCAATTTGGGTATAAGAAAGATACAGAAAGCCGTAAAAGTCAACTGATTTACTTTAAGGTCTTAATCAATAAAAAAGCCCAATAATCAATCAAAAACCGAATCAATCGTCAATAGAATCAATCGTAAATCGTAAATCGAATCAATCGTCAATCGAATCAATCGTCAATTGAATCAATCGTAAATCGAATCAATCGTAAATCGAATCAATCATCAATCGTAAATCGCAAATCGAATCAATCGTCAATCGAATCAATCCTCAATCAAATCGCTTCTCTGACCATCAACTTATGCTCAATACCATCTTCAATATAATCCTGGTCTATTGATTTAAATCCAAAAGATTCATAAAACCGTTCCAGATATGCCTGTGCACCTATTTTTATGGGTTTGTTACCAAACAATTCCTGAATTTTATTAACTGAATACCCAAATATTATCCTGCCGTAACCTTCTTTTCTTACAGCAGGGGCAGCTACCACCCTTCCTATTGATAAAAATCCCTCGTAGTAGTCGTTTTCATCAAAAAGTCTGGTATAAGCCACTATTTGACCATCAGATTTTTTGGCCATACAATGCCAGGCTTTCTGATCTTTGAAATCCAAATCAGAAAAAACGCAGTTTTGCTCCACAATAAAAACTTCCTGCCGTAGCCACATGATTCTGTACAGCTCATCAGTACTTAATTCTTCGAAAGGTTTACATTCCAGATTTAGCATATTATTTTTGCCCAAATTTTAAATTTATGCTGGTCGATTTTCATACTCATCAAACGACACCCGATGCTAAAGTAAGAAAACTTAGCAATATTTCTCTCAGTCGAAAGATAATTGAGGCTATCGATCAATTTGAATTTAAACCTGAACTTATCTATTCGGCGGGGATTCATCCCTGGGATATTGAGCCGGAATTTCTCCACGAATCTTATGATTGGTTGGAGATTTTCCTGAAAAATCCTCAGGTTAAAGTATTGGGCGAGTGTGGTTTAGATAAAATAAATGGTCCTGATTTTAAAATTCAGGAAGAAGTTTTTGTTAAACAAATTAGATTGGCCGAGCATTTTAAAAAACCTTTGGTGATCCATTGTGTCAGGAGCTTTAATGAACTTTTGGCCATTAAAAAACTCATTAAGCCAAAGGTGCCTATGGTAATTCATGGCTTTAACAAAAATGCTGAAACTGCAACAATGATGATTGAAAAAGGTTTTTTGCTTTCATTTGGCTATGACCTTATCATGAATGATAAACTACAGCAAGTTTTTGCAGGGTTATCGCCGGACAAGGTTTTATTCGAAACCGACAATATGCCTGATTTGAAAGTTTATGATGTTTATAAAAAAGCAGCCGAAATAAAAAAAATACCTGTTGAGCAACTTACTGAAATTATTTACCAGAATTATCTCGAATTATTTATATGAAAGATCTCGCCTGGCTCTCGCGTAGTGAGCTATTGATTGGAAAACAAAACATAGAAAAACTACAAAATTCACATGTGCTTATTGTTGGTTTGGGTGGAGTGGGCTCTTTCGCTGCTGAGTTTATCTGTAGGGCAGGAGTGGGCGAAATGACGATCGTTGACGGTGATGTGGTTGATCCCACTAATCGTAATCGTCAGCTACCGGCTTTGTTTACCACCCATGGTGTGCCCAAAGCCCAATGGATGGGGGAGAGACTGCTGGCAATCAATCCGGAATTGAAACTGCATGTGATTCAGGATTTTCTTACGCCTGAAAAATGTGATGAATTGCTTCAAAACCACTTTGATTATGTGATGGATTGTATCGATAGTATAACCCCCAAGCTCACTTTACTTAGTGTAGCTGCCAGGACCAACCAACGCATCGTAAGTAGCATGGGAGCGGGTGGAAAAACCGACCCAACAAAGATCAGAGTGGCCGACTTGTACGACACCATGGTTTGTAAACTGGCATTTTATATCAGAAAAAGACTTAAAAAGCTATCGGTAGGAGCAGGAATCAAAGCGGTTTTTTCGACCGAAGAAATGGATAAAAATTCCCTGATCCTAACGGATGGAAGTAATTTCAAGCATTCAGCCTACGGAACAATTTCCTACCTTCCTGCTGCATTTGGAGGAGTAGCGGCATCAGTAGTGATTCGTGATCTGATCGGCATAAAGATAGCCACCGAAAAAAGGCCTAAAAATCTCAGAAAAAGCAGAATAGCCAAACCCGGGAAATGATTCTAGGTTTACGGACTCAGCCTTTCTCTTTTCCAGATATTTCCCTCGAGCGTATATAGCAGGCGGTCATGCAATCTGTTAGGTCTTCCCTGCCAAAATTCTATGCTTTCAGGTCGTAGCAGGTAGCCTCCCCAATACTCAGGTTTGGGAACGACGGTTTCATTTTTGAATTTTTCCTGAAAATAAGCCAGTTTTTCGTCAAGGATCTCCCGCCCTGCAATCACCTCACTTTGATTGCTTACCCAGGCACCAATCTGGCTTTCTCTTGGTCGCGACCAGAAGTATTCCTGTGACTCTTCAAGCGAAATTTTTTCAAATTTTCCCTCAATCCTTACCTGTCTTTCCAGTTGATCCCAGAAAAAAGTCATATTGCCAAAAGCATTTTCGGCCAATTCGTGCCCCTTGTGGCTACTATAATTGGTGAAAAATACAAAGCCACGGGCATCAAATCCTTTTAATAATATTACTCTGGATTTAGGCTTATTTCCGCTAATAGTGGACAAAACCATGGCATTAGGCTCTAAAATGCCTGATTTAAGGGCATTGTCAAACCACTCTGAAAACTGGCTCATCGGATCAAGGCTTGCAAGTGCTTCGGTGAGTGCATGTTTGGTGTAATTTTGACGAAGTTTCGAAATATCTGTATCTCCCATAATTATCAACCTTTGTTATTATTATTACGTATTATTATTAAATTTGCATCACAAATAGCATCAAAAATTTTAATGATCGAACCTAGTTTAGAACCAGCCAGCAACATTGATGAAAATACAAACATCAATGCCGAAAACCAAATTTCGGAAACTCCGGAAACTATTGTTTCTGTCGAGGAAGAAATTTCACAAGAGTCAACTACTGAAATAACCGAGTCTGAGCCTCAAAGGTCAGAAATTATTTCGGAGGAAAAAATGACTGATATCACCGCAGATGCCACACCTGTAGAAAATATGGCTGAGCCTATAGGCGAACCAGATTCTGATTTGGTCGGGGAAACCTCAGATAATCAGGAAGATTTGGAAGAAATCGAAGAGATTTCGAATGTATCTCATTTTGATGATGATTTTAGTAATTATTCCAAAAAAGATTTTGTTGACCTGGCTGACAAAATGCTGCACGCCATGCAGTCACGCAATATTAGTGTAGCCGATGTTAAAAATATTGACAATGTTTTGAAGATTGTACGGGCTGCTTTTGATGACCTGCAGGCTCAGGAAAAAGCTGAAGCCCGAAAACTATATATTGCCGAAAATGGAAATCAGGAAGGATTTGATTTCAGAAATGACAATTACGCTATTCGTTTTGAAGGTATTTTGATTCAAATCCGCGATCAAAGACAGTCTTATTTCCAAAGACTTGAAAGAGAAAGGGAAGATTATTTTGAAGTAAAAACCCGTTTGCTGCAACAACTCAGAGAAATTGTTGATACGGAGGAAAAAGGAGAATCAAAAAACAATTGGGACGCTTTCAAAAAATTGCAGACTGAATGGAAAAATGCTGGAAACGTTAATTCTCCTCATAATGGCTCCCTCTGGTCGGCGTATAACGCACTTGTAGACAGGTATTTTGATATCAGAAGCATCCAAAATGAGCTAAAAGACCTTGATCGAAAGAAAAATATTATAGCTAAGGAGGGTCTGGTTATAAAAATTGAAGCCATAGCTGAAGAATTGAAAGATTCGCCTTTGACTAATGTAGTTTTAAAGAAAGCCAATGATCTTTTGGCTGAATATAAGCACATTGGGCCGGGAATAAGAGAGGAACAGGATGCTCTTTGGGCCAGACTAAAAGCAGCTTTTGATGTAATTTATGAGAAAAAAAGAGAGCTAAGCAAAGAAAACCAAACGCTCCTGGAAGATACCTACAAAGCAAAAGCTCAAATACTGGAAAACCTGAAGGCTTATTTGACTTTCCAAAGTGACAGCATCAATGAGTGGAACGCCAAATCGAAAGAGGTGATCGAGATTCAGGAGCAATGGAATGCCATAAAAGGTGCCATGCCGCGTGAAAAAGGTAAAGACGTAAGCAAAGATTTCTGGCATTCACTCAAGCAGTTTTTCAAAAACAAAAGTGAGTTTTTTGCCAAGCTGGAAGCCAAAAGAGAGGCCAATTATAAAGCGAAAGAAGAACTTTGTATAGCTGCAGAAGAGATTCTTGCAACTGGAGATCATTCCGCTCCAAATACCAACAAGATTATTGATCTTCAGAAAAAATGGAAGACTATTGGTCATGTGCCTGAAAAATACAAAGACACCCTTTACAATAGATTTAAAGCTACCTGTGATCAGTATTTTGATCTCAAACGCAACGAGTCCAAAGCACAGGATTCGGAATATGATGCTAATTTGGCCGCTAAAATTGCCATATGTGAAGAAGTGGAAAGAGCAACCTTAGAGGGCAACTCTGAGCTTTCGAAACTCTCTGAATACAAGAAGAAATTTGCTGCGATAGGATTTGTTCCCCGTAAAAATATGCAGGAGATTCAGGCCAGGTTCATAAAAGCTATTAATGACTATGTGAAGGCCTCTTCTAACATTGATAAATCAGAGAAAGACAAACTGATGCTTCAAAATGAAGCTGAAATTGTACTCAAATCGGGTGGAAACTCTAAAAACCTGGAAAAACAGGAAGGAGAGATTCGAAGAAAAATCAAAACCCTGGAGGAAGAAATCACCCTCACAAAAAACAACATTGAGTTTTTTGGGTATTCTAAAAACGCAGAAAAACTTAAAGAAGAGTATATGAAAAAGGTGAGAAAAGCCGAGTTAGAGCTTAAAGACCTTCAGGATAAATTGAAGCTGATTACAGCTACGATTTGATTTCTGTGATTTTCAGACACTTATAAAAAAGTTTAGAAAATTTTAAAAAATGATTTGCGTGGTGCGAAATTTGGTCTTAATTTTGCACCACAATTAAGGAACGCCTCCTTAGCTCAGCTGGTAGAGCAACTGATTTGTAATCAGTAGGTCATTGGTTCGATCCCGATAGGGGGCTCTTGAAAATCAAGGGGTTATGTTGAAAAACATGACCCCTTATTTTTTTGATACATACAAAATACATACAAATTCTACTATTAATTCCTTATTAATACTTATTTGATACTTTATCTATACTTAGGCTATACCTCTGATATATTTCTAATAAAGATTAGGAAATTTAGGATTCTTAGGAAATCTAGGACGCTAAAATGCATAGTGATGCAGGAAAGTGCAATCGAATCATAGAATGGATATCGGTGCTAAATAGGGGTATATATTCGTGCCAAACTAAAATAAATAATATTATGGCACGTCAAAAAGGCTTGATTAAATTAGATGGTACTATCGGAGGTATTACCTTCTACAAATCGAAAGATGGCTACCTTGCCCGTGAAAAGGGCGGAGTAAGCAGCGATAGAATCGCGAACGATCCAAATTTTCAAAGAACCCGAGAAAACGGTGAAGAATTTGGCAGAGCCGGGAAAGCCGGTAGATTGTTGAGGACTGCATTACACAATGTTTTGAAAAGTTCGGCTGACGGAAGAATGGTCGGCAGGTTAACTGCTGAGATGGTGAAGGTAATTCAGGCGGATGAAACCAACCCAAGAGGCCTGAGAAATGTGATCGACGGTGAAGCGGAGCTTTTGATTGGTTTTGATTTTAACATCAAAGGAAAGCTTAGAAACACGCTTTACGCTCCTTATACTCAAAACCTCAGCCGTACAACCGGAGTTTTGGAGGTGACAATTCCTGCGTTTGTTCCTGCAAATATGATTGCTGCTCCCTATGGTGCGACTCATTTCAAAATTGAATCAGCCGGGGCTGAGGTAGATTTCGAAAATGAGGTTTTTGTAACCGAAACCAGGGAAACTTCAATCATTGCTCTGGATGGTACTGCAACGGCTCCAATTACGCTAAGTAATGCAGTAACCCCAAACAGTGTACATCCATTGTTTTTGGTACTTGGAATTGAGTTTTTCCAGGAAGTGAATGGGGAGATGTATTCTTTGAAAAATGGCTTGTTTAACGCACTGACTTTGATTGGTGTCAATGGAAGCCAAGTAGTTTTATCAGGAGGATAAGATCAGACTTCTTGAAAATTTTAAGCCCTGCCTTTGGTTGGGCTTTTTTTATGCCCAATCCTAAAGTCTGTCACTTTCAGCGATATTTTGCTTGAAAATTTTAGAGTTATTTTGCCTATAAAAAGTCACCAATAACTAAGCAATTTCTTGCAGCTTCAACTAATTCTTTATTGATACTTTGAAGATTATTTATTTTCATGATTCTTTCTATTTGGTCGAATATTCTATAAATAAGCCTAAAGTTTCCATGAGTTATCTTAATAATCTCATTCATTGCTTCAACATCTAAATATACATTTGCTTTAAATTGATGTCCAAGTTTTTTCCATTTTTGTTCAAATAAAAACATCATTTCATCCTTTGTAATAGACTTGAACTCATGAAGAAAACCAATACGAGAGTAAAGTTGTGCATATCTTGATAACCTTTTTTCTATTCCAGGCATTCCCATCAAAATTAACCCAAACTGATATTCATCAAATAAAGCCCGAAGTTCTTCTAAGGCATTATAATTCAACCTATCTGCTTCATCTACAATTAATAATGGACATTGTTTAGGAGCTTCCATTACTAACACCCTCAAATCTCTTTCATCTTTAATACGTAGAGCGGCATTACCATAATTTAACGTTTTACTATAAACAATATGTTTGATTATTTTAGGGGTGTTACAAACAGGGACAGTCATAAAGACGCCGTTGCATTTATGAAAATTATTTTTGACCTTTTGTGGAAGTGGCACATTAAAATCAATATTGTATTCATAATAGTCAAATACTTCAGGGTGTGTAAATTCATGGGCAGAAAAAGTTTTACCAACCCCAGGATTGCCATAACAAATACCAATATATTTATACTCCATACAACTTTGAGCAAATTCTACGAACCTTTTATATTCTTTAGTTTGAATAAATGGTTTGGTTGAGTAAATATCATTCATTATTATATATTTTTAGGCTTGATAGCTTTTTTGATGACTTTGATGTTTTTTTTTCATGAATAGTTGTAGGAGTCTGGTTGGTTAAATGTCTTAGTAACATCTTGGCATCTTTAATTTTATCATCTAATTGCTTTTTAAATGTTTTACGAGCCGAAAGTAACTCTCTCATACTTACAGTCAAATCAGCAATATCTTGACAAATAGCTTTGCATAAAAAGTTGCCATCGGAGAAGTACACTTTATCCAGAACCGTTGGCATTATATCCGCCAGGT
>WBZP01007181.1_pt1 | contig 10802 bp, 10 predicted proteins | sample 5204301 | NCBI WGS metagenome assembly WBZP01 (sample SAMN12412401, study PRJNA552823) | activated sludge metagenome | isolation source: activated sludge from nitrification reactor of wastewater treatment plant... | place: USA: Pennsylvania | collected 2017
CGGCCCGCAACCTACCGCCCGTTCTCGTTGTCACCGTCGCAGCGGTTCCCAACCTGTTGCGGCCCCTGACCCACGACTTCACGACCGGGCTCGCCTCACCCTGGACCGCCGACACCCCTTAGTGGAGTACGTCAACCGGCTTTGCTCGGGTCGTTGTCCTGGCGCAACGGTCCGTCGACATGCAGGCTGGTGGACATGACTCTTTTCCGCCGCGCTGTGCCCGTGGCCGCGGCCTCTTGTCTGCTGGTCGTCACGTCGATCGTGGGCTCACAACCTGCTCGGGCAGCTGCCCAGGTCGATGGCACCTTCGCCGTGACAAGCGTGGGTACCAACAACCAGATCACGACGGGACCCGATGGCAACATGTGGGCCACGCTGGACGATGCGACCAAGAATGTCGCCCGCATAGCGCCCGATGGCACCGTGACCGAGTACGACCTGACCGGCGTCACCCTTCCGGTGGGCATCGCGGCGGGAGCCGACGGCAACCTGTGGGTGACCTTCACCGGTGGCGTCGCCAGATTCGCACCCTCCAACCCGACCGCGACCGCAACATTCGTGATCGCAGAGATCTCCGACCCACGAATCATGACCGCAGGTCCGGACAACAATCTGTGGACCGCCAGCGGCGACAAGGTGATCAAGATTCCTCCGGCGAATCCGGCCGGGTACACCGCATACGGGGCAACCGGCGTTCTTGGCGCCAGGGCAATCACCTCGGGCGGCGACGGCAAGTTGTGGGTGGCTGACTTCGGAGGTCAACAGGTGGTCGCGGTCGCCACCGATGGGACGGGCACGGCCTATCCCACGGGAGGTGGCCCACAGGGGGTCGCAGGAGGACCCGGTCAGCAGATCGGCTTCACCAACCAGGCCACCAACCCACACACGGTGGGCCGGATCACGCCCGGCTCGGCACCGCAGACAACGCCGGTGCCCGGCACGGACCCGTTCGGGATGACCCTGGGTGCCGACGGGGCCTATTGGGTGGCCAACTTCCTGAGTGACGATCTGACGCGATTGAGCAGCGACGGCACCGTCGGTTCAGTACCCGGGTTCCCGGCGAACTCGGGTCCCCGACAGTTGTCCGCCGGCCCTGGGGGAACCCTCTGGGTCACGCTGGACACCTCGAATCGGATCGCGCGCGTCACTGGCGTGAGCGCGCCCACACCAGTACCCACACCAACGCCGACGCCGTCTCCCACCCCCTCACCCACGACACCGGCCGGAGCTCCGCAGACCGCCATCACCAAGGGTCCGGGTGCCCGCGTGGTCGCCCACAAGGCCCAGCATTTCCGCAAGCGGGTCAGTTTCCGGTTCAGGTCGTCCGAACAGGGCTCGGTATTCCACTGCAAGTTGATCAAGAAGGGCCGCGTGGTTCCCGGCTGGAAGCCCTGCTCGTCACCGCGGTCCTTCACACTCCCGAAGGGTTCCTACACCTTCATGGTGCGAGCAGCGTTTCGCGGCAGCACCGATCCCACTCCTGCTCAACGCTCGGTCCGGGTGGTCCGACGCTGATCGTTCCGCGATGCTTGAGCACATGGACCCTGCCCGGCTGTCGCCCGAACCCGAGATCCTTCAACCGGTCGAACTGTGCGCAGCCCGCGGCAAGGTCAACCCCGCGGCCATCGGGTGGACCCGCCACCCGATGCACCGCGCGAACCTGTCCGGTTGGGGCCGGACCAAACGCTGGGAGTACTGGTGCGTGCAGGGGCCGGACCATGTGCTGGCTCTCACGGTCAGCAGCATCGACTACCTGGCGCTGCACACCGTGTGGTTCATGACCTACGACGGCGTCGAGATCGACCGCACCGCCATCGTGCCACTTGGCCGCGTCGCACTGCCGGATACCAGTGGCGGAGGCGAGGTGGGCGTGCGGGCACCGGGGCTGCAGATCCGGATCGAACCCGGCGAAGGGTCTGTGCGTTTGCGGGCGCTGACCGACCGGGTGTCCGCCGACGTCACCCTGTCCCGTCCACCGGACCACGAGAGCCTCGGCGTCGTGATCCCATGGTCGCAGCGGCGGTTTCAGTACACCGTGAAGGAGAACACCCTGCCGGCCCAGGGAACGGTCCGCGCCGACGGGCGTGAGTACCGGTTCGACGCCCATGATTCGTTCGGCGTTCTCGATCACGGGCGTGGCCGCTGGCCGTACCGCACCACGTGGAACTGGGGGTCCGGATCGGGCGTTACCGACGGCCGCACCCTGGGCCTGCAACTCGGCGGTAAGTGGACGGACGGCACCGGCATGACCGAGAACGCGCTCTGCGTGGACGGCCGCTTGCACAAGATCGGGGCCGACCTGGACTGGCAGTACGACACGTCCGACTGGCTGCGTCCCTGGCGGGTTCAGGACTTTGGCGACGCCCGGGTCGATCTGACGTTCACACCGAGATTCGAACGGCGTGCGCGCACGCAGGCTCTGGCGATCGCGACCGAGGTCCACCAGTGCTTCGGCGAATGGTCGGGGGTCGTGGTGACGGACGATGGGGCCGATGTCCAGGTCGAATCGGTCCGCGGCTTCGCGGAAGAGGCGCGGATGCGCTGGTGAGGTGTGTTGCTGTCCTGTCACGACCCCGGCGCACCGCACCATGGATTCATGTCACTTCCGACGGACATCTCCCGCTCCTTGACCCGCCGAGTTCTTGACGGAGACCTGCCCGATCCCGTCTACGCAGTGGTCGGACTCGTGGACGGCGTGTCACAGCAGACCCGCGACGCCATCTCGGCAGCCACCCGCACACCGGCCTCGCTCGCCGCGACGGCCCTGACGCGGTACTCGGCGCTCGTGGAACGAGGCCAGAGCCGCTCAGTCGAGATCGCCGCGGAACGGGCCGTCCGAGCCCGCGTTTCGCGCGTAGAAGACAGAGTCGCCCCTTCCGCCGCCCGGGCCACGGTGCGGTTGAACGAACGCCGCAGAAAGTGGGCCCAATCCCGAACCGCGGAACGGGCCGCTACCACTCGCGCTCGGGCCAAGGCCGCCGCTGACCGGTTCAGCGAGTTGAACAGCCCAGTACTGATTGATGATCACCCATCCGAGTGAACCGGCGCCGGATCACTCGTAGAGCACATAGTCCGGACGCGGCTTCAGCCTCATGACCTCCTTGGGGGTCATCAGACGGCTGCCCCACGGCGGACTCGTGTCCTCCTTGTAGAACAGCTTGAAGCCCGGGTGCACCCACTTGGGCTGGTTCTTGATCAGGGCGTTGTACTCCTCGACCTTGGCCTCGGGTCCGCCGAGTCCGTCGATCGAACGGATCAGCGCGATGCCCGGTTGCGGTTTGAGTCCCTTGATCTTCTCAACGGCCTCGAAGTTGAACTGATGGAACACCATCGCCTTCTCGGGCAGATTGTTGTCGGCCACGATCTGCGACAGGTAGATCGCCGCCTCGTTCAGTTCCGGCCCGTCCGTGCGACCCAAGTTCACCCCGGGAACCTCGCCGGGATCCATCGCCCACTCGGGGTCCAGAGCCACACCGACGTCGGGCTCCCTCAGGAACTTCTCGTAGTGCTTCATTTCGGGCATGAACTCCGAGCGACCCGGCTGGATGTTCAACAGAAGCAGGGCATCGCACCGCCGCGCGGCATCCAGATACTCCTGGACATCCTTGTCCTTGACTCTGGTGCGGTAGGTGCCGTCGGACTGCGGGTCGCCGTGGACCACGACCGGGATGTACTCGAACACCGGCATGACTCTCTTGCCGTACTCGTACTGACGGCTGACCCGCTGGATCTCTTTGCAGCGCGCGTCCAGGTCACCGGTCAAACGGCCCATGTCCTCGTTGACGTCCCCTTTGACGCCGGAGTACCCCACCAGGCGGTATTCGGGGAAGATCTCGTACCCACCCTGCGGCAACTCCGGCATCGGCTCGGGAGTGGGAGACGGGTCTGAGGGTTCAACGGGTTCTGACGTCAGGGTGGCGCTGTCGGAGCCACCGGTCTGCGACGTGCTGGGGGATGGCTGAGAGCATGCCGACAGCGACAGCCCACCGACGACCATCAGGGCGGCAGCCGACCAGACGCTCAAACGCGTCCCGCCCGTGGATCCATCGAGCACAAGGTCTCCTCACCTACGATCTTGGCTGACGCCCAAGGGCGTCCCTGCAGGATAACGGCGGGTGAGGTTCTGGCGAAAAGACCGCAGTCAACCGATCGCCGACTCGATGTGGCGCGCGCCTTGGATCCGATCTCGGGCTCGGGATCCGGGTCGGGGCGGTCTGACATTGTCACGCCAACCCGTAAGGCGGAAGAACCAGGGAAACGACCCCTCCCTTCCGATACGTTTGCTGTGATGAAACCCAAGGCACTGCTCGTCGAGGACACCGCCGAGTTCGCCATGCTCGGCGCGAAACTCCTGGCGCGTGAGGGCTACGACGTCACCCAGGTGACCGACGGTGAATCAGCCGTCATCCGGGCTCGGGAGCAATCGCCGGAGTTGATCCTGCTGGACGTGGCGCTTCCGGGCATCGACGGCTTCGAGGTCTGCCGACGCGTCAGGGAGTTCTCTGACGCCTACGTGATCATGGTCACGGCGCGTACAGAAGAGATCGACCGGGTCGTGGGGCTGACCGTCGGAGCTGATGACTACGTGACCAAGCCCTTCTCGGCGCGCGAACTGGCGGCCCGTATCGCGGCCATGAAGCGGCGACCACGCGAGAAGGAATCGGCCGACGTCCGCGAGTTCGACAATCTGCGCATCGACGTCGGGGCCCGCGAGGTCACCCTGGACGGTGTGACGGTTCCGTTGACCCGCATCGAATATGAACTGCTCGAGCGCCTGTCCTCGGCGCCGCGCCGGTCGTTCACCAGGGTGCAACTGCTCGACAGCGTCTGGGGCGGCGAGTGGTACGGCGACAGTCACGCCGTCGACGTACACATGGCCAACCTGCGCAAGAAACTGGGCGAGAGCGGCGGCGAACCGAGGTTCATCCGAACGGTACGGGGCGTCGGATTCAGGTTCGAACGACCAGCCGAGTGAGGACTGGGTGAAGGGCGTCATCTTCAATATCGTGGAAGAAATCGTCACCGACGAGTACGGCGCCGACGTCTGGGACGACTTGCTCGATGACGCAGGACTCGTCGGCGCCTACACCTCACTGGGCAGCTACGACGACGCCCAGCTGATGGCGCTGCTCGACGCGGCGTCCGCGAGACTCGATCTACCGGTTCCCGATGTCGCTCGCCACATCGGCCGGCGGGCATTGCCCGCGTTTCTGAGGCCGTTCCCCGAACTCAAAGGCGATCAGACAACGTCGCGCGGACTGTTGTTGACGCTGAACTCCGTGATCCATCCGGAAGTCCGCAAGCTGTATCCGGGCGCAGACGTACCCGACTTCGAGTTCCTCGCCGAGCAGTCGGATTCGATCGAGATGACCTACAGGTCACCCCGGCGGTTGTGTCATCTGGCCGAGGGGCTCATTCTGGGCGCCGGTGACGAGTTCGGTGAGTCCCTCACTGTCTCGCAGCCGGTCTGCATGCACCGGGGGGCCGACCGGTGTGTGCTCATGGTGCAGTGGGGGGTGTCGTGAGCGAAGCGCACGATGACCGACTGTTGCGGCGGTTCGAACGTGAACGGTCGGCCCGGTTGCAGGCCGAGGCGATCGCGGAGTCCCAGTTGCGGGAGTCCTACGAGCAGCAGCGCGACTTGGACGTCGTGGCACGCGTGGCCACTCTGGCGAACGAGAGCACGGACGTCCGCGACACCTTCCAGGCGGTACTGCCTCTTCTTGTCGAGCGGGGCGGGTGGATGACTGGCCACGTGTTGACACCCACCACCGACGATCCGACGGCGGTGGCGTCGGCAGGCATCTGGTCCCACACGAACCCGACCTTCGGCGAGAAGGTCCAGGCCGCCTCTGCGGGCCGCCGTTTCAGATCCGGCGAGGGATTGGCCGGTACGGCTTACCGCGAGGGTCCGACGTGGGAACCCGATTTCGCTGGATCGACCACATTCCTTCTCCGCGACGAGTTGCCCATGGGCAGCGCATGCGCGTTCCCGGTCATGGTGGCCTCGGACGTCGTTGCGGTGTTCGAGTTCCTGACTCCGGTCCCGCGGCCCGCGGATGAGCGCTTTCTGGCCCTGTGTCGGCTGATCGGGGCCGGGTTGGGCCGCGCGGTCGAACGCTCGCGGTCGGCCGCCGCCGAGGCGGCAGCCCGCCAGGCCCTCGAGAACGCTGTCGAGGAACGCACCCGTGATCTGGTCGACGCGCGGCAATCGGCTCAAGCCACGGCCCGGGCGCGGCAGAACTTCCACGCCGCCCTGAGCCACGAACTGGGCACACCTCTGCATGCTCTGACCTCTGCATTGGATGCCGCTCAGTCCACCGACGGCGACGAGTTGGCAGCCCTGCTCGCAGTCGCGCAGCGATCTGCAGGCGAGCTGCAGGACCGCTCGGCACAACTGCTGCGCAACGCCGACAGCGGCCTGGGCGACGAGCCGCCCAGGATCGTGAGTTTGGCCAAGGCTCTCGAGCCCTCGTTCGACGCCTATCGCCGCATCCTCGGCGATGCACCGAGACGCTTGGACGTCGCGGTCGACGCCACGGCCGAGACCCCGGTGCTGCTCGACGAAGGCGCAATGGTCCGCGGTACCGAAGCAGTTCTGACCACGGCGATGCTGGCGGCCGACGAAGGCGACATCGAAGTCGTACTCAGCACATCTGCCACTCATGCCACCGTGCGCACACTGTTCACAGGCGGTGGGGTGGGCGTGCCGGAACTGGCCCAACTGGCTGCCGAATCGGCGGATGGCGAGACCACCTCCGACACCGCTGGTGACCACACGACGATCTCCTTGTCGCTGCCATGCGTACTGCCCGACACCTTCCGGACGGGCACCACCGATCGCGTGCTTCTGGTCGATGACACTGCCGTCATGCGGCGCCTCTGCAGCGCAATGGTGGAGTCACTGGGCCCGACCGTGGACGTCGTCAACAACGGTGCCGAGGCCATAGCGGCCATGTCCGAGCAGGACTACGGCCTGGTATTGATGGACCTGTCCATGCCCGTGCTGGACGGACTGGCTGCCACCCGATTGATCCGCTCGGGCCGCAGCGGGCCGGTCGCCGCCACTACACCCGTGGTGGCGTTGACAGCCCACACCTCGAGCACCCACCTGCTGCGCAGCAGGTTGGCGGGCATGGACGACCTGCTGTCCAAGCCTTTCTCCAAAGATCAGCTCGCTCGCGTGCTCGAGCGCTTCCTGCCCGCTGATTGACTCCCGATATCGGGTGCATCCGGCCCCTGGCATGGGCATCATGGAACAAAGGACCTGTCTCGTGTTGAGGAGCCTCCGTGCCTGTCGCTGTTCCCATCGTGGCCGGCACCGCGATCAAGGGCGTGGCCGCCACACTGATGATGCGGCGTGTGCTCGAACGCCACCCCAATGCCTTCTTGATCACCCTGGCGAACTTCGGGGTCACGCTGCCGCTCCATCGGTCCCAGCACAGCATCGCGAGGGACATCCGCGCCGGACTCATCACCCAGGGGCGAGATCCGGATTCACCCGTCGTCTTGGTGGGGCACTCCCAGGGCGCGTTGGCATGTCTGCGCTACGCCATCGACCATCCGGTACAGGTCAAGCACGTGTTCAGCGTCGGGGCCCCCTGGCACGGGTCTCGCAGCGCCGCCCGCGTGTCGAGGCTTCTTCGCCTCACTCGTCGTGACCTCACCCCCGGACTCACCGATATGGCAGAGGGCTCGACCTTCCTGACACAGTTGCATGACGACCTTCCCGTCATCGCCGATCGGGTCACCAACATCTACAGCACGCACGAGATCGTCATCTCACCGTATGTCAGCGCGCACATCGACATTCCCGGGGTCAGCAACGTTCTCATCGCCACCGACGACGAGTTCCGCCGTCACATGGATTGCTTCCCCGAACTACCGCTGGACGACCACATCAATGGGCGGGTCACCCACCTGGGCGAGATGAATACCCCCGAGGTCCGCGCCCTGATCTGGCGCAAGGTCGACAAGATCGGGTCGGAACTCCGGAGTCCACGGGCGTGACGCGCCCGATGACCGCCTGTCAGGATTGACCATGCCCACGGCCCGAGAGTCACTTCTGACGTGTGCCCGTGACCGGATGAGCGCGGGTGCTTGGCCCGATGTATCGATGGCCGACGTCGCCGCAGCAGCGGGGGTATCACGCCAGACGCTGTACAACGAGTTCGGCAATCGGGACGGCCTGATCGCCGCCGTGGCCCATCAGACCGCCGACCAGTTCCGCGCCGGCACCTTGGCTGCGGCGCAAACCGAGTCCGACCCCGTGCTCGCAGTTGCAGCAGCCATGACGTGGGCGTTGGCGGCAGCCCACGACGACCCCCTGATCAAGGCGGGATTGACCGACGATGCTGCCGGTCTGCTTCCCTATCTGACGACCCGCTCGGCACAGGTGCTACCCCCCATCGCCACCGATCTGGCCACCTGGCTGGGCACCCCCGGGGCCCCTTGGGCGTGCGAGGTTGCCCTGCGCCTGACGGTGTCGCACCTGCTCACCCCCACGAGCAGCGACTCGGAGCTCGTGGCGGCGGTCAGCGAGTTGATCCGCCCCTTGCTGCAACCGGACAGTGGCACCGGGGCATGAGCGAGGAGCTTCAGGGGAAGAGGGACACCGGCTTGGGCACGGGTTGGCGCAGGACCGCCACGGTCCTGCTGGTCGCCCAAGCCGTCGCGATCACAACGCCTGTGCTGGCCGTCGCCGGTTACGTCGCCGGTTCGCGGATGATCGGCACCGCAGCCGCACACGTACCCGTCGCTGACGTGATCGGGCAGGGTGTGATGCAGGCTCTGACTCCCCTGCTCGCTCTTCTGCTGGTGCTGGCCGCCTGGGGGGTGTGGCACACCGCCCGCGGGGTCGGAGCCCTGCTGCTGCAGCCAGCTGTTGCGGCGTTCGCCCTGGTGCCGTTCCTGCAGCCGCTCACGCTCATCGATGTCATCCCGGCGGGCATCTGGATCCTGATCGTCCTGACGGTGGTCACGACTGTCGTGCTCGTGGTGGTCGTTGCCCGAGGCCGCCCCCAGAACACCACCACGGGTCACCAACGCTGGTGGTGGCTGGCCGTCTACGCTGCCGGTGTCACGGCCCTTGCCGTCAGCGGTGTCGGCAACCGACATCTGCCCGACAACCCCACGTCGTTTCTGGCCGCACGCGGTGAGGGGTCGGTCCCGGCCACACGGGCAACCGTGCCGCCACCACCCCAGAACCCTGGCCTGGCTCCCAACCCGTTCAACAGCATTCACAACGACTCATGGGCCACGGACAGTTACACCACCCCGGCAGGTCCGCGCGACCCGTTGAACGCCCCCGTCGATTCGGTCTTCACCGGCGGAGACTGCGCCACCATCACCTTCGATTCGCGCGGCCGACTGGTGACCTTGTGTTCGACCCTGACCAAGGTGATCGCCTACGTCGTCGACCCCGCCGACCTGAGTGTCCTGGCCCAGCAGGAGGTCGGATCCCGAACTCCCGACCTGACGGATTTCTCGGGTGGCGGGTACTTCGTGCTCGACAGTCGTGATCGCATAGTCTTTCCCGCTTCCGGGGGGATCCTCACCGCCTTGGACACCGGCGCCGAAGCCGGCAACGCCGAGATCACCGTGGACCAACAGATCCCTGTGGCAAACACGATGCTGGACGGAGAGAAGGTCACGTCCGTCCTGCCCGACTGGAAGGACCGCTATTGGTACGTCGGCAGCCAGGGCACGGTCGGCGTCGTGTCTTCGTCCGGGGGTACGGCACGAGCCTTGAACCTCGGCGGAGAGTCGATCGAGAACTCCTTCGCGGTGACACAAGAGGCGATCTATGTGGTCACCGGAAAGGCCCTGTACCGGGTGTGGTCCCCGCCCGGGCAGGCACCGCGGGTGGTCTGGCGGACCGAATACGACAGCGGAACGCGGCGCAAACCCGGCCAGACGAGCAGCGCCTCGGGAACTACCCCAACGGTCTTCGACGACGGTCGTCACGTGGCCATCACCGACAACGCGGACCCGCAGATGCAGGTTGTCGTCGCAGAGACCGACACCGGACGCATCACGTGCGAGTTCCCCGTCTTCGTTGCGGGTGAATCCGCCAGCGAGAACTCGCTGATCGCCGCGGACAACACCCTGATCGTCGAGAACAACTACGGGTACCGCCCCCCCGTCACCGCCACCTCGGGCGGGCATTCGACAGTCCCCGGCTTGACGGCCATACGCGTGGACCCTCGGACCGGTGCCTGCGAACAACGCTGGACCAACGACCAGGTGTGGATCCCGTCTTTGGTGTCCAAGGTGTCGCTGGCGGACAACCTGGTGCTCACCTATACAAAACCGCCGAGTCCCCTCGGAGTCGACGCGTGGTACTTCACAGCGGTCGACCTCGATACCGGACAGGTGGCCTGGCGTCGACTGGCGGGCACCGGAATCCCGTTCAACAACCACTATGCCGCCGGATACCTGAGTCCGACCGGGGACTTCATGGTAGGAACCGTCAACGGAATCGTCGTTCTGCGCAACACACCCCCCGCGGGCGGATGACCCGCAGACCTCCATGCCCCACCGTTCGCAGCCCGAGGTCAGGGACCCACAAGTGCTGCGGTCACGATCCTGTCGAGGACGGGCTCGGGCTGGGCCCCAACCACCCGTTCGACCACACTCCCGTCGCGCATCAGGACCAGGGTCGGGATGCTCTGAGCCTCGAACCGCGCAGCTGCGGCGGGCGCCTCGTCGACGTTGACCTTGACGACCTTGAGCTTGCCGACGTGCCTTTCAGCCAGGTTCTCCAGCACTGGCGCCACCATGCGACAGGGTCCACACCATGG
>WBZP01007185.1_pt1 | contig 10799 bp, 11 predicted proteins | sample 5204301 | NCBI WGS metagenome assembly WBZP01 (sample SAMN12412401, study PRJNA552823) | activated sludge metagenome | isolation source: activated sludge from nitrification reactor of wastewater treatment plant... | place: USA: Pennsylvania | collected 2017
GTCGGCCATCAGGTCACCCTGACAGCGTGCACATCTTCACCGCTACGGCGGCCCCGGGGGCAGCTCACGAGTGCAGTCAACAGATGCGGTTCGGCGAGCTCTTGCCCAGGCCGGTGTCCCGCTCAGAGAACGCGGTGCTCCTCGAGTACGAGACGGCTCAGGACAGTGAAACGATGCGCCCGGAGCGCAGGTCTCCTTGCCACATGGGGACGTCGGCGTCGACCGGGACGAGGGTAATCAGGTCGGCGTGCTGGGTCGGATGGTTCGTGGCCTCCACCAGCGCGTCGCTGTAGACGTGGCCGACGTAGTAGCCGAGCTTCCCGTTGATGGTGCGGTAGAGCCGATCGGCGGCCTTGGGGAGCAGAAGCGAGAGCGCCTGGTCGATGGCGATCGAGAACTCCACTTCCGGGTATCGGCTGCGGGCCCGCACCAGCAGCTCGTCGGTCATTCTCTGGACGTCGCCGATCGCGTCGTCGACAACGTCCTCCTCGGTGCTCTTCACGACGGTGCTCCTAGACGTACTCACGGATTCGAGGCAGGACTACGGCGAGCTCCTCGAACAACGCCGGCCAGCCGCGGCGCAGCCAGGTGATCCGTCCTTCTTCGAGTCGGGTCCCGTCGATCATCCCGGAGACCCGGAGGAAGTGCTCGGGTGCACCCAGCCGGCGCAGCTTGTCGTAGACGGGGTTGACCGGGAGCCGACGCCGGCTGATGTGCCCCCAGATCTCATCGGTGCGCCAGTCCCACACAGGTCCGTAGGCGACGGTGCCGTCCACTCTGCTGATCAGCCCCCCATGGTGTGCGCGTCGCTGCTGCGAGGTGCAGGTGATGGTGCACGTGCAGGGTGTCGCGCGGAGCGCGTTGGCGTAGGCGGCCGCGCGGCCGCGGGACTCCTGGGCACGAACTCCCCAGATCTCCCCGGGTCCATGCGCTTGGTGGGCGGCCGCGGCCGGCTCGACGATGAGCACCCGGTGCAAGTCCGGCGCCGCCTGATCAGGCGCGCGGTGGTCCCACCCCCCGTTGCTGGCGAGCACCTCCAGAGTGGTCATCCGGGCAGGGATGACGTGCAGGTTCAGCGACCACAGCTCGGCGATCTGCTCGAGGTAGGTGTAGGTCTCGGGGAACTCCAGTCCGCTGTCGAAGAAGGCCACGGGCGCATCGGGTGCCACCTGGCGGACCAGGTCCAGGGCCACCAAGGAGTCCTTGCCCCCGGAGAAGGCGACGTAGCCCTCGTGATGGTCCAGGTGGTTGCGGATCCGCCGGCGGATCAGGTCGAGGTCGCGCCGGCTGGAGCGAAGCCCCTGCAGGGCGCGGACATCCAGGCCTGCGGTCATGAGCTCAGCAGTGCCGGCAGCGCGAGCTGATGCTGCCGGGCGGGGTGCATGTAGGGCGGACGGATCCCGGCCCGGCCACGGCCGCCGTCGAGGACCTCAGCGCCGGCCCTGTCTCGACAGATCGAGGGGCATGGGCGACCGAGGGCACCATCAGGGTGAAGGTGGCCGGCCGCGAACTCGTCGAGGTCCTCGGCGAGCTCCACCTCCCAGCGCAGCACCTGTCCCTCGCCGGTGGAGCGCTTCTTGCCGATGCTGAGGACCGACTCCAGCAGCTCACGGATAGCTGCGGGGTCGCCGACGGCCTGCCAGGTCACTGAGGCGCAGGGAGTGACCAGCAGCGGCATCCTGCGTGCGCGGTATCGGCCCTGCCTGTCAGAGACCGTCTTGGGCAGTCCGGAAGCAGCCTGCTCAAGCGCCCGTGCGTCGACCCTCCCGGTCCAGGTGTGGACGTCGACCCGGCCGGGATCCTGATCGGGGTGGGCACAGGTCGCGGCCCAGTGCCACGGGCCCTCCTCTGGGGTGCACCGCGCCAGCGGGAGGGCGAGGTCTGGTGGGTCGTCTCGCTCCATCGCACGCACATACTCGCGGCCCTGCTCCCTGCAGCTGGCCTTCTGCCTCGCCCACAGCTCGGAGGCGAGCAGACCGTCCAGGGCGATCCCCCATGGCGCGGCCTGGGCGATACCGAAAGCCAGGTGCGCCCGGACCCGCAGCGGCTTCACGCGAGCCCCTGGAGCGCAGTGAGGATCTCGTCATGGTGCTGCTCGACGACACCACGCCAGTCCGGCAGTGTCTCCTGCGCGGTCGGTGCGTCCACGGTGAGCTCGGCCCGGACCTGACCGTGACCGATGCCCACCCTGCCCCCGAGCCGGCCGTCGGCGTGGAAGGTGTGGAGGACATCGAGGAAGAAGGCCATCTCCAGGGGGCTGGGCCGGCGCAGGCGCAGCCAGGTGCTGAACACGGTGCCTGCGGGAAAGGTCTCGATGTGGAAGAGCATCTGATTGGTCCCGCGCAGTACCGGCTCGGGTCGCCCGGTCTCGTCGAAGATGAGTTCTGCTCCGGTCTCGGCCGGGGTGATGACGCCGGCGAAGTCGTGCCCGTCAGCGTCGTCCTGGCGGGTGTACGCCTCCAGCTGGGTGCCGGTGAACGCCGACCGGGTGGTGGTGACGCCGGTGATGTGGCTGGTCTCGCTCAGGTGTGGCACGACCTTCCCGACGTCGAGCGCCCCGTTGATGATCGTCCCTCCGCCCGCGGCCCCGAAGACCCCGATCTGAGGGACGAGCTCACGCAGCTGTTGCAGCCGACTCCCGGAGAGCGGTTCGTGGCCGGTCTTGGCCAGCGACCCGCCTCCTCTGAGCGCGTGGGCTGCCGCCGGGTGCAGAAGCCCTTCGTAGCCCACGGCGTCTCGCAGCAGCTCCTCGCCGACCCGGCGCAGCCGTCCCCGCAGTGTGTTGCCGGAGACGATCGGGACGTGGACGAGATCTCCGCTCGGTGTGCTGACCAGCTCGCGGCGCAGCAGTGTGATGGTGCCGCGGGTCTCGCCGCCGTGGGCGATCGAGGACAGCGCGGTCAGGGTCCCGTCCCAGCGGGTGGTGCTCATCAGGCCACCGCCTCGGTCCGGGTGGCCCGGGTCTGCCGCACGGCGTCGGCCACGATCCTGGTCCGTAGCAGCAGCGCCTCGGTCTCGAAACGGAGCACCTCGAGCACCGGAAGGGAATCGGCGCGCAGGAGCTGCTCGAGTTCGGCGCGCTCTGCGGCGGTGCGCGGCTGAGATCCGAGATCATCGGCGACATCGCGCCACCACCGGCGAAGGTTGGCTGACCGGTAGGTCGCACAGATCACCCGGTCGGGCAGCAGGCTCTCCCAGTAGGTCGATCGGTAGCGCGAGACCCAGCCACCGGACCAGTCGATGCCGTAGTGCACGAGCAGCAGCAGCCGCTCGGCGACACCCGCTGACCCCTCGAGGGCCGGCATGAACTCGGCGGTGGTGGCCAGCCACCGCGACGTCGGTGTCAGGTCCTGCTTCACAGCGCCACCGCGTAGGTCGGCAGGGCCATGAACGCCGGCGCCCGGTCCAGGCAGCGAGGGCATTGCACCTCAGCCGGGTGGTCGTCGATCTCCTGCCGAGCTGCGCGGCCGCACAAGGTCGTAGCCGGCAGCTCATCAGGTCGAGTCCCAGGCAGCGCAGGGCTGGCCACCACCAGGTGCGTGAGCGGGTTCGCCGCAGCGGTGACGCTGCGGAAGGGGGTGTTCATCGTCGGCTCTCCTTCGTGGTGGTGGGGGTGGTGACATGCACAGCCAGCGCCATCCAGGGGTTGCCTGTCTGGCGCCACGGCTCGAGCTGACCCCAGGCCTGCAGCGCCTGGCGGAACTGCGGCGGCGTCAGGGTCTTCATGACCTGAAAGGGCGGGGCCGGGGCGGTGAGCATGCGTGACCCGAACCCCAGCGCGCGCAGCTGGTCGACCATCCCCAACAGACACATCTCCTGCCTGCCCCAGACCAGGTCGATGTCCTCGATGCTGATCCGGCCCCACACGGCCGTCGGCAGCAGGTGCTTTCGCCCAGGGCGCATCGGGACGACCAGCGCCTCACCGGCCCCGATCGGGCCCGACCTCAGCCGAGCGGCGACGCCGGCACGGTCCAGGGGGGCCAGGGCGGCCGGGTCGCGGGTGATCAGGTGCGCCCCGGCGCGTAGCTCGGCGGTGGAGTAGGCCCACGCGCACCCGAGACACACCCCCCGGCCAGAAGGGTTGGCCCACCCGTCGAAACCGGTGAACTGCTTGGACACCACGGACCGCACGGAGACCAGGTGGTCCTGAGCTCCGCAGTGGGAGCACTCTCCGGTCAGAGTGGCCGCGTGAGGGGTCGGGGATCCTGCCCCGACCCACGCGGCGGTGAGCACATCCATGGTGGCCTCGCACAGTCAGTGGTTAGCGACGGTCACCTGGGGAAGGTTCAGCGGCGAGGCCTCTGTGACCTGCCTTTCGTCCGAGATCGGTCAGTAGGCGCGGGAGTGGGGTCCGTTGAACAGGTCGGCTGCCGACTTGCCGGTCTTCTCGGCCGCCAGGATCGCCGAGCGGACCGCGGGGTCCTTCAGGTCCAGGGAGCGCAGGGTCTTGTCACGGCCCTCGTCGATCGCGTCGATCCGGGCATAGCTCGCCCCGTGGTCCTCGGCATACCGGGCCAGCCCTTCGAGGCGCTCCAACGCGCCGGTAAAGCTGCCGCTGTGGGGATCTACGATCGAGGGGACGATCTTCCCGTCGGCGTTGGTGTCGAAGAAGATGAAGTCCGGCTGCAGTGACTTCCAGACCCCGTCCTTGCGGTAGGGCACCCGGATCGAGTGCTTGCCGGCGTCGGAGGGGTTGCGATACCAGGCCACTACCGAGGACCGGTCCAGTTCCTGGGCCAGGACGTCCTTCTCCCAGCTGGTGAACTTGGGGTCCAGCGGCCATAGACCCTCGGCATCTGCCAGGACGTGCTTGGGGTATCGGGGCAGCTTCTCTCCCTCGGCAGTGCCGCCCTCGACACGCTGATAGGTCCGTAGTTCGGTGGGGGTGAGCTCGGGTTCGCGAGCCTGGCCCCGGATGTCGTCGTAGACCGCCTGGCGAGCATCCCCCAGGAGCTTGATCTGCCCGTGGTACTTCTCCAGCCACGCTCGTGTCTGTGCCTCGGCGACGTCCTGAAGCGCCTTCACCACGACGGTCTCTCCGTTGCGTTCGATCCGGGACAGCGCTGCGACCTGGGCGTCGACGCTGACCAGGTCGGCGGTGATGCCGTCGGCGGTCAGCGCCTGCTGGTAGAGCCGCTTGAGGTAGCCGGTGACCACCGCTGCACCGAGAACTCGCCGGGTGGAGCCCAGCGCCTCCTTGACCGTGTTCTCGTCGGCCTCGCGCACCATCTGGCTGGTCTGCGTGGCACTGTCCCCATGCCGCGTGGTGAACCTGCGCACCTCGGCCTCCATGATCGCGACCGAGATCTGCTCGACGTCGTCGGCGTACTGAGCAGCGGCTCCGTCGAGCACCCCGAACAGCGCACTCATCAGCTGTTCGTTGGGCTTGTCCACGAACCCGTCGACAGCCATCGCGGTGGCTGCGTCGATCGCTCTCTTGACCGGTTTCGGCGAGGCCGCCGGCTTGGGCAGCGAGGGCAGGCCCTCCAGCAGCTTGCGGACCTCCTTGGGGACCTGCTCGTTCCAGGCTAGGTCGACCGGCTGGAAGATCACCTTTGGCCCCGGAGGCAGCGGCGGCTCGCCACCTCGAGACTTGGCGATGCCCATGATCTCCTCAGAGACCGCCTTGGCGGTGGGCCGGTCGAAGTGCGGCAGGAAGCACGAGGCTGAGTTGAGACGGTCGTCGTTGGTCGACCGGGCCAGCGGGGTGCGCACCATCCGGCCGAGCAGCTGGGTGATGTAGGTCTTGTCCCGCGCCGGCCGCAACGAGACGAGTACCTCGGCGCGGGGGCAGTCCCAGCCGGTGGAGACGGCGTCCTTGGCCAGCAGCACCCGCACCGTGGGGTCGTTCTGGATGTCCTGCGGCTTGACCTTCGGGATCGGTATGCCGTTGATCTCCAGATCCCCGCGGTCGCCCAGGACGTGGGCGACGCAGTCGTCGGTGAACTCCGGGAAGGCGCCCCGGATGACGTTGAGGGTGGTGGCGATGAGCCGGTCCTCAGCCATCTCGCCGGCGGCTCCGGTCTCCTTGTTGGGCAGCTGCACGACGAGCAGCGGCGTGACTACGTCCTCGCCTTCAGCGGCGCAGTAGTCGGCCCAGCGGGCGCTCTGAGCGACGAACTCGATCGTCCCGTCGCGCAGCATCGAGGTCTCGAAGTCGCCCTTCTCGTCGGGGATGTCGAGCACCAGGGTGTTCTTCAGCAGCCCCGAGGCCTGCACCCGGACGGGGTCGATCACCACGTTCGACTTTGCGGTTCGCTCGGTGGCGCTGGCCATGGCCGTGGTGAACCGCTCCGGGGTGGCAGAGATCCCCCAGACGATCGGGACGGGCAGGTTGCTCCCGTTGCCGTTGATGATCTTCTGCACGATCGTCTGGCGTTCCTCGGCCTCATCCCGCCGGACCGCCTTCATCCCCTCGTGCGCCTCGTCGAGGATCACGTAGAGGGTCAGCTGGTCGTCTCGGATGGTGTTGTCGAGGATCTCCCAGAACGTGAACTGGCGGGCGTTGGTCTTGCGCACGAACAAGCTGCTGCTGGCCAGCTTGGCCGGGTTGATGAAGTAGACGGTGCCCTTCTCCAGCTTCTCGCCGGCGAAGTCCTTGTCCAGCAGGACGAGGTCCCCGACTGGAACCCGGTCGGCGGCCTCAATGATCCGGTGCCGGGTCTGCTCGTTGAGTGCCGGGTCCTTGCTGATCCACAGCACCACCGCTCCGGGGTCGGCTTCGACGTCGAGCTCGGTGGAGCCATGGATCAGTGCCTCGATCACCGTCGCGGCGATCACGGTCTTGCCGGCACCCGTGGTCGCCGACAGAGCGAAGGAGAACCGTTCACCGCGGCGGTGGTAGTCCTCGCGGCACTGCTCGAGCCGTTCCAGCACGGCGCGCGCGGCGTCGTCCTGGTAGTCCTTCAGCTGGTAGCGCACCGACTACTCCTTACCGGTGTTGATCTCGAAGGTCCGCAGGTACGACTCATACAGCCGAACCGTCTCGACCCGCCCGGGCAGCAGCGCAGCCACCCGTTGGAACTGCTTCTCGTCATCGGTGACGATGAACGCCACCTCGAGCTCACCGGCCTGGCCGACGGCGGTAGCGAAGGCGCCGGCCGCGTCGATCGCGAAGAGCACGCCGTAGGTGTCTGCCAGGGCAAAGGTGCCGGTCGTCGAGGTGATCGGCTCTCCGCGTGCTCCGGCTCTCATCCACAGCAGCGGCGCGATCGCCTCGAACGCCATGTCGGCTCCCACGACCCGTGGATCCTCGTAGGTCAGCGTGAAGAACTCAACGTTCTCCTCTAGGCCGTCCGCCATCGGGAAGGGGTCGGTGAAGCGATAGTCGCCCTTGACGGGGTGTCCCTCTGGCGTGAGGCCGGTGATCGCAGCGGCGATGCGGGGCTTGGTGACGTGGTCGCAGATCCCGACTTGTTCCCACAGCAAGTCTCCTGGGCGGTGCCCTTCTTGGAGCAGACGTTCTTGTTCCTTGGCTGCCACTTCGTTGTTCGTGACGGAGATGGTGCGCCGGCGGCCACCGTCCTGCCGGTTGAGCCTCATCACCGCGTGAGCTGTAGTCCCAGAACCGGCGAAGAAGTCAACGACGAGCGAGTCAGGTTTTCCATCGACGAAGAACCGGAGTGCATCCTCGACCGAATACAGGGACTTTGGAAAAGGAAAAGCCCGTCCGGGAATCAGCGACGCGAGCAAGCGAGATCCGTATTGGGTGGCATCGTGGGCCGCGACTCTCCACTGCGTTCCTGGGACCGCTAGATTCACGACCTGATCCGAGGCTCCAAGGTTAAGGGAGCCGTCCGGGTGACGACCGAGCACGGGATAGTCCCCCCGTAAGACCTTCTCGTACTCGCCACCCTTGATGTAGTACACGACATAGCCACGCTCTGCTGAACCTCCCAGGCGCACTCGCCCCTGTTCGATGTGCCGCCTGAGCGCATCAGGGCCCAGCTGCCAGTTTCCGTCAGTGCCGTCCTTGCGGATAGGCCAGACAGCGACCATCCCCGTGAGGGTCTCGGCTTCATCTGGATGTTCATTCAGGCCGATCGGCTCACCGGCGCCTACCGCTGCGTTCCGCGCCGGGTCGACGAAAACCGGATAGAAGAGTTTGGGTCGATCACTGCGCGAGGCGTTCGTGCCCGATCGTCGGAGTAGGTCCCACCGGACGTGGCCTGTGAACGTGCGGCCTCGAGTGGACACCCAATCCTGCCCGAGGACGACCCTCTGGGGCGCTGCGTCGCCGATCATGACGAAGAAGACATACTCGTCACTGCGGCCAAACGCACCCCGGCGAGCAACGTTGGCAGGGTTGACCTGGTCGCTAATCATCTGGATGCGAGCCTCGGGGAAAGTCTGTTCCAAGAGGAGCCCGAGCCGGAGGTGCTCCTTCTCGTCGATGGTGACGATCAGGACCGAGTTGGTGGGGTTGAGTAGTTTGCGGGCGAGCTTGAGTCGGCGCTCCATGAAGGACAGCCACTTGCTGTGGCGGTAGGCGTCTTCGCCGTCGACGTAGTCGTTGTTGTACTTCCAGTCCTTGGCGCCGGTGTTGTAGGGGGGGTCGATATAGATCGCGTCGACGGCGCCCTGGTTGGTGAAGAGCAGGGCTTCGAGCGCGTGGAAGTTCTCGGCGTTGATGACTACGTGGTGCGGCTTGTCGCCGCCTCGGCGCACGGCCCCGGCGGAGCGCAGCCCGGGGTAGATCGGGTCTCGGAAGTCGGCGATCACCACGAGCTCGTCCAGCGGGGCGGTGACCTCGATGTCACCGTCGAGATCCAGCAGGCGCGCCTGGTGGCCGGTCTTGGTCTTTGTGATGGTCTGGACTCGCCAGGTGCGGCTGTCACGAGGTCCGTTCTGGCCGCGAGGGTTGATGAGCCGGACCTTGTCGCCGGCCCTGATCATGCGGCCGTACAGCTCGACGGTCTCCGGCTTGTGCTTCTCGAAGTTGAGCCCGAACTCGCGTCGTCGGGCGAGGCTAGCGATCTGGGCGCGCAGCTCGGCCGCGAGAGACCCGTCAACCCGCTCTACGCGGTCCAGCAGGTTGTTGAGGTCGTTGGCCATGGGGTGGTGAGCTCCCGGTGTGGTGGGTGGGTTCTGCCCATGACCTTACGGCCCGTCTCAGGTTGAGCCTTGGAGGATGGCCTGAACGTCAGCGTGCGGGGTCACTGCTGGCCATGACTAGGTCCGTTCAGTTGCGCCAGCATGTCCTCGCTCGCGTTCTTCTCGCGATGCCCGCCGAGGCCGTAGAAGATCCGGAAGCCTTGCTCGGCGGCGACGAAGGGGCCCTGACGGGGGTCGCCAGGTCGTCTGGTGGCGACGTGGGTGCCGGCGACGGGGAACACGTTCAGATGCTGGCCAGCGTCCAGGACGGTCATGCCGCACGACTCGTAGAAACGCAAGAGGCTTTCCTGGTCCTCGCATTCGCCGAAGATCCCGACGCACCCCATCCGTTTCACGATTGCCTGGGTGGTCTCTAGCAGTGCGGATCCGTGGCCGCGGCCGCGCTCGTGTGTCTCGACAGTGAGAGATACCAACTTGGGCAGACCCATGATGAGGCTGAGCGCCTGGTGCTGGCCCTCCGGGCCGAGGGTGTCGAGGAGCGAGAACACGAGCTGGTAGCTGGCCCCGATCGAGACCATCCCCACCCGCTCGCCATCCTTGACGGCCACCAGGTCGAAGGAGGCCGTGTCGATCGCGTTCATGAGGGCTTGCCCTAGATCCTGCTCAACAGTGGCGTTGTAGCTCGCGGCCACCCTCTTGAAGTAGCCGCCAGGCTGGTCGAGTGCGGCGTGTATGCCGGATTGGTAGAGGGGGTGGGTGATGCGGTCGCTGGGACGTTGTGCACCCGCCTCGGCGTTCATCCGCTCGACGAAGTCTTGGTCCTCGAGGCGAGCCAGACGCACCCGCAGGTCTTGGCCAGCCGGGATCGACTTCCGCTTCAGCTGCTCGAACTTCATCGCGTCTCGTAGTCGCGCGGATCTAGGCCGAGGTGTGCCATGACGTCCCACAGCTCGGCGTCGGCAGCGTTGGGCTTGCCGAACTCGCGCAGGACCTCGGATCGGTGCCTGGCGATCGCGCCGATGAGTGCGGCGATGACCCGACGGGACTGCGGCGGGTGAGCGGTTGCGTGCTCGCCGGCCCATCCCAGGGCACCGTCGCGGTCACGGCCACGGTCGATCCGCTTCCAGCTCATCTCGCACTGCTGCTTGCCATACGGCGGGCACTCGCGACGGCCGGCGTCCCAACTCGCGGACCAGGTGCGCCCGCCCGGCCTCGCCGTTGAGCCCGTTCACCCGGGCTCGGGAAGTCCTCCTGCGACCGGGGCGTCCGCGGTCAGCCGGGGCCCGGGACGCTCCCGGCGAGCCGGTGGCCTGCGCGCGTCGACCGGCCGGATGAGGTCGACCACGAGGTCCGGGCGCGCCGCCACTCGTGGGGTTCTGGCCAGCATCCGGCGCAGCTGCTCTTCCATGAGGGAGCCTGAAGTGGGCGGGTTCACCGGGACACTCCGGGGGAGGGGGATGTACTGGCCGGCGTAGGTGGCTGTCTGCGTGCCTGCTCGGAGCCGGAGGACGGTGCAGGGACGCCGGCTACGACGTCGGGCGGCATGTCGTGGGGCATCGGGAATGCCTTGGGGTCCAGTCCGTTTCGAACGGCGACGGTGATCAGCTGGCCCATGGAATACTGCTGCGTGGGCGGGATCTGCTCCAAGGCTGCCCTGGCGCTCAGGCCGTCGCCGGCCACCCAATAGCTGAAGGCGGCCAGCGCCGCAGCGGGGGCTTGCGCCCCCTCGGGTGCCCGGGTCAGCA
>WBZP01003944.1_pt1 | contig 10797 bp, 5 predicted proteins | sample 5204301 | NCBI WGS metagenome assembly WBZP01 (sample SAMN12412401, study PRJNA552823) | activated sludge metagenome | isolation source: activated sludge from nitrification reactor of wastewater treatment plant... | place: USA: Pennsylvania | collected 2017
ATGTCCTCAAGAGCGGTGACTGCTTGAAGAGAAAACTATCTGCCACGGACGCCGCCCCCCAGGAGTCCTCAGCGTCCACTGCATGGATCTCGGCTCCCTCCCGAAGGTCGATGATCATGTTGGGACCGCTGTGCGCTCTGCTGGCATCTACGTCGAAGACGATGTCCGTAAGAAACAGCCGGGCTCCGTCATTCTTCTTCTCCAGCACGACCTCAAGCGCATCACCTGAAGACAGCCACAGCGTCAGGAGTCTCCCATCTTCCTCCGACTCAGCGGCCAAACCTCGCTGACCGACGATCAGGACATCTCGCTTCGGGAGGCGCAGCTGAAGCGGGCGCCGCGCGTCCTCCCCGACGCGAATCCCAAGATGGGAAGCCCGTTCACGCAAGTCACCGGGTACGAAGAGAGGAATCGCAGCAGCAAGCACCGAAGTATGCGGAGGAGTGAACGGAATGAGTGTCCCGGCCATTTGCCCTGACTGCAGGGAGGCCATCCAAATTCCGTTGGGATGAAGCTCGCAGTGCCGGAAGAGTTCATGCTGTGCCGAGCGGGGTCCATCGTAGACCGGCTCAATGGCCAGTTCGTACCGCTTGCCCTGCGTCCACCACACAAACAGCAGCTGTCGATCTCGTTCCAGCGACCCGATGACCCCATCCAGTCGTGACCAGCGCGGTGTCGCCTGCCCATCCGACACTGTGAATGCGAAGTCTTGGCCACCATGCGCCAAGATGCCTGCTAAGCCCATGTGGTGCTGGCTCATGAGAGCTCCTGCTCCTTGAAGACCAAAACGACCTCGCGTCCATCAAGCGCCTCAACGGTGCCCGCTAGCAGTTCATCGTCCCCAGCAACTGTTTCGGCGTGTCGGAGGGTTTCTACTGCAATCCGAGGCCGCAGCTCTTCCAGCGCCACCATCGTCCGGCGCACCGGGTCTAATCCCGGTAAAAGAAGTCCCACTTGTCGACAACGGCACAGATGACGAATGGCATGCACTGCGATAGCGAAGTGACTTCGCATCTTCGAATCTTCGACTTGCAAGCTGAGGATTCCATCACGCAGGACCGCCAGCGCTCGCTCGGCTTGCTCGGGTGACATCCGCAAGGCCAGGTCAGGATGAGAGATCAGCGCGCGGCGCATTGCCCACGCTTGACCGCGAAAGTGTTCTGGGCTCGTCTGTGTAGTCGTCGCTATCAGCGCGTCCCAAACACCATCGGGCTGTCCGTCAATCACATTGCCCATCGCCATCAGCGTCTCTTTTACGTGCTGCGTACGCTTGAGGTTGGAAACCAGATGAGAGGCAAAGCCCCCCCCATTTCGTGAATCGCGAATACGTGCGCGGCTCCGCGCCATGTAGACCCGCTGTTCGTCTTCGGTGGTCAAGGCCGGTGCTTCACCATCTTCCTTGCTTCGCGCCAGGCCCCCAAGCCATTCCAGAAATGGCGCAACCTCTTGACTGAGCAGAGCCCGCAGCCCTGGCGACATCGACGCAGGCCCGCTTCCGCTGACCATTTTGAGCGAATCGTCCAGGCGGCGGATGAGCGGCTTGAGCGCTGGAGCCAATAGGCTCGGATTTTTCTTGGCCGCCCGCCGGTCTGCGGCGGGAGTCTGTTTCAAGAACTGCCGTAGCTTGCCGACCGCATCCTCTATCTCCTCGACCTTGCTGTCGGATGGAGGTGCTGGCGCGCGATACTCGGGGATGTAGGTGGAGCCCGGCTCCGTCTCCGTGTCTATTGCGATCGGTGGCCGCAGTTCGAAGGGAATGCGAGCAAACGGAGCAGGTGATGTTGCCCGCAGCTCTCCGCGTAGCCCTTCTGCTCCATACCGGTAGTCGATGAAGACGTGAATCCCCGTTTTGTGACGCAGAGGCAAGGGGCGACCTGCATAGTGAAGCAGGAAGGACGTACCGGTATCAGTCCCCTGATGCAGCGGCAGATCGAATGCACGCTCCCCGGGCGGAATGCTCAGTTCCTGGGAAGAAAGAAATGACAGATGCTGACCAGGACGAACCCGTTGCCCGCTCTTGATGAGTTCGACTTCCAGTCGTCGTCTACCGGCCTGCCGAACCTGAGCATGCAGGGCTGGTAATTCATCTTCCCAAGTCGGCAGTCCCTGCCCATGGCGGACCAGGAATTGGTATGCTCCTGCGACTGCTGTGTCCGCAGCCAAGTCAACACACGGAGCGTTCGGTAGAACGCCTGCCAGCCGGTTCCGCAGAGTCAGGGGTACACCAGACAAAAGAACTAGATCGACTGGCCCAGCCTGTAGCAACAACTGCCGCAGCGGGCTGTCAAGCTGTCTTGCCAGGGCAGCCGTCCAGTCGGGAGCATCGCAGAGTCGAAATCTCGATCTATCTCCCGCTTGCTCGGTCCAGAGTCTGGGTTGTTCTGGTGTGCGCAGCCATGCTGCCAACAATGCGTCGCTGTCCCGCTCCGTCTGCGCGGATTCCAGCAGGGCCGCTTCAATGCCGGACAGCGAGCGCCGAAGCCCCAACCGCCGCACAAACAGTCTGTCGCTGGTATTGCTCCCGGTGGCTCCGAGGACAGCGAGATCGCAGGAGGCGGCAGACAGTGCTAAGACCAAGACGCGCTTTTCTCGCTGCGCATTGTCGTGCGCATACAGGCGCGGATGCTGCTCGGCACTCGAAAGCGCGACGGCGACGGTGTGCCAGACCAGCCAGCACGACCCGAAGGAGCGACGCAGATCACGCATCGCCAGCTCTGTTGTTCCATCTGGGACGACGATGGCCAGACTTGGATGTTCGGCCTTCGCATCGATGCAATCGCCGAGCAGCAGCCCCAGTGACTCCATGTGATCGCGATTCAGGCGGTGTGGCCCCAGAAGGCTATCCCGCAGGAATGCCGCAGGACGACCATACACAGGCAACTCGCCCTCGTCGTCTCCGGCATGGAGGAACGCAACCGCCGCGCTCCCGCAGTCAGTCAGCCCCAAGCCGTCGAATTTCAGAACAGTTGGATTCAATGCAGACAGGGCAACACCACTGAAGGGCGTACTGGTCACAGCCTGCGCTGACGCGACACTGACGTCGCCTGAGATTCCAACCGTCCGCAGCGTGTCTTGGATCTGCACCCTGATGCGCCGATCCGCAGGGCGAGTGCCGAGCGGAAACAGCACCGGTATCTCTTCCGTCACCTCATCGGATTCTGACCACAGGCAGTGTTTGATCCACGGTCCGTCTTCGCGCTGCTCGACACGCCATTCTTCCACGCAGTCGCGGTCGAATCGCAACCAGCAGCGACTCCATCCTCCCCGCAGTCTGCTGCCTTCGACTCGCTGATCCAGCGGGCGCACCCACGTTGGCACCGCGGCGCCCGGCAGAGCTGCATCCACGACGGCCCAAACGGTCATCAGAAGCAGTTCCCGCCAAGCCAACTCAACTTCTCGCCATTCTTCAGCGAACCGATCCTCGCGGGCACGAAGCAACCGCTGCGCCCTGTATATCGCTCGGTAGTCTGGGTCTTTCAACAGGGCGAAGGATGGACGTTCACTAGGACGCGGTCGCGTCACGCCGGCCAGTTCCGGCAAAGCAAGGATTGTACTGGCCGCATGTGCCAAGCGGTGCAACGGCACGGCGCGGACGATTGTACGGCGCTGTTCGCGAGGTATGTGTTCTAGGCGCTCCAGCGCCTCTTGCCGCATGCCGCGGCAGGCCGCGACCAGGACTCGATTCTCCATCGTATCGAAGCGCTCGACCCGCACCACGGCACGCAAGGTCTGTTTAGCTCCAGCCTTCTCGATCAGCGTGCGCCCCGGTCGCCTTGTGTTGTGGCGAAGGCTGCTCGCATCCATCTCCCGGACGGCGGCCAAGGGAACTTCAATGCGGATCCGCCCCAGTCGTCGACGCAGTCGCTGACGAATTCGAGCCAGCCGGGGAGTAATCAGGGCAGCCAGCGACTCTAGTAGCGATGGAGCGAGTCCGGCATCGTCCAGCAGTGCTGCAACCAGGAATTGGGTTCTGCTGCTCGGCAACACTGGCAGCGTGCGGAAGTCTGCCGGGCTTCGTAGCGTCAGCGCTGCCAAGGCCGCTGCATGGCTATCGAGCAGGCGCAGCACGGCCTGCTCCGGTGTTGCTGGTTCACCGCTCTCGATCTGCCGCTGCGACAGCGGCGGCAGGGGCAGTCCGCGTAGATCCCACATTAGGTCCCCTGCGGCTCTCCACTCTCCTCTTGATACAGTTCGGGGCAACCACCCCAATCGAAATAGTCGCGCTCTCGTGCTCGTTCATACGCGGCTTGCAGTCGATGTGGCACCAGCGGCTTCAGCGCATCGAGGCCCCGACGCAGCTTCTTATCGTGGCACTCTAGCCCCTTGAGCCGAGGCAGAATCTTCATAGACCACTGATCTTCCCACGCGGCGCGCCGGGCCTCGGTTTCCTGACCTTCTGCCTTCGGGTAGTTCGCCACATACGCGTGGATCGCACGGAATAGGCGGTGTCCGAAGGAGCGGTCGAGCTGATCCATGGTGGCGCTGATCTCGTTTAGCTGTTCCGTGTTGTCGTCGTCCTGCGGATCGCAATACCAGCCTTGCCACGTCTTGAACGGCAGTCGGTCCGCCGTTGGCAGTTCCTGAACTTGCTCTGTCACCCGCATGTCTCTCGGACGGGGGAATGACAGCACGCATGCCCGATCCAACACCTTGGCTGAGAGTGCCAGCGTCGATTCGTCCTCGTTCATCGTGCCAACAAACAGCACCCGATCATCCAGGAAGAGCGCTTCGGAATCTTCCCCTGCTCCAATATCCAGATGGACAGAAGCACGCGCTCTGGTCGCTGGTCGCGACACATCAATCGACCGTCGAGCTTCCAGCCGAGACAGCAGCTCTGCAAAGTAGTACTCGACGCGCGCCAGGTTCATTTCATCCAGCAGCACGACCGTCAGCCCCTGGCGTAGTGGGTCAGATTCTTGGTTGATCTGATACAGCAGCCGCGCCAAAGGTTCGGCTTTGTAGCGTCCATCGGTGTAGTTGAAGAAGCCGAAGAGGTCCTGTGGGCTGTCCCAGCTGGGCTGTACCGGAATCGGCAAGAACGACACCCCGCCGAGATCTGCATAGAGTCTCGGCAGCTCGCTCTTTCCCGTCCCAGAGATGCCGGCAAGGATCGTCAACGGCGCTAGCTTCGCAACCTTGAGCGACGTGTGGAACGCCCGAACCAATCGAGGATGGAACGTGTATCCGGCGGCCTCCAGATCCGTCTCGATACGCGAGAGCCATGTGAACTCCGACTCTGGCTCGATCGCATTGGGCAGCTCGTCTGCAGGGAAGACCTTGGCCTGTAGGGGGCGCAGCCGCTCCTCACGAGGCAGGATCTTATCGCGCAGGTCTTCGCGCTGCTGCTCTAGCTGCTCGATCTGTGTCTTCAGTTCCCCACGACGAGCCGACAGCTCGCCCACCTCTTTGCGCAGCTCAGTTGCGTCACGTTGGGCCGCATCGCACTTTTGCTGCGTGCGCTCTTGCTGTTGCAGCAATTGCGTCTCGACAGCCTGCTTATGCTCCGCAATGCGAGCCTTCGCTTCGTCTTCTCGACGAGCAACATGCTCTTTTTGCCGTTGATATTCTTCTGCCAGTGCTTGCCTTTCACCAGCAATGCGCGCCTTTTCAACGTCTAGCTGGGACTGCGCCCTCGCAATGTCCAACTGAAGCTGAGCTATCTCTTTGCGCTTCGTCACCAGATCATTCTTCAGCGACGTTTGAACTTCCTCGCACTCTGCGAGCCCTTCGTTCGCTTCTGCCAGATCCGCTTCCACCTGCTGGGACAAGATCTGCGCCTGCTTCTGGGCCCACTCGTGCTCTTTCGCGTGCAGCGCTCGTGCCTCTTCGGCCCACTGCTGCTGACGCTGTCCTCGCCACTGTGATTCCAGCAGCGCTTCACGCTCCTGCTGCGTCTGCAACGCGCGCTCCAGGCTTGCGATACGATCTGCTTGCTGTCTGCGTTCGCTGCGCTCCTGCGACTCTCGCGTGCGCTGCTCCTCTACGGTTGCTCGTAGACTTTGGTTTTCTTCGTCGAGCTTCTGAATACGCTCTTGCCGTTTGGTGGCCAGGGCTTCAGCATCAGCGAGGTCGTGCAGCCTGGTTTCCTGGTCGCGATTTTCAGATCGCAGCAGTCGTAGTTCCTGCTCAAGCTGAATACGTCGCCGTTCCTGCGTCAGGCGGGTTCGATCGGCATCTTCGAGGCCGCGCCGCAGTCGCTCTAGCTCTGCGCGCTCTTCTGCATCCAGCTGGGCAGTCTCCAGCTCGCGCTCGTGCTCGCCCAGCTCGCGCCGCAGGTCGTCCACATCCTTGCGCAGCCGCAGATTCTCTGCGCTCAGCGCCTCTTGCGCAGTCAGCCGGCTTTCGCGCTCGGCCAGCTCCTTGCGCCGTCGCTCCAGCTCTTCCAGCGAGACCACGCTGCCCTGTCCCGCCTTTAGCCCAAACAGCTCACGCTCACGCTCGGTCAGCAGCTCTTCGCGCTCTTTCAGCGTCTGCCGCACTGTGGCGTGCGCCTTGCGCTCTTCGGCAAGCTGAGTCTCCAGCGCATCGTTCTTCTGCTTGAGTACCGGCAGCCCCCCCGGCCCAAACGCATCGATCAGAATGCGCAGCTGTTCCTGGTGACTGTCCAGGAAGTCAAACGCCTGCTGGAGCGTCTCCAGCTTGCTCTTCAGTTCCGCCTGGTACTGCTGCGTCAGCTCAGCCGCCGCCGCATGCACATCCTGCGCAATCTGTCCGGTGCTGGTCCGCTGCTGGAGCGTCGCCAGCTGCTGCTGCAAAGCGACAAACTGCTGGCCCACCTGCTTCAGCTCGGGACGCAGCGTCGCGTCAATCGCGCTGCGCACGTCCTCTGCCGTGGTCCGGGTGCTGAGCGTGCCAAGCTGTGAGTCCACACCCGTCAGCTTGCGCTGCATGGCCGAGAGATTTTCCCGCAGCTCGCGGTGCGCTTGGACCGCTTCTTGAAGCACACCCGGCGAAACCCCGACCTGCTTCTCCACCGCCGACGCAATCCGCCCCGGCGATAGCTCTTCCCCCAGACGACCCACCACATCGACGAGCTGCTTCAGTAGTTCGCGCGTCTGGTCAAGAAGCGGAGGAGTGGCAGGTGCTGGCGGGGGCGGTGCAGGTATCGCCCCGCTGGAGGAAGACGAACCCAGGTCCATCGCAGAGCGCTGAGCGTTCTGCAGTTGCGGCGGTTGATGTCGACCCTTCTTGCCCATCAAGACCTCGAATAAGAAACAATGGAGCGGAATTTACATCTTGCTTACATCGGAATCTTGCACTTGATCATTTACCGCTATTTTTTTACTCCAACAATCTCGATTGGCATTTCAACGGGTTCGAAGCCATCCCCTGGGTCCATATAGTGTTGCCAAATGGATAATCTGGACTGCTCATCAAGAGTTGAAAGATGGTCTTGCTTTCCTGCTTTATCCTGCTCGATGCTGTCGCCAAACTTGATGCCGCCTACATCTGTAATCAGATAGCGGTTATGCAGCCGAGGCCCATTTTCCCGCTCCTTCCAAAAACTAAATCGGACGGCTAGACCTCGGGGGATTTTCCTCGGCAGCTTCCTTTCAATCTCGCTCTTTAACCAATGGTAGTCAGGATCCTTATCTTCACCCAATCTGCTATGTACATCCACCTTAACACCACTGCTCGGCAGAGCCCCGCAAATGGCCTCTAATACGAGCGACTTCTCCGTGCGATTTGCTCGAAAATGGGGATCAATAATCACGATATGTTTCGATAGAGAAATTAACGTGTAAAGTGTCGAAATAATGGAAGCAGAATCTCGATTAACCAGAAATCCAGTCTCTGTGCCCCACCGCGGGTTGCTTTTATCGAGAGAATCCCCTTGAAGGATATGTTCTTTTCCGACGGAGGCCACCAACGAGATAATGGCCCGGAATTCTCGACGTGGAACGCGCACGTGCTCAATTTCAGCATTGTCCAAAAAAGACTTTTCCTTGATATATTTTGCGCCCAATCTGCTGGAGAGAGTTCTTTTGTCAATCCTATTAATTCTCTCAATGATCCGTAACCTTTCCACTTCCCGGCAATTGGAGACGGTTTTTAAGTGGTCTCTAACATGTGCACGCCAGTCCGCAGGGAAGTCAGCCAAGAAGCGACCTTCCCATGGGCCAAAAGAATCAAGAAAGTACCTTGCGGTTTCCCAGCTCGAAATAATCTGAGGGTCAACAGCATACTCATGAAACATCAGAATAACTCCTCTGCGCGCTCGGCGAAGAAGCCATGCGGCCAGCGGTCGATAAACTCGCCAGTGGGATCGACATGGAGGGGCTTCACCACAACACGGCCCCCCTGGCTGTCCACGTGCAGGACGCGCAGCGACTAAGGAGCATAACTCGGCGCTCCTTCGGGGAGCTTCCCCTCTGTCGTCTCCCGAATGCGCCGCAGCAGCCGCAGGATGAGGTGTTCGCTGTGGGTCTCGATCAAGAACTGGCGGTCCTTGGACTGCGTGATCAGCAGGTCGCCAAGCTCGGTCTGCATCGCCGGGTGAATGTGCAGCTCCGGCTGCTCGACCATGACAAAGCTGGGGCCATGTGTCAGGGTGGTCGGGCGGCTCTCTGCGCTTGAACCTCGACGATGCGGGAGCAGCGCAGCGACCAAGATGGGCAGGACTTGCGAGATGCCCACCCCGACATCGCGCGGGGTCAGCAGGATGTCGCTGGCATCACGCACGAGGCGCAAGACCATCTCGACCGGTGTCTGCTTGTACAACGCCACGACCGCCGCCGGACTTGGGACCGGCGACGCGGGCGGCGTCTCCGCTGGCTTGGCGGCTTTGCCCTTCGACTTGCCTTTGGCCTTCGGCGGCTTCTCCGGTTCGGGGGCGGACGCGGCTGGAGACGCAGGCAAGCTCGCGATGGTTTGGCTCAGGCGCGATTCGTAGCGTTCCAGCCGCAGCTTGGTCTTCAGGCGGCTGAGCCACGCGTTGACTGGGGCCAGCGCATCGCCACGGAACAGGTGGTCCCATGCAGACAGTCCATCAGACCAGCGGCTTGGATCAGGGCTGCGTTGGGGGCTGTAGTTTCGGTCGGGGACTGCGCGCAGCGGCCCGATGTAGACCATTCCTGCCAGCACGCTTCTGACGAGCCGACCTGCTCCCACCAAAATGCGACTCAAGGTGACCAGCCCGAGACGATGCTCCGCGAGCCACTCATCTGGGAGTCCCAGAAATAGAGTGTGTTCCCAGCTGGGCAGGCAGCCCTGCTGGTTTCGCACGGCAATCACGAATCCATCCTCGCCGCGCTGCGCACCGACTACATCGGACAGGGCTTGTTCTAGTAAGGATTGCCCCGATTCGTCGCGGCGAAAGACAGGGTGGGAAGTGAATAGCGCCAGGGATGGCTTCGCCTCTGCGCTTGTGGCCTCCAGCCAACCCACTGGCGACGGCTCATCGCCAACACCCACCATGTACTTGCGCACGTACGGCCCACTAGAGGAATGCGCTACTTCCAGTTCGACCCAGACCTTGTACAGCTCATCCTGAATGTCGATGGCGAGCCAGGACTCGTCGTCCTCCCATGCGTCCGAGAAGTCTGGCAGCGATACCGTGTCTAGGATGACCTCCACTCGCAGACAGACGCTGCGAGAGGTATCGCCCCCGTGAACAAACGATGCAAAGCCCCCCAGGTCCACGACCTGCCCGCCCAGGGTCGTCCTGTCGACATCTGCGTGACCGGCGACGAGCAGTTCGTAGGCGTACAGCAGCGCATGCAGCACCGTGCTCTTGCCCGCATTGTTGGCACCGAACAGCAACGTCACCGGAGCAAGCTCGATGCGAGTGCGATCCGAGACGCCCTTGAAGTTCTCTAGCTCGATGGCTGAAAGCACGTCCGCCTCCTACTTGTTGAACATCGAAAGCTGCCGTTCGAATTGGTTGCTCGTTCTCAGCTCACCCCGGAATGCACGAGACACGAGACTATCGAAGAGACTTGTTGTGCAACATAGAGATGTTTGCAGTTTGTCTGCGATCGATCTGACCCTTGAACATACGGAAGAGTATTTTCGTTGCATTTCTGAGGGTGGCATGAGAATCGGAATTTCATTTAGCGATCTTTGATACACCGCAAATACTGATGTTGTTCCAGATTTTCTTCTCTCTAGTTCGGCCTTTCCGCGATTGGTCTGAAAATATGAACATATATAGTCAGGATCGTATTCATCGCGAAACTTGACCCGAAGGATGTTGTTATTAAACAAGTAGAGCCCTTTCCCGTGAAACACAGCCGATTTTCCGACCAGCTCTTTAGTGTTTCTTGTGTTAAATAGAAAATCGCCCTCTTTGAGGCGAATTTTCATCACATCTTCCGACGATGCGTCGACCCTCGATAGATCTGCCAAATTGAGTTTTCCATTGTCTTCAATCGCATTCATCCTAATGTATGGATATGGTAGATCCGGCCCTTGTTCCGATGCTGCACGCACCAGGCCAAGCTGCGTTTCTGAGACCAGAGCACCGAACGGAATTTCGGGCCACCCCTTCGGATTCGTCACCGGATCCCCAAACATCTCCAGGAATGTCGAGCGGAGAAGCTGGTCGGTCAGCGCGATGGCCTGCTTCCGCTTCCGCCGAATGGCATCGGCCTTGTCGAGAATGTCGGCGATGCGGCGCTGTTCGGGGAGGGGGGGGAGCGGCACGGGCAATCGTCGGAGATCTGTCAGGTTGATTCCGGTGACAGCCACTCCCTTGGTATGCTGAGTGAGCCAGTGGCGTGCGCTCGCTGATTCGACATATCTTTGAATGTAGCGAACATTCGCTGATGGTAATACTGCTACTCGTGCAGTATCTTG
>WBZP01007186.1_pt1 | contig 10797 bp, 12 predicted proteins | sample 5204301 | NCBI WGS metagenome assembly WBZP01 (sample SAMN12412401, study PRJNA552823) | activated sludge metagenome | isolation source: activated sludge from nitrification reactor of wastewater treatment plant... | place: USA: Pennsylvania | collected 2017
ATTTTTGCGGCGATCTGTGGCTATGTGCAATTGCAGCGATTGCACGCCAACGACGTGATTCGTAATTGCTATCGCTTAAAGCGTGACTTGTTTAATCAGATCATTGCTGCATTCATCCAAACGTTCACCCCTAACTTGGAGCACCTGAATCCACAATTTCAACCTCCTGTCAATGCGTAAGTCCTATTTGCTGTGATAGGGCGGGTAGTACAACAGGTGGATGGGTTTGCCGATAGAGTCGGCGAAGTCCACCAAGCGCTTGAGGAACTGGGTCCGCACCCCACTGCTTTCCGGGCCATTATCGACCTTGAGTTGGAGGTGCATGATCGTGGCCTGCTCGGGCGCGGGGAGGTCGTTCCACCAGTCCTGCAGGCTGTCGACGATGAAATCGCTGGTCTTGAAGGAACTGCCAAAGGTCAGATGGAGCTGTCCGCTGTCTTCATTCACCAACCCGAACGGGGTGTACTTTTCCTCAGCGCCCATGTCGTGGTCGGCGGCCCGGTAGTCGCCCCGGGTTTTCCCACCGCGTGCGTAGTCCCCGATCTTCACCGTGGCTTTGCAGTCGATGCTCAGGCGCTTGACCAGCCCATCCGTGTCGGGATCCCGCTCCGCGAGGGGCTGGCCATCCCGTTCGGCCAGGTTGGCGAAGATGGCATCGGTTTCCGGAATTTTTTTTGGGGTTTGGCCTTGATCACTGTGCGCAGGCGGTAGCCGTTGCGATTCAGCACCGCCGCCATTGTGCTCGGCGCGGGCAAGCACTCATCCGGGAATCCTTGGACGCGCAACTGGGCTAGGGCCTCCGCCGCGGTCAGCCGCGTGTACGCGAGCGGGGTGCGGAAGGTCGGGTCCTGTTGGCTGTGGGCTTCCGCCAACCGCCACAAGGCTTCGGCGATCTGCGGATATTGGTCTTCCCAGAGCCGATGGCCGCTGAAGGCGGTTTGCGCGCCCACACACACCATCCCCGTGCGCTGCTCGTGCAAGCCCAGTTGCACCGTCTCGCGGCCCCACCCAAACACCCGCTCCGCACGGCGGGCGTTACCCCCGCAATATTTCAGCGTCATCGCGGCCTGAAAGGAGCGGCGCTCCGTTCCCGACATTTTGGAACTCGCCAATCTCAGATCTTCGATTTGAGAGGCGGACAACAGCAACACGGTCGGTTCGAGAGCGGATTGCATGCGTATGCTCGGTGGCTAATCAGATGGAAAATTCTACCTCAATGGGGAAACTATTTTTCGGAAATGGCCTTAATTCGTTCTCTCAACCCGTGTTCCGCATTCCCGCCGCCAGCGCGTTGATCGACCGCAGGAGCGGCCGCAGCCACATCTCCGCCTCCGGCGAATCCGCGCCGTGTTCGCGTACCGCCCGTCGGTAGCGCGGAATCAGGGCGACCTGAATGTGATTGAGCGGGTCCAGATACGGATTGCGCCGCTCCAGCGACTTGGCCAGGGTCGGGTTTTCCGCCAGCAGCGTCGGGATTTGCGCCACGGCCAGAATCTCGCGACAGGTCTGCTCGTATTCGGCGCGGAACCGCTCGTAAATGCCGGTTTCGGTGTCGGCGTCCGCGCACAGCCGGGCATATTCGCGGGCGATGCCCGCATCCACCTTGCTCAGCGACATCTGGCTATTGTCGAGCAGGGCGCGGAAGAACGGCCAGTCCCGGTAAAGTTTTTGCAGCAAGGCGAGTCGCTCGGGGTCGCCGCCGCGCCAGGCCGCCAGCGCGCCGCCGATCCCGTACCAGCCGGGCAGGGTGTGCCGCGACAGGCCCCAGCCGAACATCCACGGAATCGCCCGTACCGAGTATTTGGAGCGGTCGCCCTGGGCGCGATGCGAGGGCCGCGAACCGATATTGAGCCGGCCGATCTCGGTGACCGGAGTCGCCTCGTAGAAGTAATCCATGAAGCTGGGCGTGCGCTCGGTCAGCTCCCGATAGGCCGCCTCGCCGTGCCGGGACAGTTCGGCCATGACCGTCGCCGCTTCCGGCGGATCGGCGGGAACTTCCTGAATCAGATGGCGGCTGGCCTTGATCAGCCCGGTGAGACCCAGCGTCAGTTCGTAGACAGCGGTTTCCAGGTTCTGGTACTTGAACGACAGCACCTCGCCTTGTTCAGTGATCTTGATCCGGCCGCGCACCGTGCCCGGCGGCTGGGACAGGATGGCGTCGTGGACCGGGCCGCCGCCGCGCCCCACCGTGCCGCCGCGGCCATGGAACAGCCGACAGTCGAAGCCGCGCGCCGCCGCTAGCGCCACCGCCTGGTGCTGGGCCTGATACAAGCCCCAGTTGGAGGCCAAAATGCCGCCGTCCTTGCAGGAATCCGAGTAGCCCACCATCACGTCCTGCACGCCGCCGGCCGCCGTCAACAATGCCCGGTAGGTCGGTTGGTCCAGCAGCCGGGTCAGCAGAATTTCGACCCGATTCAAATCCGCGATCGTCTCGAACAGCGGAGCAACGTGGATTTCGCAATGCCAGCTTCCGTCGGCGCGGCGACCGGCCAATCCGGCGAAGCTGGCCAGAAACAGCACCTCCAGCACGTGGCTGGCTTCGTGGGTCATGGAAATGACGTAATTGTCGAAGGCGCGCGGGCTGATTTCCTGGCGCATCGCCGCCATCACCTGAAACACCTCCAGGGTCTCGCGCGTGGCGGGGCTGAACGAATCGCAGTACAACAGCGGCGTGCCGGGTTTGGCCAGCAGGTCGCCCAATACATTCAGCCGTTCCTCCTCGGGCAGCGCCGCATAATCCGGCAGGTTGGGGGCCATGGCGAAGATTTCGGCGACCGCCGCCGCGTGCCGGCCCGACTCCTGGCGCACGTCGAGCGCGGTCAGATGAAAGCCGAAGGTTTCCGCCAGCCGGATCAGGTCTTTCAGTTCGCCGTCGGCGACCGCGCCGTCGCCGTGAGCGATCAGGGAATCGCGAATCACATACAGGTCTTCGAGAAATTCCTGTTCGGAGGCATAGCCCCAAAACGGAACCGGAACCGCTTCGGAGTGTTTTTCCGCGCGCGCATGGATCTGTGCGAGGTTGTGTTGCAGACGGTGGTACATCAGAAAGAATTTGCGCCGGTACGGTTCCTGGGCATACTGCCGGGGGGCGTCGGCGAACAGGGCGGCCATGCGCTGGGCATCTGCTTCCAGACGGGCGGCGAACACCGGCGAAGGCGCGACGAGCGAACTGGAATAGGTGAGATGGCGGTTCAACTCCTCGACCCGCCGCAGGTATTCGCGCAGGATTTCCTGGGCTTGCAGGCGCACCGCCAGCGCGGTGGTTTCCGGTGTGACGAACGGATTGCCGTCGCGGTCGCCGCCGATCCACGAGCCGAACCGCAGCAGACGGGGAATGCGGATCGCCGCCTTGCCGCCCTCGTCGCCATAAACGGCGTCCAGCGCCCGCTCCAGGTTGCGGTAGAGCGTCGGCAGGGCCTGAAAGATCGACTCGCGAAAGTAGTACAGACCGTTCTTGATCTCGTCGCGTACCTGCGGCTTAAAGCTGCGCACCTCGTCGGTTTTCCACAGAATCTGGATCTGGCTGCGCAGTTCCTCGACCACCTCGGCCCGCTGGTACGCGTTGAGCGCCGGATCGTCGAGTTTGCCGTTGGTCAGGAAGACCCGCCGCTGCGCGCCCAGCAACACCCGGCGTTTGGCCTCGGTGGGATGGGCGGTGAACACCGGCATGAAGTCGATCCGGTTCAACAACGCCTGCAATTGCGCCGCGTCGACGCCGCCGGCGCGCAGGGTGCGCAGGGTCTCGTCGAAGGAGCCCCGCCACAGCGGCTTGTCGCGTCGAACCTGCTCCCGGCGCAACAAGTGCTGGTCGTGTTCCTCGATGAGGTTGGTCAGGCTGAAGTATGCGTTGAAGGCTCGCACCACATGGTTCAGCATGTCCGGGTTGAGTGCGGCGATGAGGCGCATCAACCGCTCGCGGCGGTCCGGCGCCAGCTCGGGCTGACGGCGCAACTCGATGAAGCCCTGGCGCAGGGTTTCCACGACATCGAGGACCGAGCGACCTTCCTGGTCGCGCAAGGTGTCGCCCAGCAGTTGACCGAGCAGCTTGACGCGGTCGCGCAGCGGTTGGTCGGATGGGGTCGGCATGAGTGAACTCCGTCGGGTTGGGTCGGTTTGGAGAACTTTCCTGATAAGTTGACCACGACCGACGGTTTTGTTTCACCCGCGCGTAACGGGGTGTGGCCCGCTGGCTACGGCAGTAGGATGGAGCACGGCGCAGACGTACACTGGACAAAGTCGCAACTTTATCGGGAAATCCTCATGTCCTGGGATAACCAGATTCTGTTATTCATGGCGGCACATCGGTCAGAGGGGCTGGATTATTGCTTTCGCGGTGTGACCTGGCTGGGATCGCTGTATGTGCTAACGCCGTTCGCGATCCTAATCGCCACCGTGCTACTGCATCTTCAAAAGCGGTGGGAAGCCCTGTTGCTGGTGGTGGGCTTCGGCGGTGCGGCGTTGTGGGTTCATCTCGCCAAGGCTCTCTTGGCCCGACCCCGGCCGGCCTTGGTGGAACCCCTGATTGCCCTGCCCGCCGACGGTTCCTTTCCAAGCGCCCACACCACGCAAATTGTCGCCTTCGCGCTGTGCGTGGTTCTCATCGTCCGCCGGATCTGGCCGGAATGGCAGTTCGCCGCCGTAACGGTCGCCGCGATGCTGATCGCCGTCGTGGCCACCTCCCGCGTCTATTTGCAGGTCCATTACCTATCGGACGTGTTGGGCGGGATCGCACTGGGTATCGGGTGGGTCGCCCTGGCGCGAAAAATCCTGTAATGCGGCGACCTTGAGGAGACGTGATGAGAAACAAATTTCTCGGTACCGGCGAAACCGGCTATCACCCGCTGCGCAAGATCAGGATCGTCCTGTCGGGACTACGATTTGCCGTCCTCTACGACTTCAGCGTGGCCTACAAGATGGTGCTGTCCGCGATCATCCTCGCGCTGGCGCTGATCTTCCAGCAGTGGGTGGATTTCGAACTGATCCTGCTGGCCACCGGACTGGTCCTGATGGCGGAATTGTTCAACAGCGCCATTGAAGCCGTCTGCGATTTCCTGGAAACCCGCGAAAACGAGAAGATTCGGGCCATCAAGGATATCGCCGCCGCCGCCGTCGGCATCAGCATCGTGGTCTGGCTGACCGTGGTGATTTCCGACTTGGCCCGTCTCGTGATGCTGCTGGAGGGTTCTCGCGGGTGAATCCTGCGGTTTGGAAGCCGTCAGGCGCGTGCCGGCCGTAATCTCGGATCGATCACTCGCCTGTCGGCGTGCCTTGTAGGGGTTGGTAGCGGATATTTCTACAATATCTATACAAAAAGCTTGCAATCAGTAGAATTGGCACCTATTATTTATACTGAACTTATACAATTGCTGATGGTCTCTGAACATTGACGGCCAAGTCCGTGCGGAGACCCTCCGATCAACCCCAGTTCTGTATTGCCCCTGGTAAAGGAGGAACAACGATGACGACAATGACAATCCCGATCAGTGACAGCGCGCTGTCGATCCCGAACGTGCGGCGGATTACCACGAACCAGCCTTGGGAATGGCTGGCAGCGGGATGGAAGGATTTGTGGCGGGCGCCCGCCGCCAGCCTCGGCTATGGCCTGTTGTTCGTACTGATGGGCTACCTGCTGGCCTCTACGGTGGAGGGCCAGTTTCATTCGGTGCTGGCCCTGACCACCGGCTTCCTGCTGGTGGGCCCGTTCCTGGCGCTGGGTCTGTACGACATCAGCCGCCGGCTGGAAGCAGGTGAACCGGTGTCCCTGGTTCAGGCGGTGACCGCCTGGCGTTCCAATGCCCTGTCTATCGCCCTGTTCGGCGTGGTGCTAGGCCTGGTGATGATCGTTTGGGCGCGGCTGGCGGCGGTGCTGTTCGCGGTCCTGGTGGGGAGAGGTGAATTGACTCTGGAGGCGTCGGCGGCGCAGATCTTCTTCTCCGGCAGCGGACTGACGTTCCTGCTGGTGTTCACAGCGGTAGGCGCCATCCTTGCGGGTGTGGTATTCGCCATCAGTGTGGTGTCCATCCCGATGATGCTGGACCGCAAGGCTGACTTTGTGACCGCGATCCTGACCAGCCTCGCCGCGGTGCGCGCCAATCCGGCTCCCATGGCGCTGTGGGCGGCGCTGATCGTGATCTTCACCGGCCTGGGCCTGCTCACTTTCTACCTGGGTTTGGCCCTCGCCCTGCCGCTGATCGGCCATGCGACCTGGCACGCCTATCGAAGTCTGGTGGAGGACAGCAACGTCGAACAATAATCGCCTACGTGATGAGTTCGCTTCAGGAAATCCCCCATCCCGCGCTGATCCCCATCCCGCGCTGACTGCGGGATGGGGGCACCACGGCGCGGTCGCCGATCACCAATGGGAGTTTAGGGTATGAAAACATCCCATGGTCTTTTAGTCAGCATCGTCATTGTGTTGGTAACACTGGCTCTGGGTGTCGTCGCCGTATCGGCAAAGCTGGCGGCGGACGATCGGCTGGCTGCGGCCGAGCGCGTTTCCGACCCGCCTTCCACCCGGAGATGACCATGCGGACGTTCAAATCCTGGTGGGTCGTGCCCGTCGCATTGCTGCTGGTCGCCTGCCAAACGACACCGATGAATACCATCGCGACGGTCGAGCGGGTCGATCTCGAACGCTTCATGGGCGACTGGTACGTGATCGCCAATATCCCCACCTTCATCGAGCGCGACGCCTACAACGCCGTAGAGTCTTACCGGCTGACCGACGATGGCACGGTGGCCACGACGTTCGCGTTCCGTCAGGGCGGTTTCGATGGCGAACGCAAGGTCTACACACCGACCGGCTTCGTGCTGGATCGCGACAGCAACGCCATCTGGGGCATGCAGTTCGTCTGGCCGATCAAGGCCGACTTCCGCATCGTCTATCTCGACGAGCAGTACACCCGGACGATCATCGGGCGAAACAAACGCGACTATGTCTGGATCATGGCGCGCACGCCCAGCATTCCCGAGGCCGATTACCAGGCCATGCTGCGCCTTCTGGCCGATGAGGGTTACGACATCAACCAGATTCAGCGCGTGCCGCAGCGCTGGCCCGAACCAGCCGGACAAACCGAGTTCGGACGGGGCGGGATTGGCTCGCGCGAGGAAACCAGCATCGGCGACGGCAAAGGTTTGGCGGCGTGTGTTGCTTCGCGCGGAGAGCCATGATCGCCCGATGCATGGGTCGGAGGTAAACCGAACTCAGCAAGAGATCGGTTTTCAGCGCCTCTTGCTTCCCCGTTGCAGGAAAGCACCGGTAGAGGGAATGCTTGATTCAACGATCCTCGTCTCTGTTCGGAGTGGCGTAAAACCCTTGGGAGAGAGCCGTGCATGATTACCGTCAAAGCCGACGTTCTCATCTTCCAGAAAGTTGAGCCGGTCTACCGGTTCGTCGTCCTGGATTTCGTCGCCAACTATCCCCGCTGGTCGGCGGAGGTGGTGGACCTCAAACCGCTCTCGACCGGCCCGGTGCGGCTGGGCTTCCAGGCCCGCCAGGTCCGGGTGGATCAGGGGCACAAAACGGAATCCACCTTCGAAGTGGCCGAACTGGAGCCCCTCAAGCGGGTCTCGTTTCAGGGCATTACCGCCCCCTATCGCTCCGTCTATGAATTTGAAAACCTCAGCCCCTCGACCCACCTGACCTTCACGTTCGAACTGGAACGACTCGAACCACGCATGCGTCCCTTCGAAAAGCTGATCCGCATCGCCTTGCAGGACGGCGCCAAACGGACGGTACGAAAATTGAAGTTGCTGATCGAGAAAGAGATGCTGGATAACGGTTAGCGCCAGCTTCCCCGGTGATTCTCTGCAAATCCGTGTGGCGGGAGATTGATGATGTTCGTGACCGCAAAAGATGATGGTTTGATTCCCTATGTCCTGACGCAAATCCTGGATGCCTGCGTCAACGGCGTCACTCTGTCCGATCCGGACCTGCCCGATAACCCCATTGTGTACGCCAACCAGGCGTTCGAGGCGATGTCCGGCTACTCTCAGGAGGAAATCGTGGGGCGCAACTGCCGGTTCCTGCAGGGCGTGGACCGCGAGCAGGAAGCACTGAACGTGATCCGGGCGGCGCTGGCCAAACAGGAAGCGTGCTTGGTCACCCTGCGCAACTACCGCAAGAATGGCGAATTGTTCCTCAACCGCCTGTCCATCCGCCCGCTGGTGGATCGCGAAAGCAAGGTGATCTATTACCTGGGCGTCCAGTACGACGTGACCGATCAGGTCAGGACGCAGCAAGCGCTGGAGAAGTTGCAATTTGAACTCGAACAGCGGACGCACGGCTGATGGCTGAATCTGCTTGATCCGTGCTCTGGAAAGACTCTCATGACCGTACCCACGCCCGAATCCACGCCCGCCCGTCCCGTCCGCTCCCCTCGCGCTTTGCTGGGGCTGGGCGTGGTGGCCGCCGTGGCCGCACTGCTCGCCTGGCCGCTGTGGCGGCCGGCGGTGTTGCCGGCCCAGCCGCCGGCGGTACAAGCGCCGCCGCCCCGTCCGGTCGAGACCGTGTCGCTGGCCGAGGGAACCGGCATCCGCTCGGTGCTGCTGATCGGCCAAGTCGAATCCAGCCAGCAGGCGACCATCCGCGCCCAGACCAGCGGGATCGTGCAGGACATCCGGGCGCAGCCCGGCGACCGCATCACCCCCGGCACGCTGCTGGCCGTGCTGGACGATACCGATCAACAGCTGGCGCTGGCCCGCGCCCAGGCGCAACTGGCGGAGGCGCGCAGCCAACTGGCGCGGCTGGAAGCCGGCACCCGGCGCGAAATCATCGCCCGCCGTCAAGCCGAATTGCGCTCCGCCCAAGCCCGCGAGAAGGAAGCCACCGATAACCTCAAGCGCGCCAGCGAGTCGGTCCGGAAGGGGGCAATCACCGAGCGGGCGCTGGTGGAGGCGAAATCGGCAGTAGACGACGCCGCCGGGGCCAGCGCCTCTGCCGCTGCCGCGCTGGCCGAAGCCGAGGCCGGGCCGCTGCCGGAGGAAATAGAAGCCCAGCGCGCCAACGTCGCCGCTGCCCAGGCCGCCGTCCATCAGGCCCAACTGGCGGTGGAGCGCACCCGCATCAAAGCCCTGTCCAGCGCCGTGGTGCAGACCCGGCTGGTCAGTCAGGGCGATTACGCGCAGGTCAACGCGCCGATTGTCACCCTGATCGCCAGCGACCGACTGGAGGTGTTTCTGGCGCTCCCCGAGGACTTGAGCGGGCGGATTCTGCCCGGAATGCCGGTCGAACTGAGCGCCCGCGCCCTGCCGGACTGGCGGCAGGTGGTCCCGATCACCGGCGTGATCCCGGCGGCGGACGCCGCGTCGCGGCGGCAACGAATCCGGGTGCAACTCGACCCCGCCCCGCCGGGTCTGCTGGCCGGAATGGCGGTGGCCGGCAAGCTGGATATCCCCCTGAACACGCCGGCCTTCGTCATCTCCCGCGACGCCCTGACCCTGCGCCGCGACCAGTGGTTCGTATTCGCCGTGGCTGACGGCAAGGCCCGGCAAGTCCAGGTGGAACGGGTGGCCGACATGGGCGAAACCGTGGCGATTTATAACGACGCCTTGCGTCCGGGCCAGAACATCGTGGTGCGCGGCGGCGACGGTCTGCGCGACGGCATGATGGTGAAAATCGTGGGGAACGCGCCATGAGCGGGATCGTGACCGCCGTCCGCTGGCGGCATGGCACCTTCGTCCTGTTCTGCCTGCTGGCGGTCTTCGGCGGGATCGCCCTGAGCGGCCTGCCGCTGGAATTGCAACCCGGCGGCGACCGCCCGGAAATCACCATCACCACTCGCTATCCCGGCGCCAGTCCGGTGGATGTCGAAAATCTGGTGACCCGCCCGATTGAAGAACGGATGGAGGAAGTGCTGGGCGTGCGGGAAATCAGCAGCACCTCCCGCGCCGGCGGCAGCAGCGTGACCCTGGAATTCGTGGATGGCAGCCGGCTGAGCGAGCGGATGGTGGATGTGCTGAACCAGTTGCAGCAGGTCAGCAACCTGCCGCCGGAAGTGGGCGAATCGAATGTGGAAATGGTCAGCGGGGCCAGTTCGCCGATGATGTGGATCATGCTGACGCCCAAACCGGGCTTTCAGGGCGATCCGAATCATTACCGCGATCTGGTGGATACCGTGATCCTGCCCCGGTTGCGCCGGGTGCCGGGCGTCGGGCAGTTCTTCACCCCGGGCGGGCAGGAGCGCGAGGTCGAGGTGCGGGTGGATCCCAAGGCGCTGGCGGTGCGCAATCTGACCATCGGCGACGTGGTGCAGGTGTTGCGCGACAACAATCGCGACGTGCGCGGCGGTCCCATGACGCTGGGACGGCGCGAATACCGGGTGCGCACCGTCAGCCGCTCGCAGGATTTGGCGCAACTGGAGCAATTCGTGCTGCGGCGCGACGCGGCGGGCGCGGTGTATCTGCGCGACGTGGCCAGCGTCGAATTCGGCCGCAAGCCGCTAGACAGCGTCGTGGTGTTCCGGGATCAGCCGACCGTCGCCATCGGCGTGATCCGGCAGGTCGGCGCGAACGTGCCGGAAGTCGCCCAGGGCGTGCGGGCGGCCATCGCCGAACTCGAGGAGCAGTTCGACCGCGCCGGCGAAGGCATTGGCTTCGTCTACAACTACGACGAGAGCGAATACGTCGGCCAGGCGGTGAAGCTGGTGTGGGGCAACCTGCTGACCGGCGCGGCGCTGGCGACGCTGGTGCTAGTGGGGCGTTTGGTTTGCCCATCGCCATAACTACCCGTCCGGTTGCGACGAAGGCGGCAGACCCATAATGGCACCGGAACCGCCCAAGCGATGGCGTCGTTCCCAA
>WBZP01007187.1_pt1 | contig 10796 bp, 11 predicted proteins | sample 5204301 | NCBI WGS metagenome assembly WBZP01 (sample SAMN12412401, study PRJNA552823) | activated sludge metagenome | isolation source: activated sludge from nitrification reactor of wastewater treatment plant... | place: USA: Pennsylvania | collected 2017
GCGCCGGGTTCAACGCGACGAATTCCTGCACCGGCATCTCGGCAAGTTTCGCGGCGACCTTGACGTCGATGTTGCTGCTCGGCGTGACGGTGGCGAAGTAGGCCTGGTTCGGAACTGCAGGAATACCGAGCGAGGCGACGAGTTGCGGGCTGGAGAAGATGTTCTTGAGCGCCTGCAGCTTCGGCACGTAATTGCGTGTCTCGGCCGGCATGGTCAGGCTCTGGTAGTCGGTGGGCAGGCCCTTTGCCTCGTTTTTCTTGATGGCGCGGGCGACGGCGCCTTCACCCCAGTTGTACGAGGCGAGGGCGAGGAACCAGTCGCCGTGCATGTCGTAGATCGTCTGCAGGTAGTCGAGGGCGGCCGAGGTGGCGGCGACGACGTCGCGGCGCTGGTCCATCCACCAGTCCTGCTTCAGGTTGTAGTTCTTGCCGGTGCTCGGGATGAACTGCCAGAGGCCGGAGGCGTGGGCCCGCGAGTAGGCCATCGGGTTGAAGGCGCTCTCGACCATGGGCAGGAAGGCGAGTTCGGTCGGCATGCCGCGCCGTTCCAGTTCCTCGACGATGTGGTGCAGGTAGCGGCTGCTACGCTCGACCATGCGGCGGAGGTAGTCGGGGCGATTCATGTACCACTGCTGCTGGGCGAGGACCAGGTCGCCGGTCAGATTGGGCATCGCGAAACCGTTGCGGATGCGGATGAAGAGGTCATCCGGCGATTCGGTCAGGTCGATGGCGCCGGGGGGTGTCGGATGGGCGGCAATCTCGGTCGTCGGCAGCGCCTCGTCGGCGGGAGCGGCTGCATGTCCCGCGGGAAGCGCCTCGGTTGGCGAGACTCCTGACGTGACGGCTGCCGGCGCGGGCTCCGTTTCGGTCGCAGCGACCGTGGCGGCAGGAACGCGCCCCAGGGTGGACGATACGGACAGGGAAAGCGGGTCTTCGGCGACTGCGTTTGCGGGTACGACTGCGGGTCCGGCAATTACAACGGCGACAAGAAGCGATCTGAAGCTGAACGTCATTCGATCTCCTGATGCCTGCCTCCGCCCGAGGGTTTTGTTGGATTTCTATCCGAACGGGGGGCGCGGTGGCGAACGGGTGGCGGTTCAGTGGGGTAAAAACGAGATTATAACTTAGGTGGGAGGTCGCCGCCGCCGGCCAGTCAGGTGTCTGCCAGCAGCGCATGCCAGATGCGCCCCATGGCTTCGGCCGCCCCGGCGGCAACGGGGAAATCGACGTGTGCGCTGAGCACCGTTTCCGCCGGGTTGATCTCGACGGTTGCAGCGCCGCTCTGCTTTGCCCAGAGGACGGGCTGGACGATGTAGGGGAAGAGGCTGGAGGTGCCGATCGAGAAGACGATATCGAAATCCTCGGCGAAGGCGGCCTCCAGTCGGGCGACCCCGGCTTCCGGCAGCGCTTCGCCAAAAAGGACGACAGCCGGGCGGATCGGCGCGAAACATTTCGGGCAGAGCGGTGGATCGCCGAGCCCGGCATAGGTCTCGACGCGGGTTGCGAAGCGGCAATGGGTGCAGTGGAGGTGATGCAGATTGCCGTGGATCTCGATGACGTCGCTCGAACCGGCCGTGCTGTGCAGGCCATCGACATTCTGCGTATAGACGATGACTTCGGGGATGATGCGTTCGAGTCCGGCGATCACCTCATGTGCGAGGTTCGGCCGCGCGCCACGGCAGTTGCGCTCGATCTCGAGCAGGTACTTCCAGGTGACTTCGGGACGTGCGGCCATCATCGGGCCGGAGAGCGCCTCTTCGATGCTGAAGCCCTCGTCGGTGATCGCGTCTTCGTAAAGCCCGCCAAGACCGCGATAGGTGGGCAGCCCGGAGTCCGCGGAGACGCCTGCACCGGTCACGAAGAGCACCCGCCGCGCATGACGCAGGCGGACGGCGATGTCGCGATAGATAGTCATGTTGCGATGATGAAGCGCGGCCTGTGGTCAGTCCAGCGGCAGCATGATCGTCGCCGCCAGCCCGCCGGTAGGGCGGTTCTCGAGCACCAGTCGCCCGCCCTGGGCGCTGACGAGGTTGCTGGCGATCGCCAGACCGAGGCCGGTGCCGCCACTCTCGCGCGAACGTGAGGATTCGAGCCGGACGAAGGGGCGCAACACTTCCGCGAGGCGCTCTTCCGGAATCCCGGGGCCATCATCGCTGATGCGTATGCACGCAAGGCCTTCCTCGGCACTCAGCGAGAGCAGTGCGCCGCCACCGTACTTGATTGCGTTGTCGACCAGGTTCTCGACGGCGCGGCGCAGCGCATTCGGCTTGCAGCCCGCCTGGATGCTGCCGCTGCCAGCGCCGCTGTAGCGCACCGGCTGCCCGGCATCTGCCGCATCATCGGCAATGGCCGAAAGCAGTGCGTCGAGATCGAGGCGCGCCGCGGCCTCGACGGACTGCATGCTGCGCGCGAGCTCAAGCCCTTCGTCGACCAGTCGTTGCATCGCGACGAGGTCGCCGCCGAGCTTTTCACGCAGCGCATCATCGTTGCAGCCTTCAAGGCGCAGCCGCATGCGTGTCAGTGGTGTCTTCAGATCGTGGGTCACGGCAGCCAGGATCTGGGTCTGCTCGGCCATCATTTCACGTACGCGTTCCTGCATCCGGTTGAATGCTGTCGCCGCCTGTCGCACTTCGGTCGGGCCGTCCGTCGCGAGCGGCGGGTGATGGATATCGTTGCCGAAGGCTTCCGCGGCGGCCGTCATCCGCTGCAGGGGACGCAGGGCGAGACGGACGGCGAACCATGAAACGAAGGCGATCAGCACGCCGAAGAGTGCGAGACTGGCCGGAAATCGCCCCTGCTCGATCTGCGGCGGCATGCGCCGCTGTCCCTGATGCAGCAGGCAGAACGCATCGCCATCGGAAAAGCGCCCTCGCACGCCCAGCAGCGGCGGACCGGGCGGGCCGGGTGGGTCGCCTGCGACCTCCTGGCGCGGGAAACGCACGGTCGCATCGACCGTGATGATGTTCCCGATGCGGTCCGCAAGCCCCTGGCCGAGATGCGGTGCCGGCAGCCCGTTACAGTTTTCGGGGGCCACTATCCGCCACTCGTCGCGATTGAATCCGGCGATTGCATTACGGCGCTGCTCCTTTGGCAGCGCTGCGAGCAGGCGGATCGTGTCGGCAAAGCGCTGGGACGCTTCGCGCCCATGAAAGTGCGCGATGACCTCGCGGCGATCGCGCTGAGCGAGCCAGAAGGTCAGCGCTGCCGCTGCGGAAACGCCGACGAGCAGCACGAGAAAAATGCGCAGCGTCAGCGAGGTCGGGGCGAGATCCCGCTTCATGTCGCGCTCTCCACGGGTGAGGCGAGCACGTAGCCCTCATTGCGGACAGTCTTGATCAGATCGGGAGAACGGGCGTCGTCGCCGAGTTTCTGGCGCAGGCGGCTGATCTGCAGGTCGATCGAGCGGTCGAAGGGGTCGGCATCGCGGCCCTTGGTGAGATCCATCAATTGGTCGCGGCTGAGGACGCGCTGGGGATGTTCGACGAAGATCTTCAGCAACCGGTATTCGGCGCCGGAGAGCGGTACGACGACGCCCTGCGGCGAGGTCAGCCGCAGCAGGCCGGTATCGAGCGTCCAGCCGGCGAAGATGTAGGACGGCACATGCGAGGGGGCCGCCGTCCCCGGCAGGGCACGTGCCCGACGCAGGATGTTGCGGATGCGGGCGAGCAGCTCGCGCGGCTCGAAGGGCTTCGGCAGGTAGTCGTCGGCGCCCATCTCGAGGCCGACGACGCGGTCGATCGTCTCGCCCCGAGCGGTCAGCATCAGGACCGGCATCTGTGCGAGCGACGGCGTCGCGCGCAGGTTGCGACAGATCGTCAGGCCGTCCTCGCCGGGCAGCATCAGGTCGAGCACGATGAGGTCGATGCGCGCGGCATCGAGTGCCTCGCGCATCTCGCGCCCTTCGGCGGCGAGGCTGACGCGGAAACCATTCTGCCGAAGGTAGTCGCCGACCAGTTGCCGGATGTCGCGGTCGTCATCGACAACGAGGATGTGTGCACCGTTTTCCATGCCGCCATTAAACCGCCTGGCGGCCCGGCTGTCACCGGTTGCGCCCCCTGCGAATGTATCGCCATGTATCGCCCCTGCGATTCCTTACGCTTCGTTACGAATCTGCGCGCCAGGCGACACATCATCGATACAAGCCGGCGTTTCAATGGGGGCCGTGGAGAAACGAACCACGAGCAGCACCTACGAACGCAACCCAAGGAGATAGCCATGAAAAACCGTACTTTTTCCCGCACCCTCATCGCCATGCTGGTCACCGTCGGTCTTGTCGGCGGTGGCAGCGCCTACGCCTTCCGCGGCGACGGCCCTTGCAGCGGCCCCGGCATGGAACGCACCGCCGGCTCCCCCGGCAAGTTTGCCGAGAAGCGCCTTGAAAAGCTGCACGCCGATCTGAAGCTGGCTCCCGAGCAGGAAGCCGCCTGGAAGGCCTGGTCGGATCCGATCGGCAAGCAGGCTGCTGCGATGGGCGACATGCGATCCGAGCGCGAGGCGATGATGAAGCTGCCGGCCCCGGAGCGTATGGAAAAGATGCTCGATCGCATGAAGGAGCATCAGAAGAAGATGGAAGACCAGCTGGCCTCGACGCGTACCTTCTACGGCCAGTTGAATGCCGAGCAGAAAAAAACGTTTGATGCCTTCCAGCCGTTCGGTGGGCCACCCGGCGAGCGTGGCGGCAAGCGCGGGGGTGACGGCGGTCGCGGCGGGCAGCCGCGCGGCCCGGCACCGCAGCAGAACGGCTGATTCAAAGCCAGACAATGAAAAACGCCCGGTATTATCGGGCGTTATTTTGTGCGGCAGCGAAGCTCAGAGGCCGCGCTGCAGGCGCGCAATCGCGGTCTCGCGCGGGAACAGTGCGACGACCGCGTCGACCGACGGCGTCTGCGCCTGGCCGGTGAGCAGCACGCGCAGCGGCATGGCGAGCTTGGGCATCTTCAATCCATGCTTGCCGACGGTTTCCTTGATCAGCGCGCCGATGGCCGGTGCTTCCCAGGCAACGTCCTGCAAGGCTTCGGCAAAATCAGCCAGCGCCGGCTTCACGTCGTCCGTCAGGTGCTGTGCAAGGATCTCGGCCTTCGGGTGCAGGTCGATGTAGAACACCTCGGCAGCATCGGCAAGTTCGTTGATGTTGCCGACACGCTCCTTGTAGAGGCCGATGATCGCCTCCAGCGCGGGCGATGGCGTGACCTTGACGCCGCGCTCATCGAAGCGCTTCTGCACCAGTGCAGCGAGGCGCGCGTTGTCGGCCGCCTTGATGTAGTGCGCGTTCAGCCAGTTCAGTTTTTCGGTATTGAACTGCGCGGCGGACGGCGTGATGTGGTCGAGATCGAACCATTCAACCAGCTGCGTACGCGAGAAGACCTCGTCGTCGCCGTGCGACCAGCCCAGGCGCGCCAGGTAATTGACGATCGCTTCCGGCAGGTAGCCGTTGGCCTCGTACTCCATGACGTTCACCGCGCCGTGGCGCTTGGAGAGCTTCTGGCCATCGTCGCCGAGGATCATCGACACATGCGCGTAGGTCGGCACCGGCGCCCCGAGCGCCTGCAGGATGTTGATCTGGCGCGGCGTGTTGTTAACGTGGTCGTCGCCGCGGATGACGTGGCTGATGCCCATGTCCCAGTCGTCGACGACGACGCAGAAGTTGTAGGTCGGCGTGCCGTCCGGGCGGGCGATGATGAGGTCGTCCAGTTCGGCGTTGCTGAATTCGATACGTCCCTTGACCTTGTCGTCCCAGCCGACGATGCCGTCGGTCGGGCCGCGGAAGCGGATCACCGGTTGCACGCCGGCCGGCGGCTCGGGCAGCGTCTTGCCCGGCTCGGGGCGCCAGCGGCCGTCGTACTTCGGCTTCTCGCCGCGTTCGCGCTGCGCCTCGCGCATGGAATCGAGCTCTTCCGGCGACGCGTAGCAGCGGTACGCCTTGCCGTCGGCGAGCATCTGCGCCACGACCTCCTTGTAACGGTCCATGCGCTGCATCTGGTAGAACGGGCCCTCGTCGTAGCCGAGTTCCAGCCAGTCCATCGCCTGCAGGATGCCGTCGACCGCCTCCTGCGTCGAACGGGCGACATCGGTGTCCTCGATGCGCAGGATGAACTGGCCACCGTGACGGCGGGCAAAGGCCCATGAGAAAAGGGCAGTGCGGGCGCCGCCGATATGCAGGAAACCGGTGGGCGAGGGAGCGAAACGGGTGCGGACCATGGTCAGGGCGATTGGCTGGGAGAAAGGGGCGCATTTTACCCGCAAAGCGGGTGATTTCCTTGGACGACGGTACGCGCGGTCTTGTCGGCTATCGCCATGCCGGACACTTGTACGTGACCGTTCCCCTGTTCCACCTCCCGAGAATTTGCACTTCCATGACATTTATTGTGCTGTGGGAGGCAGTCCGGAAATAATGAATGTTTAATCTGCCTTCGCGCCAAGGGATTCCGCAATGTCTCGATTTCTGCTGCTGTGTATGAGTTTGCTTTCCGCCTTCGCTGTCGCCGGCGAACCGGGCGTTACGGAGAAGTCGATCACCATCGGGCAGAGCATTTCGCTGGAACAGGGAAAAAACATCTACGGGGAGGCTGCAGCAAGGGGCGCCCGCCTGTATTTCGACAGCGTCAATGCCGAAGGCGGCGTTCATGGCCAGAAAATCATCGTCAAACTGATGGACGACGATGGCAAGAATGCAACTGCAGCGCAGAACGCGCGTCAGTTGATTGCCGATGGTGTCTTCCTCCTGTTTGGCTCCATCGAAGGTGGGCCATCGACGGCGGTCGCCGAGGTGGCTACCGAGTTGAAAGTCCCGTTCTTCGGGCCGATGGCAGGCTCTCCGACTCTGCGCCGCCCGCATCTGGCCTATGTATTTCCGGTCCGGGCCGAACACCGCGAGGAGTTTCGCGCATTGATGGCCTGGGGCAAGGCAACCGGGATGACAAACGTCGGCTTTTTCCGGTCGGATACGGCGGTTGGCAAGGCCCATCTGGAAAATGTCCGCCTGATTGCCAATGAGCTCGGGATGAAGGTCGCTCTTGACGTGCCGTTCAAGAGCGATGTCAGCGACGCCCAGCTTGACGATATGGTGCGGATGATCGGTCTGGCAAAGCTGGATATGGTCATCAACCATGGTTCCAGCGGTATCTATCAGCGACTGATCGTAAAGGCGCGTTCCGCCGGCCTGAAGACGGTCTTCATGGGAGTGAATTCCGGCTCGACGCAGATCGTCGAAAAACTGGGACCCACGGCACACGGCATGGTCTTTTCGCAGGTGGTTCCGAATCCGCGCTCCGGCAAGCATCCGATTACGCGAGAATTCGTCGACGCTGCTCGCAAGGCTGGAATGAGTGAGCCGCTGAGTTTTGGCAACATGGAAGGCTACGTTACCGCGAAGGCCCTCGTTGCGGTTTTGCGCGCCAACGGTCCGGCACTGACAAGGGAAGGTCTGATCCGGACGATGGATTCCTTCAGCGCTGATCTGGGCGGGCTGAGTGTACGCTGGAAAAGCAACGATCACGAAGGTTCGCGCTATGTCGACCTCTCCATGGTCGGGAAGGACGGGCGTTTCGTTGATTGACCCGTCGGACGGGACTGTGGTTTAATGCGCGCCTCTATCGGGCGGTTAGCTCAGGGGTAGAGCACTGCCTTCACACGGCAGGGGTCACTGGTTCGATCCCAGTACCGCCCACCAGAATCAACGGAAAAGGCTGCCTTCGGGGGGCCTTTTGCGTTTTCAGGCGGCTCGTAAACTACGGTTTCCATTGCGCTTTGCTCGTTCTGTCGACTGGAAATTTCCGGCAAATGGTGTAGATTTCCAGTAGGGAGCGTCACTTTCGAAGGAGTCTTCCATGGAAGTCGGATCAGTCAGCAGTTCTGCGGGGACGGCAGTTCAGGCGTCGCGCCAGACTCAGACGCAGGCTGTCGAGCAACAGCAGAAGCCGCCGGAGAAGCCCCGGCAGGAAGAGCAGCAGGCGCCGAAACCCGTCAAGAATGCCGAAGGGCAGACGACGGGCACGGTCATCAACACTACTGCGTGATTTTGGGTGTGTCGGCATTTCGGGATTAGGGATCATGGCAACGGCGATTTCCGCATCGGGTTCTGCGATCGGTTTCGGCACTGATCAATTGCGCGTGCAGCAGGCCAAGCGCAACGCGGATCAGGCCGAGGCGGCGGCGCGTGCCCTGCGGCGTGCTGCGACGAGTGCGCAGCAGGCTGCGGACAGTGCGCAGGAGGACGCGCGCTCGTTGCAGGTCCGTTCGAATCAGGCGCAGGTTGATGCCGGGCAGGCACGACAGCAGGTGACGTCGCTCCAGTCGGTACGTACCGTGCAGCAGGGGTTTGAGACGGTTCGCTCGCAGATTGCCGAAGGTTTGAAATCGCTCGATGCGCCGGCGCCGAGCGTGAATGCCGAGGGGCAGACAACGGGAACGCTGGTCAACGTCACTGCCTGACGCGCACGGGCAGGGCGGTATAATCGCCTGCGCCGGTAACACTCGTAGGGTGATTTTCCGGTACCACGCGGCCGACCTTGGGTCGGCTTTTTTATTTCCGCATCTCGTTCAATGTCCGCTACCGACAACCGTATGCCGCTGATCGACGCCCTCAAGGGCGTCGCCGCGCAGATCATCCTTTTGCATCACCTCGTATCGTACGGTCCGCTCTCGAAGGTGGCGAATGCGATGGCGCCGGTGACTGCCGGCTTCCTGTTCGATTACGGTCGCATGGTGGTGCAGGTGTTTCTCGTCATCGGCGGCTATCTTGCGGTACGCGCGCTGCTGGGGGCGTCCGCATCATCGACGATCCACCCCGCACGACTCATCTGGCGGCGGTACGTCCGTCTGGTCATACCCTTCGCCGCCGCGATGGTGATCGCGATCCTCGGGGCAGCGATGGCGCGCCTCTGGCTGGCCGACGATGCGATACCTGCGACACCGACATTCGCACAAGTGCTGGCCCACGTACTGCTGCTGCATGGCGTCTTTGACGTTCCTGCACTGTCGGCGGGCGTCTGGTACGTGGCAATCGACCTGCAACTGTATGCGCTGCTGACGCTGCTGGTGTGGTCCGGAATGCGCTTCGGGGCGCGCACGGCGCAGGGGTTGGTTGTGCTGATGGCCATGGCCTCGCTCTTCGTGTTCAATCGCAACGACGATTTCGATGCGTGGGCGATTTATTTCTTCGCCTCTTACGGACTGGGAGCGCTGGTTTGGTGGGGAAGCGTACAAGGACGCGCGCTGCGCTGGTTGCCACTGATTGTCGGCGTGACACTCCTCGGACTGCTGCTCGACTTCCGCCTGCGCATTGCGCTGGCGCTGGTGGTGGCACTACTGCTGGCGATCACAACGCTGCGTCCCGAATTCGGCCGCCGTCCCGATTCGGCCTTGCTGGCCTGGTTGGGACGGATTTCCTATTCGGTCTTTCTGGTGCACTTCCCGGTCTGCCTCGTGGCCAATGCCTTCTTTGCCAGATTCACGGATGGCGGCAACGGCGCTGCACTTGCGGCAATGATTGCCGCCTGGGGCGGGAGCCTGCTCCTCGGCACCGTCTTCCATCGCTATGTGGAAGCGCGGCGCTGGTAGCACGCTGCCGCTGCAGACGGTGCGGATCAGTGCTCGCTGGGAATTCCCCAGAACTCCTGCAACATCTTGATCTGATAGCCAAAAGCGTAGTCGAATCCGGACCACCAGACAGCCAGCGGAATCGCCAGTCCCGGGATCGGTGTCAGTGATGAGCGTGTGATCTGTCGGTTATCCATCATGGTTTCCTTTCATGGCGAGAATGCCTGCAGCGCAGGTGCTTGCATGTCTGCAATAGGCGTGCCAACGTAATCGAAGTAACGGCTCAGGAGTGCATGAGGTTTACACGATGAATGACGACATGGCCCGGCATGCGGTGGAATTCGAGCAGGCGGCGGATTGGCTGACACAGGCCGATGGCTTGCTGATCACTGCCGGTGCGGGCATGGGCGTCGACTCGGGGCTCCCCGATTTCCGCGGTACGGAAGGTTTCTGGCGCGCCTATCCAGCGCTGGCGGCAGCGCGGCTGTCGTTCGAGGAGATTGCCAACCCGGGCCATTTTGCACGCGATCCGCAGCTGGCCTGGGGTTTCTACGGCCATCGTCTCGACCTTTACCGGCGTACCGTACCGCACGAAGGGTTTGCGATCCTTCGCCGTTTTGCGGCAACGATGGAACATGGTGCGTTCGTATTCACCAGCAACGTCGACGGGCAGTTCTTCAAGGCCGGTTTTGCCGATGATCGGCTCTGCGAAGTGCATGGTTCGATTCATCACCTGCAGTGCTGCAAGCCCTGCTGCGATGCGATCTGGCCGGCGGAAGACTTCGTACCCGAGGTTGATGCGGCGGCGTGCCGCTTGCTTAATGCACCGCCACGCTGCCCGTTCTGCGGCGGCATGGCGCGCCCGAACATCCTGATGTTCGGTGATTGGGCGTGGCTGGCTGCCCGTACCGAAGCTCAGCAGCGTCGGCTCGATCTCTGGCGGCAGAAGGTAGAGCGTCTGCTGGTGATCGAAATCGGGGCCGGACTCGCGGTGCCGACGGTGCGCTGGTTCGGCGAGTCACTCGGCGTGCCGCTGATTCGCATCAATCCGGCCTACCCGGAGGTGGCGTCGGCGCGAGCAATCAGCGTGCCGCTCGGGGCGCTGGCGGCGCTAAGGCTGCTTGCTGCGGCGGTGGGCGACGGGGGCCATGTCGCGCAGGATCAGCGTCGGTGAAGAGAACGGCGCCAGCCGTTCGAGGAAGTCGAGCAGTTCGAGGATCGGTGAGCTCCTGAAGAAGCGCGCCATCGGTGTATCCATCC
>WBZP01007188.1_pt1 | contig 10796 bp, 8 predicted proteins | sample 5204301 | NCBI WGS metagenome assembly WBZP01 (sample SAMN12412401, study PRJNA552823) | activated sludge metagenome | isolation source: activated sludge from nitrification reactor of wastewater treatment plant... | place: USA: Pennsylvania | collected 2017
GCGGAACATCGAATCCGGCGGCGTGGATCGCCTCCAGCGCGATGCGGGCGAACTCCGGGGTGCCCGCGAAGGCTACCTTCGAGACCGGCCGCGGCGCGCGGGGCCGCCGGACCATGAGCGCGGCGGGCGGTGCCACTGCGCCCGCGGCTGCGCGCGCGGTGTCGGGCCCGGCGTCCGGCGTGGACGGCGTCGAATCAGGCACGGCGCTGCTCGTCGCGCGTCCGCTTGAGCATCCGGGTGCGGATGCGGTCGCGCTTGAACGCGCTCAGGTACTCGACGAACACCTTGCCGTCCAGGTGATCCATCTCGTGCTGCACGCACACCGCCGTCAGGCCCTCGGCCTCGAGTTCGAAGGGAGCACCGTCGCGGCCGAGCGCCTGCACCGTGACGCGCGCGTGGCGCTCGACGCGGTCGTAGACCTGCGGCACCGAAAGGCACCCCTCCTCCACCAGCGCCTTGTCGTCGCTGCGCGCGACGATCCCGGGGTTGATCAGCACCAGCGGCGAGCGGCGTTGCTCGGAGGTGTCCATCACGATGACGCGCCGGTGCACGTCGACCTGGGTCGCGGCGAGCCCGACGCCGTCGGCGGCATACATCGTCTCGAGCATGTCGTCGACGAGTTGCCGCACTGCGGCGTCGACCTCGGCGATGGGCCGGGCCACCCTGTGCAGGCGCGGATCGGGGTAGCGGAGGATGGGCAGCAGGGCCATGGATTGGTCAGCGGGCAGGGCGGGCGCGCGAAACAGCGCGCAACAGCTGTGCGGCAGTGGCAACGGGGGCCCAACAACGGGGCCGTGCGACGGGCAATCGTGCCGGAGCTTTCATTGCGACATCAAGGGTTTACGGGCAGAATCTGCCAAACCATATGAGCATTCTCGCGCCTCCGGGGTGGCCCAGTGTGCGCCCGGCCAAAGGTCCGGCGCGGGCGGCCGTCGCGGCACGCCGCGACATTCTGGCATCGGCCACTGCCTGGCCGATCGAGCACGGAGACCCCTCCCGATGACCCCCTGCACTCGTCGCGGCCTGGCGACCCGGATGACCCAGGCGCTGGCCGGCGCAGCCACGCTCGCCGCGTTCGCCGCACTCATGCCCTGGCCGGCCGCAGCCCAGTCGAACCTGCCGGTGCTGCCCGAGTGGCGCGACACGGCGCAGCGCGTCGCGCAGGCCGGCGTACCGCTCGAGGACCTGGCGCCCAACGCGCCCGACTCGCACACCGTGCAGCGCGGCGACACGCTGTGGGGGATCTCGGGCCTGTTCCTGAAGTCGCCCTGGCGCTGGCCCGAGCTGTGGGGCATGAACCTCGAGCAGATCCGCAACCCGCACCTGATCTACCCCGGCCAGGTGCTGGTGCTCGAAAAGCGCGACGGTCGCGCGGTGCTTCGCGTGGCGCAGCCGGTCGACGGCACGGCCCCCGGCACGGTGAAGCTCTCGCCGCGTGTGCGCGCCGAGTCGCTCGACGGCGCGATCGCCGCGGTGCCGCTGCACCTGATCACCCCGTTCCTCAACGAGGCGGTGGTGTTCGACGGCAACGCGCTCGAGACCGCGCCGCGAATCGTCGCGACGCAGGAGGGCCGGGTGATGGTCTCGCTCGGCGAGACGGCCTACGTTCGCGGCGACCTCGGCGGCGCACGCGACTTCCGCCTGTTCCGGCAGCTCAAGCCGCTCACCGACCCCGAGACGAACGAGGTGCTCGGCTACGAAGGCCGCTACGTCGGCACCGCCGAGGCGGTGAGTGCCGAAGGGACGCGCCAGACCGCAGGCGGCGATCCGGTCGTCGTGCCGGCCACGTTCCGCATCACGAGCACGCGGCTCGAGGCCGTGATCGGCGACCGGCTCGCTCCGGTGCCGCAGCAGGAACTCCTCTCGTACGTGCCGCGGCGCCCGGCGGCACCGGTCGAGGGACGCATCGTCTCGCTCTACGGCGAGGGCCTCATCGCCGGCCAGAACCACGTGGTGGCGATCAACCGCGGCAAGCGCGACGGCCTCGAGATCGGCCACGTGCTGGCGCTGTGGCGCGCCGGCCGCGACGCGGTCGACCCCACGGGTCCGGGCCGGGCGGTGGCGATGCGACTGCCCGACGAGCGGCATGGGCTGCTGTTCGTCTTTCGCGTCTTCGACCGTGTCTCGTACGCGCTGATCCTGCAGGTGCAGGAGCCAGTGCGGCGCGGCGACCGCTTCACCCAGCCCTGAGAGGCTGAGAGGCGCGGGCGCTCCAGGCCGACCGCCGTGCCGGCGCCCGACGACTTCGACGTCTGGTTTCGCCTGCTCGAGACGCCTGGAGTCGGCCGCGCCGGCGCGCGGCGGCTGCTCGCCGCCTGCGGCTCGCCCGAGGCCGTGCTGCGCACCCCGCCCGCGACGCTGCGGCTGATCGCCGGCGCCGAGGCGGCCGAGGCGCTCCGCCGCGCCGACCCCGAGCTCGCCGAGCGGCTCGCCGCCGCGCGGCGCTGGCTCGACGGCGGCGAGCGGCGCACGGTCGTGACCCTCGGCTCGCCGGCGTATCCGGCACGCCTGCTGCAGACCGCCGACCCGCCGCTCCTTCTCTACGCGGTTGGCGAGCTGCAGCGGCTCTCGGCCCCCTCGCTCGCGATCGTCGGCAGCCGCCACCCCACCGCGCAGGGCGCCGACAACGCACGCGCCTTCGCCGCCGCGCTCAGCAGCGACGGCTGGGTGATCATCTCCGGGCTGGCGCTCGGCATCGACGCGGCGGCACACGAAGGAGCGCTCGAGGGGCCAGCGGGAACGATCGCGGTGCTCGGCACCGGGCTCGACCCGATCTACCCTCGTTCGAACACCCGGCTCGCGCGGCGCATCGCCGCCCATGGCGTACTCGTGAGCGAGATGGCACCCGGCACGCCGCCGCTGCGCGAGCGCTTTCCGCTGCGCAACCGCATCATCGCGGGCCTCGCGGATGGCACGCTGGTCGTCGAGGCGGCGCGGCAGTCGGGCTCGCTCATCACCGCGCGCCAGGCCGCCGAGGCCGGGCGCGAGGTGTTCGCGATCCCCGGCTCGATCCACTCGCCTCTCGCGCGCGGCTGCCACGCGCTGATCAAGCAGGGCGCCAAGCTGGTCGAGTCGGCGGCCGACATCCTCGACGAGCTCCAGCGCGGCCGGCCGCTGTTCGCTCCGGCCTCGGCCGGCGGCGCCGCGCGCGGCCGGCCCTGGGGTGCCCACCAGCCGGCCGACAGGCCGCCGACAGACGCTGGCAGCGGCGCGGCGCCGGGCACGCCGGGCAAGACGGACGAGCCCGGCGGCGTCGGCCCGCCATCGGACGACGACGCCGGAGGCGACGACGTCGTGCTGGCCGCGCTGGGCCACGACCCGGTGACGCTGGACGCACTGCTCGCGCGCACCGGATGGACGACCGCGATGCTCAACGCGCGGCTGCTCGAGCTGGAGTTCGAGGGCCGTGTCGCACGCCTGCCCGGCGGCCTGTTCCAGCGCCGCGGCCAGGCCTGATCCGGGGCCCTCCGCGTGCCAGGACGCTCGGGTATAGTGCTTCGATGTTCGACGTGCTGGTGTACCTCTACGAGAACTACTGGCGCCCCGATGCCTGCCCGGACGCGTCGCAGCTGCGCCGCAAGCTGAGCGCGGTCGGCTTCGAGAACGAGGAGATCCAGGACGCGCTGTGCTGGCTCGACGGACTGGCGCATTCGGCCGATTCGCAAACCGGGGCCGCCGCGCCCGGCAGCCTGCGCGTCTACACCGAGGCCGAGCACGAGGTGCTCGGCGATGCATCGATCACCTTCCTGGGCTTCCTGGAGTCAGCGGGCGTCCTGCCGGCGGCGATGCGCGAGACCGTCATCGACCGCGCGATGGCGGTCGGCAGCGCGCCGATCGACCTCGACGACCTGAAGATCATCGTGCTGATGGTCTTCTGGAGCCACGGCGAGGAGCCTGACGCACTGATCCTCGACGAACTCTTCGTCGACCCCGGCGACCGGCTGATCCACTGAGAGCCTGTGCGAACGGGCCCGGTCCGGCCGTAGCCGGACGGGCGCCGTCACTGCAGCAACCGCGAGGCGTCGACGTCGAGCTTGGCGAGCGCGCTGCGCGTGGCGCGCACGGTGAGCGACTCGTCCTGCGCCGGCAGCAGCAGCCCGGCCTGCAGGTAGCTCGCCAGGCGGTGCTGCTGGAACAGCACGCAGCGCCCCTGCGCAGTGACGAACAGGCTCAACTGCTTGCGCATGCCGTGCCAGGCGAGCTGCACCGACTCGCTGCGGCCGCCGCGTTCTAGCATGTACCAGCTGCCGACCTGAAGCTCGCGGGCCCAGGCCACCATCGCTGGCGTCGGCATCGAGCCGCCGTCGAGCACGACCTCGAGCTCGCTGTTCTGGTGTCCCGACAGGTCGAGCACCATGCTCTCGTCGATCTCGACGTTCTCGGCATCGGGCAGCAGCTCCTCGAGCGTCTCGAGGCGCTCCATCAGCTCGCGCAGGCGGTCGTCCGGGATCACCGCCGCCTTGGCGGTGAAGGCCGCGGCAAGCGAGTTGTTGAGCTGCTGGATCTGCTCGTCCTGCTTCTCGGGCGCCATGCCGGCGGTGGCCATGCCCTCACGCAGCGACTTCAGCAGCACCGGCAGGCGGCGGATCACCTCGGCGCGCTCTTCGCGGGTGACCTTGGCGCTGGCGCTCCAGATCAGGTCGGCGGCGGCGCGCTTCATCTGCCGGGTGGCGTCGCCGTGCGCACCGTGGCGCACCGCGGTCGTGCCCAGCACGTCGGCCCAGACGTGGAACAGGAACTGGCGCACGCCCTCCTGCACCGGCACCTCGTTGAGCATGCGGCGCAGCTCGATCGTGTACTGGATCGCGAGCGTCTCGCGCTGCTCGACCTGCTGGGCGAGCGAGACGCCCTTGCGGGTCATCTCGTTCTCGTTCTTGAAGTAGTGCTCGAGCCACTTCTCGAACTCGGTGAGCACGGTCTGGAACACGCGCCGGCCGGTGTCGGGGTAGGCCTCGACGACCTGCACGACGCGCTTGATCTCCTTGTCGAGCGCCGCGCCGACGACGCCACCGCTGTCGAAGCCCATCACGCACGCGCCCATGCGGTCGATCAGGCGCCGCGCCGGGTGGTCGACGGTGGCGAAGAAGTCGGGTTCGCTTACGGCGACGCGCAGCACCGGCATCTGCAGGCGCGCGAACCAGACGCGCACGTTCGCCGGGATACGCTCCTCGGTGAGGATGCTCTGGAACAGCAGCGCGACGATCTCGATCGTCGCGCGCTCCTCGGGCGTGGCGGCGGCGCGCTTGAGCGACTGCTTGCGCTGGTGCAGCTCCTCGAGCAGCACGGGTGCCGTGACCGCAGCCTCGCCGGCGTGCTCGCCGGCTGCGATGCGCTGGCGGATGCCCTGCTGCGCGGTGTCGATCGCACGCGACAGGCCCGGCGAGACTGCGCGCTGCCCCACGGGAGCGAGCGGCTGGCGGTGCGTGGACACGCCGAACTCGGGCACGTGACGCGCGACCAGCCGGTTCAGCCGCCCGAGCACGGCCTCGGCATGCTCGCGGCTGCGCGCGAGCGGAGCGCTGCGCGTCATCAGGCGCGTCTCCTCGCCTACGCCGCGCGCGCCCGACCCCGACGAGCCGCCATGGCCGTAGCCGCGCCCGGCGTCGAACGCGCCGTAGCCCGAGGGATAGGCCGAGGGGGGGCCGGCGCGTTCGCCCTCGTCTCCGCGCGCGCCGCCGCCGGTCCAGCCGAGCGTCGCGTTCGGATGGGTGCGCGACCGGCGGATGAAGGGCCGCAGGTCGACCTCCGGCAGCACGCCCTGCTCGATCAGCCAGCGGTTCGTCTCGTGGTAGGCCTCCTCGACGAGCAGTGCGAACTCCTCCTGCAGCACCGGCTGCAGCTCGCGCCAGCTCTCGAGGCTGAGGCCGGCGATCCGCCAGGCATCGAACACGATGCGCGCCAGCACATGCGCGCGCAGCAGGTCCTGCGCTTCGAGCTCGGCCCGGCCCTCGAGGTGCGCCACGCGCGATCGCAGGTCGGCGAACTCCCATGAGGCGCGGTCCATGATCGCCAGCGCCAGCCTCGAGGTGACGATCTCGAGCTCGATCGTGTCGTCGGGCACGAGCGAGAACTGCTCCTTGCTGCTCGGCGGCAGGTCGGCGCCGCGCGTGGCGCCCACGCCCTGGGCGAGCGCCTGGCGCAGGCCGGAGACGATCGTGCGGTGCCACCCCTGCGCACCCGCGTTCATCGTCTGGAACAGCTCGCGCCGACGCTGGAACAGCGCGTGCTCTGCGGGCTTCTCGATCAGCGAGCGCGTCGCGTCGAGCGCGGCCTGCACCACGCCGACGAGCCCCTTGACCAGCTCTTCCGTGTAGCGCCGCCGGGCCTGCGCGGCAAGGGCGTCGGGCGAGGCGCTGAGCGGCATCGGTGGCGGAGGTCGGTCAGGCGGGGGGCGGGTGGCTGCGAATCACTCTACACCACCGCTCCGGCGTTCGGGTCGTTGGGATCCTGATCCCGGACCCCTACCTTGACCAGGTCCTCGCGCTTGACACCGAGCCACATGGCGATGCCCGCAGCGACGAAGATCGACGAATAGATGCCGAACAGGATGCCGATCGTCAGCGCGACGGCGAAGTAGTGCAGCGTCGGACCACCGAAGATCAGCATCGACAGCACCATCATCTGCGTGCTGCCGTGGGTGATGACGGTGCGGCTGATCGTGCTGGTGATCGCATGGTCGATCACCTCCTGCGTGCTCATCTTGCGCATCCGGCGGAAGGTCTCGCGGATGCGGTCGAAGATGACCACCGACTCGTTGACCGAGTAGCCGAGCACCGCCAGGATCGCCGCGAGTACGGCGAGCGAGAACTCCCACTGGAAGAAGGCGAAGAAGCCGAGGATGATGACCACGTCGTGCAGGTTGGCCACGATGCCGGCCACCGAGAACTTCCACTCGAAGCGGAAGGCGAGGTAGAGCATGATGCCGGCGATCGTCACGGCCAGCGCCAGCGCGCCGTCGCGGGCGAGTTCGGCGCCCACCGACGGGCCCACGAACTCGGTGCGCATCAGGCGCACCGGCTCGCTGCCGTCGGCCCGGGTGCACGAGGCCCGGCTCACCTGCTCGCCCAGCGGCGTCGTGTACTGCTTCGTGCCCGTCGTGCCCTGCTCGGCGGCGCAGATCGCGCCGAAGGCCTGCGCGGCCAGTTCGTCGCCCTTGCTGCTCTCGCCACGCACCGGCAGACGGATCAGCACGTCGCGCGAGGTGCCGAACTTCTGCACCTGCACGTCGCCCAGGCCGAGCTTGTCGACCGCGCCGCGCGTGCGCTCGATGTCGGCCGCCTGCGCGTACTCGACCTCCATCAACGTGCCGCCTGTGAACTCGATCGACAGGTGCAAGCCGCGCGTGGCGAGGAAGAACACCGCGGCAAGGAAGGTGACGAACGAGATCACGTTCAGCACCAGCACGTGGCGCATGAACGGGATGTCGCGCCGGATGCGGAAGAACTCCATCGCGATATCCCTCTAGGCTTCGGTCGCAGGCTTGGCGGGCGCGCCTTCCGGCCGCCAGACCTGCCCGATCGAGACGCTCTTCAGCCGCTTCTGCCGCCCATACCACAGGTTGACCAGGCCGCGCGAGAACACCACCGCCGAGAACATGCTGGTCATGATGCCCAGGCAGTGCACGACCGCGAAGCCGCGCACCGGCCCCGAGCCGAAGGCCAGCAGCGCGACGCCGGCGATCAGCGTCGTGATGTTCGAGTCGAGGATCGTGCCCCAGGCCCGCTCGTAGCCGGTGGCGATCGCCTGCTGCGCCGCCATTCCCGCCCGCAGTTCTTCGCGCACGCGCTCGTTGATCAGCACGTTGGCGTCGATCGCCATGCCCAGCGTCAGCGCGATCGCCGCGATGCCCGGCAGCGTCAGCGTGGCCTGCAGCATCGAGAGCACCGCTACCAGCATCAGCAGGTTGAATCCGAGTGCGACCGTGCTGAACACCCCGAACAGCAGGTAGTAGGCGCACATGAAGACGGCTATCGCCAGGAAGCCGTAGGCCACGCTGTTGAAGCCCTTGGCGATGTTCTCGGCGCCCAGGCTCGGGCCGATCGTGCGCTCCTCGATGATCTCCATCGGCGCGGCCAGCGCGCCGGCCCGCGTGAGCAGCGCCAGGTCGGCCGTCTCCTGCGGCGTGAACATGCCGGTGATCTGGAACTGCGAGCCGAACTCGCCCTGGATCGTGGCCACCGAGATCGCCTCGCCCTTGCCCTTCTCGTAGAGCACGATCGCCATCGGCTTGCCGAGGTTCTCGCGCGTCACGGCGCGCATCGCACGGCCGGCGACGTCGTCGAGCTGCACGCTGACCGCGGGCCGCTGATCATGGTCGATCGTCGCCGACGCGTTCCTGAGCTGGTCGCCGGTGGCGACCACCTCGCGCTTGAGACCCACCAGGCGCGTCGAGCCGTCGCGCGTGCGCTCGGGCACCGTCTCGGACGCAGCCGCGGGGTCGGGCTCCACCAGCCGGATCTGCAGCGTGGCCGTGCGGCCGATGATGTCCTTGGCGCGCGCCGTGTCCTGCACCCCGGGCAGCTGCACCACCACGCGGTCGGCGCCCTGCTGCTGGATCACCGGCTCGGCGACGCCGAGCTCGTTGACGCGCTTGTGCAGCGTCTCGATGTTCTGCCTGAGTGCCTGGGTCTGGATGTCGTTGATCGCCTTCGGCGTCAGCCGCCCGACCAGCCGCACCGCGCCCTCGCTGCCGGGCTCGGTGGTCCAGTCCATCGAGGGCAGCCGGTCGGCCAGCAGCGCCTGCGCGGCCGCGGTGACCGACGCGTCGGGAAGGTTCACGCTGAGGCCCGCCGGATCGCGCGCGATGCCGCCGAAGCGGATGCGCTTCTCGCGCAGCGCATTGCGTGCGTCGCTCGCGTAGGTGTCGATCTGCTGCTTGAGCGCGCCGCGCATGTCGACCTGCATCAGGAAGTGCACGCCGCCGCGCAGGTCGAGGCCCAGGTACATCGGCAGCGCGCGCATCCGGGCCAGCCAGGCCGGCGAGCGCGACACGAGGTTGAGCGCGACGATGTAGCGCGGGTCGGCCGGGTCGGGGTTGAGCGCCTTCGAGATCGCGTCCTTGGCCTTGATCTGCGTGTCGGTGTCGGCAAAGCGCGCGCGCACCGAGTTGCCGTCGAACTGCACGAAGTCGGCCTGCACGCCGGCCGCCGCGAGCAGCTGGCTCACACGCTCGACGTCGGCGGCGGTGACCTTGACGGTCGACTTGCCGCCCGAGACCTGCACCGCCGGCGCCTCGCCGAAGAAGTTGGGCAGCGTGTAGAGCAGCCCCACCACGAGCGCGACCGCGAGGATCGCGTACTTCCACCAGGGATAGCGGTTCATCCGGACACCTCGGCGGCCCGCCGCGCACGGAACGGGCGTGAGCGCCCGGCGCGCGGCGCGCCCGTCACTTGAACGTGCCCTTGGGCAGGACCTGGATCACCGAGACGCGCTGCACCTGCAGCTCGACGTCGGGCGCCACCTCGACCCCGAGGTACGAGTCGCCGATCTTCGAGACGCGCCCGAGCACGCCGCCGGCGATCACCACCTCGTCGCCCTTCGCGATCGCCTCGACCATGGCCTTGTGCTCCTTCTGCTTCTTCATCTGCGGGCGGATCATGATGAAGTAGAGCACCACGAACATCAGCACCAGAGGCAGCAGGCTGATGAGGGTGGACTCGGTGCCGCCGGCGGGGGCGGCGGTCTGGGCTTGGGCGGTGGAGATGAACACGGTGGCGGGTCCGGGCTGGCAAAGTGCGCGATTTTAGTCGGCCGGGGCCGCCCGCCACCGCAGCGCCGGCGCGGCGCCCGATATGCTGACGGGTCTTCCCGCTTGCACCGCCCCCCATGAAAGTCTCCGTCATCGGCACCGGCTACGTCGGCCTGGTCACCGGCGCCTGCCTCGCCGAGATGGGCAACCACGTCGTCTGCCTCGACGTGGACCCGCGCAAGATCGAACTGCTGAACGCCGGCGGCATCCCGATCCACGAGCCGGGGCTGGAGGCGATCGTGAAGCGCAACGCGGCCGCCGGGCGGCTGCAGTTCACGACCGACATCGCCGCCTCGGTGGGCCACGGCACGCTGCAGTTCATCGGCGTCGGCACGCCGCCCGGCGAGGACGGATCGGCCGACCTGCAGTACGTGCTGGCCGCCGCGCAGAGCATCGGCCGCCACATGACCGACTACAAGGTGGTGGTCGACAAGAGCACGGTGCCGGTGGGCACCGCCGACAGGGTGCGCGCCACGATCGCCGACGCGCTTGCCGCGCGGGGCATGGCCGACCTGCAGTTCGCCGTCGTCTCCAACCCCGAGTTCCTGAAGGAAGGCGCCGCGGTCGAGGACTGCATGAAGCCCGACCGCATCATCCTCGGCGCCGACGACGAGCGCGCGATCCTGCTCATGCGCGCGCTCTACACCCCCTTCATGCGCAACCACGAGCGCCTGCAGGTGATGGACGCGCGCAGCGCCGAGCTCACCAAGTACGCCGCCAACGCGATGCTCGCCACGCGCATCAGCTTCATGAACGAGCTGGCGCGGCTGGCCGAGAGAGTGGGCGCCGACATCGAGATGGTGCGCCGCGGCATCGGCAGCGACCCGCGCATCGGCACCCACTTCCTCTATCCCGGCACCGGCTACGGCGGCAGCTGCTTTCCGAAGGACGTGAAGGCGCTCATCCGCACAGGCGAGGACAACGGCCTCGCGCTCGGCGTGCTGCAGGCGGTGGAAGCGGCCAACGACCGCCAGAAGCAGGTGCTGGTCGACAAGATCGTCCAGCGCTTCGGCGAGGATCTCTCGGGCCGCACCTTCGCGCTCTGGGG
>WBZP01007189.1_pt1 | contig 10795 bp, 7 predicted proteins | sample 5204301 | NCBI WGS metagenome assembly WBZP01 (sample SAMN12412401, study PRJNA552823) | activated sludge metagenome | isolation source: activated sludge from nitrification reactor of wastewater treatment plant... | place: USA: Pennsylvania | collected 2017
TCCACCACGCCGGGATGCTCCCCAAGTACCGCCGCCTGGTCGAGCAGCTCGCCCAGCAGGGTCTGCTCAAGGTCATCTGCGGCACCGACACCCTTGGGGTGGGCATCAATGTCCCCATCCGCACCGTTCTGCTCACCGGCCTGGCGAAGTATGACGGCTCCCGCCAGCGCCTGCTCAAGGCCCGAGAGTTCCACCAGATCGCCGGACGTGCGGGCCGGGCGGGCTTCGACACCGCCGGGACGGTCGTGGTCCAGGCCCCGGAGCACGTCATCGAGAACCACCGCGCCCTCGCCAAGGCCGGGGACGACCCCAAGGCGCGCCGCCGGGTCCAGCGCAAGCCCGCCCCGGCAGGCTTCGTCTCCTGGACCGAGGAGCAGTTCGAGCGCCTCGTTGCCGCGCCCCCGGAGCCGCTGCAGTCCCGGATGCAGGTCAGCCACGCGATGGTCCTCAATATCATCGAGGCCCCGGGTGACCCGGTCCGTGCCATGCGGGCGCTGCTCACCGACAACCACGAGGACCGTCGGCGCCAGGTAAGACTCCAGCTGCGCGCCATCGAGATCTACCGGTCGCTGGTCGTTGCGGGGATCGTCGAGAAGCGTCCGGAACCCGACCCCACCGGGCGCACCGTCCGGGTCGTCGCCGACCTCCAGCAGGGGTTCGCCCTCAACCAGCCCCTGTCGGCCTTCGCCGTGGCCGCCTTCGACCTGCTCGACACCCTGGCGCCGTCATACCCGCTCGACGTGGTGAGTGTCGTGGAGGCGACCCTGGAGGACCCCCGGCCGGTGCTCATGGCGCAGCGGTTCCTCGAGCGCGGCGAGGCGGTCGCGGCGATGAAGGCCGACGGCATTGAGTACGACGAGCGGATGGAGCTGCTCGAGGAGGTCACCTGGCCCAAGCCGCTGGCCGAGCTCCTTGAGACCGCCTTCCTGGCCTACCAGCGCACACACCCGTGGGTGCGCGAGGGCGACCTCTCGCCGAAGTCCGTCGTCCGGGACCTGTACGAGCGGGCCATGACCTTCGGCGACTTCGTCTCCTTCTACCGGCTCGCGCGGGGTGAGGGCATCGTGCTCCGCTACCTCAGCGACGCCTTCCGGGCGCTGCGGCACAGTGTGCCGGCGACCGCTCGGACCCCCGAGCTGGACGACCTCGTCGAGTGGCTCGGAGAAGTCGTACGGCAAACCGACTCCAGCCTGCTGGAGGAGTGGGAAGAGCTCACGAGCTCGTATGACGCCCCAGGGGCTCCGAGCGGCGGGGGTGGCGCCGGGGCGCGGGCCCTCGACCGGCTCGACACGCCGCGTCCCGGAGATGCCGCGCGTGCTCTGTCGGCGAACCCTCGAGCGCTGCGGGTGATGGTGCGGACGGCGATGTGGCGGCGCGTCGAGCTCGTGGCGCGGCAGCGCTGGGAGGCCCTGGCCGACCTCGACGCCTCGAGCTCGGGGGCATCGAGCGACGGGTCCGCCTTCGGTGTCCGGGCGCTCACCGCCGACGAGTGGGCGCAGGCGGGTGCGGCCTACTTCGCCGAGTATGCCGACGTGGGGATCGGTCCCGACGCCCGAGGGCCGGAGCTGCTCGACATCCGCGCCGGCAGCGCCGCCCAGGCCTCGGACGCAGCCCCGGACGGTGCCCGCCACGCCGACTACCCCTCCGAATACCCCTCCGACTATCCCTTCGAAGATCCGTCCGAGCACGGCGTGGGCGACGATCCACGCCGTGTCTGGCTCGTCCAGCAGGTCCTCGACGACCCCAACGGCGACCGGGACTGGAGGCTCACCGCGTTGGTCGATCTCGACGCCTGCGACGACTCCGGAGAGCTCGCCCTCGCGGTCACAGCCTTCGCTCCTGTGGATAACTCCCCCCAAATCTTCAAAGACACACCTTTAGACGCCTTCTAAAGGTGTGTCTTTGCAACTGGGGGGAGGGGGAGGTCGTCCCAGGACTCGACCTGCCAGCCGTCGCGAACCGAGCCGACCACCCGGATGACCCCGGTGTTGGGCACGTGCGCCCGGGTGAGGAACTCGCGGGTGAGGTTCGGGCAGCGCGCCGCCGCCCAGACCCGGATTGCCGCGCCATGGCTGACGACGACTGCGCGCTCGGCCCCGGTCGCAGCGAGGTCGCTGATCGCGGCGTCATACCGAGCAAGGAACTCGACCCCGGACTCGCTGCCCGGCATCCGAACGGTGGCATCGTGATGCCACGCGGCGAGCACCTCGATATAGGGCACCCAGTTCACGCCCATCTCGAGGTCTCCGGCCTGGACCTCGCGCAGCCCCGGATGGAAGACCGCCGACAGCCCGCGCGCCGCGGCCAGGGGGGCCGCAGTCTGCCGAGCCCGGGTGTGATCAGAGCTGAAGATCGCCTCGATCGGCTCGCCCGCCAGCCGGTCCACGAGAGCCCCCGCCTGAGCCTGGCCCTGTGCATCGAGCGGCGAGCCAGGGTGCGCCGTGTCGAGCAGCAGGTCGACATTCGCGGCCGTCCGACCATGCCGGACGAGAAGCAGGTGCATACGGACAATGTACGTCGTCGTCGCGGTGGTCCCCTCAGCCGAGGGCCCCCACTGCGAGGAAGCGCCCGGAGGGCCAATGCAGGAGGCACGGCGGAACATCAACGATTCTTCGTATGCCGAACCGAGTCGCGTGGCGATCATAGTTTCAGCGGATGAGATTGTCGGTCCGGAACATTGTCGTGTCCGGAACCTATTGATTTGCTACCCTTGCCGCTAGACTCCGGCTCGTGTCGACCACACCGACGTCTCGACGCGGCCGCCCGCCGCTCCATCGGCGGGAGACTCTTCTCGCCGCTGCCGCCCGGGCCTTGTCCGCGCGCGGATTTGAGTCGCTGCGCTATAGCGACGTGTCAGACGGCGCGGGCGTCCCCGTGGCCAGTCTTCAGCACTACTTCCCCAACCTCGAGCAGCTCCGCCGCGAGGCCCTCTCCCATGGTGTCCGTAGCGCGCTGGACTCAGCCTCCGCCGCGGTGGCCGCCCAGCGGCGCCCCTGGGGCCAGGTCCGTGCGCTCATTGCCGGGACCTCGGACAGCGCGACGATGTGGGTTGAGTACCTCCGCGCCGCGGCCCGGGACACCTCGCTCGCCGAGGAGAGTCGCGAGGTGCTCGCCACCTGGGTCGCCCTCGCAGAGCGGGTGATCGACGAGGGTATGTCGGCGGGGGAGTTCTCCATCACCGGCTCTGCGAAGGAAGCCGCCCACGACCTTCAGGCCCTCGTCGTGGGCTTCGGCACGGCAGCCGGGGACGCGGTCGCGCAGAGCGAGCGGGCCGCGCGTCGGCTTCTCTCGGTCACCAGCGGCGCCGCGCGCGCCTCCGCCGGGGCACTGGCCGACGTCCTCGATGTGGCGCCGGTGGCCGAGAAGCCCGCCGCGAAGCCAGCCGCACGGGCGCGCAGCACTCGACCGGCCACGCGCCGCGCACCGAGCAAACCAGCCGCCGCAGCCGAGGCCGCGGCCGCCGCCGCCCCCGCTCCGAGCACTCGGGCGCCCGGCAGCGGCAAGGCTGCCAAGCCCGCGGCACCGGCCGAGGCCGCGCCTGCCGCCGTGGAGGCTCCGGCACCCGGGAAGTTGGCCAAACCCGCCGCTGCGGCGAAACCGGTCAAGGACAGCAAGCCGGTCAAGGACGCCAAGGCCGGGAAGCCGGCGCGGGCGAAGGCGGCCAGCGCTCCTAAGTCGAGCGACAAGCCCAAGGCACCGGCCAAGGGCAAGGGCAAGGCGGACAAGAGCGCGGGGCGGCGCAAGAAGTAGGTCACTCCACCGGCACGGTGGTGACGCCACCGGCACGGTGGTCACTCCGCCGACCGAGCTGCCCGAACTGCCCGAGCCCCGAGGGCCCACCGACGAGAGTCGGCGGGCCCTCGGGTCGTCTGCGGCGGGGACAGTCAGGTGTCCCACGTCGAGGGTGTCGTGCGACGCTACTGCAGAAGCTCAGGCGAGGAAGGCCGCGACCCGCTCAGGCGGCCGACCGATGATCGCGGACCCACCGCGCTGCAGGACCGGGCGCTGCATCAGTGACGGGTGCTCGGCGAGTACCGCAGCCACTTGCTCGGCGGTCTGGACGTCCTCCTCGCGCAGGCCCAGCTCGCGGAAGAGCGGGTCGCGCCGCACCAGGGCCGAGGGTGGGTCCTGGAGGATGGCGAGCAGCTCGCGAAGGTTGTCGAGCGAGAGCGGTTCGTCGAGATAGCGGACAACGTCGAGTTCGACCCCGGCGACGGTGCACGCATCGAGGGCGCCCCGCGAGTTCGAGCAGCGGGGATTGTGGAGAATCGTCACGCCCGGCATGAACCCGACCTTATGCCGTGGAGAGTGCGGACGCGTAGGTCCACCGGAAGCCGACCAGACCCCGACGCGCGCGTTCTCGGATCAACGCCACCCGCGAGTCCACGCCGAGGGTTCGGGCGCGCACGAACGAGTCTGGCCCGTCCTCGGTCGTCCTCTCGAACTCCTCGATGCTGACCGGCAGCTTGTCGGGGTGGAAGCTCACCTCCAGCGCGAGCAGCGCCGGCGGGGTCACGACGAGCTTGAAGATCGTGTTGACCGGGATGTGGTTCTCGTCGTGGGCGAGGAACTGCAGGAGGTGGGTCTCACCCCGCGCGAGCTTGCGGTCCAGGACGAGCTCGCTGACGCAGACATTGCTCTGCTCGTCGCGCACGACCCGGCCGATCCGGCAGCCACTCAGCGCCTCATGGCGGATCTTCGCCGCAGACCCCCCATTTTCGCCGCCGAAGATCGCCGGGTAGCGCTCCATCTCGGCCAGCGCGCGGACGGTATGCAGGCTCATCGTCCGGGTGACGTCACCGTCAACCCCGACGCTGACAAGGTCGACGAAGGCGGTAGTCTCCAGTGAGGTCAGCGCCCCGTCGCAGCCGGCGGCCTGGATCATCTGGTCCAGCTCCATGCCCCGAGCCGACATCTGCAGGACCGGGGCTCGGTCCTTCGGCGGGGTCGACGCGAGGGCTTGGGTCAGCGACTCGGGCGGGACCCGGAGAATGCCTTCGAGTGCGCGAACAACGGCCATCGATGCCCCGGTCGTGGGCCGGCGGCGGCCATTCTGCCAGTAGCTGAGGGTGCTCCGGCCGACGTTGAGTCCTTGCAGGCTCAGCCGCCGTTGGATGCTCTCAAGGGAGAGCCCCCGTTCCCGGATCGCGATGCGCAAGAGCGCGTGGAAGTGCTCGTAGTCCGGGTCGGTCACCGCAGCTCCTGTTGTGAACGTTCACGTGTGTCCACCGCGTTCACACTAGCGCAGCGCATTCACGGATGGAGCCCGTTCACATGGAAAGTTGTCACCCGGCAGGGTGTTTCGCAGGCCCCCAGCCCGGAGGACACTGACCTGGTCGCGCGGACCGGATCTTGGGGAGGTCGCGGTCGGCGAGCGCCCTCGGAATGACCCCGGGCAGGGGATGGGGTCACCTGAGCTGCGTTGGGACAGGGCCGGTCGTGGTTGTCGCCAAGCGAGTGCTACGGCCGGCCTCCCCGCGCCCCCTGGGCGCTCCGCAGCGGGAGCGGGGCGCCCCTGAGCACCTCGACCAGCTCGGGGAGCAGGTCGCCATACACAGTGGTTCGTCTCCAGAAGGCGGCAATATTGCGGTATGGCGCCGGCGCCTCGAACCGGACCAGCGCCAGGTCGGGCGAGGCGGGCACTGGAGGTGCAACCGACAGCTCGGGCAGGAGAGTGACGCCCACCCCGGCCGAGACCATATGGCGCAGGGTCTCCAGGCTCGTCGCCTGGAAGCCGTCCCGTTCGGCGGCGGCGACAAGGTGGCAGATTTCCAGTGCCTGGTCGCGCAGGCAGTGCCCCTCGCTGAGCAGCAGCAAGGGGTGGTCGCGCAGCACGCTCGTCGGCACCTCAGCCGACCCGGCCAGGGCGTGGTCCGCCGGGACGGCGAGGACGAACTCCTCCCGGAACAGCGGCTCGGCATGCAGGCTCTCGTCGTGGACCGGTAGCGCGAGGAGCGCCACATCGAGGCGCCCGGCTCGGAGCAGCTCGAGCAGGTCGTCGGTCTTCTCCTCGACGAGGAGCAGCTCGAGGTCGGGGAACCGCTGGTGCACCGGCCCAACGATGTGCGGCAGAAGGTAGGGGCCCAGGGTCGGGAAGATGCCCAGTCGCAGCGACCCCGAGCGGGGGTCGGCCGCCTGCCGCGCGATCCCGCGGATGTCCTGAACTTCGGCGAGGATCGCCCGGGCCCGGCCGACGACGAGCTCGCCCGCAGCGGTGAGCATGACCTGGCGCGGGCTGCGCTCGATGAGCTGCAGCCCGAGCTCGGCCTCGAGCTTCTTCACCTGCGTCGACAGCGTCGGCTGGCTGACGTAGCACGCGGCCGCGGCGCGGCCGAAATGCCGATGCTCGGCGAGGGCGACGAGATACTCGAGGTCGCGCAGGTTCATCGGGCCCTCCCGTGCGTATGCCGCTCCGGCATACGAGGCGCCGGTGGTCGGTCTTAGACGGACGCGGCGGCGTGCTCGGTAGCGTGCTCGGCGGGTGCCGAGGTGCGGATGAGGTGGTCAAAGGCACTCAGTGCTGCGGTCGCTCCGGCGCCCATGGCGATGACGATCTGCTTGTAGGGCACGGTCGTGCAGTCACCGGCGGCGAAGATGCCCGGCACCGAGGTGGCCCCGCGAGCGTCGATGACGACCTCCTTGCGTTGGCTCACCTCGACCGCTCCGGCGAGCCACTCGGTGTTGGGGAGCAGGCCGATCTGGACGAAGATCCCGTCGAGGTCGAGCTGGTGCATCGACCCGTCGGTGCGGTTCTCGTACGACAAACCGGTGACCTGCGAGCCGTCGCCGTGGACCTCGGTGGTTCGGGCGCTGAGGATGACGTCGACATTCGGCAGGCTGTGGAGCTTGCGCTGGAGCACTGCGTCGGCGCGCAGCTCATCCAGGAACTCGACGACGGTGACGTGGCCCACGACGCCGGCGAGGTCGATGGCCGCCTCGATGCCGGAGTTGCCGCCGCCGATGACCGCGACGCGCTTGCCCTTGAACAGTGGGCCGTCGCAGTGCGGGCAGAAGGTGACCCCCTTGTTGCGGTACTCCTCCTCGCCCGGGACACCCATGGTCCGCCACCGGGCCCCGGTGGTGAGGATCAGCGTGCGTGCTTTGAGGGTGCCGCCGCCCTCAAGAGCCAGCTCGGTCAGGCCGCCCGGCTCGGACGCCGCGGTCAGGCCCATCGCCCGCTGGGTCTTGTGGACGTCGACGCCGTACTCGGCGACATGCGCCTCGAGTGCGGAGGCGAGCTGAGGGCCCTCGGTGTGGATGACCGAGACGAAGTTCTCGATCGCCATGGTGTCGAGCACCTGGCCGCCGAAGCGCTCGGCGACGACCCCGGTGCGAATGCCCTTGCGCGCAGCGTAGATCGCTGCGGCCGCACCGGCCGGCCCGCCACCGACGACGAGGACGTCATACGGGTCGAGGGCGGAGAGGCGAGCCGCGTCGCGGGCGGATGCCCCACTGTCGAGCTTGCCGACGATCTCCTCCAGCGACATCCGGCCTTGGCCGAAGAGCTCGCCGTCCATGTAGACAGTCGGGACCGCGAGCACCTTGCGGGCCTCGATCTCGTCCTGGAAGGCGCCACCCTCGATGGCGACATGGGTGATCTTCGGGTTGACGATGCTGATGAGGTTGAGCGCCTGGACCACGTCAGGGCAGTTCTGGCAGGTCAGCGACATGTACGTCTCGAAGTGGTGCTCACCTGGCAACGCGGCGATCTGGGTGAGCGTCTCCTGCGCGGTCTTGCTCGGGTGCCCGCCGACCTGAAGCAGGGCCAGGACGAGCGAGGTGAACTCGTGCCCGAGCGGGATGCCAGCGAAGCGGACCGAGATGTCCGTGCCGGGGCGGGTGATCGCGAACGAGGGGCGGCGCGGGTCCGTTCCGTCGGTCCGGACGGTGATCTTGTCGGACAGTGCCGCGATCTCGTTGAGCAGCTCGACGGTCTGCTGCGACGGCGTGCCATCGCCCACCGAGGCGACCAGCTCCACCGGCTCACGGAGCAGCTCGAGGTAGGTCTTCAGCTGGGTGGTCAAGGTGGCGTCGAGCATGTCGGGCGTCCTCCGGTGGTGCGGTTGGTGTTCGGTGTCGTCGGCGCGGGTGGGCGAATGCGAGACGGCGGGTGGGCGGATGCGAGACGGCGGGTGGCCCGGCGGCCACCCGCCGTCAGCAGGTCGAACGAAGGTCGTGCACGGTGGTATAACGTGGTGCCAGGTCGTCGACCGTGGTGCGAGGTCGTCCTCGAGCGCTCGAGGAGCGTCAGATCTTGCCGACGAGGTCCAGACCCGGGGCGAGCGTGGCGTCGCCCTCCTCCCACTTCGCCGGGCAGACCTCGCCCGGGTGGGACGCGACATACTGGGCGGCCTTGACCTTGCGCAGCAGCTCGGTCGCGCTGCGGCCGACACCGCCGGCGTTGACCTCGAGGATCTGGATCTTGCCGTCGGGGTCGACGACGAAGGTGCCACGGTCAGCCAGGCCAGAGGCCTCGATCATGACCTCGAAGTTGCGGCTGATCACACCGGTCGGGTCGCCGACCATGACGTAGTTGATCTTCTTGATCGTCTCGGAGGTGTCGTGCCACGCCTTGTGGGTGAAGTGGGTGTCGGTCGACACCGAGTAGATCTCGACGCCGAGCTTCTGGAACTCCTCGTAGTGGTCCGCAAGGTCGCCGAGCTCGGTCGGGCAGACGAAGGTGAAGTCGGCGGGGTAGAAGAAGACGACCGACCACTTGCCGCGCAGGTCGGCGTCCGAGACGTCGACGAAGGCGCCATGGTGGAAGGCGGTCGCGGAGAACGGCTTGACCTCGGTGTTGATCAGGGACATGGGTAGGTGCACCTCACGGTCGGGGTTGGTTGGTCATAACTACTGTATATCGAAACAACCTCGATGTGTAGGCAGTGTCGATCGTTTGTGGTGATCCTCGACATAGGGTCGGTCAATCACCGCAGTCCGATCCGACGTGCCATGATGCGTGCCAATGGACACTGAGCTCACCGAGGTCCGCGACTTCCTTGCGGCGACACCACCGTTCGACCTGCTGCCTGCCGGGGTCCTGGACGGCATACCGGCTCGCCTGCTCGTGCGGTACTACCGGCGCGGGGCGACCATCCTCGCGCCAGGTGACCGAAGCGATGCGCTCTACGTCATCAGGTCCGGCGCGGTGGACCTCGTCGACGGCCAGGGGGCGCTGCTCGACCGGCGCGATGTGGGGGCCGGCTTCGGGATGTCGACGCTCTTGCGCGGCGGCGACTTCAAGAACTACATCACCGCGATCGAGGACACGCTCGTCCTCTACCTGCCGGGGGACGTCTTCCGCGAGCTCGTCGCGCAGGAGCCGGAGTTCGAGGCCTTCTACCGCTCGAGGATCCGGGCCCGGATGCGGGCCGCGGTCGAGTCGGTGCAGGCCACCGACCGCGGCGTGCCCATCCTCAAGACCCCGGTGCGCGAGCTGGTGCGGCGACCGCCGCTGAGCGCCCCGCCGACGACGAGCATCCGTGCCGCCGCTCAGCTCATGAGCCAGGGCGGGGTGTCCTCCCTGCTCGTGATGGACGAGGGCCGACTCGTCGGCATCGTCACCGACCGCGACCTGCGCAACCGGGTCATCGCCCCTGGGGTAGACCTGGCCTTGCCGGTGTCGACGGTGATGACCAGCGACCCGGTGACCGCCCCGGCTGACGCGCTCGCCTTCGAGCTCTTTTTCGATATGGCGGCACGCAATATCCACCATGTGCCGGTGATGCGCGGGGCCGAGGTGCTCGGCGTGCTCAGCAGCTCGGACCTCGCCCGGCTGCAGCACGACAACCCGGTCCTGCTCGTGGGGGAGATCCGACGCCAGTCAACGATCGACGGACTCGTCGCGTCGAGCCAGCGGATCCCGGAGCTGGTCACCCAGCTTGTGTCCGAGGATGTCACCGCGCACCAGATCGGCCGGGTCGTGACGACCGTTGGCGACGCCATCGAACGGCGTCAGATCGAGATGGTCGAGGCGGAGATGGGTCCCCCACCGGTGCCTTACTGCTGGGTGGTGCTCGGATCACAGGCTCGGCACGAGCAGGGGCTGTCCAGCGACCAGGACAACGCGATCATCCTCTCCGACGCGTACCGGCCCGAGCGGCCCGAGCACGCGGAGTATTTTGCCGAGCTCGCCCGCCGGATGGTCGCCGGGCTGGCGGCCTGCGGGTACCCGGTGTGCAAGGGCGACGTCATGGCGACCAATGCCGCGTGGCGAGTGCCCTTGGGCGTCTGGCGGCGCACCTTCTCGGAGTGGATGACCACCCCGCACGCCGATGCACTGGTCAACGCGAGCATCTTCTTCGACATGCGGGCACTGCACGGTGACAGCGGGCTCTTCGAGGCGCTGCGCGAGGACGTCCTGGCTCAGGCCCCGTCGAGCGAACGGATGCTTGCCCACCTCACCAAGTCGGCTGTGGAGCACCAGCCGCCGCTCGGCTTCTTCCGCGGGTTCGTCCTGGAGAAGGCCGGCGAGCACGCGGCCAAGCTCGACCTCAAGGGCGGCGGTGTTGCGGCCCTGGTGGAGCTGGCCCGGGTCTATGCCCTGGAGAACGGGCTTCCGGATGTCAACACCCGAGGCCGGCTCGAGGCAACGGCGGCGATCGGGCGGCTCAGTGAGCGTCGGGCGGCCGAGCTCACCGACGCGCTGGAGTTCGTCTCCTATGTGCGGCTGCGGCACCAGGTCAGGCAGCACCGGGCGGGGGTCGCGCCGGACAACTTCGTCTCCCCGAGCGAGCTGACCGACGAGGAGCGGCGCCACCTCAAGGACGTCTTCCAGATCATCCGGCGGGCGCAG
>WBZP01007190.1_pt1 | contig 10795 bp, 7 predicted proteins | sample 5204301 | NCBI WGS metagenome assembly WBZP01 (sample SAMN12412401, study PRJNA552823) | activated sludge metagenome | isolation source: activated sludge from nitrification reactor of wastewater treatment plant... | place: USA: Pennsylvania | collected 2017
CGAATGCAACGCCGGCGCCATCGTCACCCCGAGCACGCTCGCACGGGCCGCGGCCGCGGGCCTGAAGGCGCAGGACTTCCTCGACCGGCACGACGCCTACGGCTTCTTCGCGCAGCTCGGCGACCTCGTCGTGACCGGCCCGACATTCACCAACGTCAATGACTTCCGCGCGCTGCTGGTGGCGTGAGAGACCCTCGAGCCGACCCCGGGAGCCTGGGTCATCCGAGTACACCAGACCGGCCGACGTGGACCGTCCGTTCGCAAGGGTACCGGCCATGCACGATGATCGCCGCTGAGGGCGGCCGGTCGGCCGCAGGCGAAACCTACAGGGAGCGGCGTATGAAGGTGGTCGATCGCAGGCAGTTCGTGTGGGCAGCAGCGATGCTGTTCGCCGCCACAGGTGCCGGCGCGCAGGGCAGCACTTGGTCGCCCTTCGTCTCGGTGACCCCGGTCTACCAGGGCAAGGCCGACCTCGACGACGGCGGCGACGTCAGCGCCTGGAGCGCGATCGTGCGTGCCGGCGTCATCGGCACGATCGACGGCGGCCACCGCGCCGGCATCACGCTGAACTTCGACCACACCGACTATTCGTTCTCGAACCCGGCGGCCTTCGGCGGCACCGCGCCTTGGGGCACCGTGCAGCGCGTGGGCATGGCCGCGCCGCTCGCGTTCGCGCTGGACGGCGGCTACAGCCTCGCCATCGCGCCGTCGGTCGACTGGATCATGGAGAAGGGCGCCGACAGCGGCGACGCCTTGACCTGGGGAGCCGTCGTCACCGCCACCCGGCGCTTCGCCGACGGCAACCGGCTCGGCATCGGATTCGGCGCCTTCGACCGCATCGACGAGACCAAGTTCTTCCCCCTCTTCATCGTCGACTGGAAGCTCGACGACCGCTGGCGCCTGACCAACCCCTTGCCGGCCGGGCCGACGGGGCCAGCCGGGCTGGAGATCGACTACCGCTTCGATGGCGGCTGGAACCTCGGCCTCGGCGCCGCCTCGCGCTCGACCCGATTCCGCCTGAGCGAGACCGGGCGCGTGGCCGGCGGCATAGGCGAGGAACGTGGCGTGCCGATCTTCCTGCGCGCGACGCGCAGCTTCGGCCCCGCCATGCAGTTGAACCTCTACGCCGGGGTGGTGACCGGCGGCGAGTTGCGGCTGGAAGACGCGACCGGCCAGCTCGTCCGCAAGGTCGACTTCGGCAGCGCACCGCTGCTCGGCGCCACCTTCAGCGCACGCTTCTGAACGCCGCAAGGGCCGAGCCGATGGCTACGCTCAGAAATCCACCCGCGTGATCCGCGCCAGGAAGAAGGGCGCGTACTCGGGCGTGCCCCACATGTTGCCCAGTTCGACTTCGGTCGGGATCAGGAAGCCCTGGTGGCGCGTCAGCGCCAGCATGCGCCCGCCGAAGGGCTGCAGCCGGTGGACCTTCTCGGGGTTCGCATCGGTCCAGCGCAGCGCCCAGACCTCCGCCAGATTGCCCTCGGCATCGAGCCTGAGCTGCATCGGCTCGATGCCGTGCAGCCCCGCGAAGCGGATCTCGGCGCTGTCGGGCCCGGTCTGCCGCCACTGCGCGCCCGCCTGCGGCAGGAGCGCCGCCGGCGCCCAGACGGCTTCCAGCATCACCCGCGTCGCCGCAGCACGGGCATGGTCGGCGTTGCCGCCGATGCGCGCCAGCGGGACCAGGCCGCGCAGCCAGAACTTCGTCCAGCTCTCGACCACCCCGCCCGGGCTTGAGTGATAGCCGTCGGAGCCCGCGAAACGCATCAGCCCCGCCCCGATGTCGGCCTGCCAGACGAAGCCCAGCGCGGGCGCGGCGAGGATCTGGCGCGCGGTCATGGGCATCTCGTTGCCGCTCATGACGAAGGTGCCCTCCATCTGCAGCCGCACGACGCGGCGCAGGGGTGTGCCCGGCTCGATGGCGCGGGCAAAGTAGCGCTGCGCGACCTCGGGCAGTCCCGCCACCATCTCCGGGTCGTAGCGCGCAACATCGGCCGCCGCGCCCGCGTCCTCCAGCGCCGTCCAGACGGCATGCATCTGCGCCTGGTCGCGTGCGTGGACCCAGAGGCCCAGCGCCGCCGCGGCGCCCAGCAGGCCGGCAACCCCAGCCGCCACCAACCCAAGAACGGAGACCCCCATCGCCTTCGAAAACCCCCTTCGGCCCCTCTACGGCTCCCCCGCAGCTCCTCCGCGGCTCGTCTGCGATCCCTCCACGGATCCTCCGGGGGCATTCCTCGGCAAGCCCACCGAAGGCCCGAGCCCACCACCGCAGCCGCGCACGCCACTGCCCGCGCTGCGGCGAGACTTGCGATGATGCACCCGGCGCCCGCGCCTGCCGCGGCGCGTCGGCCAACCCGAGTGCGGCAGCGGACCGTTCGGCGACGAGGTGAACGCGGTGCTGGTCGCCTTCGTCGCCTATGCCGACGAGGTGCGCGCCGGCGGGCAGCTGACCGACGTCGTCAACATCGGCATTGGCGGCGGCGAGCTGCGGCTCGAAGACGCGGCCGACCAGCTCGTCCGCAAGCTCGACTTCGGCAGCGCACCCCTGCTGGCCGCCACCTTCAGCGCGCGCTTCCGAGCACCCCCCGGGCCGGGCCGGCGGCGCGTCCCGCCCCGCGAAACCCTCCGCGTTCGCAATTCCTCGCGGAGCCGGCCCGTGGCCGTCGGGGCTCAGCGTACCGACAGCGTCAGCTGCGCCTGCGGCACCCAGGACGCAGGGTCCGCCGCGCGGGTGTGCAGCTTCGCATCGCCCAGGAACAGGCGCTCGCTGCCGAGGCCCTGGGCGATCAGCGCGTCGCGCACCATGCGCGCGCGCAAAACCGCCAGCTGCCGCGCCGCGGCCTCGTCGGCCGGCATCGCTGCGACCAGCATCGCCTCCATCTCGGCCAGGGGGATGTCCTTGGCCATGCCCAACACGTTTCGCGGCTTGTCCGGCAGCCGCGTGTCGGCGTAGATCTGCCGCACGAGCCGCGCGCGCTGCTCGGCGCTGGGCGGCGGCAGCGGCGCGTCGGCAGCGGCTGCGCTGCCGAGGGCGCCGCGGGCGCGTTCGCGCCGTTGCTCGTCGCGCAGCCGCGTCTCGAAGGCGGCTCGCTGCATCGCCTGGCGCTCGGCCGCCAGGTCGGCCATGCCGACGATGCCGAGCTTCAGCCCGGGCCGGTCCTGCAGCGCCTGTGCCACCTTGGCCACCACCTCCTGGCCGGAGTCGGCCAGCTGCGCCACGCCCGGCAAGAAGTCGACATGGCTGATGTCCTTGCCACCGCCGCCGATCGCAGAGAAGGGCGAACTGACGGCCTTGCTGAACAGGTTGGTGATGACCTTCCAGATCAGCGCGCCGATGCTGAACTGCGGGTCGTCGAGCGAGCCGCTGAGCGGCAGGTCGAGATCGATGACGCCGTTCTTGTCCTGCAGCAGCGCCACCAGCAGCGGCACCGGCAGCTTGGTCGCGTCGGGACTGTCGCTCTTCGGACCCAGGGTCAGCTGGTTGACGATGATCTGGTTGCTGGCCTCGAGCTTGCCGTCGGATTCGATCCTGTAGGCGACGTCGACGCTGAGCTTGCCGCGCTCGATCGGGTAGCCGGCGTACTTGGACGCGTAGGGCGTCAGGCCCGGCAGCTCGATGTCGCGCGCCTTGGCCTTGATGTCCAGCGCCGGCGGGATCACGGTGGGGTTGAGCGCGCCGTCGATCTCCAGCAACCCGGTGCCCGCGACACGCCCATCGAAGCGCAGCGTGGCCATGTCGCGCGAACGGCTGTCGAGCCGTCCGACGCGGCCGTTGAGCTCGCTCAGGTCGGCGCGGTAGTTCGGCCGCACGAAACGATCCTCGAAGTCGATGCGGCCGTGGCTGAATTGCATCGACTCGACCAGCAGCTCCACCGGCAGCCGGCTCAGCACCGACTCGGGCAAAGTCACCGCGGCCATCGGCGCGGGCGCGGCAGCGGGCGGCGCGGCTGCAGCAGCTGCAGCAGCTGCAGCAGGTGCAGAAGGTGCGTCGGGTGCAGCGGGCGCAGCCGCCGGCGCCGGCCGTGCCGCCAAGGTCTGCAGGTTGAACTGCCCCTGCTCGTTGATCTCGATCCGGGCGAAGAAGTCCGCCAGGCGCAGCTCGCCGATCTCGATGCGCGGCTTGGTGCCGGGCTGCAAGGCCAGGTCCAGCCGGTTCAGGTTCAGTGCATTCCAGCGCAGCAGTTCGCCCGGCCGCGTTCCGTCGGTGCCGGCCCCGGCGGGCGCGGCTCCGCGTGCCAGCACCTGCAGGTCGGCCAGCAGTGCATCACCGCGCAGATGCCCGCTCGGACCCTGGGGCTGCAACTGCAGGGCCACCTGGCCCTGGAAGCCGGCCTCGAGCCGTTGCAGCCGCACCGGCAGCGCGGCGCCGAACCAGGGCTCGAAGACATGCAGCGGGAAGCGCTCCAGCTTCAACCGGCCCTCGGCCGAACGCGGCTGCAGCGCCACCTGGCCGCGCCAGTCCAGCCGCGCCGGGCCGCCATGCTGCGCTTGCGCCGGCACGGCCAGCGTGGCGGCCAGCCGCGTGTCGAGCGGCGCAGCCAGCGGCCAGGCCAGGCCCTGTACGCGCAGCTGCAGCGCGGCCAGTTCCAGCGGGCCCGAAGGCAGTGTGGCATCGGCCAGTCGCAACCGGCCGTCGTCGACGGCCAGCTCGCGCAGCGCCAGGCGCCAGGGCGCCGCCGCCGGGGCCTCCTGCGCAGCGGGGGCCGCGGCCGGCAAGGCGTGCGGCTGCAGCCAGTCCATGGCGCTGAGCCGGCCCTCGGCGTCGCGCGCCAGGTCGGCATGGGGCCGACGAAGGCGAAGCGCGCCAATGTCGATCCGTTGCGCAAGCAGGTCGGCCTGAAGTGCGCCAAGTTCCAGCTGCGACCATTGCAGCAGCGCCTTGGCACGTGGACCGCGGCGGCCGCTTGGCGGGGCCGGCGCGAGCTGGAAGTCGTCGATGCGCAGCGTGTCGACGGCGACGCGCAGCCTGGGGGCATCGCCCTGCGCCCAGTCGACGTCGGCCTTGGCCTGCAACCGCGCGCTCGCCTGTGGCCGCAACCACCGGCGCAGGTAGGGCTCGGCCAGCGCGAGGTCGACGTCGGCCAGCTGCACCCCGACGCGTGCACGCTGGTCGGTCAGCGTGCCTTCGGCCTGCAACCGGCCGCGCGGCTGGCCCTGCGCGGCCAGACGGCCGGCGAGGCGAAGCGCCGAGTCGCCCTCCACCGGCCAGCGCAGGCTCTGCAGCTCCAGGTCCACGCCTTCGAGCTGCATCTCGGCCGCCGGCTGCAGCGACGCGTCGGACCATCGCGCCTGCGCCTGCGACAGCGCGAGCCGGTCGATCTGCAGGTGCCACTGCGGCGCCATGGTCGCTGCCGCGGTGGCCAAGGGCCGCGGGCCGGCCGCGGCCAGTGCGTCGGCAAGTCGCTGCAACTCGAGCCGGCCCTGCGCGTCGCGGCGCAGGTGCAATTGCACGCCGTCGACCTGCACCGCCTCGAGCACCGCCCGCCGCTGCAGTGGCCGCACGTCGGCCAGGCGCAGTTCCAGGCTCTGCCAGCCGAGCAGTGGCGCGCCGGAAGCCGTCTTCAGGCCGAAGTCGCGCAATGTCGCGCTGCCGTGCAGTGCGATGCGCGGATCGCCCAGTTCGGGCTGTTCGAAGCGCAGTTGCAGCTGCGCCGTCAGGCTGCCGCCTTCAGGGCGCGCCGCCAGCGAAGCCGGCACGTAGGCCCACAGCGGATCCAGGCCCAGCGCGTCGAAGCGGATGTCGATCTCCGAGGCGTGGCCCTTCGCGAACGGCGTCGCGCGGCCGCGGTTGTCGAAGGTGCTGCCGTTGAAATCGAAGGCCAGCCGCGGCTCGACCTTGACCAGCAGGTCGTCGAGCAGGTTCGACAGGAAGGGCAGGTCCAGCCTGATCCTGCTCAGCATGTGGCTGCGGCCCGCGCTGCGGTCGTCGAGCCGGAGTTCGCCATCGGCCAGGCGCAGGTTGAACAGCGCGAACTGCATCGGTCCGGCCTGCGGGTCGCGCGGCTGGCTCGCGAAGCGCTGCCGCAGGTCGTCGACATCGGTGCGGCCCTCGCCCAGATAGGCCAGCCGCAGCCGCGGCGCGTCGATCTCCAGCCCCTGCAGCACCGGCACCAGGCGCAGCAGCGAACGCGCCGACAAGTCCAGGTGCAGCCGCTCGATGCGCAGCTGCGGTGTGGCGTCGGTGTCTCCCGCGGCACCGGCGATGCGGAGCCCTTGCAGCGTCAACGCCAGCGTGGCCGGCGCAAAGTGCACCTGCTCGACGCGCAGATCGCGCCCCAGCCATTCGGATCCCCGGCGCTCGAGCTGCCACTTCAGCAGCGGCGGCACCGCCAGCCAGGCCAGGCCCCAAAGCAGCGCCAGGGCCAGCGCGGCCCGCAGCACGAACCGCAGCATGCGTGACATCGACACCCCTCCTCGAACCGGCCCGGCTGGGCGAAGGAGAGTTTAGACACCCGATCTTGCCCGGGCACGGCTGTCGGCTGCTGTCCGGGCGCCCCGCGGTTGGGTTCTAATTGCGCACATGACACGCTGCGACCACACCGAAGCCTGGGCCGCGCTGGGGGGGCACTTCGAGGCCCACGGGCGCGATTTCGACTTGCGCGAGGCCTTCGCGCGCCAGAGCGACCGCTTCGAGGCGTTCTCGTTCGAGGCGCCGGAGATCTTTGCCGATCTCTCGAAGAACCTGCTCGACACCGCGACGCTGCGCTTCCTGCTCGACCTTGCGCACGAGTGCGGGCTCGAGGCTCGGCGCGCCGCGATGCTCGGCGGCGCACCGGCCAACACCACCGAAGGCCGCGCCGTGCTGCACACCGCCTTGCGGGCGCCGCGCGGCAGCGGGCCCTTCGGCGACGAGGTGCACGCGGTGCTCGATGCCTTCCTCGCCTATGCCGACGAGGTGCGCGCCGGCGGGCGGGTGACCGATATCGTCAACATTGGCATCGGCGGCAGCGATCTCGGGCCGGCGATGGCCACCCTCGCGCTCGAGGCATACCGCGCAAGGCCGCTGCGGCTGCACTTCGTCAGCAACGTCGACGGCCACGACATCGCGCCGGTGCTGGAGCGCATCGACCCGGCACACGCGCTCTTCATCGTCGCCAGCAAGACCTTCACGACGCAGGAGACGATGTCCAACGCCGCGGTGGCGCGCGAGTGGTTCGTGCAGCGCGCGCCGCAGCTCGACATCGCAAAGCACTTCGTCGGCGTCACGACCAACCTGAAGGCCGCCGCCGCGTTCGGCATCAGCCGCACCTTCGGCTTCTGGGACTGGGTGGGCGGGCGCTTCTCGCTGTGGAGCGCGATCGGCCTGCCGCTCGCCATCGCGATCGGCGGCGCGCGTTTCCGCGAGTTCCTCGACGGCGCGCACGCGATGGACCGCCACTTCGCGACCGCACCGCTCGAGCGCAACCTGCCCATGCTGCTGGGGTTGCTCGACCTCTGGTACCGCAACTTCCACCGCTTCACGAGCCGCAGTGTCGCGCCGTACCACCAGGGGCTGCGCCGCCTGCCGGCCTACCTGCAGCAGCTCGAGATGGAGAGCAACGGCAAGCGCGTCGACGCCGAGGGCCACGACCTGCCTTACGCCACCAGCCCGGTCGTCTGGGGCGAGCCGGGAACGAACGGCCAGCACGCCTACTTCCAGATGCTGCACCAGGGCAGCGACACGATCCCGGTCGAGTTCATCGCGGTGCGCAAGGCCGCGCACCCGCACCAGGACCTGCAGCGCAAGCTGCTCTCCAACTGCCTGGCACAGAGCCAGGCGCTGATGCTCGGCAAGACGACCGCGGCGGCGCTGGCCGAGAAGCCGCCCACCGCGTCGGCAACGATCGCGCCCGAGGTGCTGGCGTGGCACCGCACCTTCCCCGGCAACCGGCCGAGCACGACCCTCGTGCTCGACGAGCTGACGCCGCGCGCTCTGGGTGCGCTGATCGCGATGTACGAGCACCGCGTCTGGACGAGCGGCGCTCTGTGGGGCATCAACAGCTTCGACCAGTGGGGGGTCGAGCTCGGCAAGGCGCTCGCCAACGAGCTGCTGCCGCGCTTCGAGTCGCGCGCGCTCGAGGGCCTCGACGGCTCGACCGCCGGACTGCTGGCACGCCTGCTGCCGTGACCGGGGGCGCGGCCGCCAAGACGATCGTCTTCGATTTCTCCGGCGTGCTGTTCCGCTGGCATCCGCCGGCGATGATCCGGCGCGAGCTGCCGCACCTCGCGCCCGACGAGGCGAGCGGGGCCGAGTGGGTGCAGCGCATCTTCGAGGGCTTCGTCGGCGAGTGGGTCGACTTCGACCGCGGCCTGATCGAAACGCCCGCCGTGATCGACCGCATCGTGCGTCGCACCGGCCTTGCGCGCGCCGACGTGCAGCGCGTGGTCGACGCGGTGCCGCACCAGCTGCAGCCGATCCCCGAGACGATCGATCTGCTGCGGCGGCTGCGCGCCGATGGCCGGCGGCTCTTCTTCCTCTCCAACATGCCCGTGCCCTACGCGGAGCACCTGGAGCGCGAGCACAGGTTCTTGCGCTGGTTCGAAGGCGGCGTGATCTCCGGCCGCGTGCGCGCGGTCAAGCCGGAGCCGGCGATCTTCCTCCTGGCCGCCGAGCGCTTCGGCCGGCCGCCGCAGGACCTGGTGTTCCTCGACGACGTGCCCGCCAACGTCGACGCCGCGCGCGCGCTCGGATGGAACGCGCTGCACTTCGTCGACGCCGCGCAAGCCGAGGCCGGGCTGCGCGAACGCGGCTGGATGTAGCCGCGCTGCGCCGGAACGTCAGCATCTCAGCGCAGTGCCCGCCGCACCGACCAGCGCCGCCAGCGCGACCACGATCACCGGCGAGACGCGGCCGTGCACGAGCAGACCGAACGCGGCGAGCGCGAGCGCGAAGTCGAAGCGGCTGCCGATCGCGCTCGCCCACACCGGGTCGTAGAGCGCGGCGAGCAGGATGCCGACGACCCCGGCGTTGATGCCGGCCAGGGTCGACTGCACCGCGGCTTGCTGGCGCAGCGCCTCCCAGAACGGCAGTGCGCCCACCACCAGCAGCCAGGCCGGCAGGAAGATCGCCAGCAGGCACCACAGCGCGCCGGCCCAGCCGCTGACGCCGGCCACCGCCGGGTCCATCACAGCGCCCAGGTAGGCAGCGAAGGTGAAGAGCGGGCCGGGCACGGCCTGCGCCGCGGCGTAGCCGGCCAGGAACTCGGCGTTGCCGACGGCGCCGCTGGGCACCACCGACGCCTGCAGCAGCGGCAGCACGACATGGCCGCCGCCGAACACCAGCGAGCCGGCGCGGTAGAAGGCGTCGAAGGTCGCGAGCTCCGGCGAGGCGAGCGCCGTGGCCAGCACCGGCAGCCCGACCAGGAGCGCAGCGAACAGCCCCAGCGCCACCGCTCCGGCGCGACGCGACACGCCGCACGGCCGGTGCCCGTCCACAGCCTGGCCGGGCAGCTTCAGCACGAAGCGCCCGACGAGCGCGCAGGCCACGATGGCGCCGACCTGGGAGAATGCGCCCGGCAGCAGCAGCGTCGCCAGCGCGGCGCCGATCGCCAGCGCGGCGCGCGGGCGATCGGGGCAGAGCGACTTCGCCATGCCCCACAAGGCCTGCGCAACGACGGCCACCGCCACCACCTTCAGGCCCTGCAGCAGGCCCGAACCGGCCCCGTCGAGATGCGGCGCCAGGCCGATCGCGAACAGCGTCAGCAGCAGCGCCGAGGGCAGGGTGAAACCGATCCAGGCCGCGAGCGAGCCCCACCCGCCGCCGCGCGCCAGACCGATCGCCATGCCGACCTGGCTGCTTGCCGGCCCGGGCAGGAACTGGCACAAGGCCACCAGGTCGGCGTAGCTGCGCTCGTCGAGCCACCGGCGCCGCTCGACCAACTCGGTGCGGAAGTAGCCCAGGTGGGCGATCGGCCCGCCGAACGAGGTGAGCCCCAGGCGCAGGAACACCCTCAGGATCTGCCAGGGCGAAGAGCGCCCGTCAGGCGGGCCCAGGTCGGAGGCGGGATCCAAGGGCCTGGCGTCAAGCCACGGTCGCAGCCCGTGAGTCGCTCCGGCGCGGCCGAGCAGGCGTGCTGGATCGGTTCACAGGCTGTTCTCAGCGCTTGCGCTCGGTGTACGGCACCACCTCGGTCGCCTCGATGCGGTAGCCCGATGCGCCCATGTAGCTGTCGGTGCGCACGGTCGAGATCGGCCCGCTCACCCAGACCGTGTCCATCGAGCGGAAGCCCTTGGCCGGCGTGCGCGGCAGCACGTGGATGATCTGGTTGGCCGGTGGCGGCGGGCTGTGGATGCAGGCGCCGAAGTAGGGCACGAGCAGGAACTCCTTCAACCCCTCCTTCGTGTCCTCGAGCGGCACCACGAATCCGGGGATGCGCACCTGTTCGCCGACGATCTTCGGGTTGACCGGCGCGTTGTCCCAGACTTCGCGCATCTTCTTCAGCATGCGCATGGCGCGCGGGTCGCTGTCGTCGAGCAGCTGGAAGTCGAGGCTCTTGAACTCCTTGAACGGGTCCCAGTCGGGCGGCACCAGCTGCTCCCAGGTGATGGTGCGCGCGGCGCCGGGCCGGGCTGCGCCCTGGATCGGCTCCTTCATCAGCGGCACGCCTTCGCGGGCCTGCGCGAAGGCGGTGGAAGTGGCCAGCGGCGCGACGGCGGCAGCCAGGCAGAGCAGCAGGGTTCGGAACATCGGGAGGGGTCACAGTCGCGGCGAGAGTCCGTCGGCGAGCGACAGCCGATAGGCGCGCCAACCGGGGACCAGGCTGGCAAGCATACCCGCGGCCAGCACGGCGCCGAACAGCCCCCACTGCTCGACGGTCGG
>WBZP01007191.1_pt1 | contig 10795 bp, 11 predicted proteins | sample 5204301 | NCBI WGS metagenome assembly WBZP01 (sample SAMN12412401, study PRJNA552823) | activated sludge metagenome | isolation source: activated sludge from nitrification reactor of wastewater treatment plant... | place: USA: Pennsylvania | collected 2017
ACCCCCTTCCCTTCAGGGTAATAGTCCCTCGTGAGTACGGTCTGGTCACAGCGGTGTTCGAGCGGACAATGGGCGCAACTCCGCTGGTAACGCCGGATGACCGCTTGATCCTGCCAGTCAGCTTCAGGTTCACTGACCGCCCAAGCGCACCCCTCACGCGAGAGGACGAAGAGGAGCTCTGAGAACCTGACCGGGTCCATCTCGGGAAAATGATCAAGATACGCCCGGCCGATAGCATCGCCTGCGGCCATGATCGCTTTCGAATGGTACGAGCCGTTCGAAAGCCTGATCATGCCCGTCCCAATCATGGCCCGCATGTGGTGGAAGTCCACCGGAAACGACATACTGATCCGCGGAATGAATCCCGCCCGCATGAGATTGATGGTGAGGAGCGCACACATCTTTTTTTGAAACCCGTAGAAGCCACGCTCTCTGAGTGGACGATTGTAATCGAGCTTGTTCATTACCCGATCCCGGACTTCATCCTCAGTTGCAAGCCCGTCGTAGACCGCACGGATATCACCGCCCCAAGCGCTGAGGATCTCGGAATTGCGCCACCAGGCTTCACCGTAATGCTGCTTCTCCGGCACCGTTCCGAACACATGCTCCAGTCGCTCATCGATCTCGGCGGCCGAGAGCGTGGCTGCCTGATACGGATCAAAGAGCTCAGGATGTATCTGCCGAAGCTCGATGGCTTTCGCGGTCGTCACATGGCTCTGCACCTTGCCCCGTTGGACATGAGTGACATAGAACCAGTCATTCGCCGTCCAGTCAGGGAGGAGCTCTGTATCCACCATATGGTGCGGCACCTTACTCAGATACTCAGGCAGATACGGAAACTCCCCGTCCTCGTAAGTCGGGATGAGGAGAGCGAAGTTGCCATACACCCTCCGCCAATTGGTAATGATCTCCATGACACTCCCCTTCTGGAAGTAGTTTAGTTGCTCCGATTATACAGGAAAATCGGCTCCGGGCAAGGGTTGAGGTAAACCAAAACCCGAGGGGATACCTCGGGTCAGATTAATCGGTAAAAAGAATCTTCTTTTGTTTCTGTTCGGTTTCCACGAATTCAAATTTCATTCTACAAATCCCGTTTCAGAACATTGATATTCCCCATGGTCATTTTTAGCTGTTCCCTTGTCAGGATCGGTAATTCGGAACGAGGTGTACTCCATAGCGTTTCGTCTCCCCCGACAGAGTATCCACCCATTCTCCCTCTGCCGTCCCCAACCATTTCCGAGGTTCTCGAAATTCTCTGGATATACACCGACAAGTCTCGCATTTTCGCTGGGCAATTCACCGTCGCGCAGATACATAACCACATAATCGTTCTTCCAGTATGCACCGACACTATCCGGCCAATCTGATTCCATCATACAGGCGCCATCTCCGGTTTTCTCGGTCAGATCTTCGACTGGTATCAGTTCGATCTCGTTCAAAATGGCATCAAACAAATCCTTTCGGCCAAGACCGTCTAAAGTAATCGTGAGCAACAGGCCTCCGCGCTTGATATACACCGCTTCATCCGGAACGATCCTATCGCTCGAATCGTTTGCCGGTCCCTGATACGTACGCAGGCCAGCCAATGCGTCGCGCCCAACCACTCGCATAGCTTGGGCCCAGCTTGAATCAGGGAGTCGAATACTCCATCGCTCGCGAAATCCAGCGCGCGGGATGTCTTTCAGATATGTTTCGATATCTTCGTAGTCCCACTGCGAACCGGAAATCGAACAAAAGGTGGCACTCACCGACACCCCAATCTGAGCCGGCAGACGAATCACCCGATCAGTCGGAACAGCTTCATCCCGATCGCGCTCTGGTGCCCTGACCATCTTGTCGACATCAAAGCCAGGGTAGCGGACCGCATATCCGGCGAGCGTATTTTCATATCGCTGATCCCATTGCTCTGGGTTGAAGCCCAACACAGATGGCTGCCACTCGTCGACAGTCATGAGAATGCGCCGATAAATCATCTCGGCATACTCATCTCGTTCGAGAAGCATCCTAACTTCGCAAATCTTCTGCCCACACGAGAGATATGTATACGCATATCGGTGATCGTCCCATGGCGAACCACCGACAACGAGCAATCTCGGTTCACTCGCTTCAGAATTCAGCGTTTGCCATCTGCTCTCAAACAAAGTTCGCCAATCCTTCCGCATGATGGTTGAAAACAGCCACCAGTAAGATGGGCTGAAGTCATGCTTATTCTCAAAAGCTCTTACAGAGACAGTACCCACTCGGTCCTTCGGGGCGTATTCAACAGTTTCCGCCTTACTCACCGTGATGCTGCCATTGTCTTCTTCGATATGATCATCGAAAAGCGAGTAGCGAAATGAAAGGTTCTGATACCGACTAGTATATTCGATCCATCCACTCCCTTCCTTCCACTTCAATCCGTTTTCTATTGGTTGCTGTAACCCCAGCACCCACGCATCAATGCCGGCTGCTGCTCGGACCGAGAGGAGTCGATACGATAAAAAACCCATACCCAGCAAAAGGAGTGCGAGTCCGATGTAGATAAATCTCTTCCGTTTCTTTTCGGTTTCCATACTGCCCTCACTCTAGCGCAAACCCATTACAAAACCAAAACCCGAGACGTGCCCTGGATCGAATCAATCAGTAGAAAACGCTTTTTTAATCAAACAGCTTTGGAGCATTTTCTAGAGTTACTTTTTCAAAGCCAGGTGTTTTTCCTCTTCCAGTAAACTTAAGCCATCCATAACCCTCTCCCCTCAAGAACGAACTACAGGAATCTTCTGGCAAGATACTAATCGCTGTATAACTTGGCAGAAGCTGGAGCAGCGTAATCTTAGACATCTCTCTAATTTTTTCTGACTCTGTTAATTTTTGAAATGCTGACGTCATAAGAAAGCCGTTAAACACAACAAAAATATTTGCTAGTGGCAGTTTAATGGCACTAACTTCTTTTGACATTGCCTTAAAATCATAGGTCTCTATGTTCTGAGGTGACATCAAGCAGACAAGTACTGTGTTTGGTTCATATCGTTTATTCTTTCTATTCAATTTTCTTTCAATAGTTTCAACTAATGAGCCGTTCAGATGTTCAACTACTTCAACTTCACGAACACTCATTATATTCGCGCCCGAGAGACCATCTTCACGAGGAGTTGCAATAATCCCATCCGGCGGATCTTGAGATGGTTTAGTAAAGTACCAACCGTCTTTCCCAGGATCAATTTTCTCCATGCAAAGAGCAACAACTGCAGTAGCATACAACTCCTTATTCCGTTTCATATCCCTATGCAACCACGCTTCCTCAAATCCTATTCCTCTCTCAACTTGAAATTGTTTCAATCTCTCCCAAAAGCCAAAGTAGCCCCAGCAAGGTTTAAACCAGGTTATTTCTGGGTCATGTAAGTATTTGAGGTGTGGGGGAAATTGCATACTCGAAAGTTGCCACTTAAGGAACATTAACAAAAAGCGCCCCGTAGGGCGCTTTGATTATTTCTTCATCTTGCGGCGGATGAAGGCCGGGATTTCGAGGTCCTCCCCTTCGTCGACGATGTCTTTGGACTCCTGCCGGAGGCCGAAACTCTTCGGCTGGATCTTTTCTTCGATGATGAGCGGGGTCGGTTCGATGGCACGAGAGGTAAAGGCTCGCAGTTCTTCTGGTTCATCAGTCGACTCATTCACCGGTTCTTCGCGACGATAGCCCGAGTTGTAATTTTGAGCCGAAGTTTGATGTTGTGACTGGGTCATTTGGCCGATCGTCGGGTTTGGCTTCACACGCTGGACAAGGCCAATCGGCATCTCTTGGATCTTGCCGGAATCAAAGCCCGTGGCCACGACGGTGATCTGGATGTCGCCCTTCCGAATCTGATCATCCACCACCGCCCCAAAGATAACTTTCGCGTTCGGATCGATATTTTCGGTAATGATATTGGCGGCTTCGTTGATTTCGAGCATGCCGACATCCGTCGATCCCGAGATATTGAAGAGGACACCCTTGGCTCCGTCGATCGAGAGTTCGAGGAGCGGGCTGCTGATCGCGGCCCGAGCAGCCTCGACAGCGCGGTTCTCGCCGCTCGCGATACCGATGCCCATGAGAGCACTCCCCGAGTCCTGCATGATAGCGCGGACATCGGCGAAGTCAACATTCACGATACCCGGACGAGTGATGAGGTCCGAGATACCCTGCACGCCCTGACGGAGCACATCGTCCACAATTCGAAAGGCTGAAATGAGCGACGTCTTTCGGTCGATGATAGAGAGGAGCTTGTCGTTTGGGATAGTGATAAGAGTATCGACGCGGTCCTTCAGATTGTTGAGTGCTTCTTCGGCGATAGCGCGACGCTGCGATCCCTCGAACGCGAACGGGCGCGTAACGACTCCAACCGTGAGGGCACCGAGTTCTTTGGCCGTTTCCGCGACGATCGGTGCCGCCCCGGAACCAGTCCCTCCGCCGAGACCACACGTGACAAACACCATGTCCGCTCCCTTCAAGACTTCCTGAATCTCATCGCGATTCTCTTCAGCTGCTTGACGACCGATCTCAGGATTCATACCCGCCCCGAGACCTTTGGTTAGGTTCTTGCCGATGTGGATCTTTTCCTGCGCTTTAGAATGATGGAGTGCCTGTGCATCTGTATTGATCGCAACAAATTCGACGCCTTTGATCTTGGCATCGATCATGCGTGAAATCGCGTTGCCCCCCGAACCACCAACGCCAACGACTTTGATTTTGGCGAATGTCTCAATATCGGGTTTGATCTCGGCCATACGGGCTCTGTAGTCTAGCAATCGTCAAATTATGAGCATCCAGCCGACCACCCTGGTGCACTGACCACACCCCGGGCAGTCCCGCTTGATGAACCACTCTATCACGCGCTCCAACCGAGTGTCAACCCCGCGGAAAAAACGGTTTTCTAATGACGGAACAGCCTGAGGGAGCGGTTTCTCACCACTTCCACAACTCGCTTTGAGCACTCAAGGCAGGAAGCGACGGAATATACCCTTGGCCTTGCCCGCGAGCCCTCCCCAATTACCCGGCAACCGACTCAGAAATTGCGAGGCACCACCAAATGAAAACCGATCGTTCACGCTACCTTCGTCGAGTGAGAGAAGGAGGAGCCCGACGACAGTCGCAGAGGCCGGACCATCGACATGATCGAGGATGCCACCCAAAGGCTTCGGGTAACCAATTTGTGCCGGAAGACGGAGCTGTCGCTTGGCCAGCTCGACGGCACCCGGCACGAGAACACCGCCGCCCGTGAGAATAACACCCGCCGGGAGGAGTGCCTCGCGATTAATATTCTTCAATTCAAGGTTCACGTAATGGAAGATTTCTTCGAGCCGCGCCTCGATGATCTCGGCGACATGATGCCGCGACACTTCGTCTGTCTCCTGAGAATCAAATTCGGAGAGGTCGATCGCTTCCTTTTTGCCGACCTCACTCGGAATTGCATGGCCATACTGGAGCTTCACCGCTTCCGCAACATCAATCGAGATCCTGAGACCGATAGCGATGTCATTGGTGATATGACTGCCACCGACCGGCAACACAGCAAGGTGGAGCAAGTCCCCATCTTCGAAAACAGCCAGGGAGGTCGTATTCGCTCCGATATTCACCAACACCACACCGAGCTCCTTTTGTTTGGCAGAGAGAATAGCTTCGGCGGAAGCGAGCGGCTCCGCGATAAAGTGGTGGGCAGAAATTCCTGCGAGCTCGAGACTGCGGACCAGGTTCTTCAGATGATTGCTCCCCGTTCCGATGACGAGCGACGAAAGCTCAAGTCGAACGCCCTTCAGGCCCACTGGGTCCTTGATGCCTCCTTGATCATCGAGACGATAATGCTGCGGAACAACATGGAGTATTTCCTTGTTGGGACTGAGGATGGCACGGGCTTGGGTCTCCTCGATGATCCGAGCGAGGTCTTCCTCGGTCACATCACCATCGGACTTACCCACAGCGATGACCCCAATAGCAGACTGGGCGAAGAGGTCCGATCCCGAAACCGAACAGGCGACACTATCGACGGCTGCCCCCGCCATACGCTCGGCCGCTTCCAGTGCAGTATTGATAGACTTGGCAACTTCTTCGGGTTGCACGACCAAACCTCGCCGAATACCGACGGAGGGGACTGCTCCGACACCAATGACTTTCAATGGTCCGTCGTTCGGAGAAACTTCAGCGATAACAGCGCGGATCGTGGCCGAGCCGATATCGAGACCGACGGTGTGATGTGATTTGGCCATACGTGAAAGCAGTACAAAAGAAGAGCGCGGAAGGATGCCGCTCATGTGCCTCATTATACCGCAAGAAAAACCTGCCTGCCACCTCCCGACAGCTCTACCAGAGATACTGGGAGAAAATGAGCCCTCCAATGACCACCGCTCCGATGGCACTGACGAGCACTGATCCAGCCACGAGGTCCTTGATCACTCGGACGTAAGGGTGGACACGCGGCTTCGTCATATCCAGCATCCGTTCAAAAGACGTATTCACGAGTTCGAGTGACAAAACGAGAACGATAATAAGAATCAGCGTGGCGCGCTCATCAGTCGTCAATGGGAAATACCAGGCAAAAAAGATGACCCCGATAGCCACCGCAAGCTCGAGATGAAAATTTCGCTCTTCCCGGAGCGCGTAGGCGATGCCTCTCAGGGCATGACGGAAACTCCGGAAAAATGTATGCACTCGCATCATACTGATTTTGCCTTTTTAGCTCTAACAGGAGCGAGCATATTCGTCACAGTATCCTGAATATCGAACATCTGTTCCTCATGATCGAAACCGACCAAGTGGAGAACGCCGTGGGAAAACACGTACGTGAACTCACGTCTCCATGATACACCATCCTCGGCAGCCGAACGAGCGATAAATTCGGGTGAGAGAACGATTTGTCCGAGATCGATTGGTCCGGCTTTTGGTGCCGCACGAAGAGCCGACAGACCTTCAAAATTTCCAAAAGAGAGAATATCCGTCGGCTTCGCCCGCTTCCGATAGTCACCATTCAGTTTGGCGATCTCGGCATCGGAGACGCAAGCAACATCGAGACACACGACTCGATCAGGACCGAACACTTGCGGAAATGACGCTACCAGCGTCTCACGGAGAATGCGACGCACAAAGAAGGGGGTGAGTCCTCGCAAGGTTTCCCCTCCTCGGAGAGTCATCCGAATCCTCATAGTCACTGAAGTTTCGCTGAAACGAGCTCTCGGACGACTGCACCGTCTGCCCGTCCAGCCGTTTCCTTCATGACGGCCCCCATGACACGTCCCATGTCCTTGGTGGTGACTCCTGGCATCGTGGCGAGGACATGTTCAACGATCTCGGCCACAGCTTCCCGGGAGAGTTGCTCGGGCAGATAGACTTCGATCAAGGCGAGTTCAGCCGTTTCTCTCTCTACGAGATCCACGCGACCAGCTGCTTGATACTGCGTGATACTGTCTTTGCGCTGTTTTACGAGCCGTTTCACGACATCTTGTACCTCGTTATCCGTGAGCTCGGTCACCGGTTTACGCGCTTCGATCGCAGCGTTCTTCACCGTGCTCTGCAAAAAACGCAGTGTATCGCGCTTCAGCGTTTCGCCCGCCTTCATAGCGACCTTCAGTTCATCGCTAATCTGTGTGATGAGAGACATAGACTATATGTTATAGAGAGTTTGAAGATTACGCTGAGCGATAAGCCGCACGCAGTCCCTGAGCACAGCACAAGACATATCCATAGCATACGCCGAGTGAAGTGCACAGGGAGCAACAAAGCGGATCGTCAAATCTAAAAGCCCTAACGGATCTTCTTCTTGATGTCACGAAGAGCATCCTCATCGAACTTGCCGAGCTTCTTCAAGCGGCCGATTTCTTTACGGATTTTCACTTTGTAGAGGGCTTCGTCGCGACGCTTCGGACGGCTCTGCTCTTCCTGGCGGAAACGCAGTTTACGGACACGTTTCAAGACGCCCGACTGCTGGACGCGGCGAGAAAAACGCCGGATAAGACTTTCCGCGGTTTCCTTCTCTTTTCGTTTGATATAAATCATAGCGACCTCCTTTCTTCGTTACGCGTTTACTCTTGATGAGAGCGCGCGTGCCCGCGGACACTGTTACCCCTCGATGGGCATACTGTCCCGAGCACGCTCGTCCTCTCCTCTTATTCCCCCTGTCCGACCGGATGGATATTCTCCGAGAGCCGGGCCCCGCCGAAGAGATGAAGGTGGAGGTGTGGTACCTCCTGACCCCCATGCTCCCCGACGCGAAAGAGCAGCTTATACCCTTTTTCCGAAATCTTCAAGTCTCGAGCAATGTCCCGCGCGACGCGGAACATCTTTCCTACGACCACCTCATCGCCGTCCTCCATCTCTGCGATCGAGACGATCCGCTTCTTCGGGACGATGAGCACATGTACTGGAGTAGATCGATCAATATCTGGAAACGCCATGATCTCATCGTCTTCGTAGAGGAAGGTAGCAGGGATTTCCCGGTCGCGGATTTTCTCGAAGACCGTCTTCATACGATGGCTAGCCCTTATGTTTTTCGTGATTACGCTTCTCCTTTTCCAACCGCTCTTTTTCTTCTTCCTCCTCGTCATCCTCATCCGGCTTCGGCAAAGGGATACCGTTCGGTCCCATCAGAGCCGTGTTTGTTTTCAATATCTTCTTGGCCGCATCCACCAGCCTGTCTTGCATAACGGTCTCCTGTGTCCCCGACACCATATCCTTCACAATTGCCGTTCCATCGAGTGCCTCCTTCTGGCCGATGATAATCGTCACCTCGACACCGATCCGGTGGGCAACACGAAGCTGCGACTTTAGGGTCCCCCGACCGAATGACTCAGCGATGAGAATACCGTTTTTCTCGAGGTCAGAGAACAATCGGAGTGATTTTTTCTTGGCCATGTCACCGAGCTGCGCGAGGAAGACACGCGGTTTCGGCTCGACATACGGCTTCACCTGGGTGCGCTTCATCTCGAGAATGATCCGATCGAGGCCGAGACCGAAACCGATGGCCGGTGTCGTTTCACCACCAAGTGCCTGAACGAGTCGATCATAGCGCCCACCGCCACCGAGTGAATAGGTCCGCCCTTCCTTGTCAGTCGAACGGATCTCGAACACGGTCCGGGTATAATAATCGAGACCACGGACGAGACGTGTATTGATGACATAGGGCAATTCGAGTTCATCGAGGTATTCGAGGAGATGTTTGAAATGATCCCGTGATTCTTGGTCGAGATAATCAAGTGACTGCGGCGCATGAGTCGTAATCTGAATGCACTTTTCTTCCTTGCAATCGAGAATACGCAATGGATTTGTTGCGAGTCGTTCTTTGCAGTTCTGACAGAGCCGATGCTTCTGGCTCTCCAGATAGCGAACGAGGACTTTCTCATAGTCGCGACGCGATTCCGGTGTCCCGATAGAATTTACTTGGAATTCGATATTCTTCAGTCCGAGATCCCGGACCACCCGGAAGGCGAGCTGAATAACTTGAGCATCGAGAATTGGATCTTCTTCTCCGAACACGTCAAAATTCGCCTGAGTGTGCTCACGATATCGTCCCTCCTGCGGACGATCATATCGGAACAACGAACCCATTGAAAACAGCTTTATCGGCTTTGGCAAAACGCTCATCCCATGCTCGATATACGCCCGACACAAACCTGCCGTCATCTCGGGGCGCAGTGCCACCCGATCCCCACCCCGCGTATTGAACATATACATTTCCTTGTCGATGATATCCGTCCCTGCACCAAGAGTACGCAAATACAAATGAGCGAACTCGACCATCGGTAAATCGATGCGACGGTAGCCGTACTCCAACTGGGCATGCGAGAGGATGCGCCGCACGCGTTCCCAATACGGTTGCTCATCCGGCAAGATATCTCGCATCCCCCTCAGGGCCTGCAAGAGGATTTCTTCCTGTGGATTCGTCGGTATCGGCTTTTTGGCCGGTTCAGGAGAAGCAATCGACGAGACACTTTTCCGTGCACTGGCAGTATGACGAGTATGGGCCGATGATTTCTTCGTCCCTGACGATTTCTTCACTTCCTTTTTCTTCATCACTTTGGCCATATGCGCGGCATTAAAAATGAAATCCCGAAACAAAATGTAGATCAGTTCAATAGAGTGTCAGCTCCGAAACCGGCCAGGCCCGAAGGAGTACTCGGCCGATCACCGCATTCTTCTTGATCGGACCAAACACCCGGGAATCATAGCTAAACGCCCGATTGTCACCCATCACAAAGTATTCGTCATCCGCCACCTTGGTCGGGCCCAGGTCTGAAGTTTTCACGGCCGAATCGAGGTAAGCGGATTCATCGAGAGCATACCCATCCGGATGCACAGCATTGAAGATGTACACTTTTCCGCGCTTGATCTCAACAATTTCTCCTGGTAGTCCGATGACGCGCTTGATGAAAAACTGAGAAGGGTCACGAGGGAAGCGAAACACGATTGGTTCTTGGCGAGTGAGTTCACGAAAGGGATTCGTCTCAATATTCACCCCAGGTATCCGAGTATGTTTGTAACCAAATTCACTGATAATGAGATACTCACCGTCGTCAAAATTTGGCTCCATGGACGACCCTTGAACAAAGAATGGTTGGAACAAAAAAGCCCGAATCGGTATAATGACTACCGCAGCGAGAACGAGGATCTTCACCATCTCAAGCAGTAGAGACCCCGTCGAGAGATATTCCTCATCCGGCCGCTCCGAGGTCGGCGGGATAGTGATAGGTGAATTTTCTGCCATACGATACCTGTGGAGGAGACGATGGATTACGGTATTATCGGAACAGCTCCATCAAGGAGTGAGGAGTGAAATAAAGTAGCTCATACGGA
>WBZP01007192.1_pt1 | contig 10794 bp, 5 predicted proteins | sample 5204301 | NCBI WGS metagenome assembly WBZP01 (sample SAMN12412401, study PRJNA552823) | activated sludge metagenome | isolation source: activated sludge from nitrification reactor of wastewater treatment plant... | place: USA: Pennsylvania | collected 2017
CAAAGACGAGTCCCGGCAAGGAAGTGGGGGGCCCCGCGAAGCGGGGAACCGACACCGGCGGGTTTCTCCCAAAGACGAACCCGGATCACGAGGCGGTCGAGAGGTTCATAAGCCGGGTCTCGTCCCTGGTTCGGTTGCCCTTCCCAGGTGGTGATCATTCTTCTGCGCGGCGCTACCCGGGCTGGGACGAGCCGCCCCTCGCCTCCGAAGAGGACGGTGCCCTGTTTGGCCTTGCTCCGAGTGGGGTTTGCCATGCGGTCCCGGTCACCCGGTACCCGGTGCGCTCTTACCGCACCCTTTCACCCTTACCGACGCGAGCGTCGGCGGTTCGTTCTCTGTGGCACTGTCCTGCGGGTCACCCCGACTTGCGTTTCGCAAGCACCCTGCTCTGTGGAGCCCGGACTTTCCTCGATCTGCGGCCCCTTGGTCCGAAAACCGCCGAGCCCGACCGCGATCACCTCGTCCTCTCGACCGCCTCGTTTTCCGGACCGCCTTGGTACCACGAGCGCGGCGGGTCTGCTTGCCACCCGTGCGGATGGAGCTCACGCGGCCGCGCGACTGGCATCATGGCGCGCATGACCTGGCTCGTCGCGCTGCTGATCGTCGCGCTCGTCGTCGCGTTGCTGCTGATCCAGCGCAAGGTCCGGATCCTGCAGTACCTCGTGTTGCTGCGCTTCCCAATCCTGCTCGGCACGCTCGGCATGCTGCTGCCGCTCGTCACGACCTATGGACCTGCCGCCGGCATGCTCGACAACCTCTACGTGCTCGACGGCGTGTTCGCGCCCTGGTGGGTCGGCCTGGCCAGCGCGTGGCTGCTGGCGATCTGCTGGCTGAGCGGCGAGATGATCTTTCGCGGGGCCGACGAGCGCTTCGGCATCGCGTTCGCGCGCGACACCCAGCAGGCGTGGGCGAACGACGCGTGGCTCGACGGCTGGCTCGGCAGCGCGTCGCGGCGGCGCGTCGCGCTGCTCGCCACGCTCGGCCTCGGTCTCGCGCCGCTGCTGATCGTGGTCGGGCTGCGCTCGACGACGCCGGCGCTGAGCTGCACGATGGCGCTCGTCGGCGCCGCGTTCGTGATCGCGTGGCTCGACTGGGAGAGCCGCAAGCGCCCGCTCGTGGCCGCCGAGACGCGCCTGCGGGCCGAGCTGCCGCGTGCGTTCGCCGGCCTGCAGCGGCGCTTCGCCGGCCTGCGCGACAGCGAGCTGCTGCGCGGCTACGACGATCTGCGCGCGCACCAGGTCGCGCTGTGGCTGCTCGGGCTGACGGCGCTCTTCTACGTGCTCGGGGCGCTGGTTCTGCCGCCCTGGCGCGAGCTCGAGCTCGCTCGGCAGTTTCCGGCGATCGGCCACCTCCTGACCTTGATGACCTTGCTGGCGCTGGTCCTGCCGGCCCTGTCGTTTCAGCTCGATCTCTATCGCATCCCGCCGAGCGTCGCGCTCGTGCTCGTGCTGCTGCCGCTGCACCTCGTCTCGGATCACGATCACTACTTCGCTGCGCCGCCGCCGAGCCACGCCCCGACGCGCACGCCCGAGCAGGCGCTCGCGCAGCGCTTCGCCGCGCAGGACGAGCCGATCCTCGTGGTCGTGACGGCCTCGGGTGGCGGCGGCCAAGCGGCGGTGTGGACCTCGCGGGTGCTCGAGGGCATCGCCGAAGAGGGCGAGTGGGGGCGGCGCGTGCTCGACTCGATCGCGCTGATCAGCACGGCCTCGGGCGGCTCGGTCGGCGCGATGTACTGGGTCGATGCGTATGCGCCGGACGGACCCCCGAGCGACGCGGCCACGCTCGCGCGCGTGCGCGAGGCTGCCGAGGGCCCCTCGCTCGAGGCGATGGCGTGGGGGCTCGCCTACCCCGACGCGCTGCGGCTCGTCGCGCCCGGGCTCACGCGCCTCGCGTTCGGCGAGCTCGATCGCGTCCGCGCGATGGAGCTCGTGTGGAACCGGCGCTTCACGAGCGGCGAGGCGCCGACGCTGGCCGCGTGGGCGCAGGGCGTCGACGAAGGCTGGCGGCCGCTCTTGATCATGAACGCGACCGCGGTCGAGTCGGGCTGTCGCGTGCTGCTGGCCCCGGCCGCGCTGCCGCACGACGCGTTCGCCGGCGCGATCGTCTTTCCGCTCGTCGAGCACGACCTCGAGGTCGCGACCGCGGCGCGGCTCAGCGCCGCGTTCCCCTACCTGACGCCGGCGAGCCGCGGCGAGCCACCGATCCGCCGCGACCCGGCCGCGCAGGCCCGCACGAGCGCGCGCACGTGCAGCGACCTCGACATCGCCGGGCAGCACCTCGTCGATGGCGGCTACTACGACAACTACGGGATCGTCACGGCGACGCAGTGGCTCGACCAGGTGCTGCGGCGCGAGGGCAACCCCTTTCGCAGGGTCGTGATCATCGAGATCCGCTCGATGTCCAAGCAGTTCCAGCGCAGCGAGCTGCCGGCGCCCGCCCTCGCCGCGCAGGCGATCGGCCCGCTCGTGACGATGATGTCGGTGCGCACGAGCTCGCAGATCGATCGCAACGACGAGGAGCTGCGCCGCTTCGCCCGCGAGTGGGCCGACGCGGGCGTGACGATCACGACGCTGCCCTTCGAGGCGCTCAACGAGCAGCGCCTGAGCTGGACGCTGACGGCCGACACGATCGCGAGCATCCGCGCCAACTGGACCGACGAGCCGCGCGTGCTCTGCCAGCGGCGACGCCTCTGCGAGCTGTTCGGTGGCAGCTCGTGCGTCGCGGCGCCCGCGAGCTGCCCCGAGTGACCAGTCAGCCGATCAGCAGCGCGGCGCTGCCGAGCAGCACCAGGTAGGGCACGAAGGGCAGCATGCCGACGCGCTCGATCAAGCGCAGCAGCAGCTGCAGCGAGAGCAGCCCGACCACGAAGCTGAGCACGAAGCCGAGCGCGAAGGGCCCGGCCGGCAGCGCGCCGAGGCCGGTCTGCGCGACCTCCAGCGTCTCCTTGAGCGTCGCGGCGCCGACGGCCGGGATCGACAGCAAGAACGAGAAGCGAGCCGCGCGGGCGCGACCGAGCCCGAGCCCGAGCCCGGCCGCGATCGTCGAGCCGGCGCGCGAGATGCCGGGCGCGACCGCGAAGAGCTGCGCGATCCCGATCAGCAGCGCCTGCTTGGCGAGCGGCGGCTCATGCAGGTCGTCGCGCGGCGCCTGCTTGCGGTGGCTGAACGCGAGCAACGCCGCGGTGATCAGCAGCGCCGCGCCGATCCAGCGGACCTCGCCCTCCATCGCGACGACCGCCTCCTCGACACCGGGGAGCAGCACGATCACGAGCGGGGCGCTGGCCAGCGCGAGCATGGCCAGCATCGGGCGCGCCCACGCGACCGCGCCGGGATCGACGAGCCCGCGCGCGAGGTCGAGGAGGTCGCGGCGGAACACGAGCAGCACGGCGAGCAAGGTGCCGGCGTGCACGACGATGTTGAAGCTGTGCCCGGCGCTGCTCGGGTCGATGCCCAGCCACGCCTGCGCGAGCGAGAGGTGCCCAGACGAGGAGATCGGCAAGAACTCCGCGATGCCCTGCAGGATGCCGAGGAACGCCGCCGTGCCGTAGCCGAGCTGGGGGTCGAGCACGTTTGCTTGTAGCCCAGCTCGCCGACTCAGCCAAACAAGGTGGACTTGGCGGCGTCGGAGATCGCCACGACGCCGGGGTGCCGGATGCGGCGCTCGACCGTGATCGCGTAGAAGCGCTCGGAGATGCCCTCGGCGCGGCCGAGCACCTGCACGTCGTACTGCCGTTTGATCTCGCTCTCGATCGCGCTGGGCCCCGCGAACACGCCGGCGCCCGACTGCCCGAACACCTTGAGCAGCGCGCTGTCGTCGAACTCGCCGACGATCTCCGGCTGGATGTTGTGCGACTCGAACCAGCGATCGAGCTCGCGCCGCAGGCTCGCGCCCGGCATCGGCAGCAAGAAGGGCGCGCGGTCGAGCGAGCCCGGGAAGCCGCGGCGTAGCTTGGCGGCCAGGCTCGGCGCCGCGAACAAGCTGATCTCGCTGTGCCCGAGCGCGTGGTTGAACGCCTTGATGCTGACCTCGTTGCCGAGCGGCACGTCGGACAGCACGAGATCGAGCTCGTGCAGGGCGAGGCGCGAGAGCAGACGATCGAAGCGATCTTGCTGGCAGACGATCGCCATGCCGGTGCCCGGCTTGGTCGCCGGTTCGAGCAGACGATAGGCGACGAGCTTGGGCACGAAGTGCGTGACCCCGACCGCCAGCCGCATCGTGCGGCCGAGCAACCCGCCCTGCACGGTCTCGACCAGCTCGCGCCCGAGCGAAAAGATTTCGTCGGCGTAGCGGTAAGCCTGGCGACCGATCTCGGTAAGCTCGAGCTTGCGACCGGAACGATCGAAGAGCGTCACGCCCAGCTGGTCCTCGAGCATCTTGATCTGCGTGCTGATCGTCGGCTGGGCGAGGTGGAGGCGCTTGCTCGCGGCCGCGATGCTGCCCTCGCGTGCGACCGTCCAAAAGTAGAGGAGATGGTGGTAGTTGAGCCACGAATTCGCGGACATGGCGCTCGCCTCGATTCGTCCATAGCGAAGTGACACGGCCAACACTTCGTTTCAACGTAATTTCGAGAAGATGCGAAATTCAGGTATCTGGATGCTGTTCAGAACAGAAACTTCTAAAAAACAGAAGTACACGGAGATATTTTCTAGACTTGCTCGATGGTTGAAGAGCCTCAAAAAGGAGCGGCATGTCACCCGAGAGGTCGCTCGATCGCCCCGGCCCGCCGGTCCGCGTCGTGGAGCTGCTCGCGATGGCGACGGGGGTCGAGCTGTCGCCCCGTGCCGCCCGCGAAGCAATCGCGCTCGACGTCGACGCGCGCGAAGACTGGCTCGAGACGATGACGCGCATCGGCCTGCGCGCGGGCCTGCAGAGTGCGGCCTTCGAGGTCGAGAGCGCCGACGAGCTCGAGCGCCTGCGCGAGCTCGAGCTGCCGGCCCTGACCCGCGTCGACGAGCGCTGGCTGCTCGTGCGCGGCGCTCGTGGCCCGCTGCTCGAGCTGACGATCTTCGACGAGCTCGGCGAGCAGCAGCGCGCGCTGCTGCCCTCGGCGCTGCTCGACTGGCTGGTCACGCACACGGCCGCGGCGCTGCCGATGCGCTGGCTGGTGTTCGAGCCGCGCCAGGGCCTCGCGCCGCTCGCCGGCATCGACACGCCGCTGCGCCGCCTCGTCGCCTATGCCGGGCTCGAGCGCCGCGACCTCGGCATCATCGGCGTGCAGGCGCTCGCGATCGGTGCGGCGAGCCTCGCCGTGCCGATCGCCGTGCAGGCGCTCGTCAACACGGTCGCGACGAGCGCGATGCTGCAGCCGCTGCTCGTGCTCGGCCTCCTGCTCGCGATCGGGCTCGGCTTCTATGCTGCGCTGCGCATCGCCCAGGCCGTCGTGGTCGAGCGCATCCAGCAGCGCATCTTCGCGCGCGTCGCCGTCGACCTCGCCCGCCGCATCCCTCGCTTTGCCTACGCCAAGGGCAGCCGCGGCGCGCCCGAGCTCGTCAACCGTTTCTTCGACGTCATCACCCTGCAAAAGAGCGCCGCGGCGCTGCTGATCGACGGCACCACGCTGGTCTTGCAGATCGGCATCGGCCTGCTGCTGCTCGGCTTCTATCATCCCTGGTTGCTCGCCTTCGACATCGTGCTGGTGCTCGGCATCCTCTTCGTGCTGACCCTCGGGCGCGGCGCGATGCAGACGAGCCTGGCCGAGTCGACCAGCAAGTACGCGATGGCGGCGTGGCTCGAGGACCTCGCGAGCGCGCGCCTGCGCTTCGCCGATCCCTACGCGCGCCGCTTCGCCGAGGCGCGCGCCGAGCTGCTCCTGCGCGAGTGGCTGCTCGCGCGTCGCAAGCACTTCGGCCGGCTCATGCGGCAGCTCGTCGGCGGCATCGGCCTGCAGGTGCTCGCCAGCGTCGGCTTGCTGGCGGTCGGCGGCGTGCTGGTCATCCAGCGCGAGCTGACGCTCGGGCAGCTGGTCTCGGCCGAGCTCGTCGTCGCGATGATCGCCGCCGGCCTCGGCAAGCTCGGCAAGCACCTCGAGAGCCTCTACGACGCGGCCACGGCCGTGACCAAGATCGCCAAGCTCGTCGATCTGCCGCTCGAGCCCGAGGGCGGCGAGGCGCTGCCCCGCCACGACAAGCCGCTCGCGCTCGAGCTGCGCGACACGAGCGAGCAGACGACGATCAGCGCGCTCGCGCCCGGCATGCGCCTCGGCCTCGTCGGTTGCACGCGCGACCACGCGCAGCTGCTCGACGTCCTCTACGGCTGCGGCGAGTCGTCGCGCGTGGCCCTGCGCCTCGACGGCGTCGAGCTCGAGCGCCTCGATCCCGCGCGGCTCCGCGAGCAGGTCGTGCTCGTGCGCGGTGCCGAGCTCGTGATCGGCAGCGTGCTCGACAACCTCGACGGTCGCGCGAGCCTGAGCGAGGGCGAGGACCTGATGCCGCTGCTCGAGCTCGTCGACATGCGCGAGCGTCTGATGGCGCTGCCCGATCGCCTCGCGACGCGCGTGGCCGGCGAGGGCGCGCCCTTCGATCGCAACGAGGCGCGCCGGCTCGCGCTCGTGCGCGCGCTGCTGCGTCGGCCGCGTCTCTTGCTGATCGATCGCGGCCTCGATGGCCTCGGCCTCGCGCCCGAGCGCCGCCGCGCCCTGCTCGACTGGATGTTCGCGCGCGAGCGGCCTTGGACCTTGATCGTCGCGTCCGAGGATCGCGAGCTGCTCGAGCGCTGCGATGTTCGCCTCGAGCTCGACCAGATCTGAACTCGACCGGAGCGCCCCGACCATGCCTGCCCTGCATCAGCCCTTCCCGCTCGATCGCACGCGCCCGAGCTTGCTGCTGACCCAGACGCCCGTCGCCGTGCGCATGCTCGCCCGCCTCGTCGGCGCGCTGCTCGTGCTGACCGCGCTCGCGCTCGTGTTCGTGCCTTGGCAGCAGAGCCTGCCCGGCGAGGGCCGCGTGATCGCCCACGCTCCGCTCGAGCGCCAGCAGATCGTCGAGGCGCCGATCGAGGGGCGCATCCAGGAGTGGTTCGTGGTCGAGGGCTCGCGCGTCAGCGCGGGCGATGCGATCGCGACGATCACCGACAACGACCCCGAGATCCTCGAGCGCCTCGAGCGAGAGCGGCGCGCGATCGAGGCGCGCCTCGACGCGGCCGACACCTCGGTCGCCGTCAACGAGGCCAAGATCGCCGCGCTCGAGCTCGTGCGCGACGCGAAGTCGTCGTCGGCCGATCTGCGCGTCGACATCGGCCGCGATCGCCAGGACGCCGCCAGCCGGGCCGTCGAGGCCGCCGAGTCGGCCGATCGCACGGCGCGGCTCAACCTCGAGCGCACGCGCCTGCTCGCCGACGAGGGCCTGGCTTCGAAGCGCACGCTCGAGCTCGCCGAGCTCGAGGCCGAGACGCGCGCAGCCGAGCTCGAGCGGGCCAAGGCCACGCTCAAGGCGGCCAAGCGCGAGATCGGGGCGCTCGGTGCCGACGCCGACACGGTCGGCGCGAGCGCGACGGCCGACATCGAGGAGGCGCGCGACACGATGGCGAAGTCCGAGAGCGAGCGGGCCAAGGCCGAGGCCGACCTGCAGAAGCTCGAGGTTCGCCTCGCTCGCCAGCAGCGCATGACGATCAAGGCCCCGCGCGACGGCACGATCCTGCGCCTGATCGCCAAGCAGGGTTCGGAGATGGTCGTGGCCGGCGATCCGGTCGTCGCGTTCGTGCCCGACATGGGCGCGAGCGCGGTCGAGCTGTGGCTCGATGGCAAGGACGGCCCGCTCGTCAACCCGGGTCGCAAGGTCCGCGTGCAGTTCGAAGGCTGGCCCGCGCTGCAGTTCGTCGGCTGGCCTTCGGCGGCCGTCGGCACCTTCGGTGGCATCGTCGAGTTCGCCGACGCGACGGCCGACGAGCGCGGGCGCTTCCGCGTGGTCGTGCTGCCCGATCCGCAGGACGAGCCGTGGCCGGACAGCCGCTGGTTGCGGCAGGGCGTGCGCGCCAAGGGCTGGGTGCTGCTCGATCAGGTGCGGCTCGGCTTCGAGGTCTGGCGGCAGCTCAACGGCTTCCCGCCGATGGTCGAGCCCGAGCACGGCGAGCCGAAGGGCTCGAGCGACAGCAAGGCGAAGGGCAAGTCCAAGACGGCCGCGAAGTCCAAGGAGGACGACGAGTGATGCACGCTGCTCTGCTCACGCTCGCGCTGCTCGGCCCGCCGCAGCTCGAGCGCCCCGCCGACGACTTTCGCGTCAGCGATCCGAGCGAGAAGGATCTCGCCGAGGTGGCCGAGAGCTCGGGCCTGCGCAAGCTCAGCGACGTCGCGCCGCGCACCGAGGTGCTCGAGCTCGCCGAGGTGCTCGACAGCCTCGTCGCCCACGACCCGCGCCTCGACGCGGCCGCCCGCTCGCTCGACGCCGCCGAGGGCCGCCTCATGACCGCGCGCGGCGGCTTCGACACGCGCGTGCGCACGCGCGGGCTCGCGATGCCGCTCGGCTACTACCGCAACGCCGCGCTCGACGTGCGCGTCGAGCAGCCGACCCCGTTCTACGGCCTCACGGCGTGGGCGGGCTGGCGGATCGGCGTCGGCAGCTTCCCGGTCTACGACAGCAAGCTCGAGACGCTGTCGGGTGGCGAGGTCGCAGCCGGCGTCAGCTTGCCGCTCTGGCGCGACGGCCTGATCGATCGCCGGCGTGCCGACCTCGCGCAGGCCAAGCTCGAGCGCCAGCGCGTCGAGCAGGTCCGCGACGCGCGGACGCTCGAGCTCGAGGCCGACGCTGCGGCGGCCTACTGGACCTGGGTCGCGAGCGGCCTGCGCCTCGAGATCGAGCGGACCTTGCTCGAGCTCGCGCTCGAGCGCGACGGCGGCCTCCGCCGTCAGATCGAGCTCGGCGCGATCGAGCCGCTGATCGGCGACGACAACCGCCGCGTGATCCTGGCTCGCGAGGCGCGCGTGGTCGCGGCCGAGCGCAGCTTTCAGAAGGCCGCGCTCAAGCTCGCCATCTACTTGCGCGACGGCGCCGGCCAGCCGCTGCTGGTCGGGACCGAGCGCCTGCCCGACGCGATGCCGCCGCTGCCCAAGCCCGAGCTCGTCGACCTCGAGCGCGAGCTCGCCGAGGCCCGCGAGCGCCGACCCGATCGCCAGGCGCGCGAGCGCAACCGCGAGCAGGCGGAGATCGAGCTGCGACTCGCTCGCAACCAGAGGTCGCCGCGCATCGACGTGTCGGGCTGGGTCGCCCAGGACTTCGGCAGCGGACCCGAGCGTCTGCGCCCGCTCGAGCTCGCGGCCGCAGTCGAGCTCGAGATCCCGATCCCGCTGCGACAGGCTCGCGGTCGCGTGCGCACGGCCGACGCCGAGCTCGCGCGCATCGACGCCGAGCTGCGCCTGCTCGACGATCAGATCGGTCTCGACGTGCTCGACGCCCACTCGGCGTTGGCCGCCGCGTATCAGCGTGCGAAGCTGGCCGGCGAGCAGCTCGACCTCGCCGACACGCTCGCCGACGCCGAGCTGCGCCGCTTCGAACTCGGCGCGGGCGACTTGCTGCTCGTCAACCTCCGCGAGCTCGCCAGCGCCGACGCGGCGGCCGAGCACGTGCAGGCGCTCGCCGACTACTTCATCGCCAAGGCCGAGCTCGACGTCGCACGCGGCGAGGGTGTGGCGCCCTGATCTCGTCGCGGCTACAAGCCCGCCGGCCTGGTTGAATGCTACTCGAGTTGCCACTTTCGCAGCATCGATATGGCTGTTATGACTGTTTTGTGTGACTGATCGAACGTCAGATTTTCTGTATTCTACCCTTCATTCTCGTCGGGTGCGGCCCCGGCACCGTGGGCCAGGACGACCAAGCCGACGAACTCGGCTCGAGCGAGAGCTCGTCGACGGACGAGGGCGAGAGCTCGTCGACCACCACGTCGACGGACGAGAGCGAGAGCTCGTCGACCACGGACGAGCCGAGCGGCCCCGAGAACGACCCCGAGGCGCCGCTCGACTGCTGGGAGCCGCTCGGTGATGCGAGCGTGAGGGTCGCGTGGGGCACCTCGACCGAGCAGCTCTTGTTGGCAACCCTCGAAGGCGTGGTGCGGGTCGAGGGCGACGAGCTCACGACCCTCGGGGCGGGCGACTTCTACGAGCTCTGGGCGACCGACCTCCACAACGGCTGGCTCGCTCGTGATCTGGAACTCGTGCGTCTGGTCGACGGCACGCTCGAGCCTTGGCCCTCGCTCGGCATCGATATCGGTGCGATCGGCGGCTTGGGCCCGGCGGACGTGTGGGTGAGCGGCTACGGTGACGAGGGCGAGGGGCTGTTCCGCTTCGACGGCAGCGCGTGGACCCCCGTCGACGTGCTGCAGACCTTCGGCACGAGCACGACCTATTCGCCCTCGATGATCGCAGTCGGCGACGTCCTCTACTTGGCGCCGTGGGACGGGCCCGTGGCCACGTGGGACGGCGCGACCGGATCGCTGGCGCCGAGCTTTCCGGACGGCTGGGAGTCCGCCTGGCGGCTGTCGACACGCGACGGCGAGCGCGTGCTGGCGTGGGCGCAGTGGTGCGACTTCGAGTGCTTCACCGCTGCCTACGAGCTCGGCGTCGACGGCTGGGTCGATGCTCCCATGCCGCAATTCGACGACTGGGAGGTCGACACCATCGACTACCACGCCGATCCGCTCGGCGGGGTTTGGGGGCTGGTCCGCAACCAGTACGACGACCCCGACGATCATCTGCGCGTGGCTCGCTACCACGACGGTGCCTGGCAGCGCGCCCGCACGCCCGACGCCGACAACATCTTGGTGGTCTCCGACGGCATCGTGAGCGGCAACCACCGAGCCACGAGCGCG
>WBZP01007193.1_pt1 | contig 10793 bp, 7 predicted proteins | sample 5204301 | NCBI WGS metagenome assembly WBZP01 (sample SAMN12412401, study PRJNA552823) | activated sludge metagenome | isolation source: activated sludge from nitrification reactor of wastewater treatment plant... | place: USA: Pennsylvania | collected 2017
CGACGCACCGAGAAGGGGTGCATCCCACTTTCTGGAGTGGGTTGCACCTTCTGCTGGATAGACGTGGTTGAAAAGAAGGTGCGACGCACTGCGGAAAGTGCGACGCACCGGGAATGAGGCTGATATAATGATCAGAGAACGAGTCAAACGTATTTTGCGGCGCGGCGCGCCGATGCTGGAGCGCGGCCTGCGCGCCGTGCCGACCGTCAACCGCCGCCTGGAGGCGCGCTACGACGAGATGCTCGTCCCGCTGGAGGCGTCGCTCAAGCCCTACCGCGATGACTACCCCAGCTACAGCCGCCTGCCGGAGCAGGGGCGCAACCGGGCGGCCATCCTGAGCGAGATCGAAGAGCTACAGGACAAAGAGGCGGGGCGCTGGCGCGACGGCTTCGTCTCCGGCGCGGTCTACCACGGCGACGCCGAGCACATTGACTTCCTCAACCGCGTCTACGCCCTGACCTCGCAGAGCAACCCGCTGCACGCCGACGTCTGGCCCAGCGCGGCCAAGTACGAGGCCGAGATCGTGGCCATGACGGCCGACATGCTGGGCGGCGCAACCGCGACCGCCGATGAACCCGTCTGTGGCACGGTCAGCAGCGGCGGCACGGAGAGCATCCTGCTGGCCATGAAGACCTACCGCGACCGGGCGCGGGCCGAGCGGGGCATCACCCGGCCGGAGATGGTCGTCCCGGTCAGCGCCCACGCCGCGTTCGACAAGGCGGCCGACTACTTCGGCATCAAGCTGGTGCGTCTGCCGCTGGACGCCGAGTATCGGGCCGACGTGGACGCCGCCCGCCGGGCTATCAATCGCAACACCATCGTCGTTGTCGGCTCGGCCCCCTGCTTCCCCTACGGCGTGGTGGATCCCATCGAGAAGCTGTCGGCGCTGGCCCGGAAGCGGGGCATCGGCTTTCACACCGACGCCTGTCTGGGCGGCTTCGTGCTGCCCTGGGCGGCCGATCTGGGCTACGCCGTGCCGCCGTTCGACTTCCGCCTGCCGGGGGTCACGTCCATGTCGGCCGACACCCACAAGTACGGCTACGCGGCCAAGGGCACGTCGGTCGTGCTCTATCGCGGCCCGGCACTGCGGCGCTACCAATACTTCACGGCCACCGACTGGCCGGGCGGCCTCTACTTTTCGCCTACCTTCGCCGGCAGCCGTCCCGGCGCGCTCAGCGCCGCCGGCTGGGCGGCGATGGTGTCATTGGGGCGCGAGGGGTATCGCGCGGCGGCGCGGCGGCTGTTGGCGACTTCGGCCGAGATACGCCAGGGCATCGCCGCCACGCCGGGGCTACGACTGTTGGGCAACTCCCTCTTCGTCCACGCCTTCACGTCCGATGAGGTGGACATCTACCGGGTGCTGGAGGCGATGAGCCGGCGCGGTTGGAGCCTCAACGGGCTGCACCGGCCGGCGTGCGTCCACATCTGCGTTACCCTGCGCCACACCCAGCCGGGTGTAGCCGAAAGGTTTGCCGCCGATCTGCGCGCCTCTGTCGAAGAGGTGCGCGCCCACCCCAACGAGAAAGGGGAGATGGCCCCCGTCTACGGCCTGGCCGCCTCCCTACCCCTGCGCGGCGTCGTCGGCGACATCCTGGAACGGTACGTGGATACACTGTACAAAGTCTAAACAGAAGGGGCTAGGGGTTAGGGGCTAGGGGCTAGGGAAAGAGCGCTCTTCCCCTAGCCCCTAGCCCCTAGTCCCTAGCCCCTAGTCCCTAGCCCCTAGAACCTGGCCCCTTTACTGTGACGGGGCGATACGCACCTGCGTGCCGTTGACGTCGGTGTGGGTCACGTACTCCTGGCCGTTGGCGCTCAGGGTGACGACCCAGCCGGGGGTGATGGCTTGCAAGCACATTTCCTCCGGCCCGCCCAGACCCAGGCAGCCGTCGCTGAACTCCGTCTCTACGGCCGAGACAACGGTGATCGCGTCCGGCGCAACGCCCAACTCATCGGCCAGCACAGCGGCGGCCGAGGCAGTGATGGCGTCTACCGCGCCCGTCCCGCTGCTACCGTCCAGGCCGGCGATGCGCACCTGCTGGCCGGTGGCGTCGCTGTGAACTTCGTACTCCTGGCCGTTGGCGCTCAACAGGATCAGCCAGCCGGGCGTGATGGCCTGTAGGCAGCTTTCCGCCGGCCCGCCCAACCCCAGGCAGCCGTCGCTGAACTCCGTCTCCACGACCGACAGCACGGTAACGTCGCTTTCGGCCAGACCCAGTTCGGCGGCCAGTTGGGCCGCGGCGGCGGCGGTGATGGCCTCGGCGGCGTTGCCGGTCGCCGGGGTCGGCTCAGTCAGGGGCGTGCCGACGGCGGGCGGTTCGGCTGCGGGCGTTTCGTCCACGGGTGGCTCGGTCGTCGGTTCAGCGGTTTGCCCCGGGGCACAGGCGGCCAGCAAGGCCAGCAGCAACAGGGCAACCAACGCAATTGTCTTACGGTCAAACATCGCAATATGCTCCTTTCGTCAGTTTGTCTAGCCGGCGGCGGTGTGGGCGGCGAAGGGGCTACATGGTAGTAGAACGACGAAAGGGCGTCAATGGTTCCCGCAGGTGGCCAGGGGTTATCAGTAGTCGGCTTTGTATCCAGGGTGGCCATCAAACGTAGGGGTCAGGCAACCGGGAGAGGTGTCGGCCGATCACCTGAACCTTGTCTCCCGGTTGCCTGACCCTCTGCCGCATGGCTAGTTCTGCGCTACTTCCACCGGCCGTGCCCGCCGCCCGCGATACAAAATATACAACCCGCTTCCCAGCGTCAATGAGGCCCCGGCCAGCGTCAGCCAGGTAGGCACCTCGCGCCACAGAAGAAAGCCCCACATGATACTGATTGGCAGGGCTGCGTATTCAAACGGGGCCACGTCGGAGGCTTGCGCCACGCTGTAGGCGCGGGCCAGGAAGTACATCCCCCCGGCCCAGACCAGCCCCAACCCTGACATGATGATCAGATCGATCAGAGGCGGCACAGACCAGGAGCGAAAGAGAAAGGCAATGCTCGGATGCGCGTCGGGGAAATCACCAATCACGATCAGCAGCGGGGCCAGAATCAAAGTGGCCACCAGATAGACCAGCGAACTGTAGTAGGCCATCGTGGCGCTGCTGTCCGTCGTTTGCAGCTTGCGCGTCAGAATGGTGGCCAGCGCATAGAAGAGGACCGAGAGCAGAATGAATAGCGACCCCATATTGAAGGAGGACAGACCCGGTCTGACGATCAACAGCACCCCCAGGAAGCCGACGAACAGCGCCAGCCAGTGGCGCGGCCCCACCCGTTCGCCCAACAGCAGCACCGACAAGAGCGTGATCATCAACGGGCCGGAGAACTTGATGGCCGCGATTTCGGCCAACGGCAGCGCCGCCAGGCCCATGAAGTGGGTGGTGTAGGAGAGAAAGAAGAAGATGCCACGGACGTATTCAAGCCGGGGCCGCGGCGTGGTGGGCAACCCCTGTCCCCCTTCGTAGCGAAACAGCAGCAGGGTGAGGGGCAGGGCCACCAGGCTGCGGAAGGTGACGATCTCCAACACGGGATAGTCGCCGCCCATCCACTTCACGGCGATGTCTTGCAGAGAAAAGATCAATAGCCCTGTTATCAAGAAGGCGACGCCCCAATAGGTGGAGCTGGTTTTGGTCACACTTTTAGCCATTTACGGGTTTACCTTTACAGATGAGGGGGAGAACCAGATACAGGCGAAAGCTGACGCTCGCCGAACCTCATTCTCAACTCAGCAAATAGCCCAACTCCTTGAGCCGTTGGCGAAACCTCTTGAGATTGGAGGCCGGCACCAGCACTGTCTTATCGTCCAACGGGCGGCACAATTTAGACAAGGCCGCATCGCCCTCGATCAGAGCCAGAAGGCCCGGCTGCTTAAGCTGAATCATCACCGCCGTGGCTCCCTCTTTAAAAGCTTTGACGTTCTGCTTCAACCGCGCCAACCACTCAATCACCGGCTGGGGTGGCGTCCCGTGATGGTTTCTGGTCAGGAAGCCGGCCAGGTGATCGAACTCCTGGCCGGACTCCACGGCCGTCAGCAGCTTCTCCGTGCTCAACCGGTACACGTTCGCCTGGATCGGCTCGGCCAAAACGTTGAGTTGTAACTGCTCATTGGGCAACAGGTCGGACAGCACGCGCACCTGCAACGTCTCATCAATGGCAAACAACTCTCGCTGCGGCGGCAGGGTCGGAACGTACTCGTCGGCCTGCCCCAACAGGAACGCGCCCCATTTGTTGATGCGGAAGTAGAGCAATCCATCATGCAGACTTAGCTCGGAATCTATATAGTTTCCGGCTTGCTTAACCATGCTGATGTCTTCCGACACGTAAGCCACGTCTACCGCGCCGATTGTCGCCAGATACTCCATGATCACGGCATTGATGTAAAGGCCGTGGACAATGAACCAGTAATCATCCTCGCTCATGTAGCCGTACTCTTTATACGGCCCGGCGTACAGTTGCCTCCAATCGGTTAATTCCACTCTGAAATCAAACTGCCATATTTTGACCGCCCGATAGAAGTCCTGGATGGGTAGCCACGTAGCGGTCGGGCACCAGGAGAGCGCCTCAATGACCTTCTCGCGGCGCGAAGTTGGCGGCGATAGCCGTGTGCCCCGCGCGTTCAAGCCCCGCAACTCGGTAATGCGCGTTAGTTCGTCAAAATCACCCTTCTCCACCCACCTCTCGAACGCCTCCAGGAACAGCGTCGGCGACTGCGATTGCAGGTATTCACGTCCGGCGGGGCTTAACTGGCCGGCATTCGTGACCAGCCCGGCACCCCGCGCAAATACGGCCAGGCCAAACGGCCGAATCACGTGGCGTCCGGTCAGCTTCTCCGGTTCCGCATGAAAATCGCCGGCAAGGAGATTGTTGTACAGTTTGCGCACGCTGCCGGCGGTTAACTCCCTGTTCGTGGCGCCCCACGCTAAGGTCCCCTGCTCCACGAGTCGCAAATAGGTCAACAGGTCGGCCCGCCCCACCATCTCGGTGTCGGCCTGATGAATCCGGCAGACGGTTCGCTGTTGGGTAATCGTCGCCGGCGGTTTCTCGATCCCCTCCAGTTGGAAGCGCTCCACCGGCAGCACCAGGTTAGCCAACAGCGGCATCAAATCGGCCGGAACCTGATTGTCAATCACGAACAGATCGAACAAAACAGGTTTCCGAGAATACATGTAGTAGTATTTATTGCCGTCCGGGCGGGGCGGCAACTGGCCATACTGGGCCAGGAAGGCCGCCGTGTCGAACACCCCTTCGTTGTGGTAGGCGCTGGACACGGCCCGCTGGGCCTGAGGATCAAGCCGTTGCCAGATGCCGGGCAGGGTTTCTGCACTCAGCATCTGTTGGCAAATATAGTCAATGCGCTCCCCTTTGCGGGTCAGCTTCTTGCCGCCTAACAGATTGAAGTAACCCAGAAGGGTTTCGCTAGTCCATCGTTCGAGGAATTGAGCCAGGGTCATCATTCCGGTTCCGCCTCCACACTTTCCGCCGGATAGGCAATCTGCACGGCTGTGGCCGAAACCACATCATACGCCATTTCCAGCCAGCGGCGCGCCTCCGGCATGAACTCCGGAGCGCCCAGTCGTTCCAACAAGGGGTATGGCTCGGCCGGCGCGGCGATGTGGACGGCAAAGCCCTCAAGCTCCGGCCCCAATTGCCAAAAGTCGGCCGGCGAGAGGGCCGGCGCGGGCGCAGGCGGTTCATCGGCCGCGGTCGTGAATCTCTCCCGATCCTCCGCCGCGCCCAAGGCGGCCACAATCTCTTCCTGGGTCTTGCCCCGCAGCCGGAACAGCAGGAAGGGGTCTTCGTCAAACCGTTGCGCCAAGATGTAATGCACCGCGGCCAGATGCTTGCACACGTCGGCCCAATCGGGGCAGCTACACTCCTGTTCAAGCTCCCCCGCGCCGGGGAACAGATCCAACTTCACCAGTTGGAACGCTTCTTCGATGTCCAGGGGCATTTGCCCGGCGAGCAACTGGGCGACGAAGTAGGGCCGCTCGGCCAACGCCGCCAGCACCTGCTGCCACTCCCTCTCCGCCAGCGGGGTGATGCGGATTGTCACCTTATAGGGTGTGCGCCGCGAACCCTGCACTCTGGCCTTGATCTCGCCCTTGCCCTCTTCGAGCGCGAGCACCTGCCCTTTACGGGCATAGCTGCGCCCGCGCTGCAAACGGCCGCGATCCAGCACCCGCTCCATCGCCTCGATCCAGCGGGTGGCCCACCAGTTCTTCACAAACTCGCCCTGTTGGCTCCTGGCCTTGATGCCCTCATCCGTCTCAATCGGCCGGGTGGGTTTGTAATCGTAGTACCAGCTCATGGCAACCTCCTGCCCCATCGGCCGGGATCAAACTGGCCGCAGGGCGACCATCTGCCGCAGCGTGGCCGTACTGACCTCGGTCAGCCAATTCTCGCCGCCGCCAATAACGGTCTCGGCCAGGGCTTTCTTCTCCTCAATCATGGCGTCAATGCGCTCTTCCAGCGTGCCCAGGCAGACGAATTTGTGGACCAGCACGTTCTTGGTCTGACCGATGCGGAAAGCGCGATCGGTCGCCTGGTCTTCCACGGCCGGATTCCACCAGCGGTCGAAGTGAAAGACGTGGTTGGCGCGGGTCAGGTTCAGCCCGGTGCCGCCCGCTTTGAGCGACAGCAAGAAGACGGGCGGCCCGTCCGGCTGTTGGAACTGGGCCACCATCGCGGCCCGCTTCCTGCCGGGAATGCCACCGTGCAAGTACAGAGTCGGCACGCCGAACCGCTCCTGGATGTGGCTTTGCAGCAGCCCGGCCATCTCCGTGAATTGGCTGAAGATGAGCAGCCGGTCGCCTTCGGCCAGAATCTCATCCAACAGGGCATCGAAGCGCTGCAACTTGCCGGAACGGCCCTGATCCTCATCCGGCCGGTACGCTTTCGTTTCGTGCAGATACTGCGCCGGGTGGTTGCAGACCTGCTTCAACTGCATCAGCATACTCAGCACCAGCCCCTTGCGGGCGATACCCCCCTCCTCTTGCTGCTCGATGGCGGCCAGAGCGTCGCGGACGACGGCCTCATACAACGTCGCCTGCTCTTCGCTCAGATGGCAGTACACTTTGACTTCCTGCTTATCGGGCAAGTCCTGAATGACGGATGAGTCGGTTTTCACACGACGCAGCAGCAGCGGCCGTATCATTTTCCTGAGCTTCTGAGCGGCGGCTTCATCGCCATACTTCTCGATGGGCAGGATGAACTCCTGCCGGAACTGCTTTTGCCCGCCCAGGAAACCGGGATTCAGGAAGTTCATGATAGACCACAACTCGGACAGGCGGTTCTCGACCGGCGTGCCGGTCAGGGCCAGGCGGAAGTCGGCCCGCAGCTTGCGAATCATTTGCGCCTGCTTTGTGCCGGCGTTCTTGATGTTCTGCGCCTCGTCCAGGATGACGCCCAACCAATCAATCTGCATGAGCGTTGCGCCGTCGCGCCGCATCAGCGCATAACTGGTCAGCAGCATGTCGCTGGCCTGCGCCGCCTCGATGAGAGCCTCCTCGCGCAATCTGTCCCCGCCCTGATGCACCCATGTCCGTAGGCCGGGGGTGAACTTATCCTTCTCCATCTCCCAGTTGGTCACCACCGATGTCGGGCAGATGAGCAGAATAGGGGCGGGCAGACGCCCCATCTCCTCTTTCAGCCGCTGGATCATCGTCAACGCCTGGACGGTCTTGCCTAAGCCCATATCATCGGCCAGAATGACGCCCAGCCCCCAGTTGCCGGCGAAGTGCAGCCAGGAGTAGCCGTACTGCTGGTAGGGCCGCAGTTCCGCCCGCACCCCCGCCGGCTTGGGCAGCAGCTCCAGCTTCTCATCCCCTTGCAGACGATTCAGCCAGCGTTGCAACCATTCGTCAAAGGCCACGCCTTCGACCACCAGGCCCTCATGTTGGGCCTGGCCGGCCAGCCCCAACTGCATCGCCTCCGGCAGCGACAGCAGCCCTTCGTCATCGTGCTTCTGCCAGAAATGAATGGCCGCTTCGATCTGCTCCGGGTCCAGTTGCACCCACTGGCCGCGAATCTGCACCAGGGGGGATTTGAGGGCCACCAGCGCATCGAACTCCTCGCGGCTCAGTTCCGTTTCGCCCAACGAGAGCTGCCAGCGATATTGGACCAGATTCTCCAGGTTCATGTGACCGGAGGAAACGGGAGACTGCCCCTTCAACCGCGACGTGCTGCTCAAGTTCAGGCGCACACCCAGGCGCGTGCCCGGCTTGTTCCACCACGGCGGGACGAGCAGGCCAAAGCCGGCCCGCTGCAAGTGGGGCGCGCATTGCCGCAAGAAGGTGTAAGCCTCTTCCGACGTCAGATCCATGTGGCCAGGGGCGCGCTGTTGCAGACTACGCTCGATGGGCGGGAAGAAGCGCGCGGCATAGCCCAGACCGGCCAGCAGCCGTTCCTGCGGCCGGTCGAAGTGGTGGCCCAGCGCCTGTAACGCGCTCCCTTGGGCGTCCCACACCTCGGCCGCCGGCACCAACAGGCTGGCATCATCCCGCGCTTGCAGCAGGTAATGCAACTGCCAGGCGTGGTCGCCCCCGGCCAGCGGTTCGGGTGATTGCTGCGACGGCGCTTCCAGGCGCATGGCCACGCGGTAATGCTTGTCGCCGGCGATCGTCAGCGCTCGTTCCCAGGCGCGGAAGCCGCCGGCAAGGTGCTGAAGCTGCCCGGTAGCGGCCTGGATCGTCGGGTCAGAGGTGAACAGCGCCCGCAGCCAGGCGGCGGCGGGATCGCTATCGGTGGGCCAATACGGTACGCGGCCGGCCGCCCAGAGACGAACGGCGCTGTCCGTCAGGTGGTTGAGGAAGCTGTCCAGAATTGCGTGCGGCGGCAGGGTGTCCGCCGGGTCGGCGGCGTCGGCGCGGCAGATGGGAGGCATGGCCGCCGTCAATTGCGCGGCCCGGCGCGCTTCCTCTTCCCCATCCAGCAACGGCTGCCAGCGCGACTCGAAACGCAACCCCTTCTTCTCATTCACCTGGATCAGCATGGGGCGCAGCAACTGGTGGGCCAGAAGCTCCAGCACAAAGGCGAAGGCGGCCTGCCAGTAACGCGCGTCTGGCCCCAAGCGCAGCGCCGGAGGCAGATCGTGTTGCTGCAGGTAGGTAAACAACGTCAGCGCCTGGGCTGTGTCCAGCACCAGCCCATTGATCGTCCACTGGCGCAGAGTGGGCGGATCGTCAGCCGCTTCCCAGTTGTGCCCCAGGTCGGGCGGCGGCACGGGGCCGGAGCGATTGGCCGGTAGCCAAAAAGCCAGCGGCGCGGCCGGCAAGGGCGGCGGCAACTGGACAGGGGCGAGCACCTGCGGCAATGTCTGGAGGCCGGCTTGGCGGGGGTGGAGTGGGGCTTGTTTTTTGCGGCTGAGGCCTGAAGTTTCGTCGGGCGTGTCCGTTTCCGCCCAAACGAATAGGCGGCCGTGTCGTTCCGGGTGAACCGGCGTCAGCCAGTGTAGATGCAGTAGGTGCATAGGACTTCCCACTCCGGCGACTCAAAAGCCAACCATCGTGACGCGAGGGTAGAGTATACTCTTTATCAGGTTGCCGATCATGGAAATAGAAAGGGTTCAGCATGCATTCATTAGTAGCACTTGGCGCCGTTACCGGCGGTATAAATCTTCCCATTAGCGCTGCGGAACTCCGCGAACTTGGCCTTACGCCAGGTGGTTATACGGAGGTCTCTGTGGATCGAATGGAGAAGCTCCGACTTGCGCTTGAAACCAGTCGCGGAAAACTTCCCAATCCTAATAGCGGTGGTTCAGTTGCCAACACCGCCGACCTTTTAGCGCGTGCTGGAATAAGCTGCGGATTTATGGGTGTTGGTGGAGACGACACCTTCGGCCGGGCTTTTGTCTCCAATTTTGCGAGAGCCTCACTTGAGTTTCTTTCTGAACTCGAGACCGGAGCCGTGACGGGTTATGACTTCTATTTGTACAGCGATGATGGTGTACGCACTATCGTCTTGACTCATGGCGCCAACGCCCTGTTGAGTCCCGCTCGAATTGACATCGAAGCAATTAAAGGTGCAGAGCTTGTGTTGCTTGATGGCATTGCGCTCGATTTTGGCCCTGAATCTGAAGCAGCCATGGTGCGTTGCGTGCAAGCAGCCGAGGAGAAGGGTGTTCCTGTGGTGCTTACGCTGGCAAGCACCAAAGTCGTTGATAGCCACCGCGCTTTCTTCGACACCTTTGGACCAAAAGCTCAGATGGTGGCCGGCAACCTTGAGCAAGCAGCCGTACTCGTGGGCCTTGAATCAGAGGCATCTCTTGACGAAGTGAGAATCGCGCTTGCTAAGACTGCCATTGATGTGGTTGTTACCCTCGATGCAGCCGGCGCCTATGCTCGATTCGGCGCTAAAGAGTTTTTGCTGCCTACACGGAAGATTGAAGCAGTAGATACCACGGGAGCAGGCGATAATTTTCTGGCGGCGTTTCTCGTGGCCAGAATGAAGGGTCTCTCGGTACGCCAGGCGCTCGCCGTCGGGAATATTATTGCCGGTGAAGTCGTTCAATATCAAGGTGCTCGGCTACCGCTAACCCTTGATATACCTGGGCTGATGCAGGCAGCGATCCAAATCGCTGCCAGTCTAGACGATTAAGCTTGATGCCTTATAGAGGAAACATCCACAGATTTCACAGATTACGCAGATTTCCAAGAGAGCAATTCGTGAAATCCGTGTCATCTGTGGATGCTTTCTCCATAAACAAAAGAACTCTCAAGCAAACTTGAGAGTTCTCTATCCTATAGGCTACGGGAGCGACGGGGATCGAACCCGCGATCTTCGGCTTGACAGGCCGACGTGTTAACCGCTACACC